>Ga0183099_1000026_pt1 | contig 171217 bp, 130 predicted proteins | sample Biomet1_FD_127788 | JGI IMG/M metagenome (GOLD analysis project Ga0183099, IMG submission 127788) | Microbial communities from bioreactor (seeded with anoxic lake sediment) at LBNL, California, USA - Biofuel metagenome 1 | ecosystem: Engineered > Bioreactor > Anaerobic > Unclassified ...
GAATAGCTGTGTTTCTGATTTTTTCGCTTTCTTATTTCCATAAAAATACCCCAAAAGTTTTTTGTCTAACTTTTGGGGTACAGTTCATTTGAGGTAGCCCTTTTGAATAAATTAAATCTGATCCGAAATTACTTGATGATGTTCTGGAAGTCAGAATCTGTCAGGTATTTTGCAAATTCAGCATCTGTAGCGGCTCTGTTAGCCCATTTTTTGTTAGCAGTAACGGCTTTGCGCATTCCGTCGTAAACCAGTTGACGATCGTTTGTGCGGGCACCAAGGATAGCTTGCAAGTAAGAAGTTTCTCCATTTGCTTTTTTCACGTTGTTCAATGTAGCACGAGCAGCGCTGTAATCTTTTGTCAGGATTTGAGCCAAAGCTGCATTGTTGCTGGCTGCACTCAGAGACGATTTGGCTTTCGCAAAGTCGCCTTGTTGGAGGTAAATGATACCCAATGCCTGATTCAGCTTATCGCCACCTACGTTACCAGCATTACCGAAGTATTGTTGAGCTTTAGCTGTTTCGCCTTGAGCAAGAGCAGCGACACCGGCGTTGTAGTTTGCTTCTGCCGATTTTGAATCGATAGCAAGTGCTTTTGCAAACAGGCGAGAAGCTTCAGCATATTCGCCTTGGTTGAATTTTACAGTACCTAAGTTGTTGTAACCACGAATATCACTTGGATATTGGTCTACAGCGCTCTGGTAAATAGCAGCTTTTTTAGCATTGTCGTTTGTAAGTGTAGCTGCGTAAAGCAACTCTTCTACATTAAGCGCTTTTGCGTTTTCCTGAGCTAGTTTGGTGATCTCTTCGTCAGATTTGCCGATCAGATCCAAAGTCAACTGTAATTTAGAACGGCGCAACTGAGGAAGAATGTCTTTTGCAATGTTTTTGAATGCAGCAGAGAGGTTACGAATTTCATGTTCGCGTTGTTCCGGATCGGAATACATTGACAAAACACGAAGAATAACTTCTTTGTCCTGAATGTTGGAAGAAGACATCAACTGTTGGAAACCTTCCCAGTCCTGAGCGGTAAAGTTTGCATTGACATCCAACGAAGTTTTCAATTTCTTGAATTCTTTCTTGATATACGTATCCGTATTCTTTTCACGTTGTTCCGACAATTTTGTATTCAGTTTGACACCACCATCAGGAGATGCATACGAGTTCAAATCGAAACCGGAAACTTTAAGGTTTTGAGCATCTTTCGCTTCTTGAATTTTATTAACCAAAGAAAGCAGTTCTTCTTTTTTCAATTCGGTTTTGCGAATGTCAGCTTTTTGAATCAAGAACATGATGTTTGCATCATGTTTTTCTTTGATGATGCGTTGGAACTTGTCGTTGATAATCGGAGCGTCGATGTTATCTCCGTCAACTGAAGCAAGCGTAGATGTTGCAATAACGCCATCAGCCACTTTTACAGAGGGGATGGTGTAGGTTTTGTTGCCCCGGGTAGCTTTGAATTGGAAGAAAAGTTCGCTTTTTGCCAAATCGGGAACGTAGTCGAATGCAGCATTGACAGTACCTGTGCCACCTGCTTTGTAAGCGATTTGTGGGTTGTTACCCATCACTTTTTCACCCTGAAACAATGTCGGAGTGCATTTATACTCTTGACCTGTAGATGTTTTCAGAACAGGAGTCACTTCAACAATAGTCTTTTTATCGAAGTATTTTTCTGGGAATTTGCCTGTGATTGTGGCATTTACCTTGCCTCCAACGGCTTCCAAGGGATTGGGGGTTGTGTTAAAATAGCTGGGGTCCAAGGCTCCCATCGGCTTTGAGCATGACGTAAAGACGAACGCTAAAATGGCCGCGGAAAGAAGATAAAATCCTTTTTTCATAAAGCTAATAATTTGATTGATTGAACAAAAACTTTTTGAATTAGTTTCAGCAAATATAAGCACAAACATTTTGTAAAAAAACAGGATTGCACTATTATATTTTTGTCGTAAGTTCGCTTTTAATTTTGATTGTTTGTTTGTTTTATGTAACTTACTGTGAATTAATTTAATATATATTGAAAAATTATTTTCGTAACAAAAGAGCAGGAATGTTAATTTCAACTATTTAACTTTATTCTGACTCTTTAAACCTTGTTTCTGTATGTATTTCACAAAATCGAGCAAGTTTTATTTTCCCAAAATAATTAATCTGGGTCGACTGTTCTCGTCATTCTTGCTTCATCGCATGACCGGCAAGTTTCGAGGTGGTTTGCTTCCGGTTGCGGTTTCGATCGAGCCGATCAACCGGTGTAATCTGTTTTGCCCCGAATGCCCGGCCGGAAACCAGTCGCTTCGCCGCAACAAGGAATTGATGAAATGGAATGTCTTCGCCAAAGTGATTGACGAACTTGCCCCTTCTTTGTTTTGGACGACTCTCTATTTTCAGGGCGAACCCTTTTTACATCCCCGCTTTCAGAGCATGGTACATTATTGTCACACCAAAAGCATATTTACCTATACCTCTTCCAACGGCCAATTGATTGATAGCGAGACGGCAAAAAAGACGGTTGAGTCGGGACTGGACAAAATCGTGATATCGGTAGACGGACTGACACAAGAGGTGTATCAGCAATACCGCAGAGGGGGTAGTCTGCAAAAAGTGATAGAAGCGATTCAGCATATCGCTTATTGGAAAAAGGAGCTTCACCGGAAAACACCAATTATAGAGGCTCAGTTTATTGTGATGAAACACAACGAATTTCAGTTGCAGGATGTTAAAAGAACGGCTTTGTCGTGGGGAGCCGATTGTGTTTCGCTGAAAACGGCTCAAATTGAATTTGAACGAATAGAGCAGTTGGTGCCTTCGCAGAAGAAGTATGCACGGTACGAAAGAGCATCCGATGGCTCGTGGCAATTGAAAAAAAAGATGCGGAATCGTTGTTGGAGGCAGTGGAGTAGCGCGGTGATAGCGGCTAACGGGGATGTATTGCCTTGTTGTTTCGATAAAAACGGAGACCATGCTTTTGGAAACGTGGAGCACGCATCCTTTTATGAAATCTGGAATGGGGAAAAAGCGAACCTGTTTCGGGAAAGAATTCGTTCCGACAGAAAAAGTATTGCTATTTGCAGAAACTGTACGGAGTAGAATGTGAAAAGGATGTCTCTCTAACGAAATAAGGCAACATTTCGGTTTGAAACATTGCCTTATCGTTGAGGTTCCTGGCGGATTCGAACCGCCGTAAACGGTTTTGCAGACCGGCGCCTAGCCACTCGGCCAAGGAACCCTATTTTTGGGACTGCAAAGGTAATGTCTTTCTTTGTGCCGACCAAATTTCTGTTCTCATAATTTCATTTTTTAACTAAAACAGATGACCATTTTGCGCTCAGCCTGTGAGTCGAACCACCAAAAGCAGGTCATTCATCGGGGTTTTTATTGTTTTCATCGATTTTACCTTGTATGATAAGGGTATGATCGTTTACCTTTGCAAAAAAATCAAAATTCATTCTGTTATGGAAAAGGAACTTAAACCGTATCGTCGCCACCATCATGCAATTTCACTTGCTTTTGTATTGATTGCCGCCGGTCTTATATTTCTTGGGTTCAATACAGGGTTTATTCCTGTTGCCTACAAGAATATTTTTGTTTCATGGCAAATGCTGCTTATCGTACTCGGAATCTCATCGTTTTTCAAATGTCACTTTTGGGGCGGAACAATCCTTATTTTGGTAGGAGGGTTCTTCCTAATTCCCGAAATAAATTGCATCAATCCCAACTGGATCGGGCCATGCCCGGCCGATTTTGTGCATCTTTACTGGCCGGTGCTGCTGATTATAGCGGGAGCCATTATCATATTGCAGTGGATCTTTCCTTCGCCCAAGAAACATTGCTGGGCAGAACCGAAAGTTGATCGTCATTGGCACAAAGGGCCGGAGCATTTGAATCGGACAATGAATACGGAGAATGGTTACGTTTATAGCAACGTGGTTTTCAGCGGACGGGAGCATATTGTGCTCGATCCGGTATTCAAGGGAGGTGAAATCAATGCTGTTTTCGGTGGCACTAAACTCGATTTGCGGCGAACTAACCTTCCTGAAGGAACCACCCGCCTCGATCTCAATCTCGTTTTTGGCGGGCTGACTCTTTTTGTTCCGGAAAACTGGAATGTGGTAGTCCGGGTTGATTTTGTGATGGGTGGCTTTGAAGACAAACGCTATAAAATAAGCGAGGATGTGGATACCTCACGAACGTTACTTATTTGCGGTTCGTGTGTTTTTGCTGGCGGCGAACTAAAGAACTGATGTTGGCATGGAATATCCTGCGCTACAAAACAAAGTATTTCTCTCGGCATACATATTAATTTGGACGGTCATCTCGCTTGCCATCTCTTTTGTTGTGGCTCCCTTGGTGGCTCTCCCTTTTGGATTTTCGCTTTTATTCGGGGCAATCTCCGGATATCTTTTCGGAATTCTTGCCATCTTTTTGTGGAGTGTGGTAAAATATGCCGATTATTCGGTACAAAACCATTTTCATCGAATGGCCAGTTATCTGGCATTGGCATTGGTGAGTGTCGGAATCTGGATCGGAATCATATTTCTCATGCTCTACATCTGCATGCCCGGAAATAATGTTGTCCCCTTCGAACCCCTCATTCCGCTCGAACTGATGCTGGGGAGCTGTTTTTTTGTCATTGTATTGCTCATATACAACAAGATGCTTGCCAATGCCAAAGATGCGGAGAAGGAAGAGGAGCTGGAAGAGATGGAGCAACCGGTGGAGCCGACGCAATCGGATATGGCCGTAGAGATGGTGGAGCGAATCGCCGTTAAGGTCGGATCGAAGATAGAGGTTATTTTGGTTTCCGAAATAGTAGCGGTACAGGCCGAAGGCGATTATGTTATGATTCATACGGCTCAGGGTCGTTATCTGAAAGAGCAGACAATGAAATATTTTGAAGAGCATTTGCCTTCCAATCAATTTGTGCGGGTTCATCGCTCGTGTATTGTCAATGTGCAGGTCATCTCGAAAATAGAACTCTTTGAGAAGCAGAATCAATTGCTGACATTGCAGAATGGGTTACAGGTTAAGGCCAGTGCTACCGGATATAAACTTTTGAAACGCACATTGAACCTTTGAGTACCGGTATTAGGGTCGGCCGGAACACAGCAATAAAAAGGAATATGTCAAACCGCAAGATTTGACAAGAACCATATCAGCTATTTTCATACCTTTGTTCCCTCCAACTTATCATAACCGGGAGCAAGTGTTTTATTATCATACGATTAAATCAATAGTCATTTATGAGAACAAGAATCAGTTTGTTATTATTATTTATCAGTTCTTTCGTGTATAGTGGATGGGCTCAGGAGAAACTCCCGCTGACACTTGAACAGGCTAGGCTACATGCACAACAATACAACCGAACGTTGAAAAATGCGGGACTCTCCATCAAAGAGGCGCAGAGCGCCTTGTGGGAGAGTATCTCCAAAGGGTTGCCACAGGTGCAAATTTCGGGATCTTACACAAATTATCTGGGTGCCTCTGCCGATTTTCAGGGCATGAAAATCGACTTCGGGCAATCGGGATCGATGCAAACTCAGGTAAACCAGTTAATATTTAACGGAAGCTATTGGGTCGGGTTGCAGCTTTCCAAGTTAAGCAAACAAATAGCAGAAACCTCGCGAAGAAAAACCGAACAGGACGTTCTGTTGCAGGTAACCAACTCGTATCACGCTATTTTGGTGTCGGAGCGAACCATGCAGCTGCTCAAACAGAACAGAGGAAATTTGCTGGATGTTCAGAAACGGACTCAGGCTACCGTTAATGCCGGAGCCGCGACCCAAACCGATGCCGATCAGATCACCGTTCAGGTATCGTCGGTCGATAATATGATTAAGTCGAACGAACGCCAGACGGAACTTGCCTACAATATGCTTCGCATCCAGTTGGGCGTTGGAGCCAACTCGGTGATCGAGCTGAAAGACAGCTTGGGTTCGCTGATGAACGAAGAGAGAAATTTCAGGTTGTTGGGCGAACAGTTCGACCTGAGTAAGAATCCTTCACTTCAGCTTACAGAGCAGCAATTGCAGGTCTCCAAAAAACAGGTGACACTGGAAAAAGCGAATTGGCTTCCCTCCATTACAGGGTATTACAGCTATACCTACAAATACATCAAGCCACAATTTGACCTGAACCCGAGCAGTGTCGCCGGACTTCAGGCAAGCTGGCCGATCTTTTCGAGCGGAGGCACAAGTTCCCGAATCAAACAGGCGAAGTTTAAGGTGCAGGAGAATGAAAACAACCTTGCTGCGCTGAAAGATCAGCTGATGGTGCAGGAGAAACAGGCTCGTTTCAACCTGAGCAACGCTCTTGAGAAGCTCGATACCCAAACCAAAAGCATGAACCTGTCCAACCGGGTTTTTGCCGATATTTCGCGCAAACACGACCAGGGAATGGCCACCAGCCTCGATGTGACTACCGCTTCAAGCAACCTGATACAGGTTCAGTCGAACTACATCACCGCTTTGTATGAAGTGTTGAATGCCAGGACAGAACTGGAACAGTTACTGAATAAATTTTGAAAAAATAACTATCAAATACAACTCAAATGAACACTCATTTACTACGCTTATTTTCCAACCGGAGTATTTTCTCCGCTGCTATGGTTGCCGTACTTGCGCTGACAACAGTCGGATGTTCGAAAGGGAAAACCGATAACGCAAAACAGCCCGAACTGGTACGGGTAGAATCGCTTCACAAGCAGGTAATCACCCGCGATATGGAGTATTCGGCCTCGTTGGTTGCCAACGAAGAGGTGAATATTGCTTCTGCATCGCCGGGAAAAATTGACCGCATCTTCGTCAACGTGGGTTCCCGCGTCAAACAGGGACAACTGTTGGTGCAAATGGATCCCACGCAACTCAATACAACCCGTATTCAGTTTGCCAACCTGAAAACCGATATGCAACGCTTCGAGGCTTTGCGTCAGGCGGGTACTGTGACTCAGCAAGCATACGACCAGACAAAGGTTCAGTACGATCTGACCAAGGAAAACATCGTTTTTCTGGAAAAGAATGTCAACCTGAGAGCCCCTTTCAGCGGAATCATTTCGGTGAAAAATTTTGAAAACGGAGAACTCTATTCCGGTTCTCCCAGTGCTGCTACTGGCAAGGCAGCCATCGTTACGCTGGTTCAGATCAATCCGCTGAAAGCGAATTTGTTTGTGCCCGAGAGCTTCCTGCCGCAGCTGAAACAAGGTTCCAAGGTAAGCGTGAAAAGCGATACCTATTCGAATCAGGAGTTCAGCGCTCAGATTGCCCGCATCTATCCCACCGTGGATGCGGCAACCCGCTCGGTACAGATAGAGCTGAAGGTGAATAATCCCGGCGAAAAGCTGAAACCGGGAATGTTTTGTCGCACCACCATAGACTTTGGTAAAGTGGAAGCACTCGTTGTTCCTTCGCAGGCCGTATTGCGTATGCAGGGTTCCAACGAACGATATGTTTTCGTCGAAAACCAGGGCAAAGCAAAACGGGTGGTAGTGGCTCTGGGTAAACGTTTCAACGACCAGACCGAAATCATCTCCGATCAGTTGCACGAAGGCGATAAACTGATTGTCACGGGACAAAACCGACTTATTGACGGTGTTGCCGTGAAGGTGGTGAAATAAACCACATAGACTCTTTTTAAAACCGATTATTGAACAAACATGAGTATATATAAATCAGCAGTAAACAACCCGATTAAAACGACACTGGCCTTTGTCGCTATTATGATCTTCGGGTTGTATTCGCTCTCGCGGCTGCCTATCGACTTTTACCCGAAGATGGATTTACCGATGATTTCGGTAGTAACCACCTATTCGGGAGCCAATGCGGCCGATGTGGAGACCAATGTAACCAAACCCCTCGAAGATGCGTTGAATAGTATTCAGGGGCTGAAAGAACTGACCTCGACATCGCAGGACAACAGTTCGATTATCACCCTGCAATTCGAGTGGGGAGTTAATCTCGACGAATCGATGAACGACATTCGTGGCGCCATCGATATGGCTTTGGGTCGTTTGCCTGATGGGATAGAACGCCCTTCGGTGGTAAAATTCAGTACCAGCAGTATGCCTATTCTGATGTACACCATCACGGCCAAAGAGAGTTATGCCGGGTTGTCGAAACTCATCACAGAGAAAATTATCAACCCGTTGAACCGTGTGGATGGAATCGGGTCGGCATCTATGACCGGCGACCCCAAACGGAAAATTTATATCGACATCGACCCGAACCGGTTGGATGCCTACCACATTTCGCTCGAACAGATCAGCAATGCCATTTCGGCCGAGAACCTGAATATGCCTTCGGGTAATATCAAGATGGGGGCAACTGATTACCAGCTGCGTGTGGAAGGCGAATTCAAGGAGAGCGAGCAAGTTAAAAACGTTGTGGTCGGGACTTCTGCTGGTACGCCTGTTTTCCTGCGTGATGTGGCACAGGTGCGCGATACGCTGAAAGATGTGACGCTGGATCAGAAGACCAACGGAAAAAATAGTATTCAGCTCTATGTAATGAAACGTTCGGGAGCTAATACCGTTTCGGTGGGCCGCGACGTGAAGAAGATGCTGGAAGAGATCAAACCGACGCTTCCTCCCGATGTGCAGATTCATGAAGTGTTCGATTCGTCGACCTTCATCAAAGGTTCGGTCTCCAACCTGTCCGATACGCTGTTGTTTGCATTGATGTTTGTGGCAATGGTAGTATTCTTTTTCCTCGGACGCTGGCGTGCAACTATGATTATTTTGCTAACGATTCCTATTTCGTTAGTCTCTGCGTTGATTTATCTGGCTGTGACCGACAATTCGCTCAACATTATTTCGTTGGCATCCATGTCGATGGCTATCGGTATGGTGGTGGACGATGCCATTGTGGTACTCGAGAATATTACCAAGCATATCGAGCGGGGAAGTAGTCCGCGTGAGGCTGCCATCTATGCAACCAACGAAGTGTGGCTGGCCGTTATCATGGCTACGTTGGTAGTTGTCGCTGTGTTTATGCCGCTCACTTTTGTGTCGGGAATTACCGGCGTTATCTTCAACCAGCTCGGATGGATTGTCTCCATTACGGTTGTTGTGTCGACGGTAGCTGCGGTAACTATTACCCCGATGCTTGCAGCGCGCTTTATGAAAGAACGAGAGAAGAAGGAGAACCCGGGGAAATACAGTTACGATGCCACTATCGGAAAATGGCTCGACAGTCTGGACATCTGGTACGAAAAGGTGTTACACTGGGCTTTGCAGCACAAGCTGAAGGTGATTCTTGTTTCGGCAGGTATTTTCATCGGGTCGCTTTGCCTCACGCCCTGGGTGGCGACCGACTTTATGTCGCAAAACGACGAGAGCCGTTTGACCATCAAGGCTGAACTGGCACCGGGAACCCGCATGGAAATAAGTTCGCAGACTGCCCGGAAAATCGAAAAGTTGCTTCAGCAGAAGGTGCCTGAAATCGAGTTGATCAGTACCTCTTGCGGTGCCGATGACCAGGGTGGTATGTCGTCCATCTTCCTGGGGTCGGCCTCGAGCAATACGATCAACATGACACTGAAGTTGAAAGATCTAGATCAGCGAGACCGATCGGATGTGGAAATTTCAGAATCGATTCGTCCCGAGCTGGCCAAATTCCCCGAAATTGTCAACTATCAAATCACCCGAAGCGATCTTGCAACCGGTAGTTCTACCTTCGACATCGAGGTCTACGGTTACGATTTTGCCTCTACCAACGTGTTGGCTCAACAGATTAAGAAGAGCGTTACCGGCCTTGAAGGGGTGCGCGACGTGCAGGTCAGCCGTAAAGACGACCGTCCGGAGTTGGAGGTGATTTTAGATCGTGAAAAGCTGGCTCTCAACGGACTCAACAGTGCTACGGTATCGAACTCCATTCACAACCGGATTAACGGAACGACCGCAAGTAAATTCCGTGAAGACGGCGACGAATATGACATTATCGTGCGCTTGCAGGAACAGTACCGCAACTCGGTGAATATGCTTGAGGAAGTTTCTATTCCCACTCCTTCGGGCAAATTTGTGAAACTGAAAGAGATCGGAGCAGTGAAAGAGTATTGGTCGCCACCCAATATCGAGCATAAACGCAAGCAGCGTATTGTAACTGTCTCCATTACACCGGTGGATGTGTCGCTTACCGACCTCGCCACCGACGTGAAGGGTCAGCTTGCGAAACTGAATGTGCCGTCCGACGTACAGATTGTTTTGGGCGGTATTTACAAAGATCAGCAAGAGTCGTACCAGAACCTGATATTACTCGCAGTGCTTGTTCTCCTACTGGTATTTATTGTGATGGCTTCGCAATTCGAGTCGTTCTCCAAGCCGTTTGCCATCATGTTCTCTATCCCGTTTGCATTCACGGGGGTTATTCTGGCGTTGTTGATTACCGGCACTACACTGAGTGTCGTAGCCTTGCTGGGAGCTGTGTTGCTGATTGGTATTGTGGTGAAGAATGGTATCGTGTTGATTGACTTTGTGAACTTGTTGCGTGACCGTGGAATGCCGCTGAACGAAGCGATTGCCGCCGGCGGACGTTCGCGGTTGCGACCGGTATTGATGACCGCTTCGGCTACCTTCCTCGGCATGGTGCCGATGGCATTCAGCGTGGGCGATGGTGCCGAGACCTGGACTCCGATGGGTATTACCGTAATTGGAGGGTTGATCTTTTCTACCGTAATCACCATGATAATTGTGCCGGTGATGTATGGGCTCTTCTCCCGCCGTGGCGAACGCGACAAAGAGGGTCTCGTGCGGAAACAATTCCATTTTATGGACGAAAATAACAAATGAAAAATGATTTGAGAATTTGGGGATGTGGAGATTAACCTTCACATTCACTAATTCTCAATCTTCAAATAAAGACAACACATGAAAGCAATATTTATCTCGTTCAATCAGGCCAATACCGAACGTATCGCCTTTATGCTCGACAAACTGGGTGTGCGCGGATTTACCTGGTGGGAAAACGTACAAGGCCGGGGTTCCGTCGATGGAGAACCGCGCAAGGGCACCCACACCTGGCCCGAAATGAACTCGGCCGTATTGACCATCGTTCCCGAAGAACAGGTGCAGCCGCTCTTGAAAGCCATTAAGAAAATTGATGACGTAAATCATGAAATCGGCATCCGGGCTTTTGTCTGGAATATAGAAAGTACGTATTAATACTATTTTTAATCATTAACCTTACAGCGTATGTCAAATTATCGAAAAGGGCTAACCTTTCTGTTAGCATTTACCGTTGCCACGGTAGCGTTATCGGCTCAGGCTTTTCAAAATGCGCAGATAACAATTACAAAGCTCAAAGAGCATGTTTGGGTCGGTGAAACATCCGACAATTGTACGATGTACATCATTGAGGGAAGCAAAAAAGCCTTGCTAATAGACACCGGAACGAAATGTGACTCGCTGGACAAGATCGTCCGGAAAATCACCTCGAAACCGCTGGAGGTGGTACTCACTCACGGGCATCATGATCATGCTGGAAATATTCCTTATTTCGACGCTGTGTTTATGCACAAGGCCGACTTTTTCATGGTAAAAGGCTACAAAGGGAAGGTCAATTTTGTGGACGAAGGATATGTGTTCGATCTGGGCGATCGGAAAATTGAGGTATGCTATACGCCGGCTCACACTCCGGGCACCATTATCCTGCTCGACCGCGCCAACGGCGATTGTTATTCGGGCGATGCTTTCGGATCGAATCAGGTGTGGCTGCAACTGCAACCGCTGTCGCCCATCACCGATTACATCAAAGCGTGCAAGCGGATGCTTACGTTTATCGACAACGGCATTCCCCGCATCTATTGCGGACATTACGTTTATTTGAAAAAGCCGATCGGCAAAGAGTACATGACTAAGATGCTAACTCTGGCCGAAGAACTGAAGAACGGCACGGCAAAAGACATTAAACCGTTCCGGTCGGAACTTCCTCTTGCCGGATACCATGGTCCGCTGATTGGCAGCAAAGAGGATATTGCTATTGTGTACGATCCCTCTATTCTGAAGTAAAGATTATTTGAACGATCGTTCAGAAAAACAAAGGCACCGGAATTATACCCGGTGTCTTTGCTTTATTGTACTGTTTCTTTCTTCGGAATAGAAAAACGTCATCCGGGCATTTGTATGGGACATAGAAAGCACGTATTAATACTATTTTTTAATAATCAACTTTACAGCGTATGTTAAATCATCGAAAAGGGCTAACCTTTCTGTTAGCATTTATAGTTGCCACGGTAGCGTTATCGGCGCAGGTTTTTCAAAATGCGAAGATAACATTTACAAAAGTCAAAGAGCATGTTTGGATTGGAGAAACAGTCAATAATCGCACCATGTACATTATCGAGGGAAGCAAAAAAGCCCTGCTGATCGACACCGGATCGGAATGTGACTCATTAGACAAGATCGTCCGGAAAATCACCTCGAAACCGCTGGAGGTGGTACTCACCCACGGGCATCACGATCATGCAGGAAATATCGATTATTTTGGTTCAATTTTTATGCACAAGGCCGACTTGTCCATGGTACAAGGATTTGGCTACAAAGGAAAAATCAATTTTGTGGACGAAGGATATGTGTTCGATCTGGGCGACCGGAAAATTGAGGTATGCTATACGCCGGCTCACACTCCGGGCTCCATTATTCTGCTCGACCGCGCCAACGGCGATTGTTATTCGGGCGATGCTTTCGGGTCGATTGAAATGTGGCTGCAACTGCAACCGCTGTCGCCCATCACCGATTTCATCAAAGCGTGTAAGCGGATGTTGGCTTTTATCGATAACGGCATTCCCCGCATCTACAGTGGACACTACGTTTTTGTGAAAAAGCCGATCGACAAAGGGTACATGACTAAGATGCTAACACTGGCCGAAGAGTTGAAAAGCGGCACGGCAAAAAACATTAAACCGTTCCAGTCGGAACTTCCTCTTGCCGGATACCATGGGCCGCTGATTGGCAGCAAAGAGGATATTGCTATCGTGTACGATCCCTCTATTCTGAAGTAAAGATTATTTGAACGATCGTTCAGAAAAACAAAGGCACCGGAATTATACCCGGTGCCTTTGCTCTTTTACTGTCTCTGTCTTCGGAACCACAGATGCGTCGATCCGAAACGCTCAACTGTTTATTCAATTGAAATCTGTTTGACAGGTTTCGGTTTTGCCTCCTCTTTCTTCGGAATAGAAATCGTCAGGATTCCCTTCTCATATTTTGCTGCAATTTTTTCGACATCGGCACTGCCAGGGAGTGTAAACGACCGGCTGAACGATTCGTAACAAAACTCTTGTTTTGTGTAACGTCCCTTTTTGTCTTTTTCTTTCACTTCGCTCTTTTTCTCCGATGAAATGGTGAGATATCCGTTGTTTACCTCCACCCTGAAATCTTCTTTCTCCATTCCGGGAGCTGCCAGTTCAACGTCGAAACTGTCCACCGTCTCTTTAATGTTCACGGACGGCAAGGTCGTATTCGTGTCCGAATAGTGACGATTGGTCCAATCATACCAATTAGGGTTCAAAAAATCATCGAAAAGGTTCGACCATGCAGGAACCAAATCATTTTTTTTAATGAGTGACATAATTACCTCCATTTTTATTAGTTGAACAATCAATTAAAGAACATTGTCTTCTGTCTTATATCTTCAAATTCCGTGCCAAAAATTATGGAGTAAATAGATTTGCATATACCTCATTAATAGCCAACTAATAGTTATTTCTGAGTAAAAATAAAATGACAGAGTGACAGCGTACTTGTGCCGTAGAAAGACATTTTTACAGGTTGTTATATTCAAGAAAAATAAATATGGAGCAATGGTATAAATAAGTAATAGGTTCGCCATGTTTTGATAACATAGTGTAACTGATTTTGCGAAATTGCGTCAAATAAGCTAAAGATGAAAAATTATTGACTTAAACAAATGATAAATTCTATGACAACACAAACTTTTTTGCAACGGCTTGGAAGTATTATGCTGCTTGCGGTTTTTTGTATTGGGATGGCAAAAGCGGAGGGAATTGTTAAAGGACGGATTCTTGATCAGAATCATCGTCCGGTTGAATTTGCAACTGCGGCTCTTGTCAATGTGAAAACCAAATTGCCGGAGAAGGGTGGTACAAGTAATAACACGGGCGATTATGCTATTGAGAAGGTCCACGATGGTGTTTATATCCTATCGATAACCCTGGTTGGATACAAGAAATACGAGAGCGAACAGTTTACCATGAATGATGGAAGAGAGTTGAGAAGAGATGTAGTTTTACACGAGGATGCACAAATGCTGAAAGAAGCGACTGTTGTAGCCAAACGTCAATTTATCGAGCAGCAGGTCGATAAGATGGTGATACACCCGGAGGCATCCATTATCATGGCTTCCGAAAATATATTGGACATTCTGAAGAAAACGCCGGGCGTGAATATCGATAACAGCAACAATATTAGTCTGAAAGGTAAAGTGGGAGTAAACGTGACGATCGATAACAAACCGACTTACCTATCGTCCGATCAACTTGCATCTATGCTTAGGGGAATGCGTGGTAAAGAGATCGATTACATCGAAGTAATTGAGATTCCCTCCTCACGTTACGATGCCGAAGGCAATTCGGGAATCATTAATATTAAAACCAAACACAACAAGCGTCTCGGATTCAATGGTAATTTTTTCGCCGACGGCTCCTATAACGGGAAAGTGTCAGAATATATCGGCTTCGACCTGAATATGAACTTTGGTAAGTTGAATGTTTACGGCAACTATGCGATCGATGAACATAAATATCCACGCTCGTCGGATATGACAAGCAAATATCTCACGGGGCCTTACATCGGAGCCATACAAAAGACAAATAGCAGTGGCGATCTCAGTAATGGATCACATAATTATAAAGTGGGAGCCGACTACTATTTTACGAAAAGGCAGGTCATCAGTTTCATGTTTCGTGGTGGACACGATTTGTTTAATAACTCAAATTCAAATTTATCGACCACTTCATTTTTCAACAGTGCCATGAGACTCGATTCCGCGCTTCATACCCGATCGAAAGATAAATTCAAAACGGAAAGCCTTACCTTTAATGTGAATTACAAATGGGATATCGACAGTACAGGGCACGCGTTGACCATCGATGCCGATTATGATCGTTTCCGGTATGGCTCGACGACAGAGCAGTATGGAAACTATACCGATGCGAACGATCAGGATATGCATATGAATTCTACTGTCTTTGGTTATCAGCCGAGAGAGATTAATGTATTCTCGACAAAAGCCGATTACGTACGTCCTATTGGTAGGAATTTCTCTGTAGAAGCAGGCGTGAAAACCAGCTTTGTAAGAACCAACAGTCAGACTGACTTTGCGGTAGACTATCCGTCCAATCTAATATGGGATACGGGATTGAAAGCAACCGACCGGTTTGTATATACCGAGAATATTAATGCGGCATACATTAGCGGCCGGGGTCGTTTTGGAAAAACATCGATACAAATGGGGGTGCGTATGGAGAATACCAACTCGAATGGAGACTCGAAATCGACGAACCGCGTGGATAAAAGGCATTACACCGATCTGTTTCCCTCCCTCTTTGTCATGCGCGAGCTGAACAAGGATAACCAACTGGGATTGACATACAGCTACCGCATCGGTCGTCCAGGCTATCAGAAGCTCAATCCTTTTTTGTGGATGACAAATCAGTTTACTTACAATCAGGGAAATCCATTTCTTCGTCCACAGTTTACCCATTCGCTCGGGTTGAACTACACCTGCAAAAATTCGTTTATTACGTCATTGGGGGTGAGTCGTACCAACGATTTGTCTGCTGAAGTGGTCAAGAAAAATGACATAACCAAAGTAATGGTTATGTCACCCGAAAATTTGAGTAAATTACTCGACTTGAATGCCTCGCAAACGGTTCAGCTGAGCATTACAAAATGGTGGCATTTCAATGCTACGGCTATCGTGATGTACAAATCGATAACATCCGACAATGTTGCTGCCGATAAATTCAAACGTTGGAGCTTCAATGCAAATTCGACTCAGAGTTTTGTGTTGCCGTGCGGTATCAGCATGGAACTGGCAGGGCGTTATCGCTCCAAACAACTTTGGGGTACTAATACCACCTACAAGCAATATGCTGTCGATTTCGGAGTGGCGAAAAACCTGTTCAATAATAAGGTATACCTTCGGGCATCGGTAAGAGATATTTTCAATACCGATAAAAGCGGTGGTTTTTCAAAATATGGAAATGTGGATTGCGTCTCGTACAACAACTCAACCAGTCGTACACTGAACGTGTCGCTCTACTACCACTTTGGCAAAGATAAATTCAAAACCCGCTCCAATCGTACTACCTCTTCCAGCGAAGAGCAAAGCCGAAGTGGAAGATGAGGTTGATTTGACATTTGGCTATCGGTCAGGCTAATTTCTGCATGGTTGTTTCGTTCTTGGTTGGATGATAGCCGAAACCTGCAACCAGCTCTCAAAAAACAAAGGCACCGGAATTATTCCCAGTGCCTTTGCTGTATTGATGAACAGGTCGAATTAAGGCATTTTTTTCTTTTCAACTGTCCATTCGGTTGATTTTGAAAGCCCTGCCGGGTTGCCGGTAAACATTTTGGCAGCTTCTGTATCGCCTTTTAATTGCCACAGATACCAGGCCGTTGCAACTTTTGCAAACTCTCCGCCGTGTGGTTTGCTGTAGGTTCCACCATGTCCGACATTCATATTTGCAACAAAAACCGGCAGATGATTGATGCGTTTAAAATCGTCCATCCCGTTGGCATACGCAATATCTTTTTCGCCACCCAGAATATAGAGTGTAGGGGTGTGCAATTTCAAAAGATGATCTTTTTTGAGGTTCGGCATACCGCTCATTCCACTTCCGGCATCGCCTAAAATGCCGCTATTGCAAATTACCGCCGTTGTTACACGTGGATCGGGGGCTGTTTCGAGTGTCTGAAGACCGCCACACGACATGCCGCTTACGGCAATCTTTGTAATGTCAATTTTGTTGTAATAGGGGCTTTTCGTATCGCTGTTTTGAGCAATGGCCCAGTTAATGGCATCGACCATTTGCGACGAAGTTGATTTTCCCCCACCGCGTTGTCCTTCCTGCGGCATCGGTCCGATGGCAACTACCAGAAAACCATGCGAGGCTACTTCCGATAAAAAGTTGATATGTTCCCACGGTGAGTTGGCGCAACCTCCGTTACCCCATGCGATAATGGGTAATTTGTTTTTGTCGCCAAAGGCGTTCAGGTTTTTGGGACGGAAAACAGTGTGTGTCGGTAGGGAGCTTTCTGTAAGCATAATGGCACTGTATGGGCCTGTGCCGCCATCTTCTACCACTCTGGATGTTGGTAAATTTGCAGCTACCGTTCCCTGAGCCGCTACCGAATTTGGCAAGCAAAGAGCCGACAATGCAAAAAGCATAGCGGAAAAATAGATTTTCTTCATAACAAATTAGAAATTAAGGTTGATAATTAAGTTTATACTGCGTTCTCTATTAGAATCTCCTTGTAGTATTTGGCAAAATTGTAGTATCTAACCCATCGTCCTGCGGACACTTCCCTTTAATCCCGATAACTATCGGAAGGAAGACAGAATCTGCCTGTTTGCTGGAATCTTGCAAACCGTAGTGTCCCCTTTAGTTAAAGGGGACGAGCGCAGCGGAGGGGTTTGAAAAAAATCGAAAAACTTGTTGTTGCCGTCTGCTTTAGCTGACGGGAAAATGAACAAGACTCTTCAGGGCTTTAGCCCAATAACCATTCGGCTAAAGCCGGGAGTTGGTTTCTTTGCCGCTATCCGTCGGTTGAAACCGACGGCAATGAACCGGATACTTCTGATAAATCCACTATGGAGGGTTAAATTCTTTGTCGTCTGCTTTAGCTGACGGACTCAAGAAATAGTTCTCTCATCAGGGCTTTAGCCCACAACCAATTTGTTCCGTTGGAGTCGAAGATCAGTGTAGCTAATTCTAATCCGACAATGCTTTTACCGATGACTTTGTATGGCACTAATTATTCAGATGTTCTTCTTTGCGGAATTGAAGATCCGCTGGGACAGTAGTACATGGTCTCTTCGGTTGCCGCACGATTAAACCTAAAATCCGCACGGGAGCGAGGGACATACGCCGAATGCCAATCTGCTTTATATGCTACGATGAACGGAGTCAATTTTGTTTGCTAATTCAATTTTTCGGTTTGGATAAGAACTTTCAAAGCGAAATAGATATTTTTTATTATTAATAGGACTTGTTATTGGATCATATTCCAATTCTATTTTTCCAAATCTTGAATTAATATGGAATGAACTGAATTTTTCCAGATATTGTTTGGAGTAGTCATTGACACAATGCAAATAAAAAAGAGCAGATAAAGATAATAACGCATTCTTAAGGTTTGAAGAACTTTTTGCGGATTGTCCACCGTGCTTTATTAAATTATATGCTTTCCACCAACTTGGAGGATTTTTTTCATCTTTCCAATCATCAAAAGGATTAATATATTCGTTTAGTGGTCTGACAAAAATAGGATTTTCTTCAGGGTAAAATTTTTGCTTTAGAAAATGATATGTTCCTATTTTCCAGCTTTTCGTACCTGCAATTATTCCTTCTTTGTCACACTTATTGTATTCCTTCCAAATTTTCTTATTTGCGAAAGGTGGATATGTTTTATATTCAGAACAATAAAATAAGGCCCATTCCTTCAAGAATAACTCAATTTGCACGCAACTTCTCAAAATTATATCCCTTAATATCGGAGAGTAAACCTTTAAGTGATTTGGTTCATTTAGAGGAACATATTTTATGTAGTTAATAAAATCATTTTCAATGATTTGGTATTGTTCATATGTTTCTCCTGTTCCAAAATTACCTCCGTTGGAATGAAATAAGCAATAACCGTTTTTATTTAAATTATCAGTTTCTTTACACTCAATAAATAAGCATTTTGTTTCTAGCATATTGTATATATATGATTTATTTGTCCCAATGGAGTTAGCACCAGTAATTTATTTTGTTTTAGTCACATTTAATTTATTCGTGTCATGAAGCATATATTCCGTAGAATCATATTTAGTCGAGTTGTTTTGTCTGTTGAGTTCTTTTTTGAAAGTAGAGAAAAGAGAATCTACCTGATATTTGGTGTAATTTCTCTCAGTACTTCTGTCTTGTCTCTCATAATTGCGATAAGTAAAGTACGCTGAAACAATTGATATTATAGTCGGGATAGAAAATACTAAAATCTTAAACCATAATTCGTTTATATATTCGTTTTGTCGTTTCTTTCTTAGATATTTTCTTGTTCCAATTTCAGCCGCTTTGAAACCGTCGGGTGTCAAATGTTTTATTAATCCATTTGCTGGACTTCTTTCAATAAGTTTATAGGCGACTAATACATTTACAATGTTTGAAACTGTTATGTCAAGGTCATTTTCTTTTATAAATCCTTCTATTTCTTTGTCGTGCCTAATTCCACCACCTAAAACGAAAAATGTCAAAAATTTGTCTGATTTTTCAATAAGAGAATTTGTCATATTTCTTTTTTTAGCATTACGCCTAACATTTGTGTATGTGCGCAAGCAAAGGGAGATTATTTCTTGTTATGTTTTTTGTAGTCTTTTAATCTAACATAGTAAATATGAACATCACCCATACAAGAGCATCCTAAGAATTGCCCACCACAAATTGGGCATTGTTCTACATCACAACCATTCGTATGAAATTGTCCTCTTAGACAACCACAATCATGACATGTTTTACTATTTGGGTTAGAAAATTCTTCGCCACCATATCGGATTCGGTTATATAATTGATCGTCGACAAGAATTCCGTCATATTTTTGAAATTCTATTATCTCCTGAGGCGTAAGTTTATTAACCTCAACACCATTATAGTATGTAAATTGATTATTAAAATATGCAATTAAGTCAGCCTCGACCTTCCATAGTCTTTCAGGAATAGCGTTATGCAATTCATTGATCAGATGTTTTCTATGAAAATAGTGAACAAACTCGAAAAGTTGTGAATAAATCACTTTGAATTCACGATTGTTGAAAGATATCTCGTAGTGAAGAATTTGATTTCTATAGTGGATTGACTTTTTGATTAAAAGTAATTCCTTGTTATCCAATTTAATTTTTGAAATCGAAGATAACCGGTCAAGTGCTTGTGTAATTGTAACAGTATTCTTTGGCTTATCAATGTTCTCAAATATAAATAATGGATGTTCATTTTTAAGAACTTGCTTGATTAATAATTCGAGTCCTTGAATCAGCATAAATATTGCAAAAGGCCACTTTCTAGAGTCAGTTTTTGCTTTACCATATTGAACTAAAGATTCAATGATGAAATTATAAGCGTTGTCTAACAATATGAGTTCTGTATGAACTTTCTCCTTCATTTAGAAAAAATATGAGATGTAGGTTTTATAATAAGTTTTAAAACTAATATATGCGAATAGTTTTTTGCATATATCGGCTATTTAGCTGAGTAATTCTTCTGTCCCGTCAGAATCGAAGATCAGCGCAGCTAATTGTAATCAGATTCGCTTAACCCGCCTATATGATGCCTTTTGGCACTAAATATTTACGTTCCAAAGCTACAAATTTATTTTTGCAAAACAAGATTTAGCTTAATTAATGTGTCTGCTTGTGCGGTTCCGCCAGGATTGAAGATCAGCGACGCTAATTGCAATCCGACATCCGCCGGGGCGTACATCGGGCTCTTTGTAATAAAAGATGGCTGCAAAATATAGTGAATATTGACTATTGTTTTTTTGTTTTTAGTAGTTTGTATAGCATCTGTTTTTCGTGTTTGTTTATTGCAAATAATTGTATTGTAGTTTATTACAATTGTAATGGGGACGCTTTCAATTGTCGGGAGGTCTGTTCCTATTGGAGCAGGGGCAATTCCAACAGGAACAGACGTGATTCCAGTTGTTATAGCAGTAATTCCAGCAGGAACAGGAGCGATTCCAGTTGTAATAGCGGTAATTCCAGCAGAAACAGGAGCGATTCCAATTGTAACAGCGGCAATTCCAGCAGGAATAGCAGCGATTCCAGTTGTAACAGCGGTAATTCCAGCAGGAACAGCAGCGATTCCAATTGGAACAGGGTCTATTCCAATTGGAATAGACGCTATAGCAGCAGAAACAGATATAATTGCAGTTGACAGAGACCGAATTATAACAATTGGGAGCCGCAGGATAAGATGATGAGAGATGCTTCTTGCAGCAACCGGGTCTACTGTTTCCCCGATTTGTGGAGTTTGATGGTGATGGGGTCGAGTGTGACGAGGCACCCTTTGGGCATTTCGAGCAATTCGGGCTCCAGGTGTTGGTAGAAAGCCTCCAAAGTGTCGGTTTCATCGATAATTTCTATCATCACCGGCAGCTTTTCGGTCAGCTCCCAGAACTTGGAAGAGTAGATGGTACTGCTCAGTCCGTAACCCATAATGCCGCGGTAGACGGTAACCCCCGAGATGCCTTGTTTGCGGGCTTCCTGCACAATCTGCTCGTAGAGTAGTTTGCCGTTGATTTTGTCGGTGGTGCTGAGGTAAAACTTCAGAATGCTGTGTGACTTTTCCATAGTTAAAGCAAATTTGAGGTGACGTAACCGAGATAGACAGCCGTAAACCCGAGCAAAATACTGAGCCCGGTGTAGAGAAGAATGGAGAGCATCAATCCGTTGTGGAGTAGCATCAGGTTTTCGTTGGCAAACGACGAAAAAGTGGTGAATCCACCGCAAATTCCCACCATCAGAAACATGCGCCATTCGACGGTGAGGATGGCGCTTTTATCGGCAATGCCCGTCAGAAAACCGATAACGAAACAACCCAGGACATTTACCAACAGGGTCCCGACCGGAATGGAGAAAAAATCGACATGCAGGTTCAGCCTGGAGACGTAGTAACGTGCCACACTGCCGATAAAACCGCCCGAACCGATAATAAGTATTGTTTTGAACATATTACGCTGTGCTTTTGTTGCAAAGGTAATGAATCTGCCGATGAAAGACAACCCTAATGAAGAGAGGTAGGGCTGTTAAGTTCTGATTTTTCGAGACGAAAACAGCAAAATTCAAACCATTAAGGAATGAAGAAAATGAAGGGAACCACTCCTAATAGTCTTAATTTCTTAATGGTATATCTCTTGGTGGTTTTGCCGACCCTCTATGATTCTTTGAATAATAAAAACGCAAACGTAGAACTTAACAGCCCTGCCTAAAGGGGACTTTTGCGTTGGTAAGAATAGCAGATTTATAGCCCCTGGAGGCTTGTAGTAGTGACATCGTAGATCGTCAGTGGGTTTGGGGTAAACAATAAAAAGCCATGCTGGCATGGGTAATCCCTTTTTTTGTTAACTTTGCAGGATATGAAATGGTTTGCTATCCTATTTTCCATATATTTGCTCGGGCTTTCGTTGTTTCCGTGTCAGGACGGTGTGTCCGCCAACCACCGGCATCAAACGGAATATTCCCAGGCATCTTCGCAACATACCGATAGCGTCGATCATTGTTCTCCCTTTTGCCATTGTCAGTGCTGCTCGTCTCCCATCATCGGCTTTATGCCATCTATTCATCCGCATTATTGGATGCAGTCGGTGGGAGAGCTCTGTACGACATACATTTTCCAATACTATTCCTCTCTTTTCAGCTCTGTCTGGCAACCGCCGGAGTTAGGTTGAGTACCCTTTTCTCATTTCTGTAAAAAATTGACTGTCATGGATTTTTCGTGCTGAAAAACCATGTCGGTTCGGTATTTATTTAACTTTAGCATATTTTGTTATGATAGAGCGTATTATTCATTTTTCAATAAAGAACAAACTGATTGTCGGTTTGTTTATCGCGGCACTGATCGGCTGGGGCGTCTATTCGTTGACGCAGTTGCCGGTCGATGCCATTCCCGACATTACCAACAATCAGGTGCAGGTTATTGCGCTTGCGCCTTCGCTGGCGGTGGAGGAGGTGGAGAGCACAGTGACGGCTCCGGTGGAGGTGGCGCTGGCCAATATTCCCGGCATCGAAGAGTTGCGTTCCATATCGCGACTGGGATTGTCGGTGGTAACGGTCGTTTTCGACGACGACGTGGATGTCTATTGGGCGCGTCAGCAGATGAGCGAACGTCTGAAAGAGGCCGAAGAGGCGATTCCGCCCGGCGTGGCCAAAATTGAACTGGCTCCGGTCTCGACGGGGTTGGGCGAAATTTATCAGTACCGGCTTCGGGTCGACAAGGCTTTCGAAAAGAAATACGATGCGATGGAGCTGCGCACGCTTCAGGACTGGGTGGTGCGGCGACGCATGTTGGGTACTCCCGGCGTGGCCGATGTAAACAGCTACGGCGGATTTGTAAAACAGTACGAAGTGGCAGTGCAACCCGAACGGATGCGGGCTCTCAACCTTACCCTCACCGACATCTTCCAGGCGCTGGAGCGTAACAACGAAAACACGGGGAGCGCCTATATCGAAAAGGGACAGTCCTCCTATTTTATACGGGGCATAGGGCTGGTGAAAAACCTGGATGAGATCGGCAAAATTGTGGTGAAAAACGGAGCGGGCGGTATGCCGGTGCTGGTGCGCGATGTGGCAACGGTACAATACGGCTCGGCCACCCGCTACGGAGCCTTTGTGATCGATACCGCCGAAGCCGTGGGTGGCGTGGTAATGATGCTGAAGGGCGGCAATGCCCGCGATGTGGTAAAAAAGGTGGAAGAACGAGTGGCATCGATACAGCAATCGCTGCCCGAGGGGGTACATATCGAACCTTTTTTGAATCGTTCCGATCTGGTGGATCGCGCGGTGAATACGGTCTCCCGCAATCTGATCGAGGGCGCTTTAATCGTGGTTTTCGTGCTGGTGCTGTTGCTCGGAAACTGGAGGGCGGGGCTGATTGTGGCTTCGGTTATTCCGTTGTCGATGCTGTTTGCCATCTCCATGATGCGGCTCTTCGGAGTATCGGGCAACCTGATGAGTCTGGGCGCTATCGACTTCGGACTGATAGTCGACGGAGCTGTAATCATTGTGGAGAGTGTGGTGCATCGTATCTCCCGTTTTCATAAGGAGAATCCCGGCGTGGTGCAGCTATCGCAGCAGCAGATGAACGAAAGCGTATTGATGTCGGCCAAACGCATGATGAGTTCGGCTACATTCGGACAGGTTATCATTCTGATCGTCTATCTACCCGTGATGGCGCTGGTGGGCGTAGAGGGAAAAATGTTCCGTCCCATGGCCGAGGTGGTAACCTTTGCGCTGATCGGGGCGGCCATCCTGTCGCTGACCTATGTGCCGGTGGCTTCGGCACTTTTTCTCAGTAAGAGCACGACACATAAACCTTCCGTTTCGGACAGGTTGCTCGATAAACTGCATCGCCTCTATCAGCCGTTGATCGGCGTTGCGCTGGCTCGCAAGCGGATGGTAATGTTCGCTTCGGTGCTGTTGTTTGTTGCCAGTTTGGTGTTGTTCAACCGGTTGGGCGGCGAGTTTATTCCGCAGTTGGAGGAGGGCGATCTGGCAGCCGGAGTCATTACTTTGCAGGGTGGTTCGTTGAGCAATACGGTCGATGTGGTGAAGAAAGCCAATAAGTTGTTGCTCGATAATTTCCCGGAGATAAAACATACGGTGTGTAAGATCGGTGCCGGAGAGATTCCTACCGACCCGACTCCGATGGAAACGGGTGACTATATTATTACGTTGAAAGATAAGAGCGAATGGACTTCGGCCGATACGCGCGAGGAGTTGGTGGAGAAGATGGAAGAGAAACTCTCGGTGTTGGCGGGGGTGAAGTTCGAGTTCCAACAGCCCATCCAGATGCGTTCTAACGAACTCCTCTCCGGATCGAAACAGGATATTGCCATTAAAATATTCGGCGACGATCTGCCTACGTTGGCCAAAAAGGCCGAACAGGTGGAGCATATTATTAGTAGTGTCGATGGCGTGAGCGATATAAATGTGGAGAAGGTAACAGGACTGGCGCAGGTGCAGGTGTCGTTCGACCGTGATCGGTTGGCGCAGTACGGCCTTTCCGTGGGTGAAGCCAACCGGGTGTTGCGAACCGCCTTTGCCGGAACGAGCGCCGGTGTGGTTTTCGATCGCGAACAACGTTTTCCGCTGGTGGTGCGCCTCGACAAGGATTACCGGCAAAACCTCGACGATGTGAAGAACCTCTCGCTACAACTACCCGGCGGCGGACAAATTACCCTCGATCAGATTGCCAACGTGACCATTCAATCGGGTCCGGCGCAGGTGTCGCGCGAAGATACGCGTCGCCGTATCACCATTGGGTTCAACGTGCGCGATCGCGATGTGAAGAGTGTGATCGATGAGGTGCAACAAAGAATCGGGGAGGAGATCTCCCTTCCGACCGGTTACTACTTCGACTATGGAGGACAGTTCCAAAACCTCGAAGCGGCAAAGAAACGGTTGGCCATCGCCGTTCCGATAGCGTTACTGCTTATCTTCCTGTTGCTCTATTTTACCTTCCGATCGGTGAAACAGGCGCTGCTTATCTATTCGGCCGTGCCCATGGCGGCTATTGGCGGCGTATTGGCGCTGTGGCTGCGCGGAATGAATTTTTCCATCTCGGCCGGGGTGGGCTTTATCGCCCTGTTTGGTGTGGCGGTACTCAACGGCATTGTGTTGATTGCCGAATTCAACCGTCTTGAAAAAGAGGGGATAACCGATATTCACGAACGCATCTTCAAAGGGCTCCATGCCCGTCTGCGACCGGTGCTGATGACCGCTGCGGTGGCATCGCTCGGATTTATACCGATGGCCATCTCGGGCTCGGCCGGCGCGGAGGTGCAGCGACCCCTTGCCACGGTGGTGATTGGCGGTCTGATAACCGCCACGTTGCTTACCTTGTTTGTGCTGCCAGTGTTGTATGCCTGGTTTGCCTCTCCGCGCAGATTCCGTTTCCAACGGTTGAAAAAACGTTCGGTGGCAACGGTGATAATGACACTGATAGTTGTGTCGTCTGCAATGGCAGCCGGAGAAAAGCCGTTGACGGTCGATCTGAAGCAGGCGCTGCAACTGGCGTTGGAAAATAACCGATCTATCCGGGCTTCGGAATACGAAGTGGGGGCGTTGAAAGCGAAGAAGGGAGCGGCCTGGGATATTCCGAAAACGACGTTGGAAGGGGAGTACGGTCAGATGAACTCTTACCGGAAGGATAACAGCTTTACGGTTTCCCAGTCGATGGCGTTTCCAACGGTCTATATCAACCAGAGCCGTCTGGCCGGTGAAGAGGTGAAAAGCGGCGAGTGGCAACTGAAAGGCCTGCAACTCGATATTGCCACGCAGGTGAAACATCTCTATTGGCAATTGGTCTACCTCAATGCCCGGAATGGGTTGCTTATCAGGCAGGATAGTCTGTTTTCCGGCTTTATGAAGGCGGCCGAGCTGCGTGCTACGGTGGGAGAGACCAATCGACTTGAAATGATTACCGCCCGATCGCAGGCGTTGGAGACCAAAAACCAGCTCAGGCAAAACCAGGCCGATAGAAATATCGCCGTAAATAAGTTGCAACTGCTGCTTGGTGTCGGACAACCGATGGAGGCGATACGCATTGCCGATACGCTGCTCCGGAAAATCGACTATCTGCCGGTGGTAGATAAAGTCCGGCTGGAGGCCAATCCGGCTTTGGGATATGCCGAGCAACAGACGGCGGTCTCTGCTGTTAACCGGAATCTGGAGTTGAGCAAACTATTGCCAGAGTTTTCGTTCGGTTATACCAGTCAGACGATGCTCGGAACGGAATCCTCGTCGGGAAAAATATACGGGTCGACCGATCGCTTTAGCGGCATCAAAGCCGGAATTTCCATTCCGTTGTGGTTCGGCGCTTCGTCGGCCAAAATGAAAGCGGCACGGGTAGCCGAAAAGGCCAGCCGGGCGAATGCCGATGCTACGCGGCTTTCGTTGGAGTCATCCTATCGGAATTTGTTGCTGGAATACGACAAATATACAGGCAGCATCGATTTTTACGAAACGCAGGCGGTGAAAGAGGCCGATCTGATTATCGATCAGGCAACGGCGGCATACAAGGGAGGGGCTATGGAGTACATGGATTATATTCAAAGCCTTAGCCGCGCGCTTGCCATCAAGCAAAACTATCTGGATGCGTTGAACAATTACAACCAAACGGTGGTGGAGATAGAACAACTAACATGTAAAATTCAATAAATAAATAGAGTATGATTGTGAATAAAAATATTGCGTCGTTCGTTTCAATGCTGTTGATTGTAGTACTGACGGCTTGTGGCGGCAAAAAACAGAAGGCGCACGAAGGCGAAAAACACGAAGAGATGGGTCCCGATAGGGTGGAGTTGACCGCCGAACAGGCAAAGGTGGCTGGTGTCGGGTTAGGCTCCGTAGAGATGCGGCCGTTGAGTGGTATTCTCAAAGTAAGTGGCATGGTGACGGTGGCTCCCGATCGCTCGGCAGCGGTTTGTACCCCGCTGGGCGGATATGTGAAGAGCATCGCCGTGATGCCGGGAAAATTGGTTCAAAAGGGGCAGGTGCTCTCGATTGTCGAGAATCAGGAGTTTATCGACATTCAGCAAAATTATGTGGAAGCCCGGAATAAACTTGAGTTTGCTCAGGCCGAATACAAACGACATAACGAGCTGTACAAAAACGATGTCTATTCGCAGAAGAGCGTGCAGCAGACCACCTCCGATTACAACAATCTCCGGGCGCAGGTGCGCGCGCTCGGACAAAAGCTGGCATTGGTGGGTATCAATCCGGCACGCCTTAACGAGAACAATATCAGCCGGGCCATTGCGGTGCGCGCTCCGATCTCGGGCTACGTGAAGGCTGTCAATGTGGCCATTGGAAAATATGCCGCTTCGGCCGATCCGATGTTTGAAATTGTCGATTGTAGTCAGCTGATGCTGGAGTTGACCCTTTTTGAAAAAGATGCCTCCAAAGTCTCCGATGGCCAGGAGATCCGCTTCTTTATCAACGATGAGGCCGAGCCGCATCGGGCACAGATGCTCCAGACCGGGAAAACAATCGGTGCCGATAGAACCTATAAGGTGTATGCCCGCGTAACCGGAAAATGCAAAAATCTGATGCCGGGCATGTACGTCCGTGCCGATGTGAAAGCCGGTATGTCCGCTGTTACCGCGGTGCCGTCAGAAGCCGTCGTGAGTTTTGACGATAAGCACTACATCTTTGTCTTTGAAAAAAGCAAAACGGAGAATGGCAAACCCGTATCGGAATACCGCATGGTGCAAGTCGGCATTGGAGTTGCCGATAAAGGTTTTACCGAAATCGTGCTTCCGGCGGGATTTGATATGAAATCGGCCCGGGTTGTCGTGAAAGGGGCATATACGCTGCTTTCGGCCGCGAAGAACGCCGGTGAGATGAGTTGTTAACTCTGCTGCATGAATAAAAAGGCCTGTAAAACGGAATTTTTATTCATGCGCTGTAAAACCGATCAGTATCAATCTATTCATCTTGATTGTGCGTACATAATTCTCGCAAAAAATCACTAACTTTGTGGCGTTTTTTCAGGTGATGTATCACAATTGTTAATCGCAATATAATTAGCTGTTTATGAGCAAGAAATTTGCCGAATATTCGTCTTTTAATCTTTCAGAAATCAACAAAGAGGTGTTGAAGAAGTGGGATGAACAGGATATTTTCCATAAAAGTCTCGAAACCCGCAAAGGTCATCCGAGTTTTATTTTCTACGAAGGACCTCCTTCTGCCAACGGAATGCCGGGCATCCACCACGTGATGGCGCGTACCATCAAGGATATTTTTTGTCGTTACAAAACGATGAAAGGTTTTCTTGTGAACCGCAAGGCCGGATGGGATACGCACGGACTTCCGGTGGAACTGGGTGTGGAGAAACGTCTGGGAATTACCAAAGAAGATATTGGCAAAAAGATCAGCGTCGACGAATACAACGCCGCTTGCCGCAAGGATGTGATGAAATTCACCAAAGAGTGGGAAGATTTGACCCGCAAAATGGGCTATTGGGTGGATATGAACAATCCTTACATCACCTACGACAACCGCTATATCGAAACTTTGTGGTGGCTGCTGAAAGAGCTGTATGAGAAAAAAGCCACTGTTTTCAATGTTAAGACAGGAAAATACGAAGAGCAAAGTCTTTTGTATAAAGGATACACCATTCAGCCATACTCTCCTGCCGCCGGTACCGGATTGAGCACCCACGAGTTGAACCAACCGGGTTGCTACCGCGACGTGAAGGATACCACCTGCGTAGCTCAATTCAAAATTAAAGGCGAAGCTAATGCATTTTTCCTTGCATGGACGACTACTCCGTGGACTTTGCCGTCGAATACTGCTCTTTGCGTTGGTTCGAATATCGATTACGTGAGAGTGAAAGCTGCCAATCCCTATTCCAAACAGGAGTGTGAATATATTTTGGCTGAAAGTCTGCTTGGCGTGGTAATGGGCAAAAATGAATACGAAGTGTTGGCAAAAATGAAAGGAAACGATCTGGCCGGCATGGAGTACGAACAACTGATTCCCTGGGTAAATCCAGGCGAAGGTGCTTTCCGTGTCATCACCGGCGATTTCGTTACTACCGAAGACGGTACCGGTATCGTGCATATCGCGCCTACTTTCGGTGCGGATGACGACCGTGTGGCCAAAACCAACGGTATTCCTCCGATGTTGCTGATCGATAAAGACGGCAATCAACGCCCGATGGTGGATCTGACCGGGAAATTCTTCAAGCTCGAAGATCTCGATCCGGCTTATGTCGCCGCAAATATCGATGTCGAAGCGTATGGAGAATATGCCGGACGCTATGTGAAAAATGCGTACGACGATACGTTGACCGATAAAGACGAAACGCTCGACATTGCCATTTGCATGATGCTGAAGCAACAAGGGCTTGTCTTCAAAATAGAAAAGCATGTGCACAACTATCCGCACTGCTGGCGTACCGACAAACCGGTGCTATACTATCCGCTCGATAGCTGGTTCATCCGCTCGACGGCTGCCCGCGAAAAGATGATCGAGCTCAACAATACGATCAACTGGAAACCGGCCTCTACCGGAGCCGGGCGTTTTGGCAAATGGCTCGAAAACCTCAACGACTGGAACCTTTCGCGTTCGCGTTACTGGGGAACTCCGCTGCCTATCTGGCGTACCGAAGATGGTGCGGAAGAAAAATGTATCGGTTCGGTTGCCGAGTTGATCGAAGAAATTGAGAAATCGGTTGCTGCCGGATTTATGAATGAGAATCCGTACAAGAATTTCAAACCGGGTGTTTACACGGCTGAAAATTATGCTGTAGAAAATATCGATCTGCACCGTCCCTATGTGGATGGCATTATTTTAGTTTCCGAAAGCGGCAAGCCGATGAAGCGCGAAAGCGATCTGATCGACGTTTGGTTCGATTCGGGAGCAATGCCCTTTGCACAATTACACTATCCGTTTGAGAATAAAGAGATGGTTGAATCGGGCTCAAATTACCCGGCCAACTTTATCTCTGAAGGTGTTGACCAGACCCGCGGATGGTTCTTTACCCTCCACGCCATCAGTACGATGGTGAAAGGTTCGGTGGCCTTCAAAAACGTGGTTTCTACTGGTTTGGTGCTCGATAAGAATGGCAATAAAATGTCGAAACGTCTTGGCAATGCTGTCGATCCGTTCTCGACTATCGAAAAATATGGTTCCGATCCGTTGCGCTGGTACATGATGACCAACGCTTCGCCCTGGGACAACCTGAAATTTGACGTGGATGGTATCGAAGAGGTGCGCCGGAAATTCTTCGGAACGCTCTACAATACCTATTCGTTCTTCGCTTTGTATGCCAACGTCGACGGATTTTCGTATGCCGAAGAGGAGGTTGCACTCGATCAGCGTCCCGAAATCGACCGTTGGATTCTTTCGCTGCTCAATACGTTGGTGAAAGAGGTGGATGAATATTACAACACATACGAACCGACCCGTGCCGGTCGCGCCATCTCCGATTTCGTGAACGATCACCTGAGTAACTGGTACGTACGCCTCAACCGTAAACGTTTCTGGGGTGGCGAACTTAATGATGACAAGAAATCGGCTTATAAAACTTTATACACGTGCTTAGAGACCGTTTCGCGGTTAATGGCTCCTATTGCTCCTTTCTATGCAGACAAACTGTATGGAGATCTCGTCAAAGCAAACGGAAATGACGAAAATGATGTGATGACTCAGAGAGGATTGAAATCTTTAGCAGGACAAGAAAAGATTATTTCGGTTCACTTAGCCGACTTCCCTACCTATCGCGCCGAACTGGTAGATAAGACATTGGAAGAACGGATGCAGTTGGCTCAGGAAATTTCGTCGATGGTACTTTCGTTGCGGAAAAAGGAAAACATCAAAGTACGTCAGCCGCTGTCGAAAATCATGTTGCCGGTAAAAGACCAGACGGTACGTGAAAATATTGAAGCGGTAAAAGCATTGATTCTGAACGAAGTTAACGTGAAAGAGATCAATTTTGTAGACAATACCTCCGGCATTCTGGTAAAACGCATCAAACCCGATTTCAAAAAGCTTGGTCCGAAATTCGGTAAGATTATGAAACTGCTGGCAGCCGCAACAACGTCGATGTCGCAGGAAGAAATTGCAGCGCTGGAACAGGACGGTAAATTTACCTTTACCATCGAGGGTCAGCAAGCAACAGTTGAATTGGCTGATGTAGAAGTTATTTCGGAAGACATTCCGGGCTGGTTGGTTACCAACGACGGTAGTCTCACCGTGGCGCTTGACATCACTCTGACCGATGCATTGCGTAAGGAAGGTATTGCCCGCGAATTTGTAAATCGTATTCAAAATATCCGTAAATCAAGTGGTTATGAAATAACCGACCGCATTGTGGTGAAAATTGAGAAGCAAGCTGAGATTAATGATGCAATTGCAGATTTTTCTGCTTATATTGCAACTCAAACACTGGCCAACTCGATTACTTTACACGATAAAGTGGAAGATGCTGTAGAACTGGATTTTGAAGAGTTTGTGGTAAAAATAGGAGTAAACAAGGCTTAATCTAAAAAAAACAAAAAACGCATTGTAATCTCTTATAGAATCTATAATTTAGCGCTTTCTTAAAATACGACTTAAAATTTATTTGCAATGGCAGAAAAAACACGCTATTCAGATGCAGAGCTGGAGGAATTCCGCGCCATTATTATGGACAAACTCGGAAAAGCAGAACACGATTATGAACTGCTGAAGTTGAGTTTGACCAACATGGACGGAAATGATACCACCGATACTTCTCCCACATTCAAGGTGTTGGAAGAAGGAGCTTCAACTTTGTCGAAAGAAGAAGCCGGACGCCTTGCTCAGCGCCAGATGAAGTTTATACAACACTTGCAAGCCGCATTGGTTCGCATTGAAAATAAAACTTACGGAATTTGCCGTGAAACCGGCAAGCTGATTCCGAAAGAACGCCTTCGCGCCGTTCCTCATGCCACGTTGAGCATCGAGGCCAAAGGAGGCAAGTAATTTACAACCGTACATTTTGCGACGGCAATCGGGAAAAATGTACCGGTTGCCGTTTTTTCATTAATAAGCAGTATATAATCAATATGTTACCGTTTGTTTCAGATAATTCTCTCTTATCCGAAGTTAAAGATATCATTCTGAAGGCAAGAGAGACTGCTATCCGTTCTGTAAACTGGGAGCGGACGCTTATGTACTGGCTATTGGTAAACGAATTTTTGAAGAGGAACAGCAAGGAAAAGAACGAGCCGACTACGGTTCTTACCTTATTAAATATCTCTCTGAGCAGTTGCAACCCGAGTTCGGAAGCGGATTTGGATATCGCCAGTTGGAAAGATGTCGCCAGTTTTATCGACTATTTCCAATTGCGTCTGCACTGCGGACGCAATTGAACTGGACTCAATATAAATTGTTGCTGCCGATTGAAGATGGACATAAACGGGAATTTTATATTGCCGAAGCAGTAAAGAATAACTGGACTTCGCGCCAGTTGGAAAGGCAGATTAACAGTAGTTTGTACGAACGGTTGTTGATTAGTAATGACAAGGAGAGTATCCTCGCGATAGCCAAAAAAGAAAAGCAACCTTCACATCCTGCTGAAATTATCAAAGATCCGATGGTTCTTGAGTTTTTAGGTCTCAAGCCGAATGCGGCATATTACGAGAAAGATCTGGAGCAGGCTATTATCAATCATCTTCAGGAATTTATTCTGGAGCTTGGTAATGGATTTGCTTTTGTTGCACGACAAAAACGGATTCATATTGACGGAGATGATTTTTTTATCGATTTGGTCTTTTACAACCGACTAATACAGTGCTTTGTATTAATTGAGCTCAAGATCGGCAAGCTCACGCATCAGGATCTGGGTCAATTGCAAATGTATGTCAACTATTATGATCGAACAGAGCGACTACCTCACGAAAATCAAACCATTGGTCTTCTATTGTGTGCCGATAAAAATGATAGCGTAGTCAAATATACTTTGCCTGAGAACAATACAACCTTACTGGCCAGTACATATCAGCTCTATTTGCCCTCGGAAAATCAGCTACTTCATGAATTAAAAAGCGAATTGGACAATTTTCTCTCGAAAACAGATAACGAATAATAAATCAATAATATGCCACTCACTAAACGTATTATTCCCTGTCTCGACATCAAAGACGGGCAGACCGTAAAAGGAATCAATTTTGTTAATATACAAGCAGTTGGCGACCCTGTTGAATTGGGTAGCCGCTATGCCCGGATGGGAGCTGATGAATTGGTCTTCCTCGACATCACGGCTACGCACGAAAAGCGGAAAACCTTTGCCGAACTGGTTACCCGCATTGCCCGTCATGTCAATATTCCGTTTACCGTAGGCGGTGGCATCAGTAGTGTCGATGACGTTTCGGTGCTGCTCAATGCCGGAGCCGACAAGATTTCGGTCAACTCGGCGGCGGTGCGCAATCCGCAGTTGATTAACGATTTGGCTAAACAGTTCGGATCGCAGTGTGTGGTGCTGGCGGTCGACACCAAATTTGTGGATGGCGAATGGATGGTATTCCTCAACGGAGGTCGCATTCCGACCGAAGTCAAAACGTTCGAATGGGTGAAGCGTGCCGTCGACCTTGGTGCTGGCGAGATTCTGCTCACCTCAATGGATCACGACGGAACCAAAGCCGGTTTTGCCGTGGAACTCACCCGCGTGGTTTCGGAAAGCGTTTCGGTGCCGGTGATTGCCAGTGGCGGTGCCGGAAACATGGAGCACTTTGTGGATATCTTTGAACAGGGGAAAGCCGATGCTGCTTTGGCTGCCAGCCTGTTCCACTATGGCGAAATTGAGTTGCCCGATTTGAAAGGTTATCTGAAAGAAAAGGGAGTTGAGGTGAGAATTTAAAAGCCTCTCCCTAAATCCCTCCCCTCAAGGAAGGGACTTTAATCGGTAACTAATGCGATGTGTAATGTGTTAATTCTAAACTTCCTGCCCTTGTGGGGAGGTTAGGTGGAACTTTATAGTATGACTATTTTCTATTCTCCCGATATCCTTTCAACCTCTGTTCTTTCCGAAGAAGAGTCGCTTCATTGTGCCAAAGTGTTGCGCATGAAAGCCGGTGAAGAGGTGCTGATTGTCGATGGTAAAGGAGGCATGTTCGGGGCAAAAATCATAGCGCCACATCCCAAGCATACGGCAGTGGAGATCACCGACCGTCAAGCGACAGAGACCGGAAGAGTTTCGCGCATCCACATTGCCATTGCGCCTACCAAAAACATGGATCGTCTGGAGTGGTTTGCTGAAAAGGTAACCGAAATCGGTATCGATGAGATTACGCCTGTTTTTTGTCGTTTTTCGGAGCGGAAAAACATCAATTTGGAACGGGTTGAGAAAATATTGGTTTCGGCTATGAAACAGTCGCAAAAGGCCTATCTCCCGAAGCTAAATCCCGCATGTCCGGTGCAGCAATTGCTGAAACAAGCCACAGAATCGCAGAAGTTCATTGCCCACTGTTACGAAGGCGAAAAACGGCTGTTACAGCAGCTTTACAACAAAAACGAATCGGCGTTGGTAATGATCGGTCCCGAAGGAGATTTTAGTCCCGAAGAGGTAGAAGTGGCCTTGCAAAATGGATTTCAACCGGTTTCGCTTGGTGAAAGCCGTCTCCGCACCGAAACGGCAGGTGTGGTTGCTTGCCACACGTTGAACCTGCTGATGACGCTTTAGAAGATCATTCCGGCGATTAGTACACAGATAAAACCGTTGAAGAATCCGGCCAGAGTCTGTTCCGGAGTATGTGCATCCAGAATAACCCGCGACGAACCTACCGCTGCCGAAGCAAATAAAACGCCTATCACCAGCATGTAAGGGTTGATTACATAGTGCAGCGCTACCACGAAAATACCCGCCAGCAGGCCTCCCATTGCCGAAAGGTGCGCACTCATTTTCCATCGTAGGTTGACTAATAAAAGCACAAGCAATGCAACGGCACTTCCCACCACCACCATCACAAACCACCGCGGCATATTCACATTCCACAGGTAGTAGGCGCAAAGCAAGTACGAAACGAGTGAGTAGATATACGGACGGGTTCGTTCCTGCCGATTATCGATAGAGAGCGATGTCACTTTGCCCAATTTTAAGAACAGGAAGATCATCAGTGCCGGAATAATAGCCGTACAGGCTAAAACGGTCGTGGCAACAATCAGCTTGGGCAAAAACGGAACAGCCGCAAATCGGGCTGTACAAAACAGAAGCAGGATTCCGTAGGTCGGGATAAACAACGGGTGAAACAGTACCGATATGATTTTTGCAGCCAGTCGCATGGTATGTATTTATTAAAGCGTTTTGAACTGATATCCTTGTTGTTTTAAAAATGCAATAGATTCGGGCAGTGCCGCCAGCACGTTTTTGTTCGATTTCTCCGAATCGTGAAAAACGATGATAGAGCCGTTGCGGCTATATTTTTTTACGATGGAAACGATCTTTTCGGGTGACAGCGAACGGTTGTAGTCGCGGGTAATCAAGTCCCACATCACGATCCGGTACGTTGCTTTCAGCTTTTTATAAAGACTCCGCGTCAACTGTCCGTGTGGAGGCCGCAGCAAATCGGAATGGATCAGAGCCGAAGCCTTCTCTACGTTTGCCAGATATTCTTCTTCCTGCATGGCAAATCCTCGCACATGGTTGAAGGTGTGATTCCCGATACGGTGCCCCGCGTCCGTCACCATTTTGAAAACCTCGGGATACTTTCTTACATTGTCGCCCACGCAAAAAAAAGTTGCCTTTATGCCGTTCTTCTCCAGTATTTCCAGTACTTGTGGCGTCGTTTCCGGAACCGGGCCGTCATCAAACGTAAGATAAACCGTTTTTTGCGTTTTGTCCATCCGCCACAGCGCATTGGGGAAGAGTCTGCGCAAAATCCATAAAGGACGTTCTATCAGCATAATGCAGTCGTATCGTTTTTCATTTCGGTCGTTCACCCGCCGGGGATCGCACGAATAGTGTTTTATGAGAAGCAAAGATAACACTTAATTTATAATCCGGCAATGAAGTGGACGGAACTGTCGGTGTGGTTTTGTCGCAGCTGAGGCAGAAATAGAAGAGCAAAGAGAATTTTCCTTATCTTTGTCATTCCAAAATTATAAATATCAAAATATCAACAAATAACCCTATAAAAATTCTATGAGCGACGACAAAAAAATCATTTTCTCGATGGTAGGCGTGAGCAAATCGTTTACCCCGCAAAAACAAGTATTGAAAGACATCTATCTCTCATTCTTCTACGGAGCTAAAATCGGTATCATCGGTTTGAACGGTTCCGGTAAATCGACCCTTCTCAAAATTATTGCCGGAGTGGAAACTTCCTACAATGGTGAGGTGGTATTCTCTCCCGGATACTCGGTGGGTTATCTCGAACAGGAACCGCATCTCGACGACAACAAAACCGTGAAGGAAGTGGTTCAGGAAGGTGTTCAGGAGGTGATGGACTTGCTCAAAGAATTTGAAGAAATAAACGAAAAGTTTGCCGATCCCGATGCTGATTTCGATGCGTTGATTGCCCGTCAGGGTGAGTTGCAGGAGAAACTCGACCATCTGGATGCCTGGAATATCGACAATAAACTCGAACGTGCGATGGACGCTCTCCGTTGTCCGCCCGAAGATGCTCCCGTGAAAAATCTTTCCGGAGGTGAACGCCGCCGTGTGGCACTGTGCCGTCTGCTGTTACAACAGCCTGATATTTTGTTGCTCGATGAGCCGACCAACCACCTGGACGCAGAGTCGATTGACTGGTTGGAACAACACTTGCAGCAATACGAAGGCACGGTTATTGCCATCACTCACGACCGTTACTTCCTCGACAATGTGGCCGGTTGGATTCTCGAACTCGATCGCGGCGAAGGAATTCCATGGAAAGGCAACTACTCTTCGTGGCTCGACCAGAAGACTTCACGTATGGCGCAGGAAGAGAAACAGGCCAGTAAACGCCGCAAAACACTCGAACGCGAGTTGGAATGGGTGCGCATGGCACCGAAAGCCCGTCATGCCAAAAGCAAAGCCCGTTTGGGAGCCTACGATAAATTGTTGAACGAAGACCAGCAGGATCGAGAAGATAAGCTCGAAATTTTTATCCCCAACGGTCCCCGATTGGGTAACAAGGTAATTGAAGCGCAGGGTGTGGCCAAAGCCTACGGCGATCGCCTGTTGTTCGACAACCTTAACTTTTCGTTGCCACCGAATGGCATTGTGGGGATTATCGGGCCGAATGGTGCCGGTAAAACCACCCTCTTCCGCCTCGTTATGGGGTTGGAACATGCCGACAAGGGAACCTTCGATGTAGGAGAAACCGTGCAATTGGGTTATGCCGATCAGACACATAAGGATATCGATCCGAAAAAAACCGTGTATCAGGTAATTTCGGGCGGTCAGGATTTGATTCGTGTCGGCAACAAGGAGGTGAATGCACGTGCGTATCTGTCGCGCTTTAACTTTACCGGTGGCGATCAGGAGAAACTCTGCGGCGTACTTTCGGGAGGAGAACGTAACCGTTTACACCTTGCGATGACCCTGAAATCGGGTGCTAACGTACTGCTGCTCGACGAACCAACCAACGACATCGACGTGAATACACTGCGTGCTCTCGAGGAGGGTCTGGACGACTTTGCCGGGTGCGCCGTGGTGATCTCGCACGACCGCTGGTTCCTCGACCGCATCTGTACTCACATTCTCGCATTTGAAGGGAACTCCGAAGTATTCTTCTTCGAAGGATCTTACTCGGAATACGAAGAGAACAAGAAGATGCGTCTGGGCGACGAAGCTCCGAAGCGGATACGGTACCGGAAGTTGATGTAATCTGATCATATTGAAATAGACTAACCATTGAGAAATTAAGAGAACTAAGTTTGTTTTTTATAGGCTTATTCTTCGTCAATGGCTTGAAGAGCCTTATTTGCATAACCACAGGTCTGTGACCTGTGTGAATATAACCTTCCGTCTATACGACCTGAAAGGTCGGACAAGACTCAAAGTGATGCCTTTCAGGCATGGAAGAATGTACGATTGACAAACCCGTATGCCATTAGCATACGGTTATGCAAATGATGTCTTTCAGACAATATGAAATGCAATTAGGACATATATCCGATAGTCATAAAATATTAATTGCTAAATTATGGAACAGGATATTCGTTGGGAACAAAGGTTTCAGAATTTTTCGAATATCTTGAAACGTCTCAGATATGCGGTTACCGAGGTGGTTAATCCATCCGATCTGGAAAAGGAGGGTACGATTCAGCGGTTTGAATTCACCCACGAACTGGCATGGAAAGTGATGAAAGATTATCTGGAATACGAAGGTATAACTGGCATTACCGGTTCCCGATCGGCAACCCGCGAAGCCTTTAACAAAGGGCTGATTACCGATGGTCAGACCTGGATGGATATGATTGAGAGTCGTAACAAGACTGTTCATACCTATCTGGAAGATGTGCTTGAAAAAGAGTATCAGCTGATAGTAACCCGTTATTATCCGTTGTTTGAGAAATTCCACCAGAAAATGACACAATTCTTATGAGATTCGGCCTAACGGAAGATACGATCGAAAAGTTCCATTCGGTTTTTAGAAAATATCCCGAAATAGAAGAGGTAATCATCTATGGCTCCCGTGCCAAAGGCAATTACCGGGAAGGTAGCGATATTGATCTCACCCTCAAGGGCGAAGAATTGACCGAGGCTATTCGATCTAAAGTATGGTTGGATCTGGACGAATTGAATACTCCCTATTTGATTGATCTTTCTGTTTTTCAAATGCTTGATTCCGAAAGTTTTATTAATCATATCAACAGAATAGGAAAGTTGTTTTACAAGAAGGAATAAAATAAGACCTTAATTTCAAATATAGTTTCCATGGAACCCATTATCCGCATTCAGAACCTCAACAAATTTTACGGCACAAAACATGTGTTGAAAGATATTTCCATCGATATTGAGCCCGGTCAGGTGATCGGCTATATCGGACCGAATGGTGCAGGAAAGAGTACGACGGTGAAAATATTGGCCGGTTTGTTGGCCGATTTTACCGGTGAGGTTTTTGTGAAAGGCATTGATATTCGAACCAATCCGGTGGAAGTAAAATCGCTTATCGGTTTTGTGCCCGAACTGGCCGAACTTTATGATGTGTTGACTCCCAACGAATTTCTTTCGTTGATGGGTTCGTTGTATAACCTGCCCGAAGAGGTGGTGACGGATCGTGCCGGCAAAATGCTGGATGCTTTCGGATTGTCCGGTAACATGAACCAACGCATGGATACCTTCTCGAAAGGGATGAAACAGAAGGTGCTTATTACCTCGGGGTTGTTGCACAATCCGGAAATCATTATTCTGGACGAACCGCTCAGCGGATTGGATGCCAACAGCGTGATTATTGTCAAGGAGCTTATCGACAAGCTGGCCAAAAGCGGGAAAACCATTTTTTACAGCAGTCACATGATGGATGTGGTGGAGAAGGTGAGTAACCGCATTATCCTGATCGATCAAGGGGAGGTGGTGGCCGACGGCTCTATCGACGAATTGCGTCAGCTTCAGAACAAAGATAGTCTCGAAGATATCTTTGCCGGGCTGACGGCGACCGAGTCGATGCACGAGGCCAGCGAGAAGTTGTTGAACGCATTTGATTGATTCGTCTATGAACTTCATCGATAAATTTTTTCTTTGGCTGGTTCTGTTGCCGATCTCGCTCTACCGTAGCCTGGGAGTAGACACCTTACAACTTCGTGCCATATTGTCGGCCAAACTCACGATGGACAACCGCAGGCCTGCATCTTTCGGTAACCATCGCAGGAAAAAAGAGAAGAAAGAGGTCAACGGAGCTACGTTGAAGACAATAGTTGGCAGCCTGATCATGGGGCTTCTCCTGTTGTTCGCCTTTGCCGTAGGGAATGGGATGCTGACCAAACTGTCCCTGTTTATGACCATGTTTATTTTTATGGTTTGCCTTACGTTGATTACCGACTTCACCTCGGTGTTGATCGATATTCGCGATAATCTGATTATACTCCCGAAACCTGTTTCGGATGCCACATTTATGACTGCCCGGTTGCTGCATATTGGTATCCGTACCTCTATCATTGTGTTGCCTTTGTCGGTACCGGCTCTGGTTGTGGCAACGATCATGCAAGGACCGCTCATTATCCTACCGTTTGTCCTGATGATTTTGCTGATGACACTGCTCAGCATCTTTTTTATTAATGCGGTTTACCTGCTGATTCTGAAGATTACTACACCGGCAAAATTTCAGAATATCATCGGAACTATTCAAATCGGATTTGTGATGATTGTGATGCTGGCTTATCAGGTGTTGCCCCGCATGGTCAATTCCAGTTTGATGCAGCATATAAACATCAACGAAATTCGTTTTATTCAGTTTGTTCCCTCCTTTTGGTTTGCCGATGGCTGCATGGTTCTCTCGGGTGCCGGTTTTACTGTCGGATCGATGATAAGCCTTGCCCTATCCATTGTTGTCCCTCTGCTTTCCATTTGGGTTGTTGTCCGGTTTTTTGCTCCTTCGTTCAATCAAAAACTGGGAATGATTACCGGTGGCACTACCGAACAGAGTGCTGTTTCTACGAAACCGGATGCAGATGCCCGTGTGGATCGAGCCGGAAAATCGATTTGGCAACGTCTGGCCCGTTGGGTTACAAAACCCGGAGCCGAACGTGCCGGATTTCTTTTTTCCTCCAGCATGATGACCCGGAGCCGCGATTTCAAGATGAAAGTATATCCGTCGTTCGGCAGTATCATAATCATCTGTGTAGTCATGTTGTTTCAAAATCATGGTTTTGAAGGGATGTCTCTTCATAGTCCCAAATTGATGCCTATTTTGCTCTTAATCTTGTACATGTGTAGCTTGCCGTTGAGTACGGCATTGATGCAGGTGGTTTATTCGGACAAGTTTAAGGCATCGTGGATCTTTTTTGTTACTCCGCTCGAAAATCCCGGGCATGTGATTAGCGGAACGTTCAAATGTATGTTGTTCCTTTTTCTTGCTCCGTTTGCACTCCTGGTAGTAGTTCTTGGGGTGGGATTGCTTGGGTTCTCTGCTTTGCCAAACCTGCTGCTCGGATGCCTTAACTTATGCGTGATCGGCTCTTTTATGGCCTATCTGTTGGTTCGGAAACTTCCGTTTTCGGCAGCGCTGGAGGGTGCTAATCAGGGGGGTGCCTTTATTCGCACCATGTTGTTTTTGATTGTTCCGGGTCTGCTTGGCGTTGGACACTGGCTTTTATCCGGTTTTCAATGGGTAATCGGTTTGTGGATTATCCTTTCGGCGGTGGCATTTTGGCTGATACTCGACGAAGTCAAAAAAAAGGGATGGCAAAATTTGCGATGACAGTTTGGACGCAAAAAACAATGTAAATGAGTTGTATTACTTTTTTTGGCGGCAGATTGTTATAGATTCTCTTTGTTTTTGTTGTTAAAAGTATTTACATTTGTGGTTGTCTACTATTTGAGACACAAAAAAGCGAACAAATGTTTCAACTGTCTGCAATTCCGGAATGGGTGTTGCTGTGCATTTATCTTTTCACGGTAGCACCAACCATTGTCGTGATTTTACTGGAGAATCGCAATCCGGTGAAGTCGCTGGCGTGGATTCTTGTGCTGATTTTTCTTCCCGTCCTTGGCATTATCCTCTATCTCTATCTGGGGCAGGACTACCGCAAGCAGAAGATTGTAGCCAAAAAAAGCATCCGCCGGCTTCACAATCGACCCAAGGTTAATCTCGAAGAGCTGGATGTGAACAACAGTTTTCTTTCGGCAAGTAACAAACATTTGATTCGTTTACTGCAAAACAACAGCGAAGCGCTGGCCTTTCACGGTAACGATATTCAGCTTTATACCAATGGTGTCGATACGTTCGATGCGTTGTTCGGCGAAATCGAACAGGCAACGAAGGAGATTCATATCGAATTTTACATTATCGAGAACGATGAAATGGGACGGCGTTTCCGGGAGTTGCTTATACGCAAAGCATCGCAGGGGGTTCGTATTCGTCTGATTTTCGATTTTGTGGGTAGTTTTCACTTCAAACGATCCCAACAAAACGAACTCCAGGAGGCAGGCGTTGAACTCTATTCGTTTCTACCGGCACATTTCAAGATAACGATCCGCAAGAACAGAATTAATTACCGCAATCACCGTAAAATCGTCATAATCGATGGCCGGGTAGGGTTTACCGGAGGCGTGAATATTGCCGATCGCTATCTCACCGGCAATAAGCTGGGCATGTGGCGTGATACCTTTATGCGTATCGAAGGCCCGGCAATTCACGGATTGCAAAATGCGTTCCTTACCGATTGGTTCTTCGTTAGTCGTCAACTACTCTCCGGCGATCATTTTTTTCCATACATTCCGCCTATTCCAGCGGTTGACAATGTGATTCAGATCGTAACCAGCGGCCCCGACTCCGATTGGGAAAATATTCAGCAGGGCATTTTTGTGGCTATCACCTCAGCCATAAAGTATGTCTATGTTCAAACACCTTATTTTATGCCGACGGATATCATTATTTCGGCTTTGCAAACAGCGGCTCTTGGCGGCGTAGATGTGCGTGTGATGATACCGGAGCGCACCGATACCTTTATGACTCAGTCGTGCAGCTATTCGTATATTACCCAATCGCTCGAAGCCGGGGTGAAGATCTACCTTTACCGTGATGCTTTTATGCATAGTAAAGCGATTGTGGTCGACGATCAGATATCGACCATCGGGTCGGCCAACATGGATTTCCGAAGCTACGAACAGAATTTCGAACTCAACGCTTTCATTTACGATGAGAAGACCGCTGTAGCATTGAGAGATGTCTTTCTGGAAGATCAAAAACAATGTACTGAAATTACCCTCGAAGAGTGGAATAACCGCCCTATTTCAACCCGCATTAAAGAGTCTGTCGCTCGTTTGTTCAGTCCTTTGTTGTAGTTTCCGGGATTGATAATTAATATTGCAATTCAAAATGACCTTTGAGTGAAGCCAAGGATGAATTACCAATAAAGAGCTCATACTCTCCGGCTTCATTAACATACTCTACTTTGTCATTATAAAATTTCAAGTTCTCGGAAGTAAGCGTAAATGTGATGGTTTTAGACTCTCCCTTTTTTAGGAATATCTTTTGAAAACCTTTCAACTCGCGTACCGGACGAACTACGCTTCCTACCAGTTTGTGAATATAAAGTTGTACCACTTCTTCTCCGTCATAGTTACCGCTATTTTTTACATCGACACGGGCTTCTATTTTTTCTTTGTTCATCCTCATTTTATCGGAAGAAAGGTGTAGGTTGCTTATCTCAAAGTGGGAATAACTCAATCCGTATCCGAAAGAATATTTCGGACTATTGGGAAGGTCGATATAGGCAGAAACGTACGTCTTGTCATTATCGTCTTTGGACGGACGGCCTGTGCTGTAGTGGTTGTAGTAGATTGGAATTTGCCCTTCAGTGCGTGGAAAGGTCATAGGTAGTTTTCCTGACGGATTATAATCTCCGAATAGCACATCGGCAATAGCATTGCCGGCTTCCGTGCCTAACCACCAGGTGTACAAGATGGCCAGTACATTATCGGCAGCCCAGTTGAAAATCATCGGTCTTCCGGCGCTTATTAGCAAAATCACCGGTTTGTTGGTGGCAAAGATGGTTTTTAATAACTCTTCCTGTACACCCGGTAACCGCAACGAACTTCTGCTTTTTGCTTCTCCGCTCATATCGGGAGCTTCGCCCAGTGTCATAATCACCATATCGGCGGATAACGCTGTTTTTCTGGCTTCGGAAAAAAGAGAGGTATCATTATCCTGTATGTTGCATCCTTTTGAATAAATCAGAGAAGCGTTTTTGTCGAGTTGGGCCGTGATGGCATCGTGAAGTGTTTCAATGCGTTGGCTGTCATCAGGGAATGGAACGGCCCAGAATCCATGGTGCGCGGTAGTTGCTTTCCCGAAAGGGCCTATAAGGGCAATTTTAGTATTGCTTTTCGAAAGAGGCAATAAAGGCTTGCCGTTAACAGGTCTGTTCTCGAGTAGGACAATGCTTCTGGCTCCTATTTCACGGGCAATTTTCCTGTTTTCCGCATTATTGGCCTGAATAGATTGTCTCTCTTCATTACAAAATCGGTATGGGTCGGTAAAGAGTCCCAGCTCGTATTTTTTTAGCAAGATACGTTTTACTGCGTCGTCAATCAGAGAAACGGATACTTTGCCGTCGAATACCAACTGTTTTAGATAATCGCGGTAGCAACGACCTTCCATATCCATATCGCTACCCGCAACAATAGCTTTAAAGGCCGCATCATTCCGATCTTTGGCAAAGCCATGCGGAACCATTTCGGCAATGCTTCCCCAGTCGCTTACCACAAACCCTTTGAAATTCCACTCCTTTTTCAGCTTTTCGCGCAACAGGTATGCATTACCTGTGGCCGGCACTCCATTCAGATCGTTAAAAGAGTTCATCAGCGTGGCCACACCAGCATCTACGGCTGCTTTGAAAGGCGGCAGATAAGTTTCGTTAAGTTGGCGAAGGCTCATATCTACCGAGTTGTAATCGCGGCCTCCTACAGCTGCTCCATACGCCGCGAAATGTTTGGCACAGGCCATGATGGCATCTACATTGCCCAGTCCGTTTCCCTGAAACCCTTTAACGCGTGCCACAGCCACTTTCGATCCCAGGTAGGTGTCTTCACCAGCACCCTCCATTACGCGACCCCAACGCGGATCACGCGCAATGTCCACCATCGGAGCAAAAGTCCAGTGAATGCCGTAAGCCGCCGCTTCGGTAGCAGCTATACGAGCCGATTTTTCGATCAAAGCTAAATCCCACGATGCGGTTTCGCCAAGGGGTACCGGAAACGTAGTCCGGAATCCGTGAATCACATCCTGTCCGAAAATAAGCGGAATGTGCAGTCGTGATTGCATGGCTAATTCCTGCAATTTACGTGTTTTTTCCACGCCAATAACGTTCAGCATCGAACCGACCTTGCCATCTCTGATCTGTTTTTCTTTCTCCCCGTCGGGTGTAATTTTTCCGGTAGCATCCCAGTCGCCGTTGTACTGGTTTAGTTGTCCTATTTTTTCATCAAGCGTCATTTTCGACAACAAATCGTTTACAAATCGATCGGCTTTTTGTCCGAAGGCCACGACGATAATCATCGATAATATTACTGTGCAGAGTGATTTTTTCATATATTTTCCGGTTAAATCAGTATTACTTTGTGTTTCTGTACCAGCTCCAATTCCGAATTGGTTATGTTTTGTTTTAAGGTTGTTTTCCCAATGCTTTTATAAAGCCTGCATTTTTGGAACAGTTATCAGTCTTTATGTTTTCCAGCAGTTGCCTCAACATACTTTTCACCTTCTCTGTCGAAGGTTTTGCTTTGCGTATCTTTTCAAAGCTGCTTCTGTCTTGCTGCGTAAAGGTAACAATTTCGGACCAGCCCTCCGGAACCTTCACAGAAACCATGCAGCTTGTTTTCTCCATTTTTTTGTAGGGCCAGAAATGCCATCCGATGTTGTTCTTTTCAAGCAACCGCCTGTAGGCATCGACCCATACGTCGGTATTTTCGCCGGTTTCGCCCATGTAGATGGGGCGGTTTGTTTTACTCCGAAAATTGACAAAATCCTGCACGTTGGCCTGCAATGTGTCGCACCAGTAGCGATGACAGGTGTACATCATCTTATCGTCGAATTTCCAGTCGTGAAACACGGTAAAATTACCATCCCACTGGGCTCCACCCAAAATAACAATGTGATTCTTATCGACCTGACGAATGGCCGCCGTAGCCATTTTGTATACAGGTTCAAGTTGCTTGTTCATCTCATCTTTGTTTGAAAAATAGGGGGCAATCGGTTCATTGAGAAGATCGTAACCGATGATGGTTGTTTCGTTGGCATAATGTTTCGCTATTCGTTTCCAAATTGAGCAAAACAGCGCCTGATCGTTCTTATTCTCAAATAAATAGGGATAACCGTAACTATCGTCGATGTTATCTCCGGTTTGTCCGCCGGGAGCGTCGTGCATATCCAGAATCACCGACAAACCTTCGGCTTTGCACCATCCAATCACACGATCAATCAGCTCAAACCCGCGATTGTCATTGTTAGCTCCCATGTAATCTTCCTTCGTAAAAAGTTTGTAGTGAAAAGGTAACCGAATGGAATTCATTCCTGTTTGGCGGATATAATGAATATCGGCTTTTGTGATATAGTTCTCTTGAAACTGCTGCCAAAAACGATTTGTTTCGTCGGCACCTACCAGTTCTTTAAGCGCTTGATCAATCAATCTATAGGAGTTAACATTGGTAAAAAGGAACATATATCCTTCGGGATTCAACCAGTTGCCAAGATTGATACCCTGAATAAGGAACGGTTTACCACTAGGGTCTGTAATGTTCTGACCAGTGACACCAAAGAACTTTGCCTCAATCCCTTTATCCGGAGTAGATGCATGCCCAGCCAGAAATAAAACACAGAAAACGGATAGTAAAATTATTTTTCTGAACATAAGAATCCTACTTATAGTTATAAACCCTCACATAGTCGACTTGCATTGAGCAAGGGAATATGTTGTCGTCTACCCCTTGCACGCCACCCCAATCTCCACCGATGGCAAGATTCAGAATGAAGAAGCAGGGCTTATTGAAGGGCCAGTTGGATGCATTTTTTACTGCAGGACTGTATGTGTAGTAAGGGTGATCGGGATCGTCTACGTAATATTCGATTTTGGAAGGAGTCCAGGTCATTCCGTAAGTGTGAAATGCCGATTCGCAATCGGGCAGTTTGTAATCGGCATTATTCACCGTATTGCCATAACTGGATGGGGTATGAATGGATCCTTTCACCCAAAGGGGGTTATAACCCACATGCTCCATAATATCGAGTTCGCCGCAGCTAGGCCATCCTGCTTTGGCAATATTGGCACCCAGCATCCATGTGGCAGGCCAGGTTCCTCTTCCGGCAGGGAGCTTTGCTCTGATTTCCATGCGCCCGTACAGAAATGTCTTCAGCCCGTTGGAGTTTATTCGTCCCGAGGTATAATCCCCTTTTTTCTGTCCGGTTCCCACCTTTTTTGCTGTTATGGTAAGGATACCGTCTTTTATCGTCAGATTATCTCCGTTGGTATATTTTTGCCACTCGTTGTTGACATCGATATTGGCTTCGTTGGCCCAGTTCGATGTATTGAGAGTGGTACCGTCAAATTCGTCACTCCAAATCAGTTTGTGGGGAACATAGGTGGGGTCGTCTGCTGTTATCGCAATATCTTTAGCGGCAGAAGCTGTTGTGCCCAAAAAATCGGTCACGGTCAGTTTGATGGAATAGGTTCCTTTTTTAGGAAAATAGTGCGTTACTACCGAATCTCCTTGTTGCGATTCGTTGTCGCCAAAATCCCATGTTATCGATGTGCTGGTTCCTTGCGTTTTTGCCTTTAAGATAATATAGTTTACGCTATCGGTTTTATTGGCCGTTGTATAGGTAATGTCGGTATTCAAAACGTAAGTCGAATTCTGAACAGTCGGTTCGGATTTGCTGCATGATGAGAACAGAAAAGCAGCTAAGGCAGTTAATGCGAAGGATTTCATATGATATAAAATTGGGGAGTAAAGGAGACAAATCCTTTTGTTTTTCAGATGCGAATATAGATATTTCACGCTAAGGCCATTTTCAAAAGCTGGCAAGCCGGTCAAAAAGGCACCGGCTATGCCAACTTAGAGTTGATGCAACACAATCATTAATTGCCTAAATAACCTATTCGCGTTCTTCTATGATTAATGTGGAAATTGAGTGAGGCAGTGATTTTACCGGCGCTGTGACGCCTTCAATAAAGAGATTGTAATCCATAGGCTTATCCGTCGGATTCATCGTTATGACAGCAATTTTTCCGTCTTTGTTGATAAATGCGGTGGCAAGCAACTGATCGCGTGTTGTCGAACAGGCAATTCGTTTGGCCCCGGGCTTTACAAACTTTGAAAAATGTCCCTGATAATAAAAAATATTGGTGTATGTCAATTTGCCGGTGTTTGTATCGGCATGAACAGGTGCATAACAGAAATTGCCGGCATGATTAGGTCCTCCGTTTTGATCGAGCAGAATATTCCAGTCCACCCAGCCGCTATTGCTGTTATTGAAATCGTTTATCATGGCTGTTCCGTACCTTTCGCCCAACCACCACTCTTTTGTTTTGGAGGCATCATATTTCTCAATGCACCCTTCCGAGAATAGTAAGTTTTTGGTTGGGAATGCTTCTTTGACTCTTTTCAGGTTCTCGAACTGCATACCGCTACCACTCCATGTTTCGTACCAGTGATAACCGAAACCCCAAATGTATTTGGCGGCTTGCGGGTCGGCCATGATGGTGCTTGCACGATGGTAAAGCAGATCGCGGTTGTGGTCCCAAGCTAACAATTTTATGTTTTTCATGCCCGATTTTTCCAGAGTCGGACCAATAAAGCCTTTTATAAAATCGCGTTCTTCTTCGGCAGTGAAAATGCACGACTCCCAGCGTTGTATTGCCATCGGTTCGTTTTGTACAGATAATCCCCAAACAGGCATTCCCTTTTGTGCGTATGTTTTAATGAACTTTACAAGGTAGTTTGCCCAGAACTGCCGGTATTTTGGTAATAGTTTTCCTCCTTGCACCAAGTTGTCATTATCTTTTATCCAGGCAGGAGGAGACCACGGACTTACAAATAAAGGCAACGTTCCCCCTGCAGTAGCAATCGCTTTTTTGATGAGAGGAATTTTATATTTTTCGTCATGCGAAACATTGAATGTCTTGAGTTGTTCGTCGTTGCGGGCAACATAGGAATAGCTATCGCTCGAAAAATCGCAACTTCCTATATTTGTACGTATTATGGAATATCCGAGACCGTTTTTAGAATCATAAAAGGCAGTTAATAACTCTTTTTGAGTCGATTCCGGCAGTTTTGCGAATGTTTCGGCGGCAGCATCAGTTATAGCACCCCCAATGCCCACTATCGATTGATATTTTTGAGATGGGTCTACAAATATCCAAATGTCTTTCTCGATAGGTTGTTCGGCTTTATGAAATTGTAGTGTCTCTGTTTGGCTGATTCTTAATGCCGTGTTTTCAGCGGTAGTGTACACCGTTGATTTCAATATTTTGTTAGCCCCAAAGGCGGAAAAGCCAGGGGAGCACAAAAATGTGACAGCAATGGAACAAATACCGAATAGTTTAGCTTTCATTGCGATGTTTTGGTTTAGGTGGTTATGATGTTTTATAGTCTATTCCCAGACAAAAGTCCCGGCCGCACCGGCGGCGCGCGTTGCAGTGCCCATTTTGTTGTTAAAACCCATATTGAATGTTTCTGCCTATGTGAACCGAACCCGGTCGAACAAACTTTGAAGTATGGGCAATGATGTAATAATTTACATTCTGATAGACATTGGCACTGATTTTGTCGGGCTTGTAAGCCAGAGCATACTATCTGTTTTTGCAATATTTTGCTCTTTCGATAGGCTACCGGTAATGCTTTCTTTTACAACGGTGCCTTTACATCCGGTTACAGATAGCAAAAGAAGCACAAGCGAAATAAAATCTTATATGCAGGCTATTCATTGCCAGTGGTTAGTTGATTACATGGTAAGTCGATACGGCAAAATTGCGGTTGTATTTAGAAACTAACATCCGGCTTTCCGGCCGGATGTTAGTCCTATTGAGAGTAGTTCAATCTGGTTTGATATAGATCAAACTATTTCTTCCCGGGTTAATAACCAGGATTCTGTTTTACATTCGGATTAGACGACAGTTCGTTGAATGGGATAGGGAACATATTGTTCTTCGGAGCCACAAAACCGGCGTTTGATTTTGTTATATATTGCAGCTGTCCACCGGCTACTTTGCCTGTCGGAACTGATTTACCCTGATCTTTTAGCACGTTTGCAGCATCGCCCCAACGCACCAAATCCTGATAGCGAGGCCCTTCAAATGCGAGTTCAAGTCTTCTTTCCTGTTTGATGTTGTCAAGAATTACAGAACCAAGTGCGGGTAAATTTACACGGGTACGAACCTGGTTAATCAAAGGAAGTGCAAGATTGGCTTTGCTCGATTGCAAATAGGCTTCGGCGGCCATCAGCAGAACATCGGCATAACGCATGATTCTCAGGTTTGTCCCATAGCAAAGGTCGGGTACAGCTCCTGAAGCAGATGACGTTTCATCGGCCCAGGTTGTGTATTTGAGGCGTACAAGCCCCGGACAGCCATACATGAAATTGCCGTCCTTGCCTATTGTACCTCCGGCAGCGATCACGCGCGAAGCTGTCAGAATAGTTGCTTGCAAGCGGACAGAGTCGCCGGCGGCTTTGAAGGCATTCCATATGCTAAGTGTTGGATAGCCGAATCCCCAACCGCCATTGATACCCAAAGAACCTCCGTTGAAGTTTTGGTCACCACGCGGGCCACAAAGCTGCCAAACCAAGTTTGTGGGATTGGTTCTTGACGGATCATTCCAAAGGTCACCAAAGGCGTTACCCCAGTCATTTTTACGATCACTGGAATAGCTTATTTCAAAAATTGATTCTTTGCCGAATTCAGTACTTTTTCTGAACAGTTGCGAATAGTCATTGTTGATTTCCGACAGTTGATAAAGGTCATATTCGTGCGAATCTATCAATGCCTGGAATGTTATGGCTGCTTCTGCATACTTTTTCTCAAAGAGCTGAGCTTTGCCAAGGAATGCCATTGCTGTTCCCTTGCTGAAACGTGCAGGATCGGATCCGGCAGCAGTGAGCTGACTTTTTTTCGGAAGATCAGCAATGGCTTCGGTAAGATCTTTTTCAATTTGAGAATAAAGCGTTTCCATAGTTGAATTGCCCTGAGCATATTCTGTGGGCTGAAGTTCATGCAGTACCAAAGGAACTGGGCCATATAATGTGGCCAATTCAAAATAGACATATGCACGCATTGCTTTTGCTTCTGCAATTACAAGTTTCTGATAGGGCGTTGGAGTTTTGATATTGTCAATAATCAAATTGGCACGGTAAATAACCATGTACGAATAACGATAGATATTCGTAATCGGACTGTTGGTCGGGCCAAAGGTGAATGTGTTCAACTCCTGATATTCGGGTCGGTCGCCTGAGTTTTCACCACCGCAGTAAATATCATCGGCCAACGATTCCTTGGTCATCCAAAAACTAGTCCAAACACTGGCATTCATGGCGCGTAACATGTTGTAACAAGATGCAATAGCACTAGTAGCATCTGCATCTGTTTTGTAAAAGGTAGAAATGGTTCTTACACCTTTTTGATCCACATCGAGGAAGTCTTTAGAACATCCGGTAAAGAGGATGACAACTAAAGCAATAGGGAGAATCTTATTTATTATTGTTTTCATAGCTTAATTTGATGATTTGGTTAAAAAGTTATGGATGCTCCAAGCATAATGTCCTTAGCCATAGGGTATGTGCCACGGTCTATGCCTACATTGTTTGCATTATTGTTCTGGATAGTAGGTTGAGGATCCAAGCCTGGATAAGATTTGATTGTAAAGAAGTTATCCAATGAAACATATAATCTCAAATTGCTTATACTTAATTGTTTGAGAACTTGCTTAGGAACATTGTAACCTAATTGGATCGTCTGAATTCTCAGGAATGAGCCGTTAAATACATACTGATCGCTCTGGTACGTTTTGGCATCAGGATTAGCGCCGGGTTTCGATGCTATATCTCCCGGTTTGGTCCAACGACCATCGTAGAAGTAGGTTACACGGTTAGATGCCAGTTTGTCTGTTCTGATCCATCCCATTACTACTTTATTTCCGGAAGAGCCTGCAAAATTCAACGCGAAATCGAAATTTTTATACTCAAGGTTAATGTTGCCACCATAAGTGAGCTTAGGAACTGCACTGCCTAAATCTTGCTTGTCGGTATCAGCAATATCACCAATCTTAGTATCCTGACCTTTTGCGTTTACAAAAATCGGATTACCGGTTGCGGGGTCAATACCATGCGTTTTGTATCCGAAGAAATGCCATACAGAATAACCTGGCTCAAACATAGTTACGCTTGGCCAACCAGTACCAATGTTGGCACCACTGACTCTTTTTCCAAATACCGGATCCAATTCGGTAACTTTATTGGAAAGCGGAGAACAGTTCAGGTTTACAGTGTATTTTAGGTCGCCAATTTTGTCTCTGTATGATGCATCAAATTCAAAACCTTTGTTTTCAATTTTACCTCCGTTAGCTTGCGGTGCAAAATTACCACTCGAATAGGAAGGTATTCCGGTGAAAATCATACCTTTTGTGGTTTTTACAAAATAGTCGACGGTAAAACGTAATTTGTCGTTGAGCAAGCCCAGATCAAAGCCTAAGTCAAGTTGTTGGCTGGTTTCCCATGTTAGTTTATCATTCGATAAAACATTAGGTTCATAGGCCTGCATTATAGATCCGTTCGATAACGTATAGGAGATAGGTTGACTTCCGCTGTAGCCGGTGATAACGGCATTATATCTGAATAACTGACTTTCGTCTAATGACGCCAGATTACCGTTTTGACCCCAACTACCTCTTAATTTTGCATATGAAATGAGGTCACTTTTGAAGAAATTTTCATTGGAAATTACCCAACCTCCCGAAACAGATGGAAATACTCCCCAACGGCCTTTTTTTGGTACCTGAGAAAGGCCAGCACCATCTCTACGAACAGAAGCTTCGAGCAGGTATTTGTTCTGATAATCATAAGTAATTCGACCAAAATAAGACTCTTTCTTTAATTCTCTCGGAGAGCCACTTACATTATCTTGAGTGTGAGAGGTATAGTCCAGTTCGGCATTATTATCGGAAGGGAAATCCATTGGGCTGCCCTGACCATTGATGTTTTTGTGCAGATAATCTTCAGAAGAGAATCCTGCTAACAGAGTGAGACTGTGCCCACCGATTTGATAGTTGTATGTGGCAAAATTTTCCCATGTCCATTTTCTGTAATAATCGTTATTGTCACGAGTTATGGAAGCAAGATTTTTATTGGTTGCGTCATAGTAGAATTTTGGAGTCCAAGAATGATTATTGTTGAAGGCAAGTTCGTATCCAAAACGGGAAGTAAACGTAAAGCCTTTGAAAAGGTTCATGTCGGCATACATGCTGGCCATCAATTTATCTCCGGTAAATCTTCCGGTGTTGTTAGCCTGCGATACGAAAGGGTTGGTGATTTCACCGGCCACATATTGAGAAATACCATAATAGTTTCCACTGGGAGCTTTTATTATGAGATCTTTATTGGCCGCAATTTCGCCTTGAATAAATGATGGAATTTTCGAAGGATCTGTATATTCTATCGGTGTGGTTGGGTCTAGCTCTAACGCGCTACCAATCATACCTCCAAACTCACCACCATTTTCGTTAATGCCTCTTGATGTTACATGAGAATAGTCGAATGTGTTGCCAACTTTCAACCATTTGGTCATATGATGATCGGAATTGAACGAGGCAGAATAACGTTCAAATACATCTTTATTGCCAACTATGATACCATTGTTTTTATAATAGCCCAAGCTCAGGTTGTAAGTGGATTTTTCGTTACCTCCCGAGAAGGTAAGGTGATGTTTGGTAGAATAACCGGAAGCAAAGATGGCATCCAGCCAGTTGGTATTGTAATTTTGATCAATCGGTGCATTCAGAATAGAGTTGCCATCCGCATTTTTCTCTGTCATAAACTTAACATATTGATTGGTGTCCATCAGTTTCGGGAGGCGAGCGGCGCTTTTAAATGACTGTTGAAAATCATAGGTAATGTTCATTTTGCCGGCTTTGCCTCTTTTGGTTGTGATGATAACAACCCCGTTACCTCCTTCGGCTCCGTAAATGGCACAGGAAGCTGCATCTTTAAGTACTTCCATATTTGCAACATTGGATGGATCCAGATAATTAATATCCCCGGTTTTAATTCCATCGACGATATAAAGAGGGTTAGAGCCTCCATTTGAACCGTATCCTCGCACGCGGATATTCATGCCGGCACCAGGAGCGCCAGAGACTGGTACTACTTGTACTCCAGAGGTTCTTCCTTGCAATCCTTCTTCTGCCCGCGAAATGTTGGTTTTGCTGATGTCATCAGCTGTTACACTGGAGATGGCTCCGGTTACCAGACTTTTTTTCTTTACGCCATAACCAACTATCACAACTTCATTGATCGATTTAGACGTTTCTTTCATGGTAATCTTAATGTTACTTGCATTGCTGCCAACGGCATGTTCAATTTTTTCAAATCCGATGTAGCTTAATACAATTGTTTTGCTACTGGGATCCTGAACATTGGGGAGAATAAACTTACCGTTCAGGTCGGTAGTTGTACCTTTGGTTGTGCCTTTAACGACAACTGCAACACCGAGAAGTGGTTCATTGTTTGAGTCATAAACTACTCCTGAAATGTTTTGTGCCATTACTTTGCTCATGCAGAACAAAATAATCAAAACGAAAATCACTCGTTTCTTCATAGGTTGAGATTTATGCTTTGTCCTTTATTTATAGTATGGACTCGGCAGGTTAAACTTAGAACTGATTATTACTTGGTTAATGAATAATGAGACTCTTTAATCGGATCTAATAAACTATTTCACTGTTATCGGGATGAGGTGTAATTTACAAGCCAAAATAACGTAGCCTGAAAAAATAATACAATAAGTATCTCTTGTAGTTCTTAAATGATGGTATATAAAAAAGTACAATACGCGATCACTCCTTTAGAACTATCAACCCGATATGCGGTTAAATAATTTTTGTTGCAAATATATATGCGGAAATACGTCTATAACTATTTATTTACCTCTACAAAACCTATATATAGGTCTAATATTACCTATATTTTAACTCTACAATAATAGGTATAAATGATTAATAATCAATATATATAAAATTAAATAATATATATTTTGAGTTATGTAGAAGTTATGTCATATCTTTGTTTTGTATTATTTTGTTCAAAATGGCGTATTAACCTTATTATTCAAATGCCTCATGAAACAATACATTTATATTACAGTCTTTTGCATTTATTTATTTTCTACAACAAAAATATTTGCCAGTATTGATAAAATAGAAAATGTGTGTGTGCCTAAAATCACCTATTTTGACAAGAATATTTATAATGCGGCTAACCAGACATGGGCCATTGCTCAGAACAAAAAGGGATACTTGTATTTTGCAAATTCAGCCGGCTTGCTTGAGTATGATGGTAGCCAGTGGACTCTCTATCCATTGTCTAATATTTCAACCAACGTACGAAGTATCGCCATTGCCGACGATCAGAAAATTTATACCGGAGTGCGTAATGAATTTGGCTATTGGTCGGAAAATACCTCTACCCGAAAATTAAAATATACCTCCCTGTCAAAAGCATCCAACCTCCATTTTGCCGATGAAGAGATATGGAAAATTGTACCGTTCCGAAATTCGGTCTACTTCCATAGTTTCAAAAATATTTATAAGTATAATACGCAGACGAAATCCATCTCAATTATCCCGGCGCCCAATCGTTTTCAATTTCTTTTCCGCGTAAGCGACCGTCTTTTTGCACAAGAAAAAGTACTTGGCTTGATGGAGCTGAAAGATGATAAGCTTATCGGTGTCCCCGGCGGCGAGTTTTTTACCGGCGATTGTGTATATGGCATTGAGCCATACGCTTCCAATTCTATTTTGATTGCAACCATTGATAAAGGTCTTTATATGATGGAAAATGGACGCATTCGCAAATGTACGTTTCCGTGCAACGATTTTCTGATCAAGAACCAGATATTTAGCATGACTTCTTTACCCGGCGGCAAGTATGCCTTTGGAACAATTCTGAACGGCCTACTCATTACTGATCATAATGGCACTATTCTTTCAACCATCAATAAGCCTAAGGGAATGCCCAATAACACGGTACTAAGTGTTTTTTCTGACCAGACCAATAATTTATGGTTGGGATTGGATCGTGGTATTTGCCATATTCAGATGAATAGTCCTATTCGTACGTTTCCAGATCCGAAAGGAGTTTTAGGATCCGTGTATCAGGTACAGGAATTTAATGGAAGACTGTTTTTTGCTACCAATCAGGGATTATTCAGTTGCGCTGTCGCCGATCTTGCATTCCCCGAGAGAGAACTCTCATTTACCCTTATGCCCAAATCGCAGGGACAAGTGTGGGCTCTGTTGGTAGTTGGCAATAAATTATTTTGTGCACATAATAAAGGGGTATATGTCGTTGATGGGTCGAAGGGAAATTTTATTTACACAAAGACCGGAGTCTCCCGCTGGCTGAAAATTGATGATAAAACAGTATTGTTTCTTTCCTATGATGGGCTTTGTGTGATGCACCTAAATGGAGGCAAATGTACCGTCAAAGAGCAGGCTGTGTTTCCTTATGACGGATCTTCTTTGGCAAAAGATAAGGATAATAATATTTACCTGGGAAGTACCTCTGCCGGCTTTTGCAAGGTAAAATTCGATCCGACTTTTGACAATGTAATTTACAGTAGTAATCAACTATCAACTATTGGGATATCTCATTCAAGCGCAAAAGGTGTATATTCATATAATGGCCATGTCTTTGTCGTAGATGCAGTGAAGGGTATTCTCAAATTTGACTATGCTCAAAACAGATTTATTCCGGATCCTCTAATAAATAGAATCTTGCCAAAACATCTGAAAATTCATCGGTTACAACTTGATGCCGACCATATGTGGTGTTATACGCCCGGTAGTTTTTTCTGTATTACAAATTATTTGACCCAACGACCTTTGCTGGAGAACAGAAATATGGAATCACTCAATAAGCAGTTAATTAGAGACTACGAGGATGTAGAAAAAATTTCCGATGGATCTTATATGGTTTGTACATCGAATAGTTTTGCCGTGATGAACACGAAGTACTCTCCCAAGTCCAATATTAATAATTTATATATTAGGGACATAGGTACGTTTACGAACGTGACGAAACCGCTACCGTTGCCCAATCCTCTGGGGTATTACAAGAATCATGCAATAGAGTTTCCTTACAGGCATAATGCGATCTTCATTCGCTTTACCTTGCCTGATTATGAAAATGAAGGAAATATTCGCTATAGTTATCGTCTTAAAGGGAACTCGGAGAATTTTTCAATTCCATCATCGAGTAATATTGCAACGTTTACAAATTTGCCGGCTGGTGATTATGTTTTTCAGGTAAAAGCCATAATTGTCGGCACCAAGGAAGTTTATTATTCGCAGGAGCTCAGAATAACTATTTTACCTCCATGGTATATGGGTTGGATTGGATTATGTCTGATTCTTCTGTTGCTGGCAGGAATTGCAGTGGTCTATTATAAATATTTAGAACGTAGATGGCAAAAGGAACAAAAGCGTATTGAATTTGAGCATGAAAAGGAGCTGGCAAAAATGGAGAACCGGCTGCTTCAGGAGCAAGTGAAATCTCAAACAGACGAATTGTCTCGCGTGACAAAATCAATGTTATACAAGAATAAACTAATGAATAAGCTGGATACCGAAATAGCAAAGCTTGTAATTAGTAAAACAGTCCCGACATCAGAGTTAAGGGGATTGAGGCATATCGTTGAAAAAAATAAGAATCCGGATGAAGATTGGAAGATCTTTGAAATGAGCTTTAATAAAACACACGATAACTATCTTGTCAAGCTTAGCACTCAATTTCCGGGACTAACCACCTCCGACTTGAAGTTAGCGGCTTATATTCGGATGAATATTTCATCAAAAGAAATTGCTGGATTGTTGAATATTTCAGTCAAAAGTGTTGAGATGGCTCGTTACAGGTTGCGCAAGAAACTCAACTTCACCCACGAACAAAATCTCACCGAATTTTTGATAGGATTATAACCTTCTACTTTTTAAACAGTGGCATATAAAAAAAATCCAGTAAATTTGTCATCTATAATCAAACCAATGAGTCGTTTTCTTGCTCTATCGGCACAATATTATGTTACAACCACTTAAACATACTGTTATAGGATTGATGTCAGGTACCTCTCTCGACGGACTTGATATTGCGCATTGTGAGTTTACGAAGAGGGGTAGCGGAAAATACGAGTATGAAATTACAGTTGCCGATACCATTCCGTATGCTGACGAATGGAAGCAACGATTGAGCACGCTCGAAAACGGTTCGGCTTACGATTACGTGAAAACCCATGCTGATTTGGGAAAGTACATCGGCATTCAGGTTCGGACGTTTATAGAAAAGCACGCGCTGCATCCCTGTTTGATCGCTTCGCACGGGCATACGATTTTTCATCAGCCGCATCTCGGCTTCTCTTCGCAAATAGGCGATGGAAACGCGATTCAGGCTGAGGCTGGTGTCCCGGTGGTGTACGATTTCCGTTCGCTGGATGTGGCGTTGGGCGGGCAGGGCGCGCCGTTGGTTCCTATCGGAGATCAGTTGCTGTTTTCGGATTACGATTTTTGCCTCAATCTGGGGGGTATTTCCAATATTTCATACAATCTTAACGGCAAGCGAATCGCCTACGATATTTCGCTCTGTAACATGCCGCTCAACTATTTGGCCCGTCAGATGGGCGAAGAGTATGACCGGGATGGAGAGTTTGCGCGTTCGGGAAAAGTAGACAGCAAATTGCTCAATGCAATGAACAATCAGAGTTATTTTACCGAGAAAGGGCCTAAGTCATTAGGAAAAGAGTGGTTCGTGGATGTTTTTCAACCGATGTTGGTACAATCGCCTCTTTCGCTGAAGGATAAAATGCGTACCATGGTAGAGCATATTGCCTTTCAGATAACCCGCGATGTGGAGGCGATGCCTAAAGGAAAGATGCTTGTTACCGGTGGCGGTGCACTGAATAAATTTCTGATAGAGAGGATGCAGCAATTGACCTCTCATCAATTGTGTGTTCCGGATAAATTATTGGTCAATTATAAAGAGGCTTTGATTTTCGCTTTTCTTGGATTATTACGAATCAACAATGAGGTGAATACGCTTGCATCGGTCACCGGAGCTCCTGAAGATAGCTGTTCCGGCTCTATTGTCGGGTTGCCCGCCTCCTTGATGCATTGATACGGTTGAACTTAATCTTACATGCTTATGAAGACTAAATGCTATCTGTTAATCGGATTGTTGGTTTTCTCGGGAATTGTTTGGAGCCAGAATGAAAACCGGCAAAGTAAAAAGGCGGCTAAGGAAGCCAAAGTGAAAAAAGTAGTGGATTCGGGGCGGTTCCAGGTGATGATGACCCAGGCGTACCCCATGAGAGGACGTATGATTTCTCTTACTCCCGAATACACGCTTGCTCTAGCTAAGGACTCTGCGATTTCGTATCTTCCCTATTTCGGCAGGGCTTATTCAGCTCCATTGAACAGTGAAGGTGGTATTAAGTTTGCCGAACTGGTGCGGGATAAAAAGATCTCGTTTAATGCTAAAAAGGGTAGTTATATTCTGAGCTTTAAAGTGCAGGCAAAGGAGGATACATACCGTTTTTTCATTACGGTGTGGTTGAATGGAACTGCGACTGTTAATGTGACCAGCAATAACAGGCAAGGAATTGATTTTTCGGGCGAAGTATTCTTGCCCGAACCATAGATGACATAACACGTGTTAACTGATATATAGAAAGAAATGTCTTATCAAAATTATTATTTTCTCGGTATTGGTGGTATCGGGATGAGCGCTTTAGCGCGCTTCTTTAAAGCAAAGGGGTATGATGTTGCAGGGTATGACCGTACACGATCTGATCTGACACAACAACTCGAAAAAGAGGATATTGCGATTCATTATGACGATGAGGTCGCTAACATTCCCTCTCTGTTCAAACAACCTGATAATACCCTTGTGGTCTACACCCCTGCCGTTCCTGCCGATCATTCGGAACGGCTTTTTTTTGAACGTCACGGTTTTAAACTGATGAAGCGATCTCAGGTGTTGGGCGAGATTACCCGTCAACAACGCGGTATCTGTATTGCGGGCACACACGGAAAGACAACCACATCGACCATGACGGCTCACTTGCTGAAAGAGTCGCATGTCGATTGCAATGCGTTTCTGGGCGGAATCTCTAAAAATTATACCACGAACCTGCTCTTGTCCTCTCATAGCGATTATGTGGTGATAGAGGCCGACGAGTACGACCGTTCGTTCCATCAACTGACTCCCTACATGGCAGTGATCACCGCCGTCGATCCCGATCATTTGGATATTTACGGCACTCCAGAGGCTTTTCGCGAAAGCTTTGAACATTTTACTTCGTTGGTACGCGAGGGTGGATACCTTCTCGTGAAAAAAGGGGCAGAGCTGCACCCACGTCTACAAAAGGATGTGAAATATTACACCTATGCGGTCGATGAGGATGCCGATTTCAAAGCGACCAATATGCGTATTGCCAACGGAGAAATTACATTCGATTTTCATACGCCTACCGAGGAGATTCATAATGTGCGGCTGGGAGTGCCTGTGCCGGTAAACGTGGAGAATGGTACGGCGGCCATGGCAATGGCGTGGTTGGCCGGAGCAACGGCAGAAGAGCTGAAAAGCGGAATGGCATCGTTCAAAGGAATTAATCGCCGGTTCGATATGCAGTATAAAGACGATAAAGTTGTCTTTATCGACGACTATGCTCACCATCCCACCGAGCTACAAACCAGCATCGATTCCATCAAAAAGGTATATGCCGGGCGCAAGGTGTGTGGTATTTTCCAGCCTCACCTTTATACGCGTACCCGGGATTTTGCGGCCGCTTTTGCAGAGGCTCTTTCGCAGTTGGACGAAGTGATTCTGCTCGATATTTATCCGGCACGCGAACAACCGATACCGGGAGTTTCGTCGCAAATTATATTCGACAGGGTGACGGCTCCGAAAAAGACTCTTTGCACGAAACAGGAGCTGCTCGGGATTCTTGAAAAAAAGAGGGATTTTGATGTACTGGCAACCTTCGGAGCCGGCGATATAGACCGCCTTCTGCCGGACATAAAACAACTGCTCGAAAAAAGAAAATAATACCGGAACCGGAGTTTTACTGATTGTCAGTGGCTCCGGTTTTATTTTTCGCGCGAAGCTCTTTTTTGATGAAATACTCTTCCCACACTACCCACATTAAGAAAATGATGAGGTAAAAGATATACTTGAAGAAATAGGTATGAACCAGTTCGAATGAGGCTGGATGGTTACTTAAGACAATACCAACCACACTTATGCGTGCAATGTTGACTACATGTACAACCGCTAATCCCCCCAGCATATACCACCATTTGTGTTTCCACGACCCACGGCTGAATAGCATGATGCAGATGAATATGAAAGCCTGCTTCAAGCCTGTACATCCCCATGCGATTTCCGAATGTTGTCCGTTGGCGAATTCGAATATCGTTCCGTGGTCGATACCAAAGGGAACTCCTACCAATTCAAAAAACAGACTGACCACCCTCACGATCTCTCTTTGTTCGAGAATGAATGGCGCCGAGATGTCAAGTCCGAAAAAAGTTACGTTCGGGTCGTAATCTCCATCGTGAACAAAAAATTTCCAAAACCAGTTTGCACCCATCATTACAACAAAGAAAATCAGTACCCCTTTCAGTGGGAGAAGCTGTCGGACATATTTGTCTATGTTGGTTTTGGTAAACATAACAACCGAATTAAATGTTTCCTTTAATTGTTGGTCAATTTTTTGAATACATCTTCCATGCTGTGTTCTTTGCGTTTCAGGGTCAGTAACGGAGTGTTGTTTTCTACCGCAACGCGAAACAGCTCTTTTCGAATATCTGCCGAACTCATCACATGAAAGGTGTTTTTGCCGATCGGCTCTACCTGCAGCACAAACGGTAGTGTACGGAGTTTTTCAGGCGCAATTTCACCTGCAAACTCTACTAAGGTACTAAACCGATCTCTATCGACTTCCAGCACAAGGTCGTTTTCCGTGCTATCGGCGGCCAGCTGTCCGTTGTTGATAATAATCACCCGTTTGCAAATGGCTTTTACTTCCTGCATGATGTGGGTCGAGAAGAGAACGGTTTTCTCTTTTCCCACCTCAATAATCAGATTGCGAATCTCTTCGAGCTGATTGGGATCGAGTCCCGTGGTGGGCTCATCGAGAATCAATACTTTGGGATCGTGGATCAACGCTTGTGCCAATCCGACGCGTTGCCGGTATCCTTTTGAGAGCTGTCCGATTCGCTTTTTGTATTCGTTGGTCAGCCCGGTTCGTTCAATCATTTCGTCGACACGGCTATTCGTTTGCTTTCCCAAATGATACATTCCAGCCACGAACTGGAGATACTCTTTGACATATAAATCGGGATAAAGAGGATTGTGTTCCGGCAGGTAACCGATCATTCGGCGTGTTTCGAGTCCGGTTTCCGTCACCTTTTCGCCGCAAACGGAAACGGTGCCCGCATCGGCTGAAATATATCCGGTGACGATTTTCATTAACGTAGATTTTCCGGCTCCGTTAGGTCCCAGAAATCCGGCAATTTCACCTTCATGAAGCTCGAACGAAACACTGTTGAGGGCTGCCTGCTGGCCGTAATATTTAGTTAATTGTTGAATCGATAATGACATGTATTCCTTCTCAAATTGTTGTATCTTTGTGCCTGCTAATCCTGAATGTTGTTCGAAACAGACATGCAATGATTTCACGTATAAAGTTTCACAAAAATAACCATTATTTTGCAGATTGATCCTAAACCTGTTACAATAGATGAATCGTTCACTGAATATAAAAGGAATTCGCATTCCGAATAATTTGGGTAAATTACGCCCAAAGGCTTCGGATATCAGGGATCACGTGCAAATCGTATTCGGGTTGCTGCTCTACGCTTTTGCCTGGAAGGCATTTCTGCTTCCGCATCAGATCCCGGGTGGTGGAGTTACCGGTATTGGTGCCTTGCTGTTTTTTGCTACCGGTATTCCGGTTTCCATTCCCTATTTTGCTATCAATGCTGTTCTTTTGGTGATTGCTATCCGTAATATAGGGCTGTCATTCAGCTTGAAAACTATTTTCGGCGTTGGCGTGTTGACTCTTCTATTTTCGGTTATTCCTATTATTCCAAAGGGAACTTTTGTCGGACCCAATGACTCTTTTATGGCCTGTATTCTCGGAAGCATCATGGCCGGGGTGGGGGTCGGCATCGTCTTTATCTCCAACGGTAGTTCGGGAGGAACCGATATTATTGCGAAAATACTGAATCAGAGCCGCAATATCACACTCGGTCGGGCTATGCTCTATTGCGATGTGATTATCATCAGTTCGTCGTATCTTATCCTCGGAAGCCTCGAAAAAGTGGTTTTCGGGTTGGTGACGTTGGCCGTCATGTCGGTTTCGCTCGATATGGTGGTGAATGGGGTACGGCAGTCTGTGCAATTCTTTATCATCTCGCGCGAGTATGAAAAAATTGCCGATAGGATAAATGATGAGGTACATCGGGGAGTTACTATTCTGCATGGTGAAGGCTGGTACTCGAAAGAACCGGTGAAGGTGGTGATGGTCATTGCCCGTAAAAATCAGTCGGTTGCTATTTTTCGGTTGGTCAAATCCATCGATCCTGATGCCTTTGTTTCGCAGGGTTCTGTTATCGGGGTGTACGGGCAGGGTTTTGAAACGATGAAGGTAAAGTAAATCAATTTTAGCTTTCAATCTATCATTAAACAACGCCCTGAAACAACAAAATCGAATTTTTTGGAAACTTTTTTTTGAAAGATTATTGCTGAAAAACAAAAAACGCCTATCTTTGCACTCACAAAACGATTCGACAATGAATAATTCTCTACTACTCGTGAACGTGGTCGTCCTTTTAGTCAAATCCTAAAGGGTGAGTCAGGCATGTAGTAGATTGAACAATATAAACGAATTAACGAAGCCTTTCTCATCCAAGAGAAGGGCTTTTTAATTTATAATTTCAGACAAAATAAAATAATTACGCAATGAAACTCAGAAGCAACACAACAACGCAAGGTCGTTTGATGGCTGGAGCACGTTCTTTGTGGCGTGCCAACGGAATGAGAGACGAACAGATGGGCAAACCGATTATTGCTATCGTTAATTCATTTACTCAATTTGTGCCGGGTCACGTACATTTGCACGAAATTGGTCAGGAAATCAAGGCCGAGATCGAAAAATTGGGTTGCTTTGCTGCCGAATTCAATACCATTGCCATCGACGACGGTATTGCCATGGGTCACGATGGGATGCTCTATTCGCTCCCTTCGCGCGACATTATTGCCGACAGTGTGGAATACATGGTGAATGCGCACAAGGCCGATGGTATGATCTGCATCAGCAATTGTGACAAGATCACTCCGGGTATGCTGATGGCTGCCATGCGCCTCAATATCCCGACGGTATTTGTGTCCGGTGGTCCGATGGAAGCGGGTCGGTTGGAAGATAAAAAGCTCGATCTGATCGATGCCATGGTGCAGGGTGGCGACAGCAATGTTCCCGAAAGTGTTCTTGAAAAAGTAGAACGTGCCGCTTGCCCTACCTGTGGCTCCTGCTCCGGGATGTTTACTGCCAACTCCATGAACTGCCTCAACGAAGCTATCGGACTGGCGCTTCCTGGCAATGGTACCATTGTGGCTACCCATGCCAACCGCAAACAGCTGTTTATGGACGCGGCAGAGTTGATCGTAAAGAATTGCTACAAATATTATCAGGACGACGACGAAAGTGTGTTGCCTCTATCAATCGTAACCCGCAAGTCGGTGCTTAACGCCATGACCCTGGATATTGCGATGGGAGGTTCTACCAATACAGTGCTTCACCTGTTGGCCGTGGCTCACGAAGCCGGGGTGGACTTTACCATGGATGACATTGATGCCCTTTCGCGTAAAACGCCTTGTTTGTGCAAAGTTGCCCCAAATACACAAAAATATCATATTCAGGATGTAAACCGTGCCGGTGGTATTCTGGGCATTCTGGCCGAACTGAACCGCGGTGGTCTGCTCGATACATCTGTAAACCGCGCCGATGGGCTCACGCTGGCCGAAGCCATTGCTCAATACGATATCAAAAGTCTGACTGTTTCGGACAAAGCCATCAATAAATACAAAAGCGCTCCTGCTAACCGCTTCAATCTGGTGCTGGGATCGCAAAACGAACAGTTTGCCGATCTGGATGGCGACCGCGAAAACGGATGTATCCGCGATGTGGAACATGCCTACACCAAAGATGGTGGTCTGGGAATTCTGAAAGGCAATATCGCGCTGGACGGTTGCGTCATCAAAACCGCCGGTGTGGATGAAAGCATCTGGAAATTTTCCGGTACGGCCAAAGTGTTTACTTCGCAGGATGCTGCTTGTGCCGGCATTCTGGGCGGCAAAGTCGTTTCGGGCGACGTGGTGGTAATTACTCACGAAGGACCGAAGGGTGGTCCTGGTATGCAGGAGATGCTCTATCCGACCTCGTATATCAAATCGAAACACCTGGGTAAAGAGTGCGCTCTGATTACCGACGGTCGTTTCTCGGGTGGTACTTCCGGTTTGTCGATCGGTCATATCTCTCCGGAGGCAGCTTCAGGTGGTAATATTGGGTTGGTAAAAGACGGCGATATTATTGAAATCGATATACCGAACCGTTCGATTAATGTAAAAGTGAGCGACGAAGAGTTGCAGAACCGCCGCAAAGCCGAAGAAGCCCGTGGTGATGCCGCCTTCACGCCTGCCGACCGCGACCGCAAAGTGTCGAAAGCGCTTCGTGCCTATGCCAGCATGGTAAGTTCGGCCGACAAGGGAGCGGTAAGAATAATTTGAACAGCCCCCTAACTCCCCCACAGGGGGGACTTATGAAGTGGCTTAAAATAAACGAGAGTAACTAACTAATCAGATTTAACTCTCCCCTTGTGGGGGAGACGGAGGGGGCTTTCCTATGGCACACGACCATTCACATCATCACGATCATACAAACGGAAATATCGTTATTGCGTTTTTCCTGAATCTGGGTTTTGCCATTATCGAACTGGTAGGTGGCTTGTTGACCAATAGTGTGGCTATCCTTTCGGATTCCTTGCACGATTTTGGCGACAGCATTTCACTGGGGGTGGCATGGTACCTGCAACGGCTCTCCAACAAAAAGGGAGACCTGAACTATACCTACGGGTACAAACGATTTTCTCTTTTGGGGGCTATCTTTATTTCAGTGGTATTGCTGGTCGGTTCCATTTTTGTGATACAGGCTGCTGTTGGGAGGCTTATTCATCCGGAGGTATCCAATGCCCGGGGAATGTTTTTCCTTTCCATTTTGGGCATTGCAGTCAACGGCGCGGCCATCTTCCGGTTGAAAAAGGGAAATTCGCTGAACGAAAAAGCGGTGATGCTACACTTTATGGAAGACGTGTTGGGCTGGATTGCCGTGCTGATTGTCAGTGTGGTGATGATGTTTGTCGATGTTCCGGTGCTCGACCCGATTCTTTCTCTGGGTATAAGCATTTGGGTGTTGACCAATGTTTATAAAAATCTGAAAGCATCATTCAAGATTTTGATGCAGAAGGTGCCGGCAGAGGTAAACGAACCGAAATTGCGCGATAAAATCAGGCAGCTGGATAAAGTGAAGGATTTGCATGACGTTCATCTCTGGACTCTCGATGGTGAAAAACATATCATTACGTTGCATGTTGTAACATGTTGTGCAATTAGCGTTAGTGAATTATCGGGGTTGAAAACCTCTATCCGAAATATTTGCAAGGAGTTTGGTATTTACCATGCCACCATTGAATTTGAGACGGAAAACGAACAATGCGAGTTTGAGGCAGGATGCTGCTGAGTGGTAAGTCGTTATTGTTAACTTTTTATGCTAATTGATTATGACGAAAAATGATTCAGTAAAACTCTTCGAGGAAAAAAGGATTCGTTCTGTATGGAACGAAGAAGAGGAAGAATGGTATTTTTCGGTGGTTGATGTAGTTGGTGTGTTGTCCGATAGTATTGATCCCCAAGCATATTGGAGAAAACTAAAGCAACGACTGAGAGAAGAGGGAAATGAAACCGTGACAAGTTGTCACGGTTTGAAGATGCGTGCTGCCGATGGAAAGATGAGAATGACAGATGTGGCTGATACTGAGCAAATATTTCGCTTGATTCAGAGCATTCCTTCCCCTAAAGCCGAACCCTTTAAGCTATGGTTAGCTGAGGTGGCAAAACAACGGTTGGATCAGTTACAAGACCCGGAGCTTTCAATCGGGCAGGCAATGGTAGACTACAAACGTTTAGGTTATTCTGATAATTGGATTAATCAGCGATTGAAAAGTATTGAAATAAGGAAAGATTTGACGGACGAATGGAAACGTCATGGTTTGCAAGAGGGAATTGAATTTGCTACATTGACCGACATTATTTATAAAACGTGGGCAGATAAAACAGCAAAGGAATACAAAAAATTCAAAGGGTTGAAAAAAGAAAACCTTAGGGATAACATGACAAATAAAGAGTTGGTACTTAATATGCTTGCTGAATTATCAACTAAAGAAATATCAGAAGTCGCCAATCCGGAGTCGCTGCCTGAGCATGAAGACATAGCAAAACGAGGTGGAAATATTGCCAGAGAAGCGCGATTGAAGCTAGAAGCTGAAACAGGTAAGGCTGTTGTAAGTCCGCTCAATGCCAAAAGTCTTTTATCCATTGAAAATAAAGAAGAAGATAATTAGCCTATAAACTTAAAATAAATGTGCAAAACCCAGAATAGGAGAACAATTTGTCTTTATTCTTTGACTTTTGCTCTTTAATATACTAAATATGAGTCAATCACAAATTTCAGGAAGCCAGGCGCTCATGCGAGCGTTTCTTGCCGAAGGAGTTGAAACCATTTTCGGCTATCCCGGTGGAGCTATTATGCCGGTTTACGATGCATTGTACGATTTTCACGACAAGATGCGCCACATTTTGGTGCGTCACGAACAGGGAGCCGTACATGCAGCGCAGGGTTATTCACGTGTAACCGGAAAAACGGGTGTCGTCATTGCCACTTCAGGTCCGGGAGCAACCAACGTGATTACCGGTGTGGCCGATGCCATGATCGACAGTACGCCGATGGTAGTTGTTTGTGGACAGGTGGTTGCCTCGCTTTTGGCTACCGATGCCTTTCAGGAAACCGATGTGGTAGGCATTACTCAGCCTATTACCAAATGGAGCTATCAGATCCGTTCGGCAGCTGAAATTCCATGGGCAGTGGCTCGTGCTTTCTATATTGCCCGCGAAGGCCGTCCTGGTCCGGTGGTGCTCGACCTGACCAAAAATGCGCAGATCGAACTGATGAATTTCCACTACGAACCGTGTACTTTTATTCGCAGTTTTATTCCGACACCGGAGATTGATAAACAGTCTATTGCCGATGCGGCTGCTTTAATTAATCAGGCAAAAAAACCGTTTGCGTTGGTAGGGCAAGGAGTTCTTTTGGGTAATGCTGAAAACGAATTGCTTGCCATGCTCGAAAAAGCACAAATTCCGGCCGCCTGGACTCTGTTGGGTCTTTCGGCTATGCCTACCGACCATCCGCTCAACAAAGGAATGTTGGGTATGCACGGCAATTATGGTTGCAATATCAAAACCAACGAATGCGACGTGCTGATTGCCATTGGAATGCGTTTCGACGATCGGGTAACCAGCAAGTTGGCAACTTATGCCAAACAGGCAAAGATTATTCATTTCGACATCGATATTTCCGAAATAAATAAAAATGTAAAGGCGGATGTGGCTGTTGTCGGTAATTCGAAAGAGACCATTGCCGCAGTTACGGAACAGTTGCAACCAGCTCGTCATGACGAATGGATTGCCAGCTTCGATTCGTATGCCAAAATCGAATACGACGAGGTAATCAAAGAGGAGGTCGATCCTTCCACTCCCGATATTAAAATGGGCGAAGTGATCCGTAAAGTATCCGAAGCTACCGGTCACAAAGCGATTTGTGTTACCGATGTGGGTCAGAACCAGATGATGGGTGCCCGCTATTTTCAGTTCTCCCAAACCCGCAGCATGGTTACTTCGGGCGGATTGGGAACCATGGGATTCGGTTTGCCGGCTGCCATCGGTGCTAAAATTGGTGCTCCGCATCGCACTGTCTGCCTCTTTTGCGGCGACGGCGGCATCCAGATGACCATTCAGGAGTTGGGAACTATTTTGCAGGAAAAGATAGGGGTGAAGATCATTGTATTGAACAATCACTTCCTCGGCATGGTTCGCCAGTGGCAGGAGATGTTCTTCGACGAACGCTATTCGTTTACCAATATGAAAAATCCTGATTTCGTGGCTGTTGCCAAAGCGTATGGGATTAATGGTAAATGTGTTTCCACGCACGAAGAACTCAATCAGGCTATCGCAGAAATGGTTAGCAACGACGACGCTTACCTGCTCGAAGTGAGGATCGAACCCAAAGGGATGGTGTTGCCGATGGTACCTGCCGGTGCCGATATAACCGATGTACGATTGAAATAAGAACAAAAAATAGATACTTATGGAAAAAACATTATATACTGTTATCGTTTTCTCTGAAAACCGTCCCGGATTGCTGAATCAGGTATCCATTATCTTTTCGCGCCGGCAGCTCAACATCGAAAGCCTTACCGTATCGGCATCTTCCATCGAAGGTGTTCATAAGTTCACCATCACGGTTTATACCGACGAGGAAGAGATTGACAAAGTGGTGAAGCAAATCGAGAAACGTATCGACGTGCTCAAGGCGTATTACTACACCGACGATGAGGTGATTTATCAGGAAGTTGCGCTCTATAAAGTTGACACGGAGTCGATTTTGGAAAGCGACGAAATAGAACAACTGGTACGCAAATACAACGCCCGTTTTCTGGAGATTACCCGTACCTTCTCGGTAATTGAAATGACCGGCCACACGGACGAAATTAAGGAACTGTACTATGCTCTCGACAAGTTCGGGGTGAAACAGTACGTGCGTTCGGGACGTATTGCCATCACCAAATCGACCTCCGAACTGCTCAGCAAGTTCCTTTCCGAGCGCGAAGAGGAAGCAAAGGGCTGACAGCAAGCATTTCAACAAAATAGTACACCCTCTTTTTTACAGAATTTTCCTGTGAAAAAGAAGGTGTTTTTTAGTATATAGCTGAAAGTATATTGCTTATATAGTGCATGTTTTCCCGATAAAATGTCGTAACTTTGAGCCGAAATTCAAAGTTTTAAAATATAAATTTCTTACAGATGAATGTAGTAACAAAAACCATCGCATTGGGCGATGGACGCACCATTACGATTGAAACAGGGAAGTTGGCCAAACAGGCTGATGGTTCTGTTGTAGTCAGAATGGGCGACACAATGTTGTTGGCAACAGTTTGCGCTGCCGCTGATGCTGTCCCGGGTACTGACTTTATGCCGTTATCGGTTGATTACAAAGAAAAATATGCCTCTGCCGGTCGTTTCCCGGGTGGCTTTACCCGTCGCGAAGGCCGTCCTTCCGATTCTGAAATTCTCGTTTCGCGCTTGGTTGACCGCGCGTTGCGTCCTCTTTTTCCCGACGATTTTCATGCTGAAACTTTCGTCAACGTAATGTTGATTTCTGCGGATGGTGTGGATATGCCGGATGCTTTAGCTGGTTTAGCTGCTTCGGCTGCGCTGGCTGTTTCAGATGTCCCTTTCAACGGTCCGATCTCTGAAGTGCGTGTAGCACGTGTTGACGGGCAGTTCCTCGTAAATCCGACATTCGACCAACTTGCAACCGCCGACATCGATGTGATGGTGGCCGCAACCATCGACAACATCATGATGGTGGAAGGCGAAATGGACGAAGTTTCGGAACTCGATTTGCTGGACGCTATGAAAGTAGCTCACGAAGCTATCAAAGTACACTGTCAGGCACAAATCGAACTGATGGAAGCTGTAGGCAAAACTGTAAAACGTACCTATTGCCACGAAGTCAACGATGAAGATTTGCGCAAAGATATTCACGATAAAACATTTGCAAAAGCATTTGAACTGGCAAAGTCGGGTAATACCGACAAACACGCACGTGTTGCCGCATTCAAAGCGGTAAAAGAAGAGTACATTGCTGCACTCGAACCTGAAGTTGCTGCTGAAAAAGGCGCTTTGATTTCACGCTACTATCACGATGTGGAAAAAGAAGCCATGCGTCGTGCTATTTTGGACGAAGGCATGCGCCTCGATGGTCGTAAAACGACCGAAATCCGTCCTATCTGGTCGGAGGTCGATTACTTGCCTGGTGCTCACGGTTCAGCTGTTTTCACCCGTGGCGAAACCCAATCGTTGACTACCGTTACATTGGGAACCAAAATGGACGAAAAACTGATCGACGAAGCTTTGGTACAAGGTAAAGATCGTTTCTTGTTGCACTATAATTTCCCTCCTTTCTCAACCGGCGAAGCCCGTGCATCACGTGGTATCGGCCGTCGTGAAATCGGTCACGGAAACCTTGCATTGCGTGCTTTGAAACGCATGATTCCGGATGATTATCCTTATGTAATTCGTGTCGTTTCTGATATTTTGGAATCGAATGGATCGTCGTCTATGGCTACTGTTTGTGCTGGTACGCTGGCGCTGATGGATGCTGGTGTGGCAATCAAAAAACCGGTTTCGGGTATTGCAATGGGTTTGATTTCCGAAAATAAAGGTAAAAACTTTGCGGTTCTTTCCGATATTCTGGGCGATGAAGACCACCTGGGCGATATGGACTTCAAGGTAACCGGAACCAGAGATGGTATTACTGCCACTCAGATGGACATCAAGGTAGACGGACTTTCGTTCGAAATTCTTGAAAAAGCTTTGATGCAGGCACACGAAGGCCGTATGCACATTCTTGGAAAAATCGCTGAAACTATCGAAGATCCTCGCGAAGACCTGAAACCGAATGCTCCGCGCATTGTGGTAATCACTATTCCGAAAGATTTGATTGGTGCTGTAATAGGCCCGGGCGGTAAAATTATCCAAGGCATTCAGGCAGAAACAGGCGCTAATGTTGCTATCGAAGAAGTTGGCAATATCGGCCGTGTGGAAATTGCCGCTACCAACAAAGCTTCGTTGGATGCTGCTATTGCACGCGTAAAAGGTATTACAGCTATTCCTGAAGTTGGAGAAGTATATCCGTCAAAGGTGAAATCGATTATGCCTTACGGTGCATTTGTGGAATTTTTGCCGGGTAAAGAAGGCTTGCTCCATATTTCCGAAATTTCATGGACTCGCCTGGAGTCGGTAGAAGCCGCCGGATTGAAGGAAGGTGATGCTATCGATGTGAAATTACTCGACGTTGATCCTAAGAGTGGTAAATTCAAACTTTCGCACAAAGTGTTGACTCCTCGTCCTCACGAACCGAAAGCATAATTACTGAAATATCATTTTCAAAAGAGGGATAGACAAAAGTCTATCCCTCTTTTTTATGTTGTCCCGGATGCAGATAGCTTTGCAACGCGTCAATATACTGTTGGAATGCCTCTATGCCTTTATTCGTTATTTTGCAGGTAGTACAGGGCATTTTCCCTTTGAATGTCTTGGTCACGTCAATATAGCCGGCCTCTTTCAGTTTTTCTATTTGTACGCTTAAATTTCCGGCAGTTGTTCCGGTCTGTTTGCGGATATAGGTAAAGTCGGCGCTCTCGACACTGATTAGTATCGACATCACGCCAAGTCTCAGTTCGCTATGTAACAGTGGGTTTAATTCTTTGAACATCTCTTCTTGGCTCTGTAATTTACAATGTGTCCGGGTATCACATCCATTACAATAAAGGCTAAAGCAAATGTTAGCATTTTTATGTCGAAGGCATTAGTAAGGTAATTGATTGCTCCAATCACCATCGCAATGATTCCACAAATGATCGCAGCTTTGAATTCTGTTACTAGTCCAGTTAAGATAGAACCCATGCCCATAATCAAAATAATTATAAATAGTATAGGAAACGACCACATAACGCTAAATATGGAGAGTACAGAAAGAAGAAATCCGGTAGAACCTAAGACAATCCATATGTAACTGATTACTTTGTCCACATAAGTTCTGACCTCTTTTGGCTGTCTTTTCCTCAATAGTAAATAAGGAATTCCTGTGACCGGGATGAGAAACCAAAGGTAATTCCAATAGTAATTATCAGATAACCGGAAAGCTATCCATACCGCTATTGTTGTAATCACGGTTATATAGCCCCAAACCAGCCGGGAAAGACCAGCATTGCGTTCTAAGCGGTGTTGGGTGTTTTGAATCATTTTTGCAATTAAAGCCAGACTCTCTTGTTCATTTAGAGGTCTGTCTTGCATTTCTACGTTTTCCATAGTCGTATGCTTTTGATTGTAGAATAATTTGACTGCAAAGTTACTATTAATTATATGTCTGACGCTTTTTCGAGCCTGTTTTTTTCGTCACCGGACGTGGTCTCTATTGAACGTTTCTTGAACGCCTTGCCACTTTTGAAGTTATATTGAATGCTAAATTTTACATAGCGAGAGCTTTGCATTTCGGTACCTTTGCTATTGATGGTGAAGTAGGGCGTGTTTGAAAAATAAGAAGCCTTACTGTCAAAAATATTATTGATGCCTATTGTAGCCGATACCCGGTCGTTGAATAGTTGTTTTTTTACAACTGCGTGAAACAGTTGGCGTTGATTTATTCCGGAATTTGCAGAATATAACCGGCTTGTCCCGCTGTATGTTAGTTCAAAATAATATTTCTTTGGTAATTTGAATCCCGCGGTTACGTTTGCAAAATAGAGATAATGCGACATAACAGGATCGTTGGCAGTGGCTCGTATGTCTTGTCTTACTCCTAAAAGATTGGTGTTTATATTGCACCATTCAACCGGTTTCAATGGGAAAATCAGGGTAACATAATAGTGATTCTCGCTGTTGTGATTTTCAGGTGTGATGTAGGTTGTTTTCGGATTGGTCGGATCAATTTTGCATACTTCGCGTATCAAATCGTGATTCAGATGTGCGCCGAACGACAAGATGTAACGATACCGATAAACAGCCGTTATTCCGAGATTGTTGATATAGGTTGGGCGTAGCTCCGGATTTCCTATCGAGTACGAGTAGTCGGAATGTTGAACACGATTCGGATTCAGATACCAGAAATTGGGACGTTCGATGTTTCTTGAGTACTGGCCGATAAGCATGAACGTACGCATCGCATTGAACGAATAGGTGACATTAATACTTGGAAACAGATCGAAATAGTGGCGACTGATATATCCATTTTGGCCGTTAATGCTCGTGTATTCTCCTCTTAAACCTCCCGAAAGGCTGAACTGGCGAATATTGGCGGAAAAGGTACCATACAGCGCGCCGATGTTTTCTGTATAGTTGAGCAAGAAACTATAATCGGGTAGTGTCATCCATTTTGAGGTCGAATAGCTTTCGTACCGAACGGTATCGGCAATGCTGTTCCGGGTATACTTCATTCCGGCAGAGTATTTTATTCCACCCTGCAATATCTTGTTAAGCGCAACATCGGCTGTAAAAATTTTGTAGTTGGATGTTGAATTGCTTTTGTAGATACTGTCACTGATAAAACTATTGGTTGTAGAGTAAGAATTATAATCGTTTGTACCGGTTACTTTCTTTTTTGTGTAGTTGGTAATAATTTTCAGCGTTGAACCGAGAGAATCAATTTTTAAAATATAATTCAACAAAGCATTCAGATTTTCTGCATTTTCGTGTTGGTTGTAATAACTTGATGCTTTTGTTGTTAGACCGTTTTGAATGATAACGGTATTGGCAGATGTCGGATTGGGCGTGTTTTGTTTTGAGTATTCAATTTCTGCACCAAGGCTGTTCCGTTTGTCAGCATCGTAAATGGCACTGATTCTTCCTATCCCCGAACGGGTTTTCTGGTTCATAAGTGACTGCGACTTGAAATAGGTATTATCATCGTTATGATACGCTCTGGAAGAGGCCATCTCTCTTTTTCCTTCCGATGTTATATTGCCTGAGGCACTGGCATCAAATGTCCACTTGTTCAACCTAATATTCAATGTCCCGGAAGGATCGTATTCGCCAATATATTTGCCTTGTAATGTATTGAAAACCAAATTGCCATTCATGCCTTTCTCCATTTGTTTCCGCAGGATAATCTTTATCACTCCGCCGTTGGTGTCGGCGCTGTATTCGGCACCTGCCTGCGGAATTACTTCTACGCGGGCAATATTCGACGATTGAATGTTGCGGAGATAGTTGTACAACTCCTTGCCTGAAAGTTTTATCTCGCGTTCGTTGATAAAAACTTTACTTCCGGAGGCACCGTTAATGGAGACTCCATTCTCGTCGATCCAAACTCCGGGCGCCAACCGAAGTACTTCCGAAGCGTCCTTATTGAGTGAGGCCGGTGTTTTGTCGATGCGCATGACAAATCTGTCGGCTTCGCGGGTTATGGCTGATGCTTTTACCACAACTTCACTCAATCCTATAGCGGTTTCGGTTAACTTAAAGATTCCCAGATTTTGATCGGAAGCAGTTATGTCTTCATCCATAGGTTTGTACGTGAGGTTTCTTATTTTCATGTGGTATCTTCCGTCAGCCATCGCTAACGTAAACCGGCCCACAGAATCGCTGATTGCAGTCGCTACGGGCTTATCTCCTGTAAAGAATGCAATGGTGGCAAACTCGACCGGTTCTCCTTTTTGGCCGGTTATGTATCCGATCCGGTTTTGTGCTGAAAGTAAGTGGCATAAGGCAAGCAGTAGCAATGCCAACCCGATTTTAATTAAATGATTCATTCTTAATCTTATTTGGTGCCCATCATTTCTTTTACATCGATAAGCTTGATCTCTATTTTGTTTTCTCCCTCTTTGATTGTTACTCTTTCTTTTTGGTAACAAGGCTCTATTGGTATTTGGCTTTCGTCTTTATCCAGTTGATGGTTGGCATTCAAGTCCTGATATGCATATAAACCGCCGGATCCAACCGGAACATCTTTTAATGTACAAATCACATTATTGGTTGAAGCAACCGCTACCATGTTATACACCATTTGTTTTGGATTCGATTGATCGCCAAATCCCACCATCAGATTTCCCTTGGCTTCTTTTATGCCCTTAACGGAAACGATAACCGTTCCTTTTTGTGCGTGGCACATAGTGCAGGCACCCATTATTATCATAGTGATAACTCCTAATGATTTCACTGTTTTCATAATTGACTGTTTTTGATTTTGGATTACAAAAGAGCACGTATAAACATGATGCAAATATAAAGTAGTTTATAATATAAACCAAATATTTTGATGATTTATTTCAAAAAAATAATGTGCAATTGTAGAAATCGACTTACTCGTGCTTATATTTGTCGGGTTAAATAGCAAATTTTCATGGACGAGCATGTTCGTCTAAACAGTTCTAACCCCCTGCAACTCACATGCAAGTTGTACTAAAATCAAATTACTTATGAAAAAAGCATTTTCATTGTTGATGGCTGCAATGTTTGTTTTTGCAACCTCATTGAGTGCCCAAACGCCTGCGGCTCCTACCAAGAAAGAGGTTAAGAAGGAAATGAAGAAAGAGATGAAAAAGGGAGAAAAAGAGATGAAGAAAGGAGAGAAAATGGGAAAAAATATGACTCCACCACCTCCTCCTCCCCCTCCTGGTCAGGTAAAGAAAGCCGGGGATGTTAAATCAGCGAAAGCGATGGCTCCCGGACAGCAGCATATGAAAAAAGACGGTACCCCCGACAAACGTTTCAAAGAGAACAAAGAAGGAGCTGCTCCCAAACACATGAAAAAAGACGGAACGCCGGATAAGCGTTTCAAAGAGAATAAAGAACCGAAAAAATAGGCAATAGGTATTTTAGATAGAAAAACGGCTCTACTGGTGTTATCCGGTAGAGCCGTTGAATTTATTTAGCGGGAATACTTTCGTCGTCTCAGCAGGAAGAAAACGGCAGCGAGCAGTGCCAAAAGAACGAGAGGTATCGCCAGATTTGTAATTTGCCACATCGTTCTGCCCTCCGTGGTGGCCATGTTATTGAGCAACCGGAGCGGAACCACACGCGAACGGAGTTCCAGCCAATGATCGTCGCCGCTGAGATAGAGTACGGTGTTGACAATAAAATCGCGGTTGCCGTACTGGCGGTTGGCATAGCTGTCAAATCCCAATGGCAATAGCTGCATGTTGTTGCCGCTTCCATGCACCTCGTTGCGGATAATGTCTCCGTTGGCAATCACAATCATGCGGGTCGGCTTGCTTTTTCGCAGGATGGAGGTCGGTTGCGCGATGCCCTGAGGAACCATCCGGTTGGCAAACGCTGATGTGAAAGAACCTTCGAGAAGTCCACCCACCGGAATATTTTGAAAGCGGAAATAGTCGTGATCGTGCGGATCGGGCATCTGTTTCAGATCGACCATGGACGGAGGAGTCAGCGCGTGCGACGCATTTGAGGTAGCCAGAAGCGCTGTCTTTTTAATCAGGGTGTCCACTCCTACAAAATCGATTGAAGATGCAAAATTAGCCTTTACGGAGGCTAAATTGCGTGTAACGACATGATAAGGTGATGTGAGCAAAAGAGGCTGGTAAAACCAGGGCATCGGTTTGAATTGGGGCTCGTCACCCGGTCGCGATACATTGATCGGCATGGAGGCACATTGCACATCCTGCACAATGTCGGGATTGATGCGTATGCCGTAGCCGAAGAGCATATCGGTCAGGTTCACATCGAGTGGGGCGATGGTGGCATGACCTGTTTGGGCAAGGTAGTTGTTGTCTATTTTCGAACCGTCGATCAGCCACAAAACACTTCCTCCGCGCATGATATACTGGTCTAGAATGAATTTTTCGTTCTCTGAAAATGACGTTGCCGGCTTGGCAACGATAACCACTTTGTAGGGGTCAAGGGCTTTGGGGTCATTGCCCAGAGTCCCTCGGTCGACCTGAAAATAGCGACTCAGCGCCGTGGTGGCATCATAAACCTCCGGTTCGGGCAGCTCTCCGTTACCTTCCAGAAAGGCAATTTTGCGCGTCTCTTTCACGTTCAGCACCCGGATGGCATCGGTTAGTTGGTATTCCAGTCCTTCTACCGATGCGTTCAGATTCTCTTCGCCCGAACGCCCTTGTACGTTTGTAAGCAGGTTGACCAGCAGCGTGTCCTGGTGGCTTATAATCTCGGCCCAGGGAAAAATGATTTTACGCACTGCCTTTCCGTCTGCATCTTTTTCATATACCATCGTGGCTCGCATACCTCTTTTCTCCAACGAAGCATAATAGGCTTCCGCATCGGTTCCTGAAGCCGTTTTCGTGGGGTCAACAAATTGATACTGAACATTTTTTCCGGCATAGACCTTGAACTCATCCAGATAGTCTTTGCACGAACGCTTCAGGCGTAAAAAACCGGCATTCAGATCGCCGTCGAGGTATACATTGATTTGAACCGGCTCCTCCAACGATTTCATCAGCTCTTTGGTGGCTGGCGAAAGCGTATAGCGTTTGTCGGAAGTCAGGTCGAGACGAAAAAAGAGAAAATGAGAGGCGAAAGAGAGAGCTGCAATTGCAACGACTACTACTGCGATTTGCCAAAAGAGGGGTTTATTTTTCATCCGAGAATTGATCAAACATAAAAGCAACTTCCCGACTGGCGAATGTCGGGAAGTCGTCATTTTTATCAAAAAAATAGAATTTTATAGAATCACCGCCAGAAAGCGGACCGTTTTATTGTCGAGAGCTTTCATTCCATGTTGTAATTCGGCGTTGAAATAGAGCGAATCTCCTTCTTCCAAAATTAACTCTTTGCCGTTTACTTCAAGCAACATTTTCCCTTCCAGCACGTAATTGAACTCCTGGCCGGCATGGGTGTTGTGGCAAATCGGGCTGTCCGACGGCTCGACGGTGACGATGAACGGATCGGCATTTCGCCCGGCAAATCCGGCGGCCAGAGATTGGTATTTGTAAGCTTTGGTTCTTTCTATGGTTACTCCTTTCCCTTTACGGGTGAGGTAGTGTGTTCTCATCCGGGGTTCTTCGCCAAACAACAAGGCTGTCATCTCAATATTGAAATGAGAAGAAACGTTGTGTAAGAGACTAACCGGAATATCTTTCTTCGCATTTTCATAGAGCAAATATTCCTTTTCGCTGACCATTGCCGCATCGGCCATCTCTTTTACCGATACGTCCAATGCTTCACGCAATCCGTGCAAGCGTTCTGCAATTTGCTTGATCTGATTATCCATGGATGGTATGTTAATGTAATTCTCGTTTTTATTTTTTTGCCAATTTTTCCACGCAATTTTTCAAACTGCTTTCCCAATGAGGAATTGTAAGCCCGAATGTCTTTTTAATTTTCGATTTATTCAAAACGCTGTAAAAAGGGCGCGGCGTTTTAGCCGGATATTCTTTCGATTCGATGGGTAAAACGTTGCAATTGATACCTGCCAAACGGTGGATGGCAATGGTAAAGTCGTACCAGCTGCAAACTCCTTCGTTTGAAAAGTGGTAAACTCCTGTTTTGAAAGCGTTTTCGTTTTCAATGGTTTTGTCTATAATTTGCAGAATAGCTGCCGCTAAATCGGCCGCATTGGTTGGAGTTCCTATTTGATCGAAGACAACTTTCAGCTCGTCACGTTCTTGTCCGAGTTTAAGCATTGTTTTTACGAAATTGTTTCCAAAGGTAGAGTACAGCCACGACGTGCGGATAATGACTGCATCGAGGCAGACTCTTTTCAGGTCGGCTTCGCCAAGCGCTTTGCTTTTTCCGTATACTGTTTTCGGATTGATTTTCACATTTTCCGTATATGGTATGTGTGTGATGCCGTCAAAAACATAGTCGGTGGAGATGTGAATCACCTTGATTCCGTTGGAAGCTGCCACCTCTCCGATGTTGCGTACAGCCTCGCAGTTGATGGCAAAACACTTCTCTTCGTCCTCTTCTGCCTTGTCCACGGCGGTGTAAGCAGCACAGTTGACAATAAAATCGAACGATTTTTTGGCTACAAACTGCTCGATTGCCTCTTTGTTGCAAATATCCAATGTGTCGGCATCCGTAAAGACAAATTCGACGTCTTTCATTTGCGGTGCAATTTGTTGGAGCTCGCTCCCTAATTGACCGTACGAACCTGTGACTAATACCTTTTTCATACTTTTCATCTTTAAGTTGTTAATACACAAAATTCAACTCTGCTTGCTCCAAAATCGGATGTTCCCGATCTTTATCGGAAATAATGGCCTGTTCTTGTGGAATTTTCCAGTCAATATTCAATGCCGGATCGTTATACATAATTCCCCTTTCTAAGGTGGGGTCGTAAAAATTATCACATTTGTAACTAAAGATTGCCGTGTCGCTCAATACCGAGAATCCATGGGCAAATCCCTGTGGAATAATAAATTGCAATTTGTTTTCCTCCGAAAGTTCCACGCCGTACCATTGTCCGAATGTGGGCGATCCTTGCCGAATGTCGACTGCCACATCGTATACCCTGCCTACGATAACCGAAACTAATTTGCTCTGACTGTGCGGATTGAGCTGGTAATGCAAGCCTCTCACCACACCATAACTCGATTGCGACATGTTGTCCTGGCAAAAATCGATGTTAATGCCGTTTTCGGACAGTCGTTTTTTGTTGTAGCTTTCTAAAAAAAATCCTCTGCTGTCGGCGAAAACACGGTTTTTAATCACCACCAAATCGCGTATCGGCGTTTTAATTATTTCCATTCTCTATTGGTTCGTTGGCTATTTTAATAAGATATTCTCCGTAATTGTTTTTCTTCAATGGTTCGGCCAGTTTCAGCAACTGATCGCGATCGATGAATTTCATGCGATATGCAATCTCTTCGATACAGGCAACTTTAAGTCCCTGCCGGTTTTCAATGGTTGCAATGAAATTAGCAGCCTCCAGCAAGCTGTCGTGCGTACCGGTATCGAGCCATGCCATGCCGCGGCCTAATAGTTTTACATTCAAACGCCCTTCTTCCAGATACAGGCGGTTGAGGTCAGTAATCTCGAGTTCTCCCCGTTTCGATGGTTTCAGATTCTTTGCTTTTTGAATCACATCGTTGCCGTAGAAATAGAGGCCGGTTACCGCGTAGTTTGATTTGGGCTGTGCTGGTTTCTCCTCCAGACTGAGCACCTTGCCCGAAGCGTCGAACTCTGCAACACCGTAGCGTTCGGGATCCGTCACGTAGTAACCAAAAACGGTTGCTCCCTCTTTTAGTTGTGATGCTTCCTGTAGCTGTGAAGACAAGTTGTAGCCATGAAAAATATTGTCGCCAAGCACCATGCAAACCGAATCGTTACCAATGAATTTCTCTCCGATGATAAAAGCCTGTGCTAGGCCGTCGGGCGACGGTTGTATGGCGTATTGGATATTCAGGCCATAGGCCGATCCATCTTCAAAAAGCCGTTCGTACAGATGTATGTCCTGTGGTGTAGAGATAATCAAAATATCCTGAATCCCCGATAACATGAGGATGGATAAAGGATAATAGATCATCGGCTTGTTATAAACAGGGATGATCTGCTTGGAAATGCTTTTGGTGATGGGGTACAGTCTGGTTCCCGATCCACCAGCCAAAATAATACCTTTCATTGGTAAGTATTGTTAATTAGCATTCAATGAATGCTCGTGAAGTGAACCTTCAAAATGTAGCGTTTATAAGGTTTTCCTTCGGTTTTGTTATAAACAAAGATAATCGCTTTTATTGAAAATGATACGGGCTGGTAAAAAAAATTACCACCCGAAAGCACTATTATCGTCCATCCATTTTTCTTGCACCTTCATCACCTGCTCCATTACGTCGCGGACACATCCGTCGCCACCCTTTAGCGGCGAAACGTAGACGGAAATTGCTTTGATTTCGGGAGCTGCATCCTGCGGACAGGTAGGTACTCCAACCTGCGACATTACCTGATAATCAGGGATGTCGTCTCCCATATAAAGTACATTTTCGGCATTCAACGAATATTTCTTCAAAAAATCACTCAGGTCGTTGATCTTGGTACTCGATGCCATGTAGATATCTTCTACGCCCAGTCGTTCAAAACGGAGGCGCACGGCGTTGGTGTTGCCGCCGGTGATGATGGCTACGTGGTACCCTTTTTTGATCGCATACTGGATGGCATACCCATCTTTGATGTTAACCATGCGCATCGGCTCTCCATTGGGGTGTAAAGGGATGCAATTGTTTGACAATACACCGTCGACGTCGAAGACAAATGCTTTGACATGGTTGAGAAGTTCTTTGAAATTTGCCATAATGCGTCTGTTTTTAGAGGGTAAAAAAACAAAAGGTCAAAAGTTTGTAAATCAAACTATTGACCTTGTTTGGTTGTCTCACCAGGATTCGAACCTAGACAGGCAGTACCAAAAACTGCAGTGCTACCATTACACCATGAGACACTCCATTATGTTTTGCTTTAAAAGCGACTGCAAAGGTACGAGTTTAATGGTTATCTGCAAAATTTTCCGGGGAAAATATTTTCAATAGTTGAAATTTTAGTTCAATGTTAAAATAATGTTCTGATTATCAGTATTGAATTTGTAATCACAACTTTGGGCAACAAGACCCATTGTGCTTACAATTTATTTTTTTGTGAAAACATCTAACCATTTGCGTGGTTTTTTCAGCTCTTCAAAGCCCGGAGAAGGGTTGTTCAGAACACTAAACCGTTCGTCAGTTTCAGATTGAAACCCGAATTGTTCGGGGAAGACGATCAGCTGGCTGTTGTTGATGACGGCATTTGTTACGGTTACAAATAGCTCTTCAAACAAAGGATGGTATGAAATTGTTGATTTTCTACCTGCCACAAACACAACCAAATCGTTGTTGCGTACCTGTTTGATGCAATTTTCAATATCGCCCCATCCCTCCATTCTCCGGTAAAACGACGGTGTCTTGTGTCGTTGGACGGATGATAAAAGCTTGACTTTTTCCTCAGTTTCCTGACTGGCATAAAAAACAAGCGAAGCATCGGCCTGCTTGGCAATATGATGAATGTGTTCGTAACAGCGTTGAAATCCAAGTTCGAGCTCGGCCTTCTCTGGCAAAAACACAACCACCTGAGAGGTCGTTCCGAGTGGTTGTATCGGCTTGTAAATAAAGATGGAGCGATTCATGCTCTTTTGCAGAGAATCGGCCATCTGCCCCAAAAATGATTCGGTGATCTTTGTTTTGCGGTGCAAGCCGATGATTATGTCCGAGATGTTGTGCTCTTTAACGGTATGGATAATCCCGCTGGCAACATTCACATCGTAGCGAACCAACTGTTCGATGGTATTGTCGGTTGCTGCAGCTATCTTGGCGGCTCTCTCTAACAGCTTTTCGCCGGTGCCCCTGCTTTCGTTTGCGGTGTCGTCTACCACGGTAAGCACGTATATCGGTTGTTTGAGAGGCGCTGTTTTCATCATCACGGCAAGTTCCATCAGACGGTCGATGGTTTCGGGATTTGAGATTGGGATCAGAATGCGTTCGCGCATCCCTTTGTCGCTCTCATCGTTGCTTTTACCCGCAAAGGCCAGGCGGCGTGCTGCTTTCTCGGTAACGAAAGAGCTGATGATACACGATAGCAGAATCATGATAATCGTGCCGTTCAACACGTGGTCGTTGAGTAGCCGCACCGGAGTGCCATCGGGGTTTTGTCCCAAAATAATGTTGTAACCCACCATCACGGCAGCTAATGTGGCCACGGCGTGTGCGTTGCTCAATCCGAAAATCATCAGCCCTTCATCTTTCGAGAGCTTGCAGGTCAGTCGCGTGAAAGTTGCCGCAAGCCATTTGCTGGTTACGGCTACCACAGCCATTACTGCGGCAACCAGTAGCGCTTCATATCCGCTGAATAAAACCTTGTAGTCGATCATCATGCCCACTCCGATCAGAAAAAATGGGATGAACAGTGCATTTCCCACAAATTCGAGGCGGTGTTTCAACGGCGAGACCTTGGGCACCAATCTGTTGAGCGAAATACCCACCATAAATGAACCGAGAACCCCTTCCAGCCCGGCAAGTTGCGCCAAAAAAGCGCCCAGAAAGACCATGGCCAGAACGAAAATAAATTGAAGAATGTGATCTTCAAACCGTTTCATAAATGCCCGGGCAATGATCGGGAAAATGAAAAGGACGATCAGGCCAAAGCAGATGATTTTTATGGCCCATACAACCATAAACCAGTTGGTGAGTGTCCCCTTGCACAAACCGGCAATGATGGCCAAAAGCATTAGCATCAGCGTGTCGGTAAGAATTGTTCCTCCCACGGTAATATTGACGGCCCGGTTCTGCGATACGCCATATCGTCCCGTGATGGGGTAGGCCACCAAGGTTTGCGACGAGTACATGGCTGCCAGTAGCAGAGAAGTCATCAGGCTGAAATGGAGAACGTAGAGGCTGGTGAATGTGCCTATGATAATCGGAATTGAGAAGGTGAAAAGGCCGAAAATCATCCCTTTCACCCGGTTGCGCCGAAAATCGTTCATGTCCATATCGATTCCCGCAAGGAAAAGGATGTAGAGAATGCCCACGTTGCCAAACAGATGAAAACTTTCGTCGTTGGCAAGAATATTGAAGGCTTTAGGGCCAAGCAGGATTCCGGCAAAAATCAATCCCACGATATACGGGATCCTCAACCGGTGCAGCAGCAGCGGCGAGAAGAGTATAACGAGCAGCACCACGGCAAAAATCAGGGTGGTGTTTTCAAGTGGCAGTTGTATGGTAATGTCCGATATACTCATGCGTAAAGACAATAAAGCTCAGCCCTGAAATTGATTAATCAGTGGTAGTGGAGGAGATCAGTTTTTTCTCCAGTTCGTTTATTTTGGCTTCCTGATTGTTTATGGTGGTAAGCAACGCATTCAGCTCTTCATTTTCGATGTTTGAGGGGAATTGCCCCTTTACCCGTTCCATAAAGTCGGAAAGTACGTTCATGTAGTTTGTGAACGCGCTATAAGGCGAATCGTAATTTGGGTTGACATTGAATCCGTTCCACGATTTGGTAGTCATGTAATGAAAATGATCGGACGATTGCAGGCATAGCCAGTCGTGTTTGATGGCTCTGTCGGAGCATAAACGTACCCGTTCGCCTACCTGATAGAGTTTTTGCAATGCTTCGGTTTGCAAATCGTTCCCGGTCCAGCTGCTCAGGTCTTTCTCTTCGCCCGACCACGATTGCGGATAGGGGACGCTGATGGGAGAGATGGGATTGAATTTTTTTGCAATTTCGGCCGGAGTCGAAAAGGTTATTTTATTGGAGAGCGCCTGCAGAGGTAGCGCTTTGATAAATTCGAAGATGCCGCTTTCGGGGCGTTGCCGTTCGCCAATGGTTTGATACCCCATGAAAATGCTGAAAATCTTTTCGTTGTCGTCGGCGTTTTTGATCCAGCCCATCAACTTTTCTGCTGTCAACGGAAATTCGCTCCAGCTCCAGTCCGAAAAGCGGTAGGAGATGTCGTCGCTGAGTTTCATGTTGCGGGTCAATACTTTTACCTGCGGAATATAACTGTGGCCGTATAAAAAATTGGGACTTTTCCATCCCAACACGTGCTTCGAGCCTTCGGTCAGCAGGGTAGAATATCCCATTTCGTGTACCTGCTGCGCAATTTCGTCGGAGTAGATCATCTCCGTATTGCGGAATGTGGAAGGTCTTACGCCGAACAAATCGTAAATGGTATCGCTTTGCATTTTGATTTGTTGAGCAAATTCGTCCGGATCGAAAACCGAAGCAAGTGAATGGGCATATGTTTCGGCAATAAACTCCACACTACCGGTTTCGGCAAGTTCCTTAAAACTGTCGATCACTTCGGGGGCGTATTGTTCGAAGAGCTCCAGCGCAATACCCGATATCGAAAAGGAAACTTTAAATTTTCCGTGCGAGTTGCGTATCTGCTCCAAAATAAGGCGGTTGGCCGGTAAAAAGCTGCTGTTGGCAATGCGCTGGACATTGGCTTCGTTGGCAAAATCATCGTAATAATAATGATCGGATCCGATTTCAAAGAAACGATATCGTTTCAATTGCATCGGGATATGCACCTGAAAGTAGAAACAGATAGTTTTCATAAGCGACAATTTAAGGGAGACCACTAATGTTTGCGGGAATTTGTTCAGAATCCGGATAGGAAAAGGATGTTGATTCCGCTTACCTTTTGGCAAAAGTAGGATTTATTTCGGACAACCAAAAAAAATATGGCACCTATCTTGCGACAAGTGCCATAAAAAGTGCAATTAAAAAGCGGTGAGGGGGGGATTCGAACCCCCGGTACGGTTACCCGTACGACAGTTTAGCAAACTGTTGGTTTCAGCCACTCACCCACCTCACCAGTGTCCGAGTCATTGCTTAACCGGGTGCCTTAAAAGCGTTGCAAAAGTAGGAATAAAATTTCAATTTTTCAAACTCTGTTTCAAAATATTCTCAAATGGAATGCCTAAATTTGCAAGCTCAACCGATAAGGCTTAAAAGTTAGGTAGTTATGTACAAGAAAATATATTGTAAATCTAAATCAATCAAAACGATAGCATGGGTTCTTGGTGCCCTTGCCGCTCTTTTCATCGGGTATCAGGTCTACTCGTATTTCCGGGGAAACTTCTTTACTCCTTCCGGAGAAACGGTCTATATCTATGTGCACGAACATGCTACTTTTGATGAGGTGGTAAAGCAGATAGAGAAAAAAACCAATCCGCGCGACATTAAATCGTTCGTTCGGCTGGCAAAATCGGAAGGATATCCCACAAAGGTCCGAACCGGTCGTTATGCCATCACCAACGGCATGACCGACCACAAACTGCTCTCCAACCTGAAGAAACATATTCAGGAACCAGTGAAGTTGAAATTCAATAATATCCGCACGAAGGAGCAGCTAGCTGGCCGTTTGTCGAAGCAGTTGATGGCCGATTCGCTGACGCTGCTTTCTGTGCTGAATGATTCTTTAGCCGACGAAAAACTTGGATTTACTCCCGAAACGGTAGTGGTAATGTTTATTCCCAATACCTACGATATGCTTTGGGATATAACGCCGGCTCAGTTTATTAAGAGGATGCATCACGAATATGAAGAATTCTGGACAGAAGAGCGGAAACAAAAGGCGAAAAAGGCCAATCTGACTCCGGTACAGGTGACGACTCTCGCCTCTATTATCGAGGAGGAGACCAATCACAAGGCCGATAAACCGATTGTTGCCGGGTTGTATATGAATCGTCTGCGGTTGGGAATGCCGTTGCAGTCTTGCCCAACCATCAAATTTGCGTTGAATGACTTCTCGTTGAAACGAATAACCGGCGTACATTTGCGGGTGCAATCGCCTTATAATACCTACAAAAATCCGGGTCTTCCTCCGGGACCGATTCGTATTCCAAGTATCGAAAGCATTGATGCTGTGCTCGATTTCAAGCCGAATAACTATCTCTACATGTGTGCCAAAGAGACGCTGAACGGCGAACACTATTTTGCGGCAACCTGGGCAGAACACAAGCGGAATGCTGATCGCTACGCCGCTATGATGAACAAACGCGGCATTCACTAATCAAAATAAATTGCGGATGTGATGTCCCGACAGCTCTTTGCGCAGCTGGTCGGAGTCGGGTGCTACGCGACGGAGCAAAGTCCAGAAGCGCTCGCTGTGATTGTGTTCTACGGTGTGGCACAGCTCATGCAGAATGACATATTCGATCAGATGTTTCGGTAACAGCAGCAGATAGAGCGAAAGATTGATGCTGTTCACCCGCGAACAACTTCCCCAGCGGGTCTGGCTCGACTGAATTTTTACCCCGCTGAATTTGAAGCCGTGTTCCGCGGCTAAGCGAATAATCATAGGCGGCAACTCCTTCTTGGCCGCCTGTCGCAAAAAATAGATTACTCCTTTGCGAATGGCCGCCTGAATTGCTGCCGAATGGATCTCCTTTTGGGTCGGATATTCGATGGTGAGCAGGCCGTCGGTCAGCCTGAAGAAGAGTTGATTGCGATTGGCCGCTACTACTTGCGTGGTGAATGTTAGCGTTTTCAGCGGATGGTCGGCATCGATCCATTGTTGATGCTTCTCTTTTTTCTTTAGCAAGGTCTCTCGTGTCTGTTCCAGAAACCGTACCCCCTCCTCGTAAAACTTCTCTGAAGGCAGCGTTACACGCACGCCGTCGGCCACTAAACGCAGAAAAATGCGTCTCGAACGTGGATTGACTGTAAACGAAATTTGTCCCAGTTGGGGATCGTGAAGCGATGGACACATGCGGATGAAGTTTGCGATGCAAAGATACGAATTATACGATGTGGCAGTAGCAACCGGGAGAATCTTCTCTTCGGTATCGGAGTATCCGAAGCATGGTAGGTGTTGTGGAGCAACAAATGTGGTGAGATAGACCGGGGAGATAAAAAAAAAGAGTTGAGACCATTAGACCTCAACTCTCATTTACAATCTTATTTTTTTGCAGGAGCTTTTTCTCCTTTTGAGCAACAACCTTTGTCGGCTCCGCTTTTTTTGCAGCAGGATTTATCGTCCTTTTTGCATGGTTTGGCGCACTCTTTCTTTACTTCTTTTTTAGCTGGAGCAGGAGCTGCGGCCATTGCAGAAACTGAAAACAAGAAGGCCATGGCCATCATAATACTTGCAATTTTTTTCATACCAGTATATTTTGTGAGTGTTAATTTATACTTTGCAAATATATGACATACACGTGCCTATATTTTCTAAACATCTGTTATTTTGAGCGGGGGGCTTGCCTAATTTAGCTTAACAAGATGGTCTTGTTTTCGAAGCTGTATGCAAGTTCATTAAAAAGAGTATCCCAATTTGATTGAAATATTGGAAAACCATGAATCGACGAGGTTGATTCTATCCAATGATTGAATGAAGGTTGCTCCTAAAGAGCCTTCAATAAAAAACCGGTCGCCGATTGTTGACCTTGCTCCAATAGCAGGAGACGCTGTTAAAAAGTATTTGCAGTCAAATTCGCCATCCGCTAATGAAAAATACCCATTGACCGGAATTCCGACGAACCAGTTTAATTTCGATTCATTCCGTGATGTAAAATAGTAACGCGGTTCGATACCGGCATCTATAGCCAGCATTGAGCTTTTGTCAATGCAAAAAAGGCCTCCGGTCGCTTTTACCGACCAATGCTCATTCAGTCTGTTTTCAACGAAATAGTTTAACGGGATGGAGAGTATATCGTCTGAGTTGAGTTTAATCCAGTGAGACATTCCCGTTTCGATACCTCTGGTCCATTTACTTGAACTTCTGGTTTCTGAACTCTGAGACATTAATGCGTTTGTTGTGCAAACAGCTACAAGTAAGATCAATAATTTTTTCATTGTTATTTATTAAGAGTGATATATCTGAAAGAAATCAGATCATGTTGTTTATGTGTACAGCCAAAGCTATTGCTAATACAGAAAACAGGAAGGCCATGGCCAACATGATACTTGCAATTTTTTTTATACCAGTATGTTTTGTGAGTGTTGATTTATACTTTGGAAATATATGGCATGCACTTTCCTGTGTTTTCTAAACATCTGTTGTTTTGAGCGGGTGGCTTGCCTAATTTAGCTTAATGAAATGGTTTTGTTTTCGAAGCTGTATATGACTATATTAAAAAGAGTATCCCAATTTGATTGAGAGGTTGGAAAACCAAGCATCGCCGGGATCGTTTTTATCCAATGACTGAAGGAAGGTTGCCCCTAATTCCCCTTCAATAAAAAATCGGTTGCCAATTGCTTTTCTTGCTCCCACAACAGGAGATACACTTAAAAAATAGTCGCATCCAAATGTACCATCAGCTAATGATAAATAACCATTAACCGGAATCCCGGCGAACCAGTTTAATTTCGATTCATTCGGTGCTGTGAAATAGTAACGCGGTTCGATGCCGGCATCTATAGCCAGCACTGAGCTTTTGTCAATACAAAAAAGTCCTCCGGTTGCTTTTACCGACCAATGCTCATTTAGCCTGTTTTCGGCGGAGTAATTGAACGTGAAGGGCATGTGGGAGATGTATTCTTTCGTGCTTATTTTAATCCAGTGAGACATTCCCGTTTCGATACCTCTGGTCCATTTACTTGAACTTCTGGTTTCTGAACGCTGAGACATTAATGCGTTTGTTGTGCATACAGCTACAAGTAAGATCAATAATTTTTTCATCGTTATTTATAAAAGTAAAATTTATGGAAGCTATTTATTGGATTCCCTGCTTTGTTGTTGTCTGTCGGCGGGGTGCACAAGCCCGTGCAGACAACTATTTTTTTAGATTTTGGCTTCGTTTATCTTCAACCTAAACCAGTTCAGGTTTAACTCGAACTGGTTTAGGTTGAAGGTATACTAATTCAGGTTTAACCCGAATTAGTATATGCCGAAGTTGAACCGGTTTGTCTTTTTGTTGAATTCGTTTACCTTTTTGCTAAACCGGTTTGCCTTTTACCCGGACCGGTTTATCTTGAGGGTAAACTTGTTCTACTTCGTGGCAGACTCGGTTGGTTTTGCGATAGTGCCTTGGCCTTCGAACAGTTTTCCCATTTCGTCCACAACGACTTGTGTGCCTGGTACTCCCTGCTTTACGGCCGACTTGGCCGAGTTGTAGATGCTGAGAGCTGCCTGATAGGCATCGCTCCCGGCAGCCGTGCGGGTGTCGGTCACCATCTCGAACAGGCTCTTCAGTTCGGTACCGACCCGACGGGTGGCCTTTACAAAATCGAGGTCTTTTTTCAATTCTGCAAGATCGGTGTAGGGAGGTACAATTTTGGGTTGTTGTTCGCCGAAAGCTACTCCTTTTTCAACAAAAGGAATCCGCCCGTCGTCCAGTTTGGGCAGCCTCTTGCTTTGTTCTGTAGTAAGTTTTATCCCGAAAGGAAACTTCGCCCTGATCTGGGCAATGAGGTTCATCACTTCCTGCTCGTCGGCAGGCGTAAAAGTTGCTGAAACTAAATCTGACATAGGACTTCTTTTTTAGGTTAATAATGAATTATAATGCATCCGAATCGTTAACGATTCGGATGCGCTAAAGCAAAAATACCCTTTGTAGATTTTGGTTGTAGAAGCTATTGACCCGTACTTATATTCAATAAAAACAAAGCATGGTTAATGTTATTCCTGATTAATGTGATAGTATAACAAAAATGCAGGAAATATTTGCAAATATATTACATTTGGTTTAATCAACAAATAGATAAATACAAGTAGGTGAAAGTTTATATTATATTAAAAATAAATTTATATGCGGCTGGTATTGTTAACGTATATTTGCAAAAACAAGGGGGATGCTTTTGTGTAATAAACTACATGTTGCACACGGGGTAAACTAAGAGAGAAAATCGTGTTGCCAATACTGCTTATCGTTTGGAAATTACCGTAAACGGGGAGTGTTTGGGTACGTCGCTGTTTGAGGTTTGGATGAAGGAGCGGGCAGGGCGGAATATCTGGTTGAGGCACAGTGCAAAGGCCTCCGAAAAGTCTTCCTTGTAGTCGTTGAAGTCTTCGACGGACGTGGGTTGCCTAACTTAGCTTACAAAACGGTCTTATGGCCGAAGTTGTAGCCCCGAAAGCAGCTCGATATAGAGGGAGATAGCTTCGACGATTTCCTGTTTTTGGATATATTCATCGGCTTTGTGCGATCGGGTCGTGTTTCCCGGACCCATTTTGATGGCCGGGAACGGAATTACCGCCATATCCGACAGGGTGGGAGACCCAAAACTTTTTCGTCCCATTTGAATGGCCTTTTCAACAGCCGGATGGGTCAACGGAATATGCGATGAACTCAACCGGGTGGAGCGGGGAGTGACCTCGCAGGCAACCGAAGTTTTTATTTCATCAAGCAGTTCGAGGTTGGAGTAGCAATCGTTGCTGCGAATATCTACCACAAAAGAGCAGCGGTCGGGGATAACATTGTGCTGGGTACCTGCATTAATCATCGTAACCGACATTTTTACGCTCCCAAGCCATTCCGATATTTTTTCGAATTGATGGGTGCGAAACCATTCGATATCGGGCAACGCCTGATAGATGGCATTGACGCCGGTATCGTGTGCTGCGTGGCCGGACTGCCCGTAAGCAACACAGTCGAGTACCATCAGCCCCTTTTCGGCCACGGCAACATCCATCCCGGTAGGTTCTCCCACTACGACAAAGTCGACCGGGGGCAGCAATGGCAGCAGGGAGGCAATGCCATTCATGCCGGAGACCTCCTCTTCGGCGGTTGCCGCAAAAATCAAATTGTAGGGCTGTTCGTTGCTTGTCAGGGCAAAATAGGCATGTAGCAGACTCACCACGCTGGCTCCCGCATCGTTGCTTCCCAGCCCATAGAGTCGTTCCTCCTCAAGTGTTGCCTTGAACGGGTCGCGTTGCCATCCGGCATTGGGCTTCACGGTGTCGATATGGGAATTGAGCAGAATGGTGGGCTTGTCGGGAGTATATCCCGGCGAAAGCATCCATACGTTGTTGCCGGTTCGGTTCACGGCATATCCGCAGCTTTCGATCCAACGTTCGAGGTAATCGGCTACAGCATGCTCTTCCCGGCTAAAAGAGGGAATCTCTATCATGGCCGATAGCAGCTCTACCGCCGACTCGCCGTCAGCCGAAGGGAAGTGAAAAGAGGGATTTTCGTTCATTACCGGTTTTGTTTATTATTGGGAATGATAGTCAGAATCTGAATTTCGTCATATTTCTCTGTTGTTAATACGCTGCCGTCGAGTTGAGGCGCTTTGACCCCGTCACCCAGCCAGAGAGGAGCCGTTTCGATACGTGCTTCGTCCCAAACTCCGGCTTTGATAAATGCGTCCAGCAACAGCTGACCTCCTTCGACAATGATCGAAAGAATATTCCGTTTGTACAGATCGTCCATAATCTGCCCGATGGGGTTTTCGGCAAAGTTAATATGAATGTAGTGCAGATTGCTCTTGTGCGACGAATTTTGTTCCGTATATACGATGGTCGGAATAGTTTGGTCGAGTAGGTGGTAGTGTGCCGGAATTCGTAACTGGCGGTCGACTACCACACGAACCGGGTTGTTTCCCACCCAGCGGCGAGCCGTTAGCTTCGGATTGTCTTTGATGGCGGTGTTGGTGCCCACCATGATGGCGGCTTCTTCGGTACGTACCTTGTGAACGAGCAGTTTGGTAAATTCGCTCGAAATCTGAACCGGAGGTACCTCACAATTATTTTCACGGGGACGATCGAGAAAACCGTCGGCACTTTGCGCCCATTTCAACAGCACATACGGACGGTGTTGCGTCTGAAAGGTAAAAAATCTACGGTTCAGCCAGCTGCCTTCCTCTTCCAGTATGCCGGTGATAACCTCAATTCCGGCCTTTCGCATCTTTTGGATACCCCGTCCGGCCACTTTCGGGTTCGGGTCGACGTTGGCAATGACTACGCGCGGAATGTTTTTGCTGATGATAAGGTCGGAGCAGGGAGGCGTTTTGCCGTAATGAGAGCAGGGTTCCAGGTTGACATACATGGTCGAACGGCATAACCTGGTTTCGTCGGTAACGCTTGCTATGGCATTCACTTCGGCATGAGCCTCTCCGTATTTGCGGTGATACCCTTCGCCGATTATTTGGCCGTCGCATACGATCACAGCCCCTACCATCGGGTTGGGAGCTACGGTTCCCAGTCCGTTTGCGGCAAGCTGAAAACAGCGGCGCATATAGTCTGCATCTTCCATTTGCACGCGGCTCATCGGCTATTTGTTGTTGTATTGATTCATTGTGTTTTGAATCCCTGCCAGACAAAAGCTTTTGATAATGTCGCAGGCTGTTTCGATGCGGGGTTTCAGGGTAATCATCTCTTCGTCGGACCATTGCCCCAGCACAAAGTCGATTTGTCGGCCTTTGGGGAAGTCGTTGCCGATGCCGAAACGCAGGCGCGAATAGGCGTTGGTGCCCACCATCTCCTGAATGTTTTTCAACCCATTGTGGCCGGCATCGCTTCCTTTCTGTTTCAGACGGAGTATGCCAAGCGGAAGTGCCAGATCGTCGACTACCACCAAGACGTTTTCGAGGGGTATGTTTTCCTTGGTCATCCAGTAGCGAACTGCATTGCCACTCAAATTCATGTAAGTGGATGGTTTTAGCAGGATCAGTTTTCGCCCTTTGATGGATAGCTCTCCCACGGCTCCATAACGTACATCTTCAAAAACAACATTGGACGCCCCTGCTAAGGCGTCCAATACGTTGAATCCTATGTTGTGGCGGGTATTTCGATACTCTGCCCCAATATTTCCAAGTCCTGCAATGAGGTACTTCATGTTCAAAAAAAGTGATTATCCGAACAGTCCGATTACTTAGCTTTAACAGCACGGGTTGCTTTAACGGTAGCAACGATGGCTGATTTTGTAGTCAGAAGTTCGAGGTTCGGGAATGAAAGTTCGCCAACCTGGATGGTTTTACCTGTGGCCAGTGTTTCAACATTCACTTTCAATTGTTCCGGCACATCGTTGATCAAAGCTTTTACTTTGAGAGAGCGGGTATTCTGTTGCAATTTGCCACCGGCTTTTACACCTTCGGCCAAACCTTCGAGGCGAACAGGAACGTTGATTTGAACGGGTTTGTTGTCAAATACTTCAAGAAAATCGATATGCAAAATCTTGTCGCTTACAGGGTGAACCTGCAAATCTTTGAGGATTGCTTTTGTTTTTTTGCCGTCGATAGTCAGGTTAACAGCAAAGATTTCGGGTGTGTAGATCAGTTTGCGAACATCGCCGGCTACTACCTGAAAGCTGATGTTTTGTTCTCCACCGTACAATACGCAAGGAATGTTACCGGTGTTTCTTACTGCCTTGGTGGCTTTTTTCCCCAGATCGGTGCGGACAACTCCGCTCAATTCAAATGTTTTCATTGTTAAATGGTTTGTGTTACTCAAAATTAAAGCAGTTGAGATACAAGCTTTTAATTGCTAAATTTCCCATCACACTTATGCTTTTTATAAAGCGCTGCAAAGATACTATTCTTTTTTCGATCTGCAAAACGGCAACCGTCTATTCCTGCATCAGTTCACCCTCTTGCAGAACCTGATATCCTGATTCGGAGAGTGTTTTGACTAATTTTTCGGTATCATCGGCTTTAATCACGACGGCTGCTTTCGAATTATACGCAAATGCGTACATGTATTCTATTTCGATGCCGGCTTTGTCTACATGTTCGAGAGCCTGATGCATGCCCCCCGGCTGATGCGGAACAACCAGAGCCACCACCTGCGTGGTACGCACCGAAAATCCCTGCGCTTTGAGCGCTTGCAACGCAGCGTCAATGTTGTCGACAATCATTCGCAGAATACCGAACTCAGAGGTGTCGGCGATGCTGAATGCAGAAATGTTTACTCCGATTTCGTCCAAAACTTTGGTGACCTGAGTAATACGGCCGGGCCTGTTTTCCAGAAAAACAGAAAGTTGTTTCAGTAACATGCTAATGTTGTTTTGTTGGTGTTGTAAGGCAAAGATACAAATCAATCGACGAGTTTTCGTCTGTCGATTACACGTTTTGCTTTCCCTTCGGAGCGTTCGATGGTTTTGGGCTCTACCAGTTTTATTTTGGCGCTGATTCCGAGCACGCTCTCGATGTTGGCTTTGATTTTCTTAGCAAGACCCTCCATCTGGCGAATCTCGTCGGAGAAGAAGGCTTCGTTGACTTCTACCCAGATTTCGAGGATATCTAAGTTGTTTATCCTGTCGACAATCAGCTGGTAGTGCGGTTCCGTTTCACTCATTTCGAGCAATACCGTTTCGATTTGAGATGGAAAGACATTCACTCCGCGAATAATCAACATATCGTCCGAACGCCCGAGGAATTTGGTCAGACGTGCCAATGTACGACCACAGGTACATTTTTCAATTGTCATGGTGGTCAGGTCGCGGGTGCGGTAACGAAGCAGGGGCATACCTTCTTTGGTGATGGTGGTAAAGGCCAACTCGCCTACCTCTCCGTAGGGCACCGGTTGCAGTGTCACAGGATCTATTATTTCGGGTATGAAATGATCTTCGAAAATGTGCAAGCCTTGCTGGTGTTCGCACTCCATGGCAACACCCGGACCCATTACCTCCGTCAGTCCGTAAATGTCCATAGCTTTAAGATGAAGTTTGGCTTCGATCTCTTTTCGCATCTCTTCGGTCCAGGGCTCGGCACCAAAGATACCCCGGCGCAGTTTCAATTCGGAGGGATCCATGCCCATCTCTTTCATGGTATCGGCCAGATAGAGCGCGTACGAAGGGGTACAGGCTAAAACGGTAGAACCGAAATCGTGCATGATCTGAATTTGCTTTTTGGTATTTCCGCCAGAAGCGGGGATAACGGTGGCTCCAATTTTCTGGGCACCCTGATGGATGCCGAGGCCTCCGGTAAAGAGTCCGTAGCCGTACGAAACATGCACAACATCGTTTTTGTCGACACCGGCAGCGTAAAGACTACGAGCTACCACTTCCGACCAGGTGCGCAAATCGGCACGGGTATATCCACCCACGGTGGGTTTTCCGGTGGTTCCACTGGAGGCATGGAGCCGTACAATTTCGCTTTGGGGTACGGCGAACAATCCGAAGGGATAGTTGTCTCGAAGATCCTGTTTTTTTGTTGTCGGTAGGTCTTTCAGTTGATCTATCCCAGTGATGTCGCCGGGATTGATGCCTGCCTCCTGAAATTTTTTACGATAGAAGGGGACGTTGTAGTAGAGACGGCTTACCATATTGTGTAAGCGCTCGTTTTGCAGTCGGATCAGTTGCTCGCGATCCATGCATTCTGCATGTTCATTCCAAATCATTGCCGATATATATTTGTAGTTTAAGGATTAACCAAACAGGAAAAGATAATTACAAAAAAGGCTTTTGAACTTATCTTTTGAAACAAAAACAGGCTACAAACTTACAATTATTTATCGGGAATAGCAATTTCGGCTAACGTCCTTTCTGTTTTTTTATAGGAGAGAACGGTAAGGGAAAATCTTCTAGTTTAGTTTTTTAGAATATGCACGACGTGTTTTTACATGAGTCGTTTCAAAGCTGGACCATAGCGTAGATACTTTCAGGTTTGTTTCCAACTCGGGGTTTGTTTCTGCATATTTGCAGCCCGACTTGGCATATTGAGGAATTAACTCGGAAAACAAGAGCGCACTAGCCCCTTTGGGTTGATAGTCGGGTCGGACGGCCATCAGGTAAAGGTCGATAACCTCGCTTTTCCCTTTTAAGGCTTTCAGCATGTGAATCCAGCCGGTAGGGAACAATTTGCCTTTGATTTTTTGTAATGCGTTGGTCATACTCGGCATTGAAATTCCAACGGCGACCACTTCGTCGTTTTCATTCACAATGATACAGATCAGATCCAGCCGGACAAAGGTGAGGTAGGTTTTAATATAAAAATCCATCTGTCCCTTGGAAAGTGGAGAAAAACCATACAAATCTTTATAGCAGACATTTAATAAATCAAATATTTTATTTCCATATTGCTTTACAATTTCGCGAGATGACTTGAATTTCTTTGCGGTAAGTTTGTGTTTGGCTCTTACTATTTCTGCTATTCTAAAATGTTTTTCAGGAAAAACTGACGGAATTTGTACATTGTATTCTTTCCAATCCACATCTTTGGCAAATCCAAGTGCTTCCATGTGTTCTGGGTAGTAGGGGAAGTTGTAGTTGGTGGCCATCGTTCCCATTTTGTCGAATCCCCAGACGAGCATTCCTTCCCGGTCGAAGTCGGTAAACCCGGCAGGACCATGAATGGTATCCATTCCCCGATCCAGGGCCCATTTCTCGGCAGTTGAAAGTAAGGCTCGTGTCACTTCAATGTCGTCGATCATGTCGAGCCACCCGAAGCGGGCATGTTTGTATTGCCATTTTTCGTTGGCGGGATGGTTGATGATGGCAGCCACGCGACCAACCATCTGTCCGTCGCGGAAAGCCATGAAATAGGCCGCATCACATACTTCAAACGACGGGTTCTTCTCTTTCGAGAGCGTCGTCATGTCGTCCATCAGTAAAGGAGGAGCTGCATACGGATGATCCGAATACAGTTTAATTCCAAACATCACGAATTTTTTCAGCTCTCTTTTGTTGGTTACCTCTTTTATAATGATTGACATAAGCTATCTTGGTTAGAAAACGGCAGCAAAGATACAAAAAATATAAAACCGCGTAATGCTACATGAAAAAACAAACCGACCCTGTCGTAACGATCAGAGTCGGTTTGCATTATATGAAAATATCCGATTAGTTGTTCTCCGGACGGAGCTTGCGAACAACAGCACCGGCACGCCACATTTCGCTTTCGCGAAGAGCTTTCAGTTCTTCGTTGAGCTTTTCGCGGTAGTCGGGTTTCGAGTTGGTATCGATAGAACGTTGGGCTTCGTTGCCACATGCAACTTCGGAATATAATTTCTGGAATACAGGTTTCGTTGCATCGTGGAAAGGACCCATCCAGTCTAAAGCACCACGTTGAGCGGTGGTAGAACAGTTGGCATACATCCAGTCCATGCCGTTTTCAGCAAACAGAGGCATCAACGATTGTGTGAGCTCTTCAACAGTTTCGTTGAAAGCTTCGGAAGGAGTGTGCCCGTTTTCGCGGAGTGTTTCGTATTGAGCCAATAGAAGACCCTGAATAGCACCCATCAAAGTTCCTCGTTCACCGGTAAGGTCAGAGTATACTTCGCGTTTGAACGTGGTTTCAAAAAGATAACCCGAGCCAACGCCGATACCCAGTGCAATGACACGGTCTTTTGCTTTACCGGTAGCATCCTGGAAGATAGCGTAAGAAGAGTTCAACCCGCGACCCTGAAGAAACATGCGGCGAAGTGAGGTGCCCGATCCTTTGGGGGCAACCAGAATAACGTCTACATCAACCGGAGGAACAATGTCTGTACGTTCTTTGTAGGTGATGCCAAAGCCGTGTGAAAAATAGAGCGCTTTACCTGCTGTCAGGTAAGGTTTGATGCGAGGCCATACAGCAATCTGAGCTGCATCTGACAATAAATATTGGATAATAGTTGCACGTTTGCAAGCTTCTTCGATTTCGAACAGTGTTTTGCCCGGCACCCAACCGTCGGCGATGGCTTTGTCCCATGTCTTTGATTCTTTGCGTTGTCCGACGATTACATTGAAACCATTGTCGCGCAAGTTCAGACCTTGTCCTGGGCCTTGTACTCCATAACCGATGATGGCGATTACTTCGTCTTTCAATACCTCTTTCGCCTTTTTCAAAGGAAATTCATCGCGGGTCATAACGTTTTCGTCAACCCCGCCAAAATTCATTACTGCCATGTTATTTATATTTAATTGAAATTATGGTTCTTGTCTCAATAGGGTAATTATTGCCATTCCAATTTCATCCGGCATATCCCGTTGCCGTCGGGCTTTTTGATTTCGAACAACGAGAGTTTTTCGTGTTGTTTGCGAAAAATATCTACTTTATCACCGTAAAATACTTCGTGAATAAAATTCAGTTCGCATCGTTTAATAGCGTTTTTCTGATGCCAGTCGAGTGAAAAACAATCGAGCAACCATTCCACGTATTTCATGCTGTTTGCATGTCGGTTGAAATCGATATCGCTGTAAGTAATTTCTCGACTTTTCAGCATATTCTCTTCTACCGATGGCAGACGCTTGGGCTTTTCTACAATGGATGGAATTCCCGAGGCTGCTGTGCTGAGGCCGTCAATCGTTTGAAGATCAACTGCCCTGCGGGTCGAAACATCGATCATTGCCCAGAGGGTGGATGCACCTCCGATCACCGTTTCGTTACTGTCCGTGATACGGAAATTTCGGGTTGTAGCAGCTCTTCCAACCTCTTCTACCCAGGTTTCTATGTTAATCCACTCTTTCCATTTGGGAAAACGGTGCATCTCGATGGCCATTCGGGAGACCACCCAGGTGCGGTTCTCCGCATTCAATTTTTGCATTCCAAAGCCATTTTCGTCGGCCGATTTCCCGGCGGCCTGCAAAATCAGATCCCCCAGTGCGGATAAAGATACTTGTTCTCTGAAATCGCAATCCTGCGGGCTCAATTGAAAAGTATATTTACCTGTTACCATCATATCTGTTAATTCTGTCTTTCCTTACAATATGAAGAATTGAAAATGGGCTTTGTTGTAAATTGAAAGCAAAATTTCGTGCAAAGATAGACTTTTTTAAGCAAAATGCATTATGGCTCATGAAAAACTTTAGTCAAGATGAGCCTTATTAACGTTTTCGTCTGTTGCGTGTTTTTTCGGCAGGCCTTCGAAGTTGTTTGTCTGAAGTCGGATTCCTATTTCCCAATAATCTATCTATCAGATCCGCCCGGTTTAGTGCTCTTAACTCTTTCAATATAGTCTGCCGGAATTCGGGTTTGTACCAAAAAAAGAACTGTTGTTGTGCTTTTTTGTCGTTCGCCGATTTGGGAGTAAATACAGGTTCCTCGGTGTGCGGATTGATTCCGGTATAGTATATTTCGGTTGCCAACGTCATGGGGGTCGGAGTAAAATCCTGTACCTGCTCCAATTTGAAGTTCAACGACTTCGTTTCAATAGCCAGTTCGGCCATGCTTTCGGTAGAGCAACCGGGATGGCTTGAAATGAAATAGGGAATTAACTGTTGGTTCAACCCCTCCTCCCGGTTTATCTTTTCAAACTGCCGGTAAAATTCCTTGAATAGGTTGAACGACGGTTTACGCATAAACTTCAATACCGCGTCCGAGGTGTGTTCGGGTGCCACCTTCAACCGACCCGAAACATGGTGGGCAATCAGTTCGCGGGTGTAAGCGGCAAGCGATTTATCAATATCGCCATTGCCTGTTCGGTGCAGCAATAAATCGTAACGGACACCGCTCCCTATAAAACTCTTTTTGATAAAAGGCAATGAATCAACCTTTTTATAAAGTTTCAGCATGCGTGAATGGTCAACGTTCAGGTTGCGGCAAACGGCAGGATAGATGCAGGAGGGTCGCTTGCACTTCAGGCACTGCTCTTGATCAATCCCCTTCAGTCCGTACATGTTGGCCGATGGCCCACCCAAATCGGACAGGTAGCCTTTGAAGTCGGGCATTTTGCCGATCAGCTTCACTTCGTTGAGAATCGACTCTTCCGAACGTGAAATCACCTGTTTGCCCTGATGCATGGAGATGGTGCAAAACGCACATCCGCCAAAGCATCCGCGGTGGGTGTTGACCGAAAAATGGATCATCTCGAATGCCGGGATGGGCTTCTCTTTGTATTTCGGATGAGGAAGCCGGGTGTAGGGCAGCTCAAAGGCGGTATCGACCTCCTTCTGAGTCCATGAAGTGTACGGCGGGTTTACCACCACCGTCCGGTTTCCCTCTTTTTGGGTCAGCCGCGAGGCGACAATTTTGTTCGACTCCTCCTCGATTATTTTAAAATTCTTTGCCGAGTTGCGTTTGTCTTTCAGGCAGGCCTCATGTGGTAAAAGAGCGATGGTTGGCATCTCGGGAAGTTCGTCGAGAGCTTCTTTCCCTTTGATGACGAATGCCGTTTGCGGAATATCGCGGATCGTTGAAATATCGGCATTATTCTCAAGGCGTTGTGCTATCTCCCGTATCGACTTTTCTCCCATGCCATAGACGAGCATATCGGCTTTGCTGTCGAGTAAAATGCTGCGTTTGTAACTGTCCGACCAATAGTCGTAGTGCGAAAAGCGCCGCATGGAGGCTTCGATTCCCCCGATCACTACCGGTGTTTCGGGAAAAAGTTGTTTGAGAATAGTGGAGTAAACGATGGTGGCATAGTCGGGTCGAAAGCCGGCAACTCCTCCGGGAGTATACGCATCGTTCGACCGAAGCCGTTTGTTGGCCGTGTAATGGTTTACCATGGAGTCCATACATCCGGCCGAGATGCCGAAGAACAGGCGGGGTTTACCCAGCTTTTTGAAATCGCGCAGGTCGTCACGCCAGTTCGGTTGCGGCACGATGGCTACTTTCAACCCTTCGGCCTCCAACACTCTGCCAATTACGGCAGCACCAAAAGCCGGATGATCTACGTAGGCATCGCCCGAGAAGAGAATCACATCCAACTCGTTCCAGCCTCGCATTTCCACCTCTTTTTTCGTGGTTGGCAACCATGCAGTATAATCGATCATAAAGGGAAATTGTTTTTAGCACAAATATAAAAGAGCAAAGAACAAAGACTTGAGCAGATTGAGGTCTTTATTCTTTGCTCTTTTTTCTTTTATCTGACGCAGGTTAGATTATCAGCATGGCATCGCCATAGATACCAAAGCGATATCCCTCCTGAACGGCTTTTTGGTAGGCATCTAGCACCAGATCGTAACCTCCGAACGCGCAAGTAAGCATCAATAGAGGCGAATAGGGTAAATGAAAATTGGCAATCAAGCTGTCGGCTACACCGAAATCGTATGGTGGAAAAATAAATTTGCTGGTCCATCCCTCATACGGTTTGATGGTACCGTTTGTGCATGCGCATGTTTCGAGGGCTCGCATCACGGTGGTTCCTACGGCGCATATCTTGCGGTTGGTTTCCTTCGCGTGGTTGATAGTATCTACGGCATCGGTTGTTACACGCATCTGTTCCGAATCCACCTTGTGTTTGGTCAGATCTTCCACATCGATTTCGCGGTAGTTGCACAATCCGGCATGTAGCGTGATATATGAAAAATCGACGCCTAAAATTTCCAGACGCTTCAGCAGTTCGCGGCTAAAGTGCAGTCCTGCAGTAGGAGCCACAACGGCACCTTCATTTTTGGCGAAGATAGTTTGGTAACGGGTTTCGTCTTCGGGTTCCACGTCGCGTTTGATAAAACGGGGAAGTGGCGTTTCTCCCAGTTCGTATAATGTTTTGCGAAACTCTTCATAACTTCCGTCGTAAAGAAACCGAACGGTACGTCCGCGCGATGTTGTGTTGTCGATAACCTCAGCAACCAGCAAATTGTTTTCTCCGAAATAGAGCTTGTTGCCCACACGGATTTTACGAGCCGGGTCAACCAGTACGTCCCACATGCGGAGGTCGTGGTTTAATTCTCGTAACAAGAAAACCTCGATTTTCGCTTCCGAATTATCTTTTGTGCCGTAGAGACGGGCAGGAAATACCTTTGTGTCGTTAAACACAAATACATCCTGATCGTTGTAGTATTCAAGAATATCATTGAAAGTGCGATGCTCAATTTCTCCGGTTTTGCGGTGTAGTACTAACAGGCGGGATTCATCTCGGTGTTTTGTAGGATAAAGGGCAATTAATTCATCGGGAAGTTTGTACTTGAATTGCGAAAGTTTCATATAAAGAGTTAGTTAGATGGAAAAAATCTCACGATTATCATCAAAATATACATCAGGGCTTCCACCTTTTTGAAAAGGAAAATAGCTATTTAGTAAAGTGTTTGCAAAAATACAACTTGCAACTGGGCAAAGTCAAGACTATAATGGTTAATTATCTGTAATCAAAAAGAAAGAGGTGATGATATTGTAATAAAATGGTTGTTTGGCCTAATTTTGGGGTTCTGGGGATAAACTATTGAGTTGTTCCTGAAATTCCTCTATGGTGATACACTGGTCGAGGGTGCACTCTCCGATACGGGTTCGTATCAGACCCGTCAGGTGTGCGCCGCTACCAAGAGCGATACCGATATCACGAGCCAATGCTCTGATATAAGTTCCCTTGCTGCATACCACTCTGATTTTAAGGGAAGGAGGAGCGAATTCGAGCACTTCCAGCTCGTCGATTACAAGTGTCTTGGCTTTCAACTTCACGTCCTGTCCTTCACGGGCATAGTTATACGCTCGTTTTCCTTCTACTTTGACGGCAGAAAAAACGGGGGGTACTTGTTGAATGGTTCCGATAAACAGTTTCAACTGTTCATCGACCATTTCACGGGTAATATGTTCAATAGGGTATCGGGCATCCACCTCTTTTTCGCGGTCGAACGACGGAGTGGTGGCCCCCAATTCGAGGGTAGCAATATACTCTTTGGTCTGATACTGAAACGAATCGATTCGTTTGGTAGCTTTCCCGGTACAAACAATCATAACACCCGAAGCAAGCGGATCGAGTGTGCCGGCATGGCCCACCTTGATCTTTTTTACTTTCAGGTGGCGGCTAATCAGCCATCTGACTTTGTTTACCAGACTGAAAGAGGTCCAGTGAAGAGGTTTGTTAAAATAAAGAACTTCGCCTTCTATAAAATCCATAGTGGTGATAAATGAATTAATCCACCGTCTGTTCGCGTATCGAACCGACGTACCGGATCATTCTTGTGAGCTGTTTTGCTGTCAATTGATTGTTTCTCCCAATCGCTGGGCGGAAAAATCGGGGGCTTAGAATTTACCCCACAACAAACAGGCTATGATTATAAAACCGACAACAATACGGTAATACCCGAACAGACGGAAACCGTGTTTGGTCAGAAATGAAATAAATGCTTTGATCGCTATAATGGCCACAATAAAACCGATAAAATTTCCCAGTGCCAATATGCTGATATTTTGCGATGTGAGAATTTCGGGAGTTTCTTTGTAGGCATCCCAGAGGCTTTTTGCAAAAGCGCCGGCCAGCGTCGGGACTGCAAGAAAGAATGAGAACTCGGCTGCTGCTTTACGGGTTAGTTTTTGTTGCATACCCCCAATAATGGTTGCTGCACTACGGCTTAATCCGGGAAGTAGCACGGCCAATACCTGAAACAATCCGATGAAAAAGGATTTCTTGTAGGTGATCTTCTCTTCCGATTCAATCTGAGGATTACGAAACCAATTGTCGACAAACAACAGCACGATACCTCCCAGAAACATCACAATGGCAATAAAAAGAGGCGACCCGATCAGTTCGTCAATGTGTTTTTTGAAAATTACGCCGAATACGGCAGCTGGAAGAAATGCAACCAGTAGTTTTACATAAAGCTGTAGCTTTTTGAAGTCGAAAAACTTACGCCAGTACAGAATAATCACCGAAAGAATAGTGCCAAACTGAATATTTTCGATAAATAACGTGGTGAAATCACTCTTTTCAATGCCAAAAAAGGCTGAGACCAAAGCCATGTGTCCGGTCGACGATACAGGTAAAAATTCCGTTAGTCCTTCAACAATGGCAAGTACAATCGCATGTAATAAATTCATCCGTTACTCTCCCTTTTTGTTTGGCCACATGATGGCTACAATCATAAACAAAAAGCCGAAAAGTGCGATCATCGGTCCGACGTGCAGGCGACGGACACTGAATATATCCGGATTGAACTGTTCTCCCGAAGAACTTCCAGTCATCAGTGAAAAACCAACCACGATGCAGACTAACGAAGCCACGATTAACAGCCAATTGGTTTTACCAAGTGCAAAGCTCTTTTGTTCTTGCGGATTGGTATTTACTTCCGAAGTTGCTTTCTTTTTCATTGAAGTCATACTTTATAAGTTCGGTTATACAAAATAATAAGAGTTGGTTTGCATTCTGATATAGCGGTTTACTGCAAACAATGAGGCGAAAAAAGTTATAATCAGGGCAAACACTACCACCAATCCTCCGACAGTAACTAAAATCTCCGGTCGGTAAAGGTTGAACGCTGTCCCTATCTCATATTGTAAGTAGTAGATTGCTCCGCCCAGCATTATCAGGGCAATGACGGCAGCCGTCAACCCATTGAGCAGACTTTTCCAGATAAACGGACGGCGGATGAACCAGGCTTTGGCTCCCACCAATCTCATGGTGTTAATCAGAAACCGTTTTGAATAGATGCTGATTCGTATCGTGTTGTTTAATAATACAATAGATACGAAAAGTAGGATGATGGCAGCACCCAACAGGATAAAACTTGTTTTTTGAATGTTGTTGTTTACCAAATGAACGATGTCTTTTTGGTACATCACCTGTTTTACTCCGAGAAATTGTTTTAAGCGCGACTCTACTTTAGCGGCCGAGTCTGGATTGGCATAGTCGGATTTCAATTTGATTTCGTACGAAGCCAATAATGGGTTGTAACCTAAAAATTCCTGAGGGTTGTCACCCAGGTCGCGAATGTGATCTTTTAATGCCTGCTCTTTACTAATAAATTCGCACGATTTGGTGGCTGGCATCGCTTTTACTGCCTTTGCCAAAGCAAAATGATCGGCTGGTGAGATAGTGTCTTCCAACACAACCGACATGTTGACATTCTCTTTCACATAATTCGATACATCTCTTCCTACCATCAACAAAAGTGTTATGAACCCGATAAGGAACAACACAAGGGCAATACTGACGGTGACGGTGAAGTGAAGATTGAAAAATTTCTTCTTCCCTGTTTTTACTGTATGCGACATCTGATCTCTATATTTTTAACTTCACGATCGATTCCATTAAACGGAACAGGATGCAAAGATAACTCTTTCTGTGCTTACAGGCGAACAAAAAATAAACATTTGCTATCGCCACGGGATGAACCCGGCAAGTAAGCTGGTTTTGATTTTTGTTTATGCCTCTGTTTTCGATCTCCTCTTCCAGGCTACAAATCCTCCTCCGAGAACCATCAGGATCAGGAGAATGGACGAAGCATACGAAATAGTATTTCCGGTTGAGTAGGAGGCCGGTTCAAACTTGAACTCAATATCGTACTGGCCGGGCTTCAAAGCAATCCCCCTTAGCAGATAATCGGTTTTGAAGTAAGGCATTTTTGCGCCATTTACATAAGCGTTCCAGCCTTTGTCGTAATAAATTTCCGAAAATACGGCAACCTGATCACTGGCCGATTTATACGTGTAAACCAGGTTATTGGGCTCGTATTTCTTGAGCGAAATAGTTGCTGTCGTATCCTTGCCGAAAGATGCCGGAAGCGATGTAAGAACGGAGTTTTCTACAATACATTCATTCTTGGTATCAATCTGTCCGACTTTGCGCAGTGCCTCGCTACTATTGGCTACCGGAACGGCTTTGCGTACAAACCATTGGGATCCGTTTGTATACGGATTGGTAATAGGCATGGCTTCCGGATTGTAGATCAGGTACTTCATGTTCAGCATGTTCAGTACTCCCAGTTTTGCAAGCGGAGCCTGTACGTCGGTCAGGGTTTTGGCATGTTGGAAGATGTTGCTGATAGCTTGCATTTCAGGAATGAGCTGAATATCGATCAAATCCTGATAAGAGCGCAACTTGGCACCATGATATCCTCCGATACTTTTGTGAAAATAAGAGGTAGAGGCATCATTGAACGAGCTGACAGCCAGGTTGAGCACGCGATAATCCGATTTGTCCTGTAGAATAAACTTATCGGCCTGAGTCGGTTTTGTGGCAGCCGTAGCTTGTTTCGATACGAAATTATCATCGTTCAGATAGCGTTTGGCCACCGGATACATATCGGCGATAAAGAGGATTGCAAAAATCAGATACAAATGACCCGCTTTGAGTTTGTTCTTTGTATAAATCCAGATTACACCGGCCGACAATAAGATAAAAATCAACGAACGAAGCGCGTCGGCTTTTAATATTGCCTGGCGGTCAAGAGGCAACGTCGTTTTCAAAAAGGCATAATCGCCTGCAAACTGCGCATCTTCAGGGGATGCGAAATTACCTGCCAACGAAGGAATCATCCATAATAGCAGACATAAACCTCCAGTAACACCAGCCGACCAATATAAGCTCTTGCTCAGTTTTTTCTTGTCGATGTTGTTTTTGATCAGCGCTTGCAGCGTGAGTATTGCCATGATTGGCATGGTATATCCAGCAACAATCAGTATCATAGATACCGTACGGAACTTGTTGTAGTACGGAAAATAATCGATGAAGCTGTTTGTGAGCAGTCCGAAATTTTTTCCCCAGGCAAGCATGATAGAGAGCAGGGTTGCTGCCAGTAGCCACCACTTATATTTGCCATCGACCAAAAATAGTCCCAAAATAAACAGGAAGCAGATGATGGCTCCGGCGTAGACAGGACCTGATGTGCTGGGTTGGCTACCCCAGTAAAGCGGCCATTTTTGGGTACTCATTATTTGCGATGTATTGGCTCCTAGAGACGATAAACGCTGTCCGGTAGCGGAGTTCTCATCCAGTGACTCCATACTCGAACCGCCATAAAAATCGGGAATTAACAGCGTAAGCGTTTCTCCTACGCCGTAGCTCCATTGGGTGATGTAATCTTTTTCAAGGCCTCCTTTCGATTTCTGATCGTTGCTGGCAGTGCTTGAACTTTGTCCTCGCATAGAATATTTGCCATATTCATAGGTTGTGATGAGTGTCGTAGCATTCATCCCCATGGCAATAATAGTGGCGCCAAGTAGGCCGGCCGAGGTTATCAGAAAAGATTTGATCTGTTTTTCAAGAATGGCATAAATGAATTCGGAAATGAAAAATATGCCGAGCATAATCATGACGTAATATACGATCTGGATATGTCCCGATTTGATGCCAAGCGCCAGAAAAATAGCGGTCAGTATCGCACCCAGCCATCGATTGCTCCGGTACGACATCACAACGCTTCCGATAACGGGAGCCATGTAGGCCAGCGTGATTGCCTTGCTACTGTGTCCGGCTGCTATGATGATGAAGTTGTAGGAGGCAAAGGCGAATCCGATGGCGCCAACTGCGCTTAGCCACGGGTTTACCCGCAACGATAGCAGTAGAATATAAAATCCTATAAGGTAGAGAACCAGATAAAATACGGGTCGGGGAAAGTTCGTGAAGAATGAATAGATAAAACTGACGGCTGTTGTGGGAGGTGCCATCGCTATTTGATACGTTGGCATTCCTCCAAACATACTGTTGGTCCATAATGTGGGCGAGTCGTGCGAACTGTTGAAATCACTCGTCTCTTTCGACATGCCGGCCCATGTTTGGTTGTCGTGACCAACGACTACTTTGTCGTCGAGAACCGGACTGAAATAGACATAAGAGATTACAATAAAAAACAAGATAGCAGTTGCATGCGGCCAGATTTTAGACCAAAGTTGTTTGTTCATAACGGCTTGAGGTTGTATTTTGAAACTAGTGTGTTTTGTCGTTCAGCTAAATGAGTTCTCCCTGCAATGTTGCCGACGAGGCATCAGTTATTTTTACATTTACGAAGTCACCGATTTTATGTCCTCCTTTGGGGAACACCACCACTTTGTTTTGCGAGGTGCGTCCGAAAAAATGCTCCTTCGATCGTTTGGAGTAACCCTCAATCAGCACATCGAACGTCTTGCCAATGCTGTTTTTGTTTGCTTCCGCCGAGAGTGTGTTTTGCAAATCGATAATTTGTTGCAACCGTTTTATCTTGGTTTCCTCTGTGATGTCGTCGGGGAGATGTTTGGCTGCATAAGTACCAGGGCGTTCCGAATATTTGAACATAAACGCCGCGTCAAAGCCGACCTCTTTCATCAACGAAAGTGTTTGCGCGTGATCCTCCTCCGTCTCTGCCGGGAAGCCGCAGAAAACATCGGTAGTGATGCTCGCTTCCGGTAGTATCCGTTTGATGGCGGCAATCCGGTCGAGATACCATTCGCGGGTATATTTGCGGTTCATGCGGCCTAAAACGTTGTTGCTGCCCGATTGTACCGGCAGATGAATGTATTTGCAAATGTTCGTGTGTTTGGCAATCATTTCCAGCGTTTTGTCGCTCATATCTTTCGGATGCGAAGTTGTGAAACGGATCCGCATTTGAGGAGCCTCTTTCGCAACCAGTTCGAGTAGAGCCGGGAAATCGATTACTGCTCCCTCTTTCTCGAAGCGGAACGAGTTTACGTTTTGTCCGAGTAGCGTAACCTCTTTGTATCCTTTTTTTTGAAGGTCGTTCAATTCATTCAGAATGCTTTCCGGGTCGCGACTGCGCTCACGTCCACGTGTGTAAGGTACGATACAGTACGAACAGAAATTGTTGCAGCCCCGCATGATAGAGATGAAGCCAGAAATCGGATTGCCAATGCGGGCAGGCAGTACATCTTTATAGGTTTCGGTCGTCGACAGTTCGACGTTGATCGCTTTTTCACCTTTTTCCACCGCGCCCATCAGATTCGGGATGTCGAGATAAGCATCGGGACCCACTACGATGTCGACGTTATATGAGTTAATCAGATCCTCTTTGACGCGTTCGGCCATGCAGCCGATAATACCTACGATGAGGTTGGGCTTCTTTTTGCGTAACGATTTGAAGTAGTCGAGGCGTGAAAATATTTTTTGTTCAGCATTGTCGCGTACCGAGCAGGTATTCACCATAATAGCGTCAGCCTCCGTGATCTGATCAGTCAGCGCGTAGCCATCCATTTCTAAAATGGATACAACCACTTCACTGTCAGCGACGTTCATCTGGCATCCGTAAGTTTCTATAAATAATTTTTTATCGTGCGTAAGCGGGTCGATATGAGTAGAGTTATCCTTGTTATTAGGATGTTGCATGTTGTTAGTGTCTAAAAATTCAGACGGCAAAGGTAAGCATTTTTTTGTGCAAATTGAGTACGTATATCACACTTGCAGTTAGCTCATAATCGGCTTCTTGGCCTGCAGGATATTTTGGTCGTCAATGTACAACGGGGTATCAATCTTATGCAATGTCGTTGTTCGCGATTGGTGGCATCTTCCCTGCATTTCATTTGGCTCGAAAATTGAGTATCTTTGTGCCTTTAGGTAATTATTCGATATGGGGAAAAACAAATTGCAGAAATTTAGCGAGTTAGAACAATTCGCTCATGTGTTTCAAATGCCCGGTGCACAGCTTCGGGACGGGGGTCAAAGCGAAATGAAAGGTCGCTGGCATGAATTCTTCGGTAACAACAACCCGATTGTGCTTGAGCTGGGGTGTGGACGAGGTGAATATACCGTAGCCCTGGGTCAGCGTTTCCCTGACAAAAATTACATCGGCATCGACATCAAAGGAGCTCGTTTATGGGCAGGAGCAAAAGAGTCGTTCAACAGCGGCATGAAGAATGTGGCATTTGTCCGCACCAACATAGAGCTATTGCCCTGCTTTTTTGCTGAGCATGAAGTGAGTGAGATTTGGCTCACTTTTCCCGATCCTCAGATGAAGAAGAAAAACAAACGTCTTACTGCTACAAATTTCTTGGCTCGCTATGCCCAAATGGTAGTGCCCGGCGGGTTGATTCATCTAAAATCGGACAGTAACTTTATGTTCACCTACACCAAGGCGGTGGTTTCTGAAAACAATCTGGCGGTGGTCGACTCGTGCGACGACATTTACGCGCAGCGCCCCGATGACGATGTGCTGTCTATCAAAACCTATTACGAACAACAATGGTTGGCGCGCAGCATTACCATAAAATATATTCAGTTCAGGTTGGAACCTAAAAACGAATGGAAAGAGCCCGATATCGAAATAGAGTTGGATCCGTATCGTAGCTATGGCCGCAATAAACGCAGTGAATTGAACCTGACAGACTGACGAAAAACATTTCAGATGAAATAATTGTAAATGAATAAATCGTAAATAATCATGACATTATATCCTAAATTAATTCTTGAAGCGCTTGCTCATGTACGTTATCCGGGAACCGGTCTCGACGTGGTGAGCAGTAATATGGTCGAAGATAACATTCGGATAGAAGGAGACAAGGTCTCGTTTTCGCTTATTTTCGACAAACAAAATGATCCTTTTGCAAAATCATTGGTCAAGGCTTGCGAGCAGGCCATCCACACCTATATTGGAACAGACGTGCAAATTGCAGGCAACATCACTGTCAAATTTAAGGAGGCTCCGAAACCCGTCGAAGAGAAACCGTTGAAAGGAGTAAAACACGTTGTGGCGGTATATTCCGGTAAGGGAGGCGTTGGTAAATCGACCATAGCGGCCAATCTTGCGGTGGCTATGTCTAACCTCGGCTTTAGCGTGGGGCTCCTCGATGCCGATATTTACGGGCCCTCTATTCCTAAAATGTTTGGCGTGGAAGACGATCGGCCGACGGTAGAAGCGGTTGATGGTAAAGAGGTGATTCAACCTGTGGTTCAGTATGGCATCAAGGTGCTCTCTATCGGTTTTTTTGTCGATCAGTCGAATGCTTTGGTTTGGCGTGGCCCGATGGCGGGCAATGCTCTCAAGCAATTGATTAACGATACGGCTTGGGGAGAACTCGATTATCTTTTTATCGATATGCCACCGGGCACGGGTGATATTCACCTGACGTTGGTACAAACGGTCGATTTATCTGGGGTGATTATCGTAGGCACACCGCAGGAGGTTGCCTTGGCGGATGTACGCAAAGGCATCAATATGTTCACCAACGATAAAATCAATGTGCGTGTTTTGGGTTTGGTGGAGAATATGGCTTGGTTTACGCCAGCCGAACTGCCGCAAAATAAGTACTATATATTTGGAAAAGAAGGATGCAAACGTTTGGCCGAGGAGATGAATGTGCCGTTGCTGGGGCAGATCCCTCTGGTTCAGAGTATCTGCGAAAGCGGCGATTCGGGATCACCCATTTCGCTCAACGATGAATCTCCCCTGTCGATCGCATTTATGAATCTGGCACAAAAAGTGAACTCCTTGCTATAGTAGCATCCGACATCTTTTATAACCAAGAGCGGTGAAATGTAATGATTTCTCCGCTCTTTTTTTGTCTATATTTTAACGTAAGTTCGATATATGCTTGTTTTTATTCAACCGGTACTTCTTGAAAAATGTACGGGTATTAGTTTTATCGGCTTAACCCCTTTGAAGCTGAGCAAAATCTAATGTATCCATTGTCATAAGGTCTTTGATGGGATTGTAGTACGGGCCAAATATTAATGGGGTGGTTTTTTGGATTCAGGCTACACCATTGCATTTTATGTTCATTTTTTACTTGCCGATCTCTCCTGGGCTCCTTTAAATGGAGAAGAATGTGGTTGCAACATGAGAAAATGCCATTTTTTTCATGTTGCCAAAGTTCATATTGGGGGTTGTGGTCAAAAAATGAAAAGTCAAGAGTCTCTATTCTGAATTTGTTAACATTATATTTTGATGAAACGTATAGTATTCCTCTCAAATATCGGTTTTTGTCTTCAAAAAGGGGGTGAAAATGTTAAAGTTAATATATGATGGCAATTCAATGGCCTTGAATTATAAGTTAAATATTTAAAATAACGATAATTGACATATTGGATAACGTATGGATTTTGAAGACGCATAAATTATTTTATAAATACAAGATATATAATACATTGAAGTTGTATTAACTGTTAATAATATGTTAATTAATTCTCTTTTGTGTCCCATATTTTGTCGGTGAGAAAGGGGAAATAGCCTAAAAATCTCATTTGTATAATCAAATAGTTACAAAATATGAAAAATCATTCTATTTTTGTACTTTGTGTATTTAAAAAATATATACACATAAGGTAAAAATTAACGTAAAAACAGAATGTATGAGAAAAGTAATGGTGATGTTATGCTTAGTAGTAAGCATTGGTTGGGCTGCGGCTCAAACCAAAGTAACAGGGACAGTGCTTTCGACTGATGATGGTCAGCCGGTGATTGGAGCATCTGTCGTTGTAAAGGGAACTTCTTCCGGAACGATTACCGATGAGGATGGTAAGTTCACCCTAACACTTCCGAGTAATGCCAAAGTTTTAGTGTTTTCATATGTTGGTATGAAAACCGTAGAGCTTCCCGCTAAACCGACGATGCAGGTTCATTTGGAATCAGATACACATCAGATTAGCGAAGTCGTAGTAACTGCAATGGGGATCAAACGTTCAGAAAAGAGTTTGGGTTATGCTGCATCCACTGTAAAGGCAGACGATCTTAACCGAGCTACCCCTTCTTCTGTAACGAGCGGATTAACAGGGAAGATAGCAGGATTGAATATTTCGAGTGCAGGTGGCACAGGTACTTCAGAGAAGGTAATTATTCGTGGGGTAACTTCGTTTAACAACAACCAGCCTCTATACATTGTTGACGGAGTACCCATTCAAAATTCATTTATGGGATCAAATGGCAATAGTCAGGCTGTTGACTTTGGTAATCAGGCCGGTGATATCAATCCTGATGATGTCGCATCTGTAACTGTTTTGAAAGGAGCTTCAGCAACTGCGTTATATGGTTCAAGAGCTGCCAATGGGGTGATTCTGATTACAACTAAACGTGGTGCAACAGACTCCAAAGTCAAAGTTTCGTACAGTGGAACAGCTACCGTTTCAAACATATTACGTGTTCCTCAGTTTCAGGACAAGTTCGGACAGGGATGGCCGTTGCTGAATCAGGCTGGAACCCGGGAACCCGGTTTGGGAGAAAATGGCTCATGGGGTCCTGCATTGGATGGTATGATGCGTAAATGGGGTGCTCCTCTGGATGTTGACGGATTTTATTCTGCTACAGGAACACAGCGCGTAAAACCTTTTGCTTTTGTGAAAAATAACTTGCGCGACTTTTATGAAAATGGTCTTGAGTTAAATAACAACCTGAGTATTACAGCGGGATCAAAAAATGCATCCTTTATCATCACATACAACAACCTGTCTTCCGATGGTATTTTGCCTACGAATGTAGATAAATATAGTCGTAACACTTTCTCGGTACGTGGAGATGCTACTTACAAAAATTTTAGTGCGAATGTAGACATTAACTATGTACGCAAAGACATACGCAATGTGCGTAGTGGACAAGGTGGTGCAACAGGAGCAACAATGTTCCAGGATATTATTCAGACTCCTGTTGATGTAAATTATCAAGATTTGAAAGATTACAACAACCCTTACAATAATCTGGATAACTTCTATACAGGGTATGCTCAAGATCCTTATTGGATTATCGCCAATAACCAGAGTGTTTATCAGGATGACCGTGTGCATGGTAAAGTTGAATTGAGTTATATCATTATCCCGGGATTAAAAGCTGTAGCACGTATGGGAGCCGACTTTACAAACTCTTTGACAAAAAGCTGGTCAGCTCAAATCAATCAATCAGTTAGCGGCTGGGCATACGCTTTTTCTAACAAATCGATTCCAGGTAACTATGAAGAAGATAATATTAAATTAGGTCAGCTGGATGCTACCGCAATGCTGACAGCTGATTATAGTCTTGGCAAAGACTTCCGGGTAACCGGAACTGCAGGCTGGAATCTGAATCAACGAACAAAGTATGAGCAGGATGCTTATCAGGGTACTTTGGGAGTTGCAGGATGGTATAATTTATCAAATGGTCCTGCTGATGCAACAATTAATGCAAGTGTGGCTGTTCCTAATTATAAACGCAGATTGATAGGGCTTTTCGGTCAAGGAGATATTTCTTTCAAAGATTGGGCCTTCTTTGGAGCTTCAGCTCGTAACGACTGGTCATCTACTTTAAATAAATCTTATTTCTATGGAGGATTGAATGCTTCGGTTATCCTTACGGATGCTATTAAGTCACTTCGAAATACTCCGATCAGTTTTTTGAAAATCAGGGCTGGTTTAGGGCAAACCGGTAATGATGCCGATGTGTATTTAACAGACAATAAGTATCTGCCAACCCAAGCAACTCTTGCATTTGGAAATGTTTATATGCCACTTGGTGGTGTTGCCGGCCTTACTGTACCTAATACGATCTATAATTCAAAAATTGAACCCGAAATCACTACTGAATTGGAATTCGGGATGGACTTAAAATTCTTCAAAAATAGATTGGGATTAGATGTAGCTTGGTACAACAGGGATACTAAGAACCAAATTATTACAGCTGCAATTTCTCCAGAAGCCGGATATACTGGAAAAGTACGCAATGTAGGTCTTATCAATAATCAAGGTATTGAGGCTTATCTTTCAGGTACCCCGATCAAGAATAAAAACTTCGAGTGGAATCTGGGATTTACATTCGCTAAAAACTGGAGTTTGGTGAAGGAACTATGGGATAACGTGACAACATACCAAAGAATGTCAGCTTATGACGTTACTTACATGATGATTGTAGGCCAACCGGTAGGCGTATTTCAGGTTCCTAAAATGAGAACTGTAACCGAAGCAAGTTCTCCTTATTATGGTAAAACAGTTGTAAATTCAAGTGGTTTGCCTCAAATTACCTCAAATGAATATACTACTATCGGATCTTCCAACCCTGATTTTACTATGGGCTTTACATCAGCTGTGAGCTATAAGTCACTAACCCTTAGTTTTGTTCTTGATTATCGTCAAGGTGGATATTTCTTTAGTAACACCGCACGTATGCTTGATTGGAACGGAAACGGAACAAATACGATGTTCAACAACCGTCAACCATTCCTGGTCTCTAATTCGGTAAAAGAAATTTCGACAGGAGTATACGCAGAAAACGATATTCCATTGATGACTACGGGGGGAATATTGAATTACTGGAACTATTCTTCAAGCAACAAAGGACTTGAAGGAAATTGTGTTCTGCCCAGGACCTATGTTAAACTCAGAGAAGTATCTCTAAGTTTTACGTTCCCCAAAAAATGGTTGGTTAAGACCCCAATAACAGATGCTCAGGTTAGTCTTATTGGAAAGAATTTGTTGATGTGGACTGCGGTAGCTAACAATTTTGTTGACCCAGACCAATCAAACTACGGGAATGACTTTAATTCAACTTTCGGAGAATTTTCTTCAGCTCCATCTGTGCGCAATATGGGTGTATCTCTAAAGCTCAACTTCTAATCTAAAAACAGAACAATATGAAAAAGATTCTAAAATATAGCATCGGATTAGCAATTTCTGGTTTGATGTTTACTGCATGTTCTGATTATCTCGATATTAATCAAGACTCTACTTATCCTACCGTTGCAAGCACAGCTAATCTGTTATCTTCAGGAACTACATGGTCTGCTGCGATATTGGGTAGTGATGTGCAATTAGTAAGTGCTCTCTGGTCTCAGCAATATGCTCAAAACACCAGTTCGCAACAATATACTACGATCGACAATTATAACTTGGCAAATAATAGTACCTATTTTTCTCGTTATTGGCAATCGATCTATTCTGGTGCTTTACCCGACTTGAAACAGGCTATGTCTCAGGCTGAAAAAAATAATGCTTGGAATTATTGGTTACCGGCAAAGGTCTTGACAGCTTATAATTACAACATGTTGGTCAGCTTGTTTGAAAAAATACCTTTCTCACAAGCTTTGCAGGGAAATGATAATCTAATTCCTGTTTATGATGATAGCAAAGCGGTTGATGCAGGTATATTGAAGCTGCTTGATGATGCTATTGCAAAAAAGGCAGCTGCAGTTACAGCCAACGGGCCGACGGCAATTGGTCCGGTTGGAGCTGCAGATATGGTTTTTCAAGGCGATTATGACAAATGGATGAAATTTGCAAAAACGCTTAAATTGAAAATCTATATGCGCGACTTTAGCACTAACCAAACTGCCATACAGACTTTGCTTACTGAAGGTGATTTGTTGGGGTTGGATTCAAAAGGAAATCCTGTTGAGGCCAAGTTGGCACAGTTTGTTGATGCTGAAAATAAGTCCAATCCGTTGTATGAATCTGATCGTAGAAAACTGAATACAACAACCAACATTCGTGTTAGTGCAACATTGGTGGCATTTCTTAAAGCAAATGCAGATCCTCGTATTGCAGTATTTGCAGAACCTACAACTCAAATGATTCAGATTGGGGCAACAGCAGCAGCTGATAAAATCGTTGATGTCCCAGCCAATCTTATGCCTTATTACAGAGGTTGCGATCAGGGGTGTTATGGCTCAACAGCTTTAAGTGGGAGTGCATTCCCTCCAAGTGTGCATTCAAGAGCTGTATTGGCGCCTTCTGATCCTGTGTATTTTATTTCGGCTGTCGAAAGTTTCTTTTTGCAGGCTGAAGCATGGGCTAGAATTGGTGATGCAACTAAAGCTAAAGCCGCTTATGATACTGCTGTGAAATTGGCATTTTCTCGTTGGGGATTTGACGGATCTTCATTTGTTGCTGCTGGAGGGAAATACGAATTTCAGTCCGGTTCAACTGATGCTATGCTGAAAAGTATTTTAACTCAAAAATGGGTGTCTTCAACACGTACTGATGCGTGGAATGCTTTCTTTGATATTTGCCGTACAGGAATTCCTGCGATGGGAACACAAACAGTTACAGACTTAAATCGTATTTCACAGAATAATGCAAATTATGTTGTAGGAACACTGGCACCATCTATTCAATCTGTCCTGCTTACAGGTCAGTATCCTCACCGTTTCTTATTCCCGAAAATATCTGCGGACAACAATCCGAATGCTCCGACTGTAATTCCTATTAATCAAAAAATGTGGTGGCACAAGTAAGGATTGAATTAAAAATACGTCAAAAAATAAATATATGAAATCAATAATAAGAACATTCATTTTACTTTGTGTTTTTGCAGCTACATTGGTGAGTTGTGAAACATATTCTGATCCCAAAGAAGATAATACGCCTATTTATCCTTTGTCGGGCGAATGGCGAGTGCGTATTAGAAATGTAAATGCAGATACTTTAGTGAACAAAACGGGTATGTATACATTTGGTACATATAACACATCTGACTATTCGTCGACCCAAATGTGGATACGTACAACATCAGCAATTCCTACTTTCCATGCGACCAGCGCATTGAGAACACTTAAATCAAAAATTTCGTGTGATGTTACTGGATTAAGTTTTTCTACTACGGGAGTCGTTCAGAATATTGGAGTTTCCTCTAATGCAGTAATAGATACTATCACAATTACCGAAGGAAAAGTTACGCTTAATTCCGTATTGATGCCTTCAGGGGTTATGAGCGATAGAATAACATTCAAATTAACAAAGACCAAGTCAAAAGGAGTAACCTATCTTATTGATGGTTACAGAAGAACCCGTTGGAATGAAGATGAGACATTTATTACGTTTAAGTAGTGATCTAATTCTAAAGTACTTTTCTAAAAGGACCTCATTATTGAGGCCCTTTTTTTGTGGAATTATAATAAATCAACCCGTAGTGCATTTGGAACAAAGAAGATTATTTTTGGGTCAAATCATTAAAATAGAGACGAATCTATTCTGTTGTTCAGATTTTCAATTATCAAACCCTACCCCCTGTCGGGTACTCCCCTTGATCTCAAGGGGAGAAATAATCTGCAATTTGATATCTGGGCAGAAAATTGAGCCGAAATTTTGCAGACAATGTTGTCCCCTTTTGAAAAAGGGGACGAGCGCAGCGGAGGGGTTAGATAAGACAAAATGAGAATAGCTTAAGAAACAAGCTTTTATAATTGTTGCTCCAAATGCACTACGAGTTAAATCAGTTATCAGTAAAGCAATTCTGGTTGCCCGACTTTGATATGAGACACAAAAATTGCTTCGTATGATTATGTTTGGCAGAGGAGTTGTTGATTGACTGAGATTGTAGTTGAAATTAGTTTTATGATGGCATCTTCGCACTTATTTATTTATGATCTGTTATACGTGTGAAGCCTGAATATCATCAGCCTGAATTGTCAACGTTTTAGGAGCTCAAATTTATACAATTGGGATAGAACTTATCTGTTTGAGGGGTTAATTCTGCGATGCATTTTGTATATTTTTTCAGAAAACGGTACCCTGTGGGAAAATTATAATGAAAATATCATACGTTATGAATATTTAGTATATCTAATGAGAGAATAATGCTGTAACTACCAATGTGTTCGAGTTATTTTATTGTATAAATATCAGATAATCAGCAAGAATAATACTTTATTTTCTTTGAAAATGCAGTATGGTAAATTTATTATGCAGTCAGTGGAAGTATATTTATGTAAGTTGCCGTATATCAGTAATTAATGTATCATTCTGTGTTTTAGTGATATATTCTTACAATATGTAAGTGGTTATATGAATAATATCTTGTAATATTCAGGAAAACAAATAGATATATGTGTAAGCAAAAAAAATGAATTTTCAATTATGTTCTTGTGTTATTGAATCGCATTTAAAACTATTCTGATTAAGGATATATATGTGAAAAATATTACATCTTGGATAGAAAAATGGGGTAATTGTGTCAATATGAAATTTTAAATTTGGAAATAAAAACGCAATATTATACCTTTGTCCCGTTTTTCGGAGTGAAAAGAACAAAAAAAAGAGTGAATTTTAATAAAAAGTGAAACCTATGAGAAAAGCGATTACATTGCTGTGCCTTTTAATAGGCATTAGTTGGGCATCGGCTCAAACAAAAATCACGGGTGCTGTCGTCTCTGAAGATGATGGGCAACCTGTAATTGGGGCGACAGTGTTAGTAAAGGGTACTGCATCAGGTACAATTACTGATTCGGATGGTAAATTTGCAGTAAATTTGCCTGCAAACAGTAAAAAATTAATCTTCTCTTACGTGGGAATGATAACCTCTGAAGTGGATGCTAAGTCGGGAATGAGAGTTGTTTTAAAAAGCGATTCGAAGCAGATTAGTGAAGTGGTTGTAACTGCGTTAGGGATTTCAAAAGAAAAGAAAGCCTTGGGGTATGCTGTTCAGGATGTGAAGTCTGATCAGTTGAATAAGACTTCGCAGTTAAATGTGGCAAACGCTCTGCAAGGTAAAATTTCCGGTGTTCAGATAACACAGGCAGGTGGAGCCGTAGGTGCTTCACAACGTATTTTGATACGTGGTAACTCCTCTTTCAATAGTAATGACCCATTGATCGTAATTGATGGTGTGCCTATGGATGGTGGTGCCGGAAGTAAGGATGCCAGCGATGGTAAAGGTTTTCTGGATACGGGTTCTGGTCTGAACGATATTAATCCGAATGATATTGAAAATATATCCGTATTGAAAGGCGGTTCGGCCGCTCTTTATGGTATGCGTGCCGGAAATGGCGTAATTCTTATTACAACAAAGAAAGGCAAGAGTTCTACCGGTAAGATGAAAATTAGTTACGATGGTAGTTTTACCGTTGATAATGTATATCATTTGCCCAATTATCAAAATAAATACGGTCAGGGGTACCAAGGTTCGGAATATTACTACAATGCATATCTAAAATCAGGAGATGTTCCTGCTGGAACAAGCTATCAGGATTATGCTACCGGAAATTTTGCAGGAGCGGCAGATGTTGGTGCAGGGTATAATTATGTGAATGGAAGAGGCAGCGGTTTTAACGATGCCGATGATGAAAGTTGGGGTCCCCGTTTGGATATCGGGTTAAAGATTCCTCAGTTCAACAGTCCAATTGTCAATGGTGTGCGTCAGGCTACCGATTGGATTTCTCACCCCAATAACATAAAAGACTTTTTCCAAACAGGTCTTTCTCAAAGTCACGATCTATCTTTCAGTAATTCAAGTGAAAAAGGATCTTATCGTGCATCCATAGGTTATCGTGATCAGAAAGGTACTGTTCCCAATACCGATCAGAAGAGATATAATTTATCGTTGAGCGGACTCTATAATTTCAACAAATATATCAGTTCCGATTTTTCGGTTACATATAGCAAAGTACAAAGTGATAACCTTATGGCTACCGGTTATACCTCTTCAAATCCATTACAGTCGTTGATGCAATGGTTTGGCCGTCAGGTGGACATGAAGGATTTGAAAGCTCATTACGCAGAAACAGATCCTGTAACTGGCAATCCGTACAACTGGATTCAGAACTTCCACGTTAACCCCTATTACAATATATACAATAACACGAACAGTTATGATCGTGACCGTGTGATTTCAAAAGGTTCACTGTTTTTCAAACCAACCGAGTGGTTGAAATTTGAAGGCAGAGCCGGATATGATCTTTATTTTGACAAAACATTCCAGAAAACGCTGTATAGCACAGACTGTCCTAAAGGATGGTTCCGTCAAACGTCTGAAGATCGTCACGAATTAAATGCTGATTTTATCGCTTATTTCGATAAGAAATTTGGTCAATTTTCAGTTGATGCTTTGGCTGGGGCAAACTACAGAGATATGACATGGAGTGAATCAGCTCTAGGAGCAACAGAATCAAATGGTCTTACCATTAAAGGGTTATATACTATGGCTAATGTATCTGGATCTCCATTTACCTTGATGGATCATCAGCATATACGATCTAATTCGGTTTATGCTAATGCCTCTATTGGTTATGCTAGTCAGGCATATTTGGAAGTAAGTGCTCGTAATGATTGGAGTTCTACAATTAAAGATGCATTTTTCTATCCTTCTGTAAGTTTAAGCTGGATTCCTACTGAAACATTTAGTTCGCTAAAAAGTGATGCATTGAGTTATTTGAAAGTTCGTGCTAATTTAGCACAGATAGGTAATGCAACAACAGCATATCGTACAGGACTTAATTATATAAACCCTACATCTGAAGTAACACCAACAAGTGCTACTATTAATGGTGTAGGACAATATTATAGATCGCATACTTTGAATAACCCTAACTTGAAACCAGAAAATATTAATACTAAGGAAGTCGGAGTTGAAGCCGCATTTTTGAAGAATAGAATCCGTTTGGACTTGGCAGTTTATTCAAAAACCACTACGGATCAGATTATGACAGTAGAGGTTCCTACTTCGACAGGTTATCGTTATTCCTTGATCAATGCAGGAAAGGTTACCAACAAGGGTATGGAAGTCACACTTTCAGCAGACGTTATCAAAAATGCAAATGGATTTAACTGGACAACAACTTTGAACTGGTCTAAAGACAAGAGTAAAGTTGTAGCGCTTGCTGACGGATTGGATACTTATACCATCAATACGGATTGGGCTGTATACAATTATGCTAAAGCTGGCGAATCTTGGGGATCTCTTTATGGAGCTGGATTCAAAACAGATGATCAGGGTCGTGTTGTTATCGGCACGAACGGTCTTCCGACAACAGTAAACAGCAAGAAAATTGGCGATGTTACTCCCGACTGGTTGGCAAGCTGGAGCAACGAATTCTCGTATAAGAATTTGTCTTTTGGTTTCTTGCTTGACTACCGTAAAGGTGGTGATTTCTTCTCTGAAACACAGATGTTCACAACCTACACAGGGCTTCTTGACTACACGGCAGCCGGAAATATCCGTGAAACAGGTGTAGTCGTAGGAAGAGATGTTTTGGCAAACAAGACATGTGTGCTGGCCAATGGAACTCCAAATGCAAAGACAGTTAGCGCTGACAAATGGTTCTATTCTTACTATTCCAATAAAGAATTGGATATTTGCGATGGATCTTATTTGAAACTGAGAGAGATTCATTTGACCTATTCTTTGCCCAAATCGATCATATCGCGTATTAAATTTATAGAAGATGCTAAGATTTCATTAATTAGCAGTAATGTTGCCATTCTTTGGTTGTCGAAAAACAATCAGGCTAAGATTGATCCTGAAAGTAGCATGGGATCTGGCAATACCAGTGTTGGCTTTGAAAGCAACTCTTGCCCTCCGACACGTAGTACTGGTATTAAACTTAATCTTACGTTTTAATTCTTAAATAACATGAGTATGAAAACATATAAATTCAAAATATCTGCGCTATTGATGGTAGTGGCACTGATGATAACAGGCTGTACAAGTACTTTTGATGAAGTTAATACAGACCCAGATAATCCTAAGGAAGAGATTGTGCCAGGAACAAATACACTTGCTTACTGTTTGCGTTATTCGTCAGACAATATGTTTGATGAGTGGTTTGATTTGAATGAATCTTGTGGTTTTTCGGGTCAGATCGCAAAATGGATGTATACCGATGAAGGGTATTATAGCTTCCGTCCGACCGTGAATACGGCATCGTGGAACGTTTGTTATTATACCGTCAGCAATCTTCAGGCAGTAATTGATAAATCAGAAGTTGGTTCGAATATGTGGGCTGCCGCCACAATTTTCCAATGCCAGATTTTTCAGGTAATTAGTGATCGTTGGGGCAATGTTCCTTATACGAATGCATTAAAACTGGCAAGTGGGGTGACAAAACCGACTTATGATAAACAGTCTGCAATATATCCAGATTTGTTGAAACGGTTGAAAGCTGCTGTTGAGGCATTAGGAGCAAAGAGCGATAAATTGGGCGCTGGCGATATTTTGCTGAATGGCGACATTACAGCTTGGAAGAAGTATGGTAACTCTTTGCGTTTGCGTATTGCTGCTCGTATTGCCAACGTTGATCCGAATGATGCAAAGTCAACCTTTGAGGAAGTTCTGGGTAATCCTTCAAAATATCCTGTATTGGCAAGTAATAGCGACAATGTTTTCTTCCAATGGAAGAATGAATATCCCGAACCCTATGCAGATTACTATCAGACCCGTCCGAATGAGTATGGCGTTAGTAAATTAATGGTAGAGACATTAGTGGGAACCAATGACCCCCGTTTGCCTGTTTATGCCAAACAAACCGCTAACTATGTAGATGGGGTAAGTACTACTCCGTATGTAGGTTATCAGAATGGTCAGGAAGCTGCTGCTGCTGTAGCTGCATATTCGGGAGTTGGAACACGTTTTATGTCTGACAATTCGCTGAAAGGGTTCTCTCCCTGGATGCGTAGTTGCGAAACTTATTTTGCAATTGCTTACGCTGCAAGCAAAGGATGGAATGTTGGTATGACACAACAGGCTGCTTATGAAAAAGCTGTGACACTGTCAATTCAAGAAAATGATGGTAGTGCAAGCGATGCATCTGACTTCTTGGCTAATGGTGGAACCTATGACGGAACACAGGCACAATTGTTCACTCAATGGTGGATTTCAGTATTTAAGAATGGTATGGAGGCTTGGTCTTTGTTCCGTATGAGTGGTTATCCTGCAGGCAATGTAGTTGCACCAGACAGTTATTATCCAGGTCATACTACTCCTCCGATGTGTTATGGTTACCCAGATACAGAACGTAACCTTAATAAGGAGAATTGTGCCCCTGAAGCTGCTGCAGAAAGCGATTATTTCTGGGGTAAGCAGATGTGGTGGGATAAACGCACCGGATTAAAATAAAATATTTATTAGTCATGAAAAGCCTCTGCTCACGCGGAGGCTTTTTTGTATAGAACTAAAAGAGTGTTGCGGTTTTACCGGGACAAAACGAATACAGTAAATGAAATAGTTGTCGGGTTAGCCTGACAACTATTTTTGTATTCTGGGGTAGGGAAAGTATAGACAGTGTTAGTGAAATCTTTTCTCATATTTAGAGTGTCTATACCTAGAATGGATAATGAAGTTTCTAAATTATGTTGCATATTATCTAGCGGGTTTCTCATCTGCTATCTCGTATGCTTCTTCTACTGTTGATGCTGGATAGCCATAAAGTTCGAGTATGCGGATTGCATTACGGTGAGTCATAATTCCTTTTTTCAGCTTGTAATCGAATGTTAGCTCCTTTTGTTCTATCTGCTCACTAAAGTGATAAAGGTCAAATTCGTCACATAAAAATTCTGCCAGTTCCAGATCGTGGGTTGCCACCAACACAATGTTATCTTGCGAATTCAGTGCGGAAAGGATGGCTTTGCCCGCCGCAATCCGTTCTGTAGTGTTAGTGCCCTTGAATAGTTCATCAAGTAAAAACAATGATGGGGATTCCTTCTCCGAAGCATCAATCATCTCCTTTACCGTAAGGACTTCCTGTAAGTAGTAACTTTTGGCGTTCATTAGGTCGTCGTTGATATGGATGGATGAAAACAGGTGCATCGGCTGTGCCCGAAATGTTTTGGCAAAGCATAGATTGAGGGTTTGTGCCGTCAGCATATTGATGGCAATAGTGCGGATAAAGTCTGTTTTCCCCGACATATTCGATCCGGTAAGGATAACCGATTTGTTGCCATTTGAAAAATCGTTGGAGATACAATCAGGAATTAGTGGGTGGTAAATCGCCGTGGTCTCGATGTGCTTTGGCTCTGCAGGTTCGGGCTGACAATAGTATGGCAGCTGTTTTTGTAATGAATGCATAGAACATAGTACATCAACTTTACCTACAAAAAGAAAAACAGCCGTCAGGTCCTCTTTTGTGTCGTTCAAGAGGTTGGTAGCCTTTGTAAGAGCATTTGGTTCGAGCAGGAAAAAGATGCGGAGAATTTCAATCAGCACATAGGCGATAATGGCTGCATCCGAGTCTAATTTTGTATCCAGTTGAAATAGGAGTAGCTGCCTTTTGAGGGGTTTCAGGGCATGAATATGCCTGTCGAAATCGGGAGATAAACGGCTTAAATCGGAATCTTTGTGCAAACGAGATGCAATTTTCAACAAGGTGAGAAATTGTGGAAAGGCATGTAGGTATCCCCAGAGCCGGTATTTATGCTTGTAGTGCAACGTCACGTTTATAATTATGGCAGCCAGCAGGAGCAATAAGGTGATCGTCTGGCTTGAGATAATGAATAAAGCGGCGAAAGTGAAGGGGAGCAACTGGCATACACGATAGAGGCGTTGCATTGTTTTCGACGGTACCTCTTGGGTTTGTTGAAAAAGAGCCTCCAATTCATAAGCGTCGTGGTGTGATAGGCGCGAAAGTTCCTTTTCAATAGAAATTCTCCAATTGTCATCATCAAAAGAACGGATTAGCTCTTTATTTTCGGCTATAAAGTTCTTTGCGGACAGCGTACGTAATGTACGATATAAAAGCTGTCTGCCGGGGCAAGAATGGGCATGATCGGCAAAAACAAAGAGGCTATCTCCATCCAAGTCATCCCATACTTTATCGGAAATTTGGTTACTGTCGGGAGAGGATTCTTGGTTGTAAAAATAACGGGATATAGATTCAATATCAACAAACTGTTGTATCGTCTCTTGTGTCGTTTTTGCAGCTTTTCCAGATAGATTGAAGATGATGGACAATAAGTTCATATGGTAGTTTGATATTTATACTTAAAAAGAAGCTTCAGAGCGACATCACGTCGCCCTGAAGCAAGATACTAAGATGTTTAAGCAAAGCATCGTTGCTAATTTCGGCAACGATTTACGTTTATTATTTTCCCTGAATCGGTTACACTCCAGGGCTTATAAGATTACAGTTTCTACTGAATAACCTGCTTTCTTTAGCTGGGCAACAAGCCCCTCGTTGCCTACTAAGTGCAAAAAACCTACGGCAATAAAGCACGATTGTGACCGCATCAGTTCAGGCAACTTCGCCAGCCATGCATTGTTGCGGTTTTCAATCAGGGGTTTCTTTTCGTCAGCAGTCATGCTGTCGTCCGTTTTGTCGAGTGCTTCGGCTTTCGCCATATCGCCAGTTTTGTATGCATCCGTTATTTGAATCAGCAGGTCGATTCCTTTCTGTTTCTCCTTGATATCTTTCATCAGAATTTCAGCTTGTCGTTTTAGGGGGAGCTTGTTGAAAATGATATCCATTTGTTGGTCGAGGGTCTCTAATCCGATTACTTTTTTGTTATTTTCTTTGGCTGTTTTTTGCAATATGGCATCGATTGCTTCGGGCTGTTTGCTCATGCCGTAGGCTTTCATAAATGTCATGCTGGAGTAGAGCGTTTCGAGCAGCATTGGCTTCATCATACCCAGTTGAGCCATGCCGGCACCCATCAGTTGCTGGAATTCGGTATCGGCTAATTGGTAATCTTCCGGCGACAGCAGCTCTTTCATGGTTATTCCGGCGAGCATTCCGGCCTGCATTATCTTCATTTGAGAGGAGGCCTGATCGGACATCTCCATCTCTCCAACTACGGCATCGGATTGCTTGCTAAGGTCGATGATCTTGTCAACGTTTTTTATCTGATTTTTATCGACCAGGTGGTGAGTCCCGAAAAGGTACGACGGCTTTGTCAGACCGTTACCCGATATTTTCCACAACAGTTGTGCATTGGCACTACAGACTATCAAAAAGGCGATTAGCGCTACGATGAGATGTTTTTGATTCATATTAGTTGCGATAAAGTGTTGTTTATTTGTGATATTAAAAAAGGATGTTGAGCTACACCGGATTACAGTCGTAATATTGCTTTGTAAACAGTGTAAAACAGCCAGAGTTCGCCTAAGGCGTGCCTCACGGTTTTCCCAACAGCGAGTCCGAATTTGTAAAGGGAAAACTGTTGCTCGTCGCTGGTGGAGCAGAGCACTAAAATAACACATAGAACCACAATGGTTGTGGTAAAAACAATTAGTTTCCCTGTGTGTGGCTGCTTGTTTAGATACTTTGGTTTGAAAGCAAAAGACATGCTACTCTATTTTGTGCGTTACAAGATTGAATGTGCAAATACAATCTCCTTTGAGAGAAGAATGTGTTTGAATGTATGAAATGCGTATAGCGGGCATTAAAATGCCTTTTGGGAGACGATGCTCAGGGAATGGCTTGGCCAATTTGAAATTCCCGGATGACTCCCGATAGTGGTTAGTAGCTGTAAGAATCAAACAACAGTGCGGAACGGTTGTTGATGTGACGTGTAGTTGACGGTGCAAATATATCTTTTTGTCTTAATACAAAGTGAAATATTTGCATGGCGTAATTTAATTTGTGTTTTGTTAACTCATTGACGGCATATAAAAAATAAGGTTGTCCGTTTTGGACAACCTTATTTCGCTTAATCGTGAGGTAAATGTTATAATTCGATTAGAACCCGTTGTAGAAAATATTGATTCTGAGCGGTGAATCATATTTTTGGTTGTGGTTCTTTTTGTTGCGTATTTGTGCTGCACTCAGGGTAGATTGCTGCCTGATGGCGGTAATCGTACTCGATGAGGTCGACGTGTATTCGATAGGAACCAGTACCATCTTTTCAACATCGGCATCAGAGATAGGTCTGTTGTTGTAGGATTTGTGCAGTTTGTTTGTAAGGTAGTTCGCCAAATCGAACGTATAACTGTGTGTTATCGGATTGTACGTTGCCATTATGATGGTATCTGTCGCATAGTTGTATTTGCTCAGGTAATTTAACAGTACCGATTTGTCATTCGGGTCGAAATGATGGGTGAGCAACAGAGTTGTCGGTGGCTTCAGGGCATGTGTATGAGTCGTATCGCGATTGACCACTTCGACTGTCATGTTTGAGTGGTTAAAGTTGATGATCTTTCCGCTCAAATCCAGATTGCCGTTTTTATCTTTATGGTTTTTGATTCTGTTGAATATTCTTCCCACCGGAATATCTACCTGCGTATAAATTCCCGAAGGTGAAGTGATGTAGGTTACGCTATCGGGAACGTTGGAAATAGTGCTGACAATATCTTTATGCGAAATCAGCCCGATTTGCCGTACGTCTTTGCTTGCCGGGAAGATTAGCCCATTGGTGAGGACTGTGTCTTTGTTGGATACAAAGGCGTGGTAATGGTAGTACAGCGTCATGTACAGGTGACTGATATTCCAGATAGACCCGTCTCCATATTCCGGACGGAGATAAATGCCTTTGAAGAAGTTGGAAAATGAACTCTGGGTTTTGAATACACCGTCTTTTGCCGCCTGAAAGAATTCGAGCGTACGTTGTTTTGAAAATTTGTATTTCAGATAGGGTTGATACGTGGTAGTATCCGTGACAGTATCGGGAACTGCTACTGAGATGCGTGAGCCCAACAACTTACTTTTGGTGCTATAATTGGCCGGATCTTCGGTTGTGTAATAGGTTGTATTGTAGTTAAGTGTTCCCTTGTCCATTTCGTATGCTGCCATCTGCACCGGAGAGTATTTGCTCCCTTTCCATGTGTTGAATATCAGCGTCAGCGACATAGAATCGGCTACTGCGCCTGTCGGTACAGTAAAGGCGGAGGGAGTGGTGAATTGAGCAAGAATCTCGCCCCGTGTAGTTCCGTATGTTGGATCGTAGAACTCACCCAGTAGCAACGAGTCGGCCGAACAGCTGGATGGCGAACTGAAAGTTCCGGTTTTTATGCTGGAAGAATTTACGTGAAATGTATCGGTACCCAATACTATTTCGTCTCCTGCCGGTTGGATAGAGAGACCCAAGTCAACATCTCCCGAACAGGAGGTAAACATCAAAATAGTAGCGGCACAAACTACATACAGGAAATATTTCATACGAAAACAATAATTAGTCATTAAGGAATGGAGATACACCTGTCCGGGCTTTAACCGTTGCGGGAAGGAGAAAATCCGGAGTGCCTCATGAATGAAGAAATTGAACAATTAATGATTATGTATTATGCTCTTCGCTCTAATGCCTCACATTACCTTGTCATACAACTCAGTATATGCTTGAATATAGGTTTCCGCCGTTTGATGGGACAAAAATTTGTCGCCAAATTTAGACGAGGCATACTCTTTTACCTGCGGATTGATTGTTTCACTACCTTCGATGACGGCATCCGAAAAATCGAGTGCCAGTTTCGACAATGCAACAAAATCGACAGATTGATTGTGAACGGCTGTTACATCCGAATCTTCTACTCCGTCGAGGCGAAGTATGGTATCGTAACCCTCTTTGAAAGGGGTTTGAAAATCGTCGTTATAAACCGAATATACTATTTTTGAATTGCGAAAAAAAGGATCGTCGTGGTAGGCTTTTTTTATGTAAAGAGGAACCAGAGCCGTCATCCATCCGTGACAGTGAATCACATCGGGAGTCCAACGCAATTTCTTTACCGTTTCGAGTACTCCACGGGCAAAAAAGATCGTTCTTTCGTTGTTGTCTTCGTATTCAGTTCCCTCTTCGTCTGCTACCGCTTGACGGTGATGAAAATAATCATCATTGTCGATAAAGTAGACCTGCATACGGGCTGCCTGAATAGAGGCAACTTTGATAATCAGAGGGTGATCGGTGTCATCAATGATGAGGTTCATGCCCGAAAGGCGCTGTACTTCATGAAGTTGATTACGACGCTCGTTAATGCAACCGAACTTCGGCATGAAAGTCCGAATTTCTTTTCCTCCGTCCTGAACCGCTTGCGGCAATTGTCTGCAAATGGTTGCAATTTCCGATTCAGGCAAGTAAGGCGCAATTTCTTGCGTGATAAACAATACTTTGGTAGCTTCTCCCATATTGATGAAATGAGGGTATTAAGTCAAAAAACTACGCAAAGGTAGATAAAAAAATTTGTTTTACCACATAAGTTTTTGACGAAGTATTTGCCTACAACAGTGCGTTTTTCAATGTTTTACTTCATTTAACACAAGTGTGAGATTTCTGCCGGTGCATGCATTCGGGCTGGCGATGTGCAAAAGATTACTTACGGTAGGAGCAATGTCGGTTATGTTTGCAGAACTAATAGTTTGTGAACTAATAGAGTACCCAAACAGAATGAGCGGGACGTAAGACTCTTTGCGGTTACTGGCGGTAATAGCACTGCCCGATGCGTCTGCTTCGATCCAACCCGGCATTAGCGTGAAAATTACATCTCCGGAGTGATTTTTATTATAAGAATTTTTCAGTCGCGAGTGTTCATCGTGCCCTTTGCCGTCGAAGTGAAGAATCTCCTGGGTGGTAAATGCCGACTGTACTCCCTGAAGCTCAAGCATGAAATTGGCGCAATGTTGCTGTATGGCTGTCATTGCAACTCCTTTTTTCTCAATGGCGGCATGATCGAGGTAGATGTTTTTGTTGAAATAGCCCGTCACCCACTGATGTTGTCCGTAAATTGCCATCAGGTAAAGGTTGAGTAGCGCCATGGAGCTGGTCGGAGAAAAGGTGCCTCCGCTTATTTTGTAGTTTGATAAGGTGCTTTGCGAGTGTGCATCACCCTGACGGCCGGTAACGACAAACAGGGCGTGGCTTAGTCCCACGCTTTGATCTATCTTATCAATCAACTCGGAGAGATATTTGTCTAAGCGCAGGTACATGTCCTCTTTTTCGGCCGAAAGGAGCTCGAACGAATCGTCGCCCACCGCTTGTAATGAAAACTGCAGACCAAGGTAATCCGGAGAGACGCCCTGACCCAATTTCTCAGCATCGAGTGCTTTCAGGGCGATATCCTTCACGGTCTGGTTGACAAAAGGCGTCTGCTTAAATTGCTGAACTCGTTCAGAGACTGAAGCTCCGGTGTTGGAATAGGCAAATCCTTTAGCCGTATCATTTCGTTTGGGCGGAAAAATGTAGGTGTTGATCGGATTCAGAGGACTCCATTCGGTTGTCAGGGCATTGCCCAGTGAATGATCGACATTGATCTGATCGGCCCAGCGCGGCAATCCCAACGGATAAAATGAAGTAGTAGCAAGGCTTCCGGAAGCATTGTCAATCCAAACAGCTCCATCGGCAGCGTGGCCTGCCAGCATAACCGTCTCCTGACTGTTGATGCCGATGGCAAAAACGTGCGATTTGCCTCCGCTGTTCATTTTCAGTTCGTCCGATACGGTGGATGCCAATAGCGGTTTGGGAGATAGCGTCTCCTGAGTGCCGATTCCGGCAGCAGTCGGATCTGTCAGGCTTAACTGTAATTTCCCAGTTTTGCGATCGTAATACCGGTCGCCAGTAATGCCGTGGTTATAGGGTGTAGTTCCGCAGGCAATGGTGGCGTAGTCGCTGGTTGCACCGGTTGAAAGGATAGGGTAGTAGGCCTGACGGCATACTGCTCCCTGGCTGTATAAACGGCGAAACCCGCCTTTGTCGAACAGGTTCCAGAGGGTGGTCAAATGTTCGGGCTGAAAGCCGTCGATTACTATGTTTACTACCAAACGCGGACGTTCGGGTTCGTTGGCAGCCGATACGGAGGTTGCCAGCCCGGAAAGAAGCACTAAATACAAACAGAATGATTTCATTTTCGTTTTTCCTTTGCCTTGGTCGCCGGTCTGAGATATTCAGACTGAAGCCTCAGATACATAATGGATCGGAGTGCCAAAACAATAATCAATAGAATTTCGGAGATTACAAAACTTTGAGGTAGCATGAAGAGTGCTACCAGCATAAATAGATTACAGGCCAGAAACAGCCGTTGCAGATAGAAGGCCAGTTTACGTGTTTTCTGGAATAAAACAGTTGCAGCAAAAACCAGCAAAAGAGGGTTGAGCCAAACAACATTCCAGTTGAATGACACTAACGGATGCACTGAGAAAGAGGTCAGGTAGAAAATTACACAGCCGGCCAGGCCTCCTATTCCGAACAAAATGGCATCGAACCAGAAAAGAATAGCCCGGTTGCGCCGTTCTTTGGCACTTACCCACAATGTTGCCAGAAGCAACAAACAGCATAGCACCACAACGTAATTGAAGCTGGGTTTGATCTCTTCTTTGCCTGAAATAATTACCGGTTGCGATGAACTCTGAACCAGCGGGACAGACGCGCTGTCGCGCTCGATACGGGCAGAGGCTATCGCTTGCATCAATCTTTCCGGCAAAAACATGGTTTGCCTGAATGAGGAGATGTCATCTTTCGGAGCTCCTAAGACAAGGTGAATGCCGAACAGGATTGCAGGGCTATCGGCCGTGTAGAGATCGATAAGTTGTTGGAATGTCTCCTGCTTTTTCTCCAGATTTTTATTGAAAACAACTTTACCGTGGATGGCACGCAGAATCATGTCGCGTGGTCGCGTGGCACAGTTGTCGAAAACAAAATTATAGCGGTAAAAACGGTTTTCGGGTTTGTAGTTCTCCAGCAGAGCATCGAATAAAGCCTGTTTCTCGTTTTGCCGGAGATTTAACACCTGCTCCCACATGTTGATTTGACGAACCTGATATTCGAGAAAAAACTCGGAAGTTGCGCACACACCCAATTGATAGTCGGTTTCTCCATTGATAAATTTATAGTAGAACCCCGGGGTATTAAAGTCGAAATAACCATAATTGAAACTGATGTCCAGTTGGTTGGCTGGATCGAATACACGAATTGCCGAGTGGCCGAACTTTGCATACAATTCCGGCCCGGAGCCGCAGGTTAGGAGTGACACTCTGGCTGAATCGGACAGGGTGACGGCCCCGGAACTGAATATTGAGAAACAAAAAAATAGATAAATGACTATTTTGCGCATAGAGAAAACAATTTGGAAACAGATTTTTAGAGACATCCGTTGAGTATCTCTCTTATTTTTTCGGGAGTGATGGTTTGATTTTCGCCGAGGATCCAACCACGTTGTGTAAAACGGTCAACAATAGTATCAAACGATTCGTTTCCGATGCCATGTTCGCTCAGTTTTGTTTTCATTCCCACGCTTCTGTAAAAGTTTTCGGTTGCGTTGATGATCGCATCCACTCTGTCATCTTCTGAGCCCTGAGTGATATTCCAAACGCGTTCGCCGTATTGAAGTAGTTTTGCTTTTTTCTCTTCGCGCATCACTCTCCAGAGCGAAGGTTGTACAATGGCCAGTGTTACGGCGTGATCGAGTCCGTGAAGGGCTGTCAGTTCGTGCCCGATTGAGTGTGTTGCCCAGTCCTGAGGAACACCCATGGAGATGAAGCCGTTGAGAGCGATCGTTGCGCTGTACATGAAGTTTGACATTAGATCGTAGTCGGTATTATCGGCTACCACCTTTTCGCCCAGTTCGGTCAGCGTAGAGAGAATTCCTTCGGCAAAACGATCTTGTATCATCGCCTGCGAGGGGAACGTGAGGTATTGTTCGCATACGTGGATAAAGGTATCGACAATGCCGTTGGCTATTTGTCGTTTCGGCAACGAATAGGTTACTTCCGGATCGAGGATGGAGAAGATCGGATAGGTTTTCGCACTTGCGAAGGCTAGTTTTTCGTGGGTGGTCTTTTTCGAGATAACCGCGTTGCCATTCATCTCCGACCCGGTTGCCGGTAGGGTTAGTACCGATGCCAACGGCAGGGCAGCGGCAATTTTATTCTGATCGACCAACAGATCCCATGGATCGCCGTTATAGACAACGGCAGCAGCAATAAACTTCGTTCCGTCAACTACAGAGCCTCCGCCTACTGCCAGTAAAAAATCGATTTTTTGCTCTTTTACAATGTCGACGGCTTTTATAAGGGTTTCGTATGTGGGGTTCGGTTCTATTCCGGCAAATTCGACAACGAAATGATTTTTCAGCGCATCTTTTACCTGGTCGTACACGCCGTTGGCTTTGATGCTACCTCCGCCGTAAGTCATCAGGATTCTTTTGTCGGTTGGAATTTCATTTGCCAGAGTGGCTATGGAGCCTTTTCCAAAAATCAGTTTGGTGGTGTTTTGAAATGCAAAGTTGTTCATAATCAAGGAAATTTGTCAGTTAAATGATAAAAGGATGTTAGGGGAAATTTCCGGATTGGTGCGAGACGAAGGAAATTCGGTGCAAAGATACAATACTTATTTTCGTCGGGTACAATTGTTCCCTAAAATAGAGAGAGGGCTCACCTATATTTGTGTAACAAAAAACGTTAATTCATTCGGTCGGATGCAGCATTCTGCGAAATAAACCGTCTTTTAGTTTTGATTAGTGCTTGTAGAGAGCACTTTTCTATAATTAAACGTTATTCGGGAACAGAAAAAAATTGTGAATATGAAAAAACGGATATTTCTTTTTGGGTTGTTGGGAATGGTGTTGCTATCTTCATGTAGTGTGGGTACGGTTGATTCCGATTATTCGCCACAACTGACGGTAACATCGGTTGTGTTGAACGGAGTTGCTCAGACTACTTTGGATACATTGAAGGTGGGTGATGTATTACAGTTATCGTGTGTTGCAAATGGAGTATCAATGCCGTTGACAGCAGTTCAGATTGCCAATGATACTATTTATTCCAACCTGTCTTTCCCGAATGTTTCATCTCTTGACCCAAAAGTGTTGGGTATGTCAGATTTGACAAAAGGCTCTTTCGTTTTTACCGGATTAAATATTTATACGTTTGCATTTACAGCACAATATACAGTGAAAAAGGCAAATAAAGATGGAGCAGTGCTGTCATTTGTGGTAAATTCTACCTCCCAATATTCGCCCAGAAAATATTTAATGAAGTTGTGTGCGAAATAAGATAGATCTATTTTACACCATAAGGAAGGCTGCTTGTTTGATTTAAAACAAGCAGCCTTCCTTATTTTTATACAAAGGTTTCTGTGTATGCGAGAAACCAATATGTGTTGTTGAAAATTACTCCACGGTTACCGATTTTGCTAAATTGCGGGGTTTGTCTACATCGCAACCTCTCAGTACTGACGTGTAGTACGCAAAAAGTTGCAGCGGCACAGCCGTCAGAATGGGCGAGAAATACTCATTGTACTCGGGAATTTCGATTACATATTCCGATAGATCGGCCTGGCGTTCGGTGTTTTTTTTGCAAATGAGCAATACTTTTGCTCCACGTGTTCTCACCTCTTTGATATTGCTTATCATCTTTTCAAAAAGAGGTGTCTGCGTAGCAATAGCAACCACGGGCATGTCGGTAGTAATTAGCGAGATGGTTCCGTGTTTGAGCTCTCCGGCAGCATATGCATCGCTGTGGATATAGGAAATCTCCTTCAATTTTAAAGAGCCTTCGAGTGAAAGCGAATAGTCGAGTCCACGACCGATGAAGAAGATGTCGTGTGCATTCTGAAATTTGCTTGCTACAAATTTACAATTATCGGCATGTTCGAGTACCTCTTCGATTTTTGCAGGCAATGCAAGTAAATCGTTGCACAAAGCAGCCGTCTGTTTCTTGTCGATCATGCCCTTAATGTTCGCCATTTTGATGGCAAACAGGTACATTACCGAAAGTTGTACGGTGTATGCTTTGGTACTTGCAACGGCTATTTCGGGACCAGCCCATGTGTATATTACGCTATTGGCTTCGCGTGCGATAGATGAACCTACCACATTAACCACAGCCAGCGTATGTACCCCTTGTTCTTTGGCAAGGCGCAGGGCGGCCAACGTATCGGCCGTTTCTCCCGACTGAGAAATAATAATGACCAAATCGTCCTTGGGCGACAGTATTGGGTTGCGGTAGCGGAACTCGGATGCAATGTCGACTTCGACCGGTACCCGAGCCAGTTGTTCGATAACCGACTTGCCTACCATTCCGGAATGCATGGCCGTACCGCAGGCTACAATCCAAATTTTTTTGAAACTTTTTAAGATGTCGTCGGTCAGCGCTTTGATTCCAAAGTCGGGTTGCCCATCGATGATGCGGGAAGAAATAGTATTGGTGATGGCTGTTGGTTGCTCGTAAATCTCTTTGAGCATAAAGTGAGGATAACCTCCTTTTTCGGCGGCTTCAATGTCCCATGTGGCCGTAAAAACTTCTTTTTGAATGGGTTCGCCTTCAAGATCGACAAAAACGATATGCTCTCTGTCGAGAATGGCTATTTCATTTTCATCCAAAAGAGAATACTTACGGGTATATTTAAGAATGGAAGGTACATCTGAAGCAATAAAATTCTCTCCCTCGCCAATGCCTACGATAAGTGGTCCATCTTTACGAACGGCAAATATTTTGTCGGGACAGTCCAAAAACATAATCCCCAGGGCATACGAACCTTTTATTTTTTTGATGACGGTAGAAATGGTGGCCACAGGATCACCGTTGTAATAATAGTCGAGCAACACCGCCACTACCTCAGTATCTGTCTCCGATTGAAAGGTGTACCCTTTTGCAATTAGCTTTTCTTTTAGCGGAAGGTAGTTTTCGATGATACCGTTATGAACAATTGTAACCCTTTCGTTTCCTTGCGGGTGAGAATTTACATCAGACGGTTCGCCATGCGTAGCCCAACGGGTGTGGCCAATGCCAACCGTGCCCATGGGTTTCCCCTGGTTCTTTAGTTTTTCTTCGAGGTTGTCGAGGCGCCCTTTGGCTTTAATAACTTCTATTTTAGAGTGCTCGAAAACGGAAATTCCGGCCGAGTCGTATCCTCTGTACTCTAATTTACGTAAGCCGTCGACTAAAACGTCAGCGGCAGCTTTTGTGCCGATATATCCAACAATTCCACACATTTTTCGATGGGTAAATGATTAAACACTATCATCAACACAATTCTCGTCAATTTCAAATTGTTGATAAACATGAAATTAGAGAACAATCAACTCACACTATTTGAACGAACAAAGAAAGTAATTTTAATTGAATAAAAAGAATCTATTTGTAAAAAATTTCATCAGAACCGACTCTTCCAGAGTTTTCTCAGCCATTCGGCCTGTTTTTGTTCAGCCGGATTTTCGGCCGGGTGCCAGATCGATTGATGTTTAATTTCGGCCGGCAAATATTGTTGCTCCACAAAGTGGTTCGCTCCATCGTGCGCGTAATGGTACTCTTTGCCATAGTTGAGCTCTTTCATCAACTTGGTCGGCGCGTTGCGCAGGTGTAGCGGTACCGGCAAATCGCCGGTCTCCTTTACCAATGCCAGGGCAGCATCAATAGCCAGATAGGCCGAATTGCTTTTCGGGCTGTTGGCAAGATAGACCGCCGTTTCCGACAAGATGATTCTGCCTTCGGGCCATCCAATTTTTTGCAGGGCATCAAAACAAGCGTTGGCTAAAAGCAGGGCATTGGGATTGGCCAGCCCAATATCTTCGGCGGCCAAAATCAACAGGCGGCGTGCAATAAACTTAGGATCTTCACCTCCGGCAACCATTCGGGCAAGCCAGTAAACCGCAGCATCCGGATCGCTTCCTCTGATCGACTTGATAAAGGCGGAGATAATGTCGTAGTGCATCTCACCTCCTTTGTCGTATGTGGCTAAATTCTCCTGCAGGCGCTCGGTAACCAGCGCATTGGTGATAATCAGTTCGGATTCGGCAGATGAGTTGGCCACCAACTCCAGAATGTTTAGTAATTTGCGGGCATCGCCTCCGGAGAAGCGGAGTAGGGCATCGTCTTCTTCGACGATTATTGCCCGTTGTTTCAGCTCGAAATCGTCGGCTAATGCTCTAGTTATAAGTGATTGGAGGTCTTTTTTGTCCAATGACTTGAGTACGTATACCTGACAGCGCGACAACAGCGGAGTAATGACCTCAAACGATGGATTTTCCGTTGTGGCACCGATCAAGGTAACGGTGCCGTTTTCGACTGCTCCCAACAATGAGTCTTGTTGTGATTTGCTGAAACGATGAATTTCGTCGATAAACAGAATCGGATTCGGTTGATTGAAAAAACGATTGCTTTTGGCTTTGTCAATTACTTCACGAATATCTTTCACCCCAGAATTAATAGCGCTTAGCGTATAAAAAGGGCGCTCGAGTTGGTTGGCGATGATTCTGGCTAACGTAGTCTTGCCCACACCCGGAGGACCCCACAGAATGAACGAAGAGAGATTTCCCGATTCGATCATTTTGCGAAGTATTGCCCGTTCTCCCACGAGGTGTCTTTGTCCGATATACTCGTCCAGACTCTTCGGGCGCATTCGTTCGGCTAATGGTGCAGACATGACTTTTTAAAATGTTTAGTGTTTCCTGATTACTGTGAAGAGTTGCTATCTTGTAGGGTATGCTTCAACAGTTACTCTTGGTTTATCGTAGGTTCAGCTCTTTACCCAAAACAGCCGGAGTACCATACGGAAGATCGTTCAGTTTGTATAGCTTTTCCACTTTGAGTCCGTAATATTGCGAGATCGAGTGCATCGACTCTCCGGCATCGACACGGTGTGTAGCGGGTACGCTGGGAGCTGTATGGCTTTTCTTATTGCCTAGGTAAACAACCTCGTTCGGACTCAATACATAATCGGTGGGTACTTCGTTTTTGAAGCGTAGCATGCTTTCCGGAAGGTTTACCTCTTTGCCTATCGATCGGAATGTATCGCCTGGTTTGGCCAAAATGTATTTGACGCCATTATTTTTATATACTTTGTGGGCGAAAGGTTCTTCGATGATACCGAAATCACTGCTTACTACGGACGAAGAGTCGGCCAATGCTTCGGCAATTGTTTTTTCTTCAATTATCGGTCTCTTTCTCTTGGAAGCAAAGGCTAAGCTTTTGTTGCTTTCAGAATCCAACAAATTTAGCTGATATAGTTCTATCAGGTTTATCAGACTGGAAGCATATGTTTTGCTGGTGGCATAACCACTGGTTTGTAATCCGCTTGCCCATCCTTTGTAATCGCTCGGTTTCAACGTGAAAAGTGATGCATAGCGGCTTCGCTTAGCCAGAAATGAAGAGTGATCTTCGTACGACTCGCGGGCATCCGAATATTTGCGGAAACATTCGTCTTTCTGGTCATCGTCCTGATAAAAGGTGGCTCCGTTCCAATCGGAGCATTTGATGCCGAAGTGATTATTTGCCTCAGTTGCCAATGGGCTTTTGCCTGCACGCGACTCCAGCAATCCTTGTGCCAGGGTGATGCTTGCCGGAATACCATATTTTTTTTGTTCCGAGATAGCAATCGACTGATATTTTTTGATATACGTCTCAAAATCGGACTGGCGCTGTTGCGTTGCAAGGCAAAGAGATACCAAGCTTGATAATACTAATGTGTTTAGGATCTTCTTCATAAATGTTGATCTTTTTGATGTAGAATTATTTTATATTGGTTATTTTTCAATTTTCCATGAGCCATCCTGGTAAACGATACGGATCATTTCGCTTTTTAGTAATGGTTTTAGCTGTTTGAAATCTGCTTCCGATAAAAAAGATTCCGCATTGCAGCTGGCCAAAATACTATTTGTTCCCGGTTGGAAAGTGTAACGAACAAACAGGGGCGTTAGCAGGCGGTTGGCTGTTGCCTGATCGTCGTCCGACAATCCGTTTGCATAGAAGTCGGATGTCGAAAGTGCCGGTATCTGCATGTCGATAGGCTTCCAATCGAATGAATAAAAAGAGACTGTGGAGTAGCAGGCCGGAGCACATGCAGTGAAAATCACACCGGCAAACGGATTTGACTTGGGGTTCAAAATTTGCAATTCCATGTTCCCTTTTCGAGAGGTGTTGAGTGAAAGGTGCTGTGTGGTTTCGTTATAATCGACGATTTTACAGTAGCCATTCAGGTTGTTCCCAATCGAATCCACTTTTTTGTCTGTGAAATAGGCAAACAAATCTTTTCGTTGCGATTGAGCGAGCCAAAGAAGGTCGTCGGGCATCGATTGAAACAATTTCTCAACCGACTCCTGAGCCGTTGCCGATAGCATGGACAACGCGCTGAAAAGTATTAAAAGTGCCTGTTTGTACATATCCTCATTCTTTTTGTAGTTATTTTTGTTTGTCCTTTTTCTTACGGAAGATGGCCTTGAATGCTTCCCAATAGTTTTTCGCCAAATCTTTGAAGCTGTTGAAGTTTTCGGTGTAGCTCACCCCTAATCCTTGTGTGTAGGGAGCTGGATTCAACTGTTTGTAATCGTTTGTGCGGTTGTATCCCCGCACGCGCCATTTTCCGTTGTTCGATAAAATATACTGAATATCGACATCGCCGATAAATTTGCTGGTCGAAAAATTATCGTTCCGATATCCAACATTCCCGTTGATGACCCAGCGGTTGTTCTGGTACATAATGTTGGCTTCGTAATCGGTTCCGGTGTATTCTCCTAGTCCCGACTGGCGCAGATTGAAGCCGATATTGACTCCGGAGATTGCCTGCGATAACCAACTGCTCAGCTGGTTGGATAGGGTAGAACTTGCTACAGCCATTATTTCATTTTGTCCGATAGGATTTGCCGATGTACGGTAATCTGGATTGTAAAAACGGTTGAATGCCAGTAGCCAGATCATCTGCCGGTTCATCATGTCATTGGTATTGATGACGCTTTTCACCGTTCTTTTTACCTCCTCGCGCGAGTTTGGTAGATCGATATCAAATTTAATGTCCGGCTTCATCAGGCTCCCGGTCAAGTTCAGCAAACATTCGACCGGGACGCTGGATCGTCCTGTACTTTTTAAAATATCAGCATCTAGGTCTGCCAGAGATGCGTTCATCTGGTAACGGGCATTGATGTCGATGAGAGCATTGAATGCACTTCCATTCCAGCGAATCACACTTCCTTTGTCTATCCTAAATTCTCTGTTCAGAGCATTCCAAAAGGTAAACAGATATTTTCCTTCGTTTATTGTATAACTTCCTTGCATCTGCAACTCGGGGTTGTGAAGTGTATATCCGACATTCAAAACACCTGATCCCACAGCATCGATCTTATCTCCGGCTTTCGGATCGAGGATCAAATGCAACTGAGCATCGGGAGTAACGTTGAGAGTCGCACTAATGACAGTGGGAGAACTTCCGTTCGATTTGTTGGCTTGGGACGTAACGGGAGTGGTTGTATTGCGTTTCTTTTTAACGACGTAATCGATGAATGAATTGTCGACAGCACTGGCTGCCGAACCGACCGATATATAGACATTTGTCTTGGGTCTCGATGTGGCATTGATCGTGATATTGGTTCCTTGGCTGTCGCCAGTAATGCGCACATTGCCACTGCCGTATATTTTCCCCCAGAAACTTTCGCTATCAGCCTCTTTGGTGTTCATTACCAGTAGATTATTTGTCGATACTTGTACGTTGTATTTCCAGTTTTTCAAATAGGTGTTTGGGACTGTGCACGAAACAGTGGCGGTGTTGTTTTCTGCATCGTGTAATACAAAATTTTTGAGGATGATAGCCTCTTTTCGCAAGTGTATGGAATCGTTAAATGTATAGGTGGTGTTTAGCGAGCTGATACCGGCTTGCCCATTTTCGATTTTGGCATCTCCATCGAACCATACATTCCCTTTGGCAAGAAACATGCTCATTTTGCCCGAAGCCGTACCTTTCGGATTTGAGAGGAAGGAGGTTAAGTAAGGATTCAGAAAGTCAATGGGTAGGTGTCGGGCAAAACCAAATAGTGCCATAGAATCTTTCTCTACATAAAAACCACCCTTCATCAAGGCTACCGTGTCTTTCTTGTTCATGACCCGTCCCAACAGATTCAGTTTATGGTTGGAATCGTCCCAACTGCTTTCGGCATACGTATCGCCCCATACACAGTGATTCAATCCGAAATCACGCGTAAAGAGGTTGGCTTTTATAATCGGGTGGTTCAATACGCTTAAGATCGACACTTTTCCGGTGACCGTACCATTCAGTGAGGGATTTTGCATATGGAGCATTTTCGATACATACTCCAGTTGAATTCCCTGAATGTCGACATTCAGGCTGTCGGTCGGCCGGGATGACAAGGTGCCGTTAATCCCGAGATATTGTTGCTTTCGCTCTATCATGAAGTTGTTTACCCAGATACTCTTCATGTCGGTTTTTGCTGTACTCGGACGCACATTCCAGGCCGAATCGTTCATGATAATTTGTGTCGGTAAAATCCGGGTGTCCGCCCAAAGCAGGTTGTTCTCCTTCCATAGCCTGGTTTTAGCGACAATCTCTCCGGCATAGGTCTCTTTTCCGCTATTGTCCCACATTAGTCGGGTGCTTAAAGAGTCTTTGGCGGCGGCAAAGGAGGCAAACAGATTCATCATCGTGTTGTTACTTTGTTGAATCATTCCTTTTGCCGTGACCTGCATTATGTCGCGGGGATTATCGCATGTGAGATGCAGCTTTGAAAAATGGGATTCTTTCGATGTCAACGTGGGTATGTCGAGGGTAAAGTTGAGCTGTCGCGAATCGGAGTTGACATTCCCTTCGATATTTGCTCCATTGTCGATTTGAACCGGCATGTCAAGAACCGAAAAGAGCTCATCCGCCTGATCGGCATCAACTTTCAGCTTGAATGCAAAATTGTTGAATGCGGCATACTGCTCCGAGGTATGCCACAACGACGGCAGGTACTTGGCGGCGATGTATGTTATATCGTTCGGTAGTTTAATGAAATTGAACTTTCCTTGCACGTATCCACTAATAAGGTCGGAGTTGATGTCGAGCCGGTTGTTATTTTCGAATGTGGGAAGTGCGTTGATGGTTACGTGGTTGAGTCTATACTCTTTGTCTTTGTTTTTTACCAGAATGTTGTCGAAAATCACCGAACCGTCTGCATCTTTCATTAAATCACCCTGTAAATTTGCGTCCATGTGCAAAGCTGCCGTCAGGGTAGGATACCCTTTGGTCAGGTTGAGTTTATTGGGTGTGAAATTTTGAATATCAGCAGCAAATTGATAGGAGGGTCGTTTTTTCGAGACATCGATAAGTCCCGAAAGATTAAAGCGAATGTTCGGATCGTCGATATCGGCAGAACCATCGAATTTGTAACCGTCGAAATTGCCATCGATGGTCAGGTTCTTATAGGTGTATTTGTTGAACAAAAAGGACGAGACGATGGCTTTTGCTTTTGTCGCAAACGGTTTCCCTTTTTCATATTTTCCTTCCAGCTTGGCTTGTACGGAAATGTTGCCCATATTTGCAGCGTTGAGCATCTCTCCCAAACGAAAGTTCGTAGCGTTTACCGTACCGGAAAACAATAATTTGTTTAGGTTGTTGCTGAAATTCAATTTGATGTCAGTCGACAGATTACCCAGCCGGGTCGACAGATTACCATAGGCCACCATTTCGCTGAAGAATCCGGTGAGCGAACCGTTGAAGCGCAGATTACCCAACCGGAGTACCTCTTTGGGTAATAAAAACGGTTTCCCCGACAGATGAGCAATCATATCCTGCAGATAATTTGTATTGGCATTCATCTGTTTAACGTTGGCGTAAACAAAGGTTTCGTTAATGTCGGGCAGCCCGTTTATATCAAAGTTTCCTGACAGGTTAAAGTGATCGTTACTGCTTAGGTTCAGTTGTTTGCAGCGGAAATTGGAAACAGTACCGCTGAGTTCCGTCGATAGTTTGAATCTGTCGCGCAGGGTGGCTAATTGAGGCATGAAACAGGCAAAATCGCTCGGCGAAATGTTTGAAGGAAGCAGGGTACAGCTCACTTTTACCTTTTGCATCAGGTTGTTCAGATTGGCTGCTGTTTTATAGTTGAAGGCAATATGCCTCAGTTTCAGTTCGCTTTCGGGCAACTTTACGTTTAAATACGCCAGTTTCAACTGCTTTTTATTGGCTCTGACGCGTGTTTGCAGTTTCGACAATTTCAACCCTGACCTTTCCTGTAGACTTAGCGAATGGATGTCGGCCGATAGGGAGTCGGCCGAGAAACAGTGGAGCGTCAAGTCCAGATTGATGTCTCGCACATCGAGGTGTGAAGCATCAAAAGTGCGGTGGCGTTCCGGCTTGTCGATGTTGGTCATACGGAACCGGCTGTCGACTAACCGAAAACGGTCTACGCTGAAAATTAGGTTCGTTTTTGATTTTGTTGTGTCTTTCGAGGCAAACGCTTTGAGCACAAAATCAAAGTTCGTTCTACCCGTGGAATCGATCTTGAGATTGAAATTCAATTGTTTCAGATCGGTGGCAGTTATCGCAACCTCTTTTTTGAATAAACGCCAAAAATCAAGATGTACACTTAGTTTGCGCGCTGTAAACAGTGTGTCGCGGGTTTGATCCTCCAGGTAGACATCCCCTAAGTTTAGCTCCGAAAAAGGATAAAAAGAGAGCGTGCCGATCTTTACGCGCGTGTGGAGTTTCTGCGATAAATTTGTGACAATTTTTTTGCGGATGGCGTTTTGTACAAAGCTCAAATTCAACAAAATAAAGATAATGCCAATGACCGCCACCGTAATTGCGGTGGTTGTCAATAACACTCTAAGAGATTTTTGTTTAATTTTGAACATTCTATTTGAGCCTTGTAAGTAGAAGGAAGTGTCGTTTCTGAACCGTCTCTATCCTTCTATGAATAAGAAAAGTAAGTAAATACGAAAACTTGTTCGTGTGATTGAACCGAACATAATTTCTGCAAGTTACTTATGCTTCGGCAAATTTACTTGAAAATCAAATGAGAACAAACAGAATCTTATTAATAATTACTATTTTTATTACTGTCTGCGTTATTCATGCAGCCACAAATCAAAAACCGACTATGGTCAAAATTCAAACCAATCAGGGCGATATTCGCGTAAAACTCTATGACGAAACGCCTCTGCACCGCGATAATTTCATCAAGTTAGCAAAACAGGGCTTTTATGACGGAGTTTTATTTCACCGTGTTATCGGTGATTTTATGATTCAAACCGGCGATCCGCAATCGAAAGATGCGAAACCCGATCAGATGCTGGGAACCGGCGGTCCTGGCTATACGGTTCCGGCTGAAATTCATTATCCGGCTCTTTTTCACAAATGTGGAGCATTGGCAGCCGCACGCCAGGGCGATGAGGTAAACCCCGAAAAAGCCTCTTCCGGTTCGCAGTTTTATATAGTTCAGGGCCGCACTTGCTCCGAAAATGAGTTGAATCACGTGGAGCAATCGGCGCGGGTAAATCAGGAGCGCGGCATTTTTCAGCAAATTGCAGGCGACCATATCGAAAAGATAAAAGAATTGCAGTTGGCACAAGATACCGCCGGACTGGATGCTTTGCGTGACTCTATTTATGCCGAAACAGTAAAACGAGTGGATGCAAATCCAACCTATAAGCTGACGGAAGAGATTCGTCAGGCATACAAAACCGTAGGAGGAACTCCCCACTTGGATGGTAGTTACACTGTCTTTGGCGAAGTGGTAGAAGGGCTTGAGATTGTTAGCCAAATATCGAAGGTGAAAACCGGGAAAGCAGATCGCCCGGTTGAGGATGTGAAGATTCTTAAAGTCGTTGTAGAATAATAAAAGCTATCAATCAGCCAATTACTAATTGACAGTGTTCGATTTAATTGAATGCTCAAATGAAAAAATTAGTTATTCTGACAGGAGCCGGAATGAGTGCCGAAAGTGGCATCAGTACCTTTCGCGATGCCGGCGGATTGTGGGATCAATATCCTGTGGAGGATGTGGCTACGCCCGAGGGGTGGGAGCGTAATCCAAAACTGGTGCTCGATTTTTATGCCGAACGCCGCCGTCAGTTGTTGAAAACTCAACCAAACGAAGGGCATTTCGGATTGGCCCGTTTGCAACAGCATTTCGATGTGCAGATCATTACGCAAAATATTGACAATCTGCATGAACAGGCGGGCAGCAAAAATGTGCTCCATCTGCATGGCGAACTGACCAAGGTGTGCTCGACGCACGATCCCAATTATATTGTGGATCTTCCAGTGGAAGCACCGTATATCCAATTGGGCGATCGATGTCCTCGTGGAGGGCAGCTGCGTCCCTTTATTGTCTGGTTCGGCGAGGCGGTTCCTGCTATTGAAGAGGCTGCCGATTTGAGTGCCCGGGCCGATATTTATGCCGTTATTGGCACGTCGCTCAATGTGTATCCGGCTGCGGGGCTGCTCCATTATGTGCCGCGAGATGTACCAATTTACCTGATCGATCCGAAAGAGGTAAGTGCATCCTGTTATCAACAAATTACCTATATACAACAACCCGCCACCAAGGGTGTGGCTCAGTTAGAGAAATTACTTCTCTCGTAAAGTTGTTAAATTTACAGATTTGGTATAAAAGGGGGCAAAATGGAATATAGAATATCCATTTTGCTCTTTTATTTTTATTGTACCCCCTTGTTTATGATGCTATTTGTAAAAATAAATTGCCAAAAGAGGTAAATGCCTGTAAAAAGCTATAGGATGGCATGTTTCTATGTAAAAATGAATTAAAAAAAAATAAAACGTGGGATATTTTGAGATATTTGCTTTCGTATTGTTGAATGCGTAATCTTTTTGCTATCTTTGCAACGGTTTCTACAATAAAATGCAATTAAAAATAGGTAAAGACATGAAAGCAAAACTTGAGTACATTTGGCTGGACGGTTCATATCCTACGCAGGGTATGCGCAGCAAAACAAAAATCGTTGAAGATTTTAGTGGCAAATTAGAAGATTGTCCTATGTGGAGTTTCGACGGTTCTTCAACACAACAGGCAGTTGGTGGTTCTTCAGATTTGTTGCTGCATCCGGTAGCACTTTTTTCAGATCCTGCCCGTAAAAATGGCTGGTTGGTTATGACAGAAGTATTAAACGCTGATGGAACTCCGCATCCTACTAATGGTCGTGCACATATCGATGACGAAGATTCAGATTTCTGGTTTGGCTTCGAACAAGAATATTTCTTGTGGGATCCTGCAACAAACCTTCCTTTAGGTTTCCCTGCTGGTGGCTATCCTGCTCCACAAGGCCCTTACTACTGTAGCGTAGGTGCACGCAATGCATTTGGTCGCGAAATTATTGAAGAACATTTGGATATTTGCCTCGAAGCAGGTTTGAACGTTGAAGGTATCAATGCTGAAGTTGCTGCTGGTCAATGGGAATTTCAGGTGTTTGCAAAAGGTGCTGCTGCTGCCGGTGACGAAACATGGGTTGCTCGCTATCTTTTGGAAAGAACTGCTGAAAAATACGGCATTATTATTGAATGGCATTGCAAACCGCTGGGTGATACCGACTGGAATGGTTCGGGTATGCACGCTAACTTCTCAAACAGTGTATTGAGAACATGCGGTTCGAAAGAAATGTACGAAAAAATTTGTAACGCATTTGCTCCGGACGATATCATCAAAGCACACATTGCTGTTTACGGTGCTGACAACGACAAACGTCTGACAGGTAAACACGAAACACAGTCTATCGACAAATTTAGCTTTGGTATTTCTGACCGTGGTGCTTCTATCCGCATTCCTATTGCAACCGTAGACAAGGGATGGAAAGGTTGGTTGGAAGATCGTCGTCCGAACTCGGCTGCCGATCCTTACAAAGTAGCTGCTCGTATCATCAAAACTGTTCACGGTGTGAAATAATTTTTGAGATACTTCAAAATAAAAAAGCGATTGGTCAGAGTGGTCAATCGCTTTTTTGTTTTGAAGCATTGAGGCTTTGTTTAGCCTCGCTTACTCGATGTTGTTCGCTTTTTTTATGCGTTCGATGATGTGCTTGCCAAGTGCCTCTTTGGTTGCCATGTGTTGTTTTATAGCCAGTACCGAATCGTCTGTTTCCATTGAGCCACGCACGTTTTCAAAATCTTTCTTCTGAGCCTCTTCATCTCCATCGATGCCAAATCCGATGCGTTGTGTCAATGTAAATTCTTTCTTGGCATCTTCGTATAGCCAACGGTCGATGTTCAATACGGCAGTCATCCACTCTTCAACCACGGCTATCACATCTTCTGGCGTAAATTCATCGGGGCGCTTGCCATACCATTGCGATAGTGTGTTGAAGGCCCATGTCCACTCGTAGTCGTAATAACTCTCGTGAATTTTTTTGAATGCCCAGCTGATATTCTCCAACGAGTTCTCGGCGCCCTTTTCAATATTGACGAGAAGAATATTCAGCACCGGAGATGGGCAGATCATTCCAGCAATGTCGACCCATTTCCCGCAGCCTTCCGGAAGGGTCGCCTTCAAGACCGATCGGATCTCTTTTGCGTCGAGTATTTTGTCGCTTTTTCCCAACTGGGTGATAAGCGAGTTGCCGAGGAATTTCCAAATGGCATTCTCGTATAGCCGGATGCCACGCGACAAGATGCGAGCTTCGATCTCTACTCCCTGGTGTTTATACAGGGCGCATGTCTCGTCTTTTTCGCGCATGGTAAGAAGCAGGTTCCGTCCGTGTATCATTCGTTCCACAGTAAATGGACTCAAAAGGTTGTAATTAATTGAGTCGAGGAGATCCTTGCTTTTGCGCACATCGCGTTTGGGCCATTTTTGTGAGTCGCGTATAGTGCCGATACTGCGCAGGTTTACTGCAGGAGAGAGATACGAAACGTCTTTGTGTTCAATTAGATAGGAAAATGGGAGTTCGGATGTGTCGCAGTGAGTGTAGTGACGCCCGGAGATTAGTGTAAAGGCACCAATTTTGGCAGGCCAGAGAATGTACGAATCGCTGGCAGTTTTGCTTCCCCGTTCTACAAATCCTTGATGAATAGGACCCAGTTTGTACATATGGTTACTTTGGTTCGACCCGCTACCGGCATTCAAAAATGAATACATACCGGCGATCAGCAGTGTCGATTTGTGATGGGTAACGGTGAAAGGACCGGCGAATATGGAACAAGCCTCGCCATGCAGTCCCTGACAGTTGGCAAAAAAGAGCGAATTGTCCGCAGAATAGTGCTTGTCGAGAATGCATCCTTGACCGATGAAGCAGTTGGTTACCAACGTGGCATTGTTGACTTTGGAGCCTGCGCAAATGATAAAATTTTGCATGTGGCATCCGTCGCCAATGTAAACTGGATCGGCGCTTTCGCTATTGACCGTGCCGTTTTTAATCAGACGAGCGCCTTCGATATGCGCTTTTTCTCCAATTTTTACGTTCAGAATCGTATCGCAACGATAGATTCGTGCCCCCGAACTGATAGTTCCTTGCGAACTTTTAATCCGGTTGCTATAGGCACTAATCATCTGCTCGATATTTTCAATCAATTGTGGACGATGACGGTACAGAGAAAGGATATATGCCAGTTGAGCCGACAGTTTGTCGTATATCATCACGCTACGGTTGCCAGCTTCGCTAATAGCATTGATACTGATGCCGTTACCGAAAGAAGACTCTCCGTCGACAGCCAGAAGTTTTACGTCAAAGATAATGGCATTGTCTTCGATGGTGTAATTGGCTACATAGTCGCGGATGGTGTGTATCAATACATTGTTGCCTATGGTGCAGTTGTGAATCCACGCATCGTAGATGCCGGTGTGGGTGGTAACGCCTCCAGCCAACGTTATTTCGTTGCCAAACCGGCCTAGGCGGTTGTGGCCGGTAAATTTTACATTTCTGAAAAATTCGGGGGTGAAGTTTTCAACTACTTCAATATCAGTCCAATTGTCGGCCCGGCAAAATTGCAGTTGTAGACGCGCAATTTCGGTTTCTGTTAGTTTTCGATAATTCACGGATTAACTTTTAATTTACTGTAAATTTGATATTTATCTCAAATATCTTCCTCTCATCTCACCGCTCATCATCTCCACTGAAGATACGTCTTCGTCTCATTTCAGACCATATGTGGTCTTTATCACCCGAAATTCTGTACGTCGGTTGATCTTGTTCGCAATCTCTTGTTGCTCTGGTTTTAACGATTTTATAAATGCTTCGTTTAGCACGGTTCCTTCTTTCAGGAATAGGTAAGTTGCTGCTATGTTTGCATCTACCGTTAATGGCATGCTGGCACCATACCCTTTGCCCGAAACGCGATCTTTGGCAACTCCGGCCTGCGTAAGAAAATCGACAACTGTTTGGATTCTTTTTTCAGATAAAGTCTGGTTTGCTTCGGCTGTTCCTATCATATCGGTGTGGGCAGCCAGTTCAATCGTAATATTCGGGTTGTCCTTGAGTATTTTAACCAGATTATTTAATGATGTTTCAGATTCTTTGGTCAGAGTCCATTTGCCAAAATCAAAGAAAATGTTGTTGAGGGGTATCGGTTTGCCCACAGGAGTCAACTGAAATGAAACTTTGAAGGTTTTGCTTTCCTTGACTCCTTGTGTGGAAAGTTGATTGCGTTGGTTGAGAAATCCGCGGCAGGTAGCCAGCAGCACGTACTCTACATTGGGGTCTACCTTGTAGTAGAAAGTGCCGTCTTTCTTGGTGCGTAGTTTTACGTTGGCTCCGTTGGTGCCGATGATTCGTATGATGGCATCTCCCAGAATCTGCTTCTGATTGTCAGAGACAACTCCTGCAATGGCATACTCTTTTTCGGGGAGATTGAAACTCCATATTTTGTCGTATCCTTTGCTTTCTCCACGGTTGGAACTGAAATATCCTTTCGGTTTTTTGCCCTCGAATGTGATGCCGAAGTCGTTACCATTTGAGTTGAACGGGGGCATCATATTGGTTACTGTCCATGTCGTAGCATCGATTCTTGTCGCATGAAAGATGTCAAGCCCTCCAAGCCCCGGGTGTCCGTTGGATGAAAAGTAGAGCGTGCCGTCCGGATGGGCATAAGGAAACATTTCGTCACCGGCCGTATTGATTGTCGGGCCGAGATTTTTTGGTGTTTTCCATATTCCCCGTTCGTTCACAGACATCCAGATGTCTTTGCCTCCATAGCCGCCTTTTTTGTTGTCGGATACAAAATAGAGCGTATCGCCGGTGAGGTTGATTGCCGGATGTGCTGTTGTTATGCTACTATCTTTGAATAAAATAAGCTGTTTCGGTTCTGTCCATTGGCCTCCCGAGCGGTTGGATACAAAAATTTGTGCTCCCAGACTCTGGTCTTCGCTGTAGGGGCATCGGGTGAAGTAAACTGTTTTGCTGTCTCCGGTGAAAGAGGCCGCTCCTTCGTCGAAATCGGTGTTGAAGCCGCCCTCCATGGGCTGTGGCTTTTCCCATTTGCCTGCTACATTTTTTTGCGACAGGAAGAGGTCGTTTTGAGGGAATCCGGTAATGTTACTCGGTTTGCGGATGGTGGTGTTGGTGTGCGATGAGGCTAACAGCAGCGACGATCCTTCGGCATCGGCAAACACAGGACAAAAATCGGAAGCATTTTTTGAATTGAACTCCCCGGCGCGTTGAACGACATAGTCTGTTTTAAGCTTTTGCCATTCGGATAGCCTCTGGCAGGCAAGTATGCCGTTGTTGGCTATCTGGTTGTTGGGGTGTGCCTTGAGGTAGGTTTGATACATCTTTAGCGCTTCTCCATAGTTGCCGTTTTCGTGAAGAACCCGGGCGTATTGGAGATAGACGATGCTGTCCTTGTATTTTCCTTTGATAGAAGAAGCATAGGCATTGATTGCTTTTCCCGGTTTATTTGTTATTCGCAGGCACTCTCCTTGTTGAAAAGCTGCGTAAGCCCGGAACTGCTTTTTACTCACCGGCAATGTTGAGTAGGCCTTTCTGTACAGATTGCCAGCGGCGTAATATTCCCCGATGTCGTATTTTTTATCTGCTCGTTTCAGCCTGGCCATAGGGCCGCACGATTGCATCAGGACACATATCGCCAATATCCAACAAGCAGTAAAGGTCTGTTTTGCCATCTGTTTCATCGATAGATAATAAAGACAAAGTTAGTTATTTTTCAGATAGTATAAAAAACTATTGTTCGCGCATTAGGTTTGTGATGACGCTGTCCGACAAAAAGAGTCCTTCGGGCGACAGGCGGAGGTAGTTGTTGTCTAAAAACAGGATTCCGGACTTGATGAAATGTTTGCTTTGCTTCAATAATTCCTGTTTTGCCGCAGTTCCAAACTGATTCTCCATTAACTCGACAGAGATCCCTTTTGTTGTGCGCAACGAGATTAATATCATTTCGTTGTATTTGTCCGTTACGGACAGAATTTCTTTCTCAAAGCAAGGCTTTTCCTGTTCTATTCCGGAAATATATTTTGCCGTGTTGGCAACATTCCATTGGCGCGACTCCCTGTCGAACGAGTGTGCCGAAGGACCGATACCCAGATAAGGGGTGCCATCCCAATACGATGAGTTGTGTCGGGAGTGAAATCCGGGAGTGGCGAAATTGGATATTTCGTATTGCTCGATACCCCTCTCCTTGAGCATGGATTGCAACAAATGATACATTGCAACGCTTGTCTCTTCGGTTACCGGTATGATGCGACCCTCTTTTCTCTTGCGTTCGAACAGTGTGCCCTCTTCATACGTGAGGTGGTATGCCGAGATGTGTTGTATATTCAACGCGAGAGCTTGAGAAATCGTCTCTTCCCATCCGGGAATAGTTTGTCCCGGAAGTCCGTACATAAGATCGATGCTGATGTTCTGGAAATAGCGTTGCGCTTCCCTTACGGCTTCTACGGCCTGTTGTGCGGAGTGTCTGCGGCGAAGCATGGACAGTTCATCGTCATGGAAAGATTGTATTCCGATGCTTAACCGGTTGATCGGAAGTTCGGAGAGCTCTTTCAACTTCTCTGCCGAAAGGTCGTCGGGATTGGCTTCAAGGGTAATTTCTGTGCATTTTTCGATATCCCATCGCTCTGCAATGGTGGCGAAAATGTCGGATAATTGCTTGTGTGTTAATATGGAGGGAGTTCCTCCTCCGAAGTAGATAGTCTGCAGCTCTTCCCCTTTCGGGTAATCAGCCCGGAGCTCGATCTCGTGTTGGAGGGCATTTACGAGTTTGTCGGTCAGCGATCCTTGTACGCCGGAATAGAAATCGCAATAAGAACATTTTGATTTACAGAAAGGTATATGGATGTAAAGACCTGCCACAGTAAAATAGTGAGATTGTTTGTTGTGCAAAGGTAAAAATCATTTGCAGAAATAAGAAAAATGGTTTACCTTTGCAGTCCGAAAAACCAGAGGCGAGCTTACGATCTGTTTTTCAAAAACAACATTCGGGGTGTAGCGCAGTCCGGTTAGCGCACCTGCTTTGGGAGCAGGGGGTCGTGGGTTCGAATCCCGCTACCCCGACAAAACAAGAGAGACATTTGCAATTTGCAAATGTCTCTCTTGTTTTTAGATTAAAGGGACGGTTGAGAAATAGAGTTCAACCGTCCCTGAAAGTATAGATGGAATTGATCAATTCCCAAATATCAGAATGCCGCCAAGGGCATCTACCACAATTGGTTTGTTCCGATCGATAGTTTGTGCAATCAGTCGTTTGCTCAACTCGTTGAGTACCTCGCGCTGAATGACTCTTTTGACCGGGCGTGCCCCGAATTGCGGATCAAACCCTTCTTTGGCTATCTGAGTCAGAGCTGCTTCGGTAACCTGAAGATCCACTCCGTTTTCTTGCAGCTGACGTTTGATAAGGTTTACTTGCAGGTCCACGATCTGTTTGATTTCGTTTTCGTTGAGCGGCGCAAACATTATCAGTTCGTCGATACGATTTAAAAACTCCGGTCGAATGGTCTGTTTTAGCAGTTCGAACACCTCGGCTTTGGTGCGGTCAATCACCTCCTCCCGGTTGTTGTCGTTGATCTTTGAAAAGTTTTCGCGGATCAGGTTGGAGCCCATGTTGGAAGTCATGATAATGATGGTGTTCTTGAAATTCACCGTGCGACCCTTGTTGTCAGTCAGCCGGCCGTCGTCCAATACCTGCAACAGCACATTGAATACGTCGGGATGCGCTTTTTCGATTTCATCGAACAGAACGACCGAATAAGGTTTGCGGCGAATGGCTTCCGTCAACTGCCCGCCTTCGTCGTAGCCTACGTATCCCGGAGGCGAACCAATAAGCCGGGTAACGGAGAATTTTTCCTGATATTCCGACATATCAATACGGGTCATCATATTCTCGTTGTCGAACAAAAATTCGGCTAATGCTTTGGCTAGTTCCGTTTTTCCCACACCGGTAGTTCCCATAAAAATGAACGATCCGATCGGGCGTTTCGGGTCATTCAATCCGGCACGGCTGCGGCGTACCGCATCCGCAATTACGTTGATTGCCTCGTTCTGACCGATCACGCGTTTGTGAAGTTCTCCTTCCAGATTGAGCAGTTTGTCTTTCTCGGTCTGCAACATTTTGTTGACGGGAATGCCTGTCCATTTCGAAACCACATCGGTAATGTCTTCGTCGTCTACCTCTTCTTTAATCATCGGCGAATCGGCCTGCAGTACGTGTAGTTTCAACTTGTCTTCTTCTATTTTATTCTCAAGTTCTTTCAATTTTCCGTAACGAATTTCGGCAACTTTTCCGTAGTCGCCTTCCCGTTCGGCTTTGTCGGCTTCGAATTTCAGATTTTCAATCTCAATTTTTGACTGCTGTATCTGGTTCATCACCTCTTTTTCGGAGAGCCATTTGGCTTTGCTCACACTCTCTTGTTGTTTCAGATCGGCAATCTCTTTGCCGAGTTGTTCCATCTTTTGCTTATCGTTCTCCCGCTTGATCGCTTCGCGCTCAATTTCAAGTTGTTTTATTTTGCGTGATATTTCATCAAGCTCTTCGGGTACGGAGTCTACCTGTAAGCGTAGCCGCGCAGCTGCCTCGTCCATCAGGTCGATGGCTTTGTCGGGCAGAAACCGATCGGTGATATAACGGCTCGAAAGTTCCACGGCCGCAATAATCGCATCGTCTTGGATACGTACCTTGTGGTGGTTTTCGTAACGCTCCTTCAGTCCACGCAGAATAGAAATGGCATCGGCCTGATCGGGCTCGTTTACCATTACAATTTGAAACCGACGTTCGAGCGCCTTGTCTTTTTCAAAGTATTTCTGGTATTCGTCGAGGGTAGTGGCTCCGATTGCACGCAGTTCGCCACGGGCCAGAGCCGGCTTCAGAATGTTGGCAGCATCCATTGCTCCTTCACTTTTCCCTGCACCAACCAAAGTGTGTATTTCGTCGATAAATAGGACTATTTCGCCATCCGAGCGGATCACCTCGTTGATGACCGATTTCAACCGCTCCTCAAACTCTCCTTTATATTTTGCCCCAGCAATCAGAGCACCCATATCCAGCGAAAAGAGCTGTTTTGATTTCAGGTTTTCGGGAACGTCACCCCGCACAATACGATGTGCCAACCCTTCGGCAATCGCCGTTTTCCCGGTTCCCGGTTCTCCGATCAAAATTGGATTGTTCTTGGTGCGGCGACTCAGGATCTGAAGCACGCGACGAATCTCCTCGTCACGTCCGATTACCGGGTCGAGCTTGCCGGAACGGGCGCGTTCATTCAGGTTGATGGCATATTTATTTAGAGCATTGTAGGTTTCTTCGGCCGATTGGTCGGTTACTTTACTCCCTTTGCGCAATTCGGCGATGGCCGAGCGTAATGCCGCTTCGGTCAAGCCTGCGTCTTTGAGCAAGGTAGATACCTGGTTTTTTTCGGTCAAAAGGGCTAAAAGTATAAACTCGAGCGAGACATACTGGTCGCCTTCCTTGTTGATAAAATCGAGCGCTTTTTGCAAAACGGTATTGGTTTCACGACTCAGGTAGGGCTCTCCGCCGGTTACTTTCGGGAAGGATTCCACCATTTGATCGACGGTGGAAGAGATAGCCGAACCGTTCACACCTGTTTTTCCGAACAGAAAATTGGTTACATCCGTCCCGATTTTGAGAATGGCTTTCAACAGATGCGGCGTTTCAATGGCTTGCTGATTGTTGCTTTGTGCCAGTTGAATTGCTTCTTGGACGGTTTCCTGCGCCTTGATTGTAAAATTGTTGAAATTCATATATTTATAATTGTTTTATTGGGTTCGCTTCTGGTGGATTTGTTCGTAGAATGATAGTCCGTGGTTATTGCAGCAAAAGTTTTGCCAGGTTTATTTTAAGACAAAAAGTCATTTATTTGTTAATAAATCGGAAAAAATGGCAGGTTGAAAAGGCAGGGAATCTGTCAATGGAAATTATCTTTTGAAAGGATCCTGACCAAACAGATGTTTGCGGTTGTATTACGGAACGGTCGTAAAAGTGTTAATTTCAGAGCGACATCTCGTCGCCCTGAAATCATGATTAAGTAAAATAAGCAAAGTATCATTGCTCTATTTGCAATGATATGAGGTAAATATGTCCTTACTGTACATATAGTTCTATGATTTTACAAGCAAACAGATAATCGTATTTTGCCTGAATTCGATCAGAGGCAGCCTTCGAAAGCGCAGTTTGCTTTTCGTTTACTTCAAATGTATTGGCTTTCCCGACTTCAAATTTCTCCAGAACGGCCTCATAAGCGATCTGCGACGCTTCTTCTTCCTTCTGGAGCGAACGCAACTTTCCCTTAGCAGCAACAGCGCGGCAATAGGTCTGTTGAATCGTCTTATAGAATGTAAGCTTTACGGTCTCCAATGTCAGCTGTTGCTGTTGCATGTTCAGCGTTGCTGTTTGTACTTTATGCTTAACATCAAACCTGCTGAAAAGTGGAACAGAAAGTGTTGCCCCTATTATTTGTTGTTGGTTCTGATATAATTGTTTCGAAAAAGAGACATTCTTTGCTCCATCCTTTAGATTAGAATAAAAATAATATCCGTTGTAGTATCCTCCCGACAGGTCTATTGTAGGCCAATATCCGGCACGGGCCACTCCTATATCAGCACGAGCTTTTTCGATACGGTATTGGGCAGAACGAATAGCCGGATAATTATTTAATGCCGTACTATAAAGCATATCTGCATTGCCGGGAAGAACGCATATAGTGTCTAACCCAGAAGCGGAGACATCAAAATCATTAATACGTTCAAATTGTAATAATTGGGTTAGGTCAATGAAAGCCAGTTGTTGATCGGTTTGTAATTTGATTAGCGAAGCGGAGTCTTTGGCTAGCTGCGCTTGACTGTCATATAGTTCTGAACGGGATAGTTTTCCTACCTGTATCATGCGCCGCGCTTTATCGGCTTGTTTAGATGAAAGATTTACCTGCTCTTGCGCCGAACGAGTTAACTCTTTATCGAGTAAAATCTGTAGGTAAGCAGCCATTACATCTATTACCAAGTCTTGCTGAGCCTGTTCCTTGTCGGCTTTGGATGCATTCAAATTGCATTTCGCTGATATAATGCCGTTGCGAATGCGAAATCCAGTAAAAAGAGGCAGAGAGATTGACACACTCAAATTTGCTGCAGAAGCATTGCTTTGTGAGTAGACTCCGGATGCAGAAGGTGATAAGCCCATATTATACCCCTCATGTAGCGATCCAGACAAAGAAGGTAGTCGTTGACATTGAGCGGTTTTTAATGCAATATTTGCTTGTTGAACGGAGAGTTGTTTCTCCCGTATAGTAAGGTTGGCTGCTTTTGCTCTGTCGATGCACTCTTGCAGTGTCCACGTTTGACGGGCATTAACAACAGGGACGATACAAAGCAGGATGACGATCAGTTTCAGGATTTTCATAGTGGAATATTTATTTATTTACCTGACTGATAAATGAGAGATAGAGTCTTTCCAACAACCGCATATCACGAGTAATGATTTCGGCCTGTCCCTTTAAACCTTCCCTGTACTGGATACGACCATTAAAAGTAGTTGTCAATCCCTGTATTAAGGATACCTTTGCATAATAACCGCTGTCAGTAGTGATATGAGAAATAAACTCGATACGGCCCTGTAAGGCTCCGTATTCCTGAAAAGGATAGGAAGGGAATTTAAGCAGCACTTTCTGTCCTACGGCAATTTTTCCCAGATTGGATTGAGGAACGGTTATATTGGCAAAATAATGGCTGTTTTCGGGATTCACGAAGTCAGATAGTTTGAGTAGCCTGCAATTGCTGGTTTCTTGCACGTAGGTTGCAAAAGCGACTCTTCCGTCAATTGGGGCAACCAACAGGTATTTCTTTTTCCATTCATCTATCTGACTCTTCAGTGTATTGAGAGCTTGTTGAAAAATAGATTTTTGTTGTGCAATGGTGTTATTTAATTCTTCCAGTTCTTTGATTTTTTCATTTTGTTGAGACTCATTATTGATGACCTCATTATTTATTTGAGGAAGGGTCAGCTTCTTGTTGAGCAGATTACTTTTTTCAGCAGTATAATCGAAGTCGGATATTACTTTATCATTGGCCAACTTCTGATTGGCGTTAAATGTTTTTTGCGATAATGACAAATCCTGTTCTTTCAGACTTTTTTGTTCTTCTAAATTGGCATGTAGCTTTTTCAGGTTACCCATGTCAGCAGATAACATCTGCTTCTTTCTAATATAAAAGCCATTGGCGAGATAACCGGTAAAAGTGAGCCAGGCCTGCGAAAAAGTTTGGTAGGGTGTTTGTAATTCACCTAATTGTATCTTATCATTGTGGATATATTGTCGAACCAATTCAGGCATATTCCGATTTAGCACAGACTGCATGCTATCTACTGCTGCCGATAATCGCAACACATCCTCATGCATCGCCGTCGATTCAATATATCCCAGGACTTGGTCTTTGCTCACAATTTCATTTTCCGTGACGAGCAATTTGGTTAGTTTTCCACTGGTAGTGGTAATTACCGGCTTGGGTGCGTTGATGGATACAAGACGTCCATTGGCAGTAACGGTATCAGGATATTTTATTAGCCAACAAATCAGTGACAATACCAATAGCATAATAAAGAAGACGGAAATACCCCATCTTACGATAAACGGAGGACGGGAAGAAATAATATCTTCCACCTCATTTCCATGTTCGGCAAAAGTCTCCCGAATAACAACAGAAATTACTTCTTGTCGATTGTCCGTTACCAATGTTTTATTATCTTTAGTTTCCAAGTTCCAATTGATTTTTTACCAGTTCATAATATTTTCCTTGCTGGGCAACCAAATCGGCATGTGTACCTTCTTCTGCAATTTCACCGCCCTCCATCACTACAATCTTATCTGCATTTTTTACCGTGCTTAGGCGGTGTGCTACCACAATCACCGTTTTTTCTTTGAAAAATTCCTGTAGGTTTTCTAAAATTACTTTTTCATTATTGGCATCGAGCGAATTGGTTGCTTCATCAAAAAAAATAAACTGAGGATCTTTATAAACGGCACGGGCAATAGCAATGCGCTGACGTTGACCGCCACTAATTCCCTGTCCTTCTGCCCCCAATTTTGTGTAAAAGCCTAACGGTAAAGACTCAACGAAGGATAGGATATTAGCCGTACTACAAGCCGTTATCAGTTTTTCATTATCAATACTTTCGTCTGTTACGGTGATATTTTTTCGTATATCGGCATTGAAAATAAAGCTATCCTGCATTACACACCCACTGACACTACGCCAAAATTTGGGACTGATCGTTTTGACGTTGGACTGTCCCAGGTAAATATCTCCTTTATAACTATCGTAAAACCGCAAAAGCAGTTTCACTAAAGTTGTCTTACCACTTCCGCTCATACCCACAATGGCTGTAACCTTTCCTTCGGGGATGGTAAGGCTGATATTTTTCAGTACAGGTTCATTTCCTGCTCCTGGATAAGTAAAAGAGAGATTTTCTAAAATAATATTACGTTCTGACGGCAAATAGTGATTGAACAGCTTCTCTGCTGGCTCTTCATCTTCCAGTGTATGTATATCATTCAAACGTTCCAATGATATCCTGGCATCTTGTGCCTGTTGAGTAAATCCCACCAATTGCTCCACCGGACTATTAAGCTGTCCCAAAATGTATTGCACGGCTAGCATTGCTCCTAGGGTTAGTTTTCCTTCTATCACCAGTTGTGCAACAAGGAATGTGATAAAAATATTCTTCCCCTGGTTAATAAAAAAAGCCCCTATTTGCTGGTACTGACTAAGGGATAAACTCTTAAAATTGAGCTTGAACAGGCCTGCCTGCAATTCTTCCCATGCCCAACGGAAAGTATTTTCGGCATTGTTGAGTTTTATTTCCTGCATACCATAGACTAATTGCATGGATGCGTTGTTTTCTTTGGATGCGATGGCAAACCGCTGGTAATCGAGCTTACGACGGTATCTAAGAAATAGTTGTATCCAGTTTAAATACAAAATACTACCGATAGCAAAAATTAGAAAAACAGTCATATTGTATTTCAACAAGACAAACGAGAATACAATCAGATTGACAATGGAAAAGAGAGTTGTAAGCGCCGTACCAGTCAGGAAACTCTGGATTCGGCTGTGATCTCCGACCCGTTGCATGATATCGCCCGGATGCTTGCTGTCGAAAAACTGCATAGGTAGCCGTAAGAGTTTAGACCAGAAGCCCGAAAGCAACGAGATATTAATTCGAACACTGATATACAGTAGAATGCGGCTGCGAATAAACTCCACTACGGTTTGTGAAAACAGCAACATTATTTGTGCTACCAGAATGATCTGTACGAAGTTCAGGTTTTGCGTGTTGATACCGGTATCGACAATATTCTGCGTCAGATAGGGTAAAATCAGTTGAATAAGACTACTGATAAGCAATCCTAACAGGATCTGCCCTACATATGCTTTATTGTCTTTGAGGTACCCGAACAGAAAGCTCCATCCAATTTTCCGTTTCACAGTTTCGTCAAAAGCTGCTTGTTCCTGTTCTTTGAGAAATGGAGTACACTCCAGCAAAAGGGCAGTGCCTTTACCCACTCCCTCTTCTGTAGTCGATATCCAGTGTTGCAGAAATTCTTCACGGGTGAGAGTAATCAATCCCTTTGCTGGATCGCTAATTACAAGCTTGTTTTTGTTCGACTGCGGCGTCAGCACCACAAAATGATACTGATCCCAATGAAGAATAGCCGGAAGAGGTGCATCCTTCAGCAATTGTTCGAAAGTAAGTTTGGCACCTATCGATTTTAACCCGATGCTTTCGGCAGCCTCCGCCAGTCCCAACATCGAAACGCCCAGCTTGCCATACTGTGATTTATTGCGTAGGTAATCGAGCGTAATGCTGCGCCCGTAATATTTGGCAATCATCCGAAGGCAGGTGGGGCCGCAATCCATGGCATCAAGCTGGCGGTAAAGGGGAAAATTCATACAATAATTCTATCGGATTTTTGTTTTCTCTTACTATCTATCGTAAATATTCTGAAGAGCATATTGTCAGTTATAATGGTATCTCGCAACATACTGTATGCAATAGAATCTCAGAATCGATATGTCGCGGACAATAAAATATTTCTTGGTCTTATTCTATAGCTTTTATAGATTGTATTCAAATCATTCCCGATAAAGTAAGAATAGCGCTTTTCATTGAGCATATTTCTCACTCCGCAGGATAATTCCCATCTGTTTCCTGGAAGATAAGAGGCGGAGACATCCGACAGGATAAAGTTTTTGTAATTGTTTGCGGTTAACTCATTGCAATAATGTTCGAGGGTATAACTCAGTTGTAACGCTTTGGCCAGAGAGAATGAAGCTTTCAATGATTCGAACAAGCGATTGGATGAAAAATATGGTTGATTACTCTCCATCTGGTATTTATTGTAAGCATAAGAAAATTCGTATGTTAAATTGCAGATGTTGTTTATTTTTGAATTTATCCGGCCCTTGAACGAATACGTATCTGAAGTGTGCGGAATAGCTATGCCATTTCGCATAATACTCGACTGATTATGAATGAATCCGGGATAGATCGATACGATTCCATTGATAAAGTCGATTCCTTTACTCAATGAACCTGAAACAGATAACATGGTTGTATTACTATTTCCCGGATAGTAATAATTTAAGATATTGTCTCCAGCAAAATCTTGTCCCGCTATTTTTGTGTTTTGCCTCTTTGCCAACAGAATGCCAAAGCTTGCAAACAACGTTTTAATAACATCTTTATAGTCTGCACTTAGCGAAAAATTGGCACTCTTCCCGGTGGAAAAATCAATATAACCCGCCGTTTGATTCTGGTAATTATTCAGAATATTGCCGTGATAAAACAGACTCTCATCGGGCAAATTTTTGGAATAGGATGCGGAAGTGCTCAGTTTCAACCGGGACGAAGCAACCCAATTGATAGAAAAGGAGGGATTTGCTCCGTAAAACTGATGCGCTTGATGGTCAATAAATAAGGTCTGGTAAAATAGTGCTCCCGATAGAGAGAAGTGAAAGTCATTGAGGTTATATTGAAAGGAGGGGGTAATATCTATTTTGAGTTTGTGCGTATTCAACCCGTTTGTAATGGTATCCAATTCATTTTCTATGCTTTTGAATTGGTATAATAATCGGATGGGGGCCTGAATCCATATTTTGCCGATTTTAATGGTGTAATCCAATGAATTGCTCGAATAGAAAGAAGACAATCCGATATTTTCAGAAACAGACGAAAGATTGTTTTTCGTGACCATGAGATATTGAGGTTTGGAGGCATATTCATTGTTCGACCGGAAGGTAAAGAATGTATCTCCGACGCGTCGAAGAATATCAAAATCGTTATTGATTTTCCAATTTTCGATGCTGGCTTTCTGGGTGTTTGGATAGCTTCCGCGTATATCGATAGATGGATCTCTCCGGTCGTAACTGAGCTTGAAATCGTTGTTCAAATAATATTTTTTCTGATTGGACTTGAGTTGAAGTTTTCCGGTAAGCGCTTTCTTCAGTTCCCGTGCATTTTCAGTTTTGTCTTCTACCAAAGTCTGGTTCCCTCCGAGAAAATAGGTGGTTTGCGAAGTATATTCCGATTCTCGGCGGTCGAGAGATCCGGTAAACTCGGTAACCAGATCAAAATCTTTTCCCACTTTCACTAGATTGTTGGAAGTGAGATTGTTTGTTTGATTGAAACACGAACGGCTGCTTCCAATGTCGTTTGCCGAAGAGGGCGTTACCTGAATATAGGAGGGTGATTGATTATTAACGATGGGAACAAAATCATTTATGGAAGTGAATACATTCATTTCGAGCGATTCATTCCCGGCATTGTTCCCTTTATAAGTATTCAGACTTTGTGCTTTTGGTTTGAACCGCATGGCAAAGGCTTCCCCCGTCCACAACTCGGGAGATCCGGCTCCGGCTTTCAATGTGCCAGCCCAGCGCGACTTGGCATCTTCTTTCAATTTAAGATTCAGGGCCGGAGAACCCGAAAAAACGACGTCTTGCAACGCCTTAACCGGCTGGTGATTTTCCATGATTTCAACACTGGCCACATCTTTATACGACACATTGTTGGTTGCTAAACCATAACGTCCTCCCAACAGGTCGGAACCTTCAATATAAAATTTGTTCAGGGACTGTCCCTGATACTTTATTTCACCGGTATTGAGCACCTCTATTCCGGGTATCTTTTTGAGTACATCCCCGATGGTTCTGTCTTCTTTTGCCGAAAAGGAAGATACCAGATACGTAATGGTATCGCCCCGCTGCATAATTTTTTGAGGAGATACCACCACCTCTTTCAGTTCAAAGTTTTTACTTACTAACTCTATGTGCAAAGGGAGGTTCTTTGGCAATATTCTATGAGTCTGGGAGGCATACCCCAAACAGGAGAAGGTCAGGTTCAGTGAATCCGGCTGAATATCTTTTTTCAATTCAAAACTACCATCTTTAGCCGTTTGCGTAAAGGCAACAATGCGATTGTCCTTGAGACGTTTTGCCGAAATAAGTGCGCGTTCGATAGGTTTTCCGGTGCTTTTATCAATAACCTTTCCCGAAACTGTAATGGTTTGGGAAAAGAGTTCGAAAGAAGCAACGAACAAAAACAGAATACTCCAACAAAGCTTGCTCATCGGTATTGATAATTAATGATAATCTCTCTCTATAAAATCGTATGCGTTATGCTTGCGGGTGGAAGCGTCAGTTGACGAGCCAAGGTCAATGTCGGTTGCTGTTTTAATAACCTGATTCTGATCTTTTTTCTCCAACTCTTTTTTTGCTTTGAGAAATTTTATCCGTGTTGTTTGTTCATACTTCCTGTCCCAAAAATTATATACAGAAACAGGCTGCAAATTGGTCGATTTGATTCCAACCATTGTATAATGGTAGTGAAAATTCTTATCATAGGCCTCCATAATCAGACCTGGCAGTCCGGATAGTTTCCAGGGCCCATCGCTGATAGCAATGTCCGGAGTATACCAGACCAAAAACGTATGCCCCCGAAAATTGCAGGAGGCTAAATTGCAGGGATAGTCTAAAACTTGTTTGGAAGAATCTATCATGATCCATTTTTGTGCTTCAAAGGGTTCTTCATAGGTATATCCACTAATAAGCATGCTGGTTTGTGTCGTCATTTTCCCCGTCGGATAATTTTTATACAGATAATCCGAAGTCGTTTTTGCTCCCGGTATGCTGTTGAAATCGCGCCTGCGGATCGCCTCGACGGTTAATCTGCCGGCAATTTTACTTCCTACGGGATCTGTTCGTAAGGAATCGCCAAAGAAAGTATAACGACTAAAAAACTGGCTCATATTTTTTCCAATGCGTAAAATCATCAAATCTTCAGGCAGAAGGGTTCCTGTGGTTGTATCTCTTTGAACAAGAAGTTTGTATTGGCATTCTAAGACAGCCGGTTCAATCGCTTTCTGCTTTTGCGCAATAGCCGGGGGCAACAAGACTAAAGAAACGAAGAATAAGGCTGCTTTTTTCATACGGGAAGATTTGTTGATCGATAACTTGTAGTGAGTTCAGTATCCTATTGTTTACTTATCTTTATAATCACGTTCAATGTCATCGTACTTTCTTTCACTTTTCTCGTAGGGTAGGTTGGTTTTAGACATTTCCATTTGCTGCATAGTCTCTCCTATCTTGCCAAATTTCATTTGCAAAAATTCTTTACGACTGATTGATTGTGTATCATTGGATATTTTTGTGCTTATGGGTTCTTCCGCTTTCTTAAAACCGATAAGCGTGAAGTTATAATGTCCTTTTGTGTCGTGTAGTTTAATGATCAGACCGGGCAATCCATAAAATTTCCATGGACCCTCATTTATCGGGATGTCCGGTGTAAACCATGCCTCATAATCTCTTCCTCTGTAATGACATTGTGCTTTTTGACAATGATATCCCAATATGGTTGCCGTATCACTTAAGATGTCCCAATCCTGCGGCTGCAGGCTCTCTTTGTAAATGAAATTTTGGCGTTGAATATTATCTTTTACGCGAATCTCGTTTTTACCATAATCCTTGTAAAGATCGGAAGTGAATGCGCCATACGTAAAGCTGTTATTACGTACATACGAAATGTCGCCCGTCCGGTGAAATGCTTCGAAACTTTTTGCAATTGAAATGCTAAATAGTTTTTTCTCCAGTTCCGGATTGTGTGTTCTAAGAGAGTCGATATAAAATTTTTGATATGTAAACCCTTTGGTTACGTGGTCGCCTATTTGTACAATATAGATTTCTTGCCTGAAATGCTCCTTCGTTAGCGTATCTCTTAACATGTCGAATTGATAAGCACATTTGTGGTGCGATTTTTCCTGGCTATAACAGGAATAACCGGAAAATAGGATAGCAATAATGAGGCAAAAGATGTGTTTGAAGATTTTCATAAGGTTTCAAAAGTTTATTGTAAAAGCTAATGTTCTGTATTTTAGCAGATAAACAGCTTAAAATAGAACATTAGCTTATCAAAAATAGTTGACTTTTAGATTATAGTCCTATGTTGACAACAGGATTTAATTATATGTCAGAGAAAATATTAATTACAATAGTTGTTCCAGCCATACCAAAAGCCTTCAAATGCACCGGCACTCCAGTTATTTGCATTATTCTGAAAATCCTGTTTTATTGTAGCACAATATTCCTCAGCAGATACACCTCCTTCAATTTGTTTCATTTCTTGACGAGACAATTCTTTCACATCTTTCAAATTTAAATTCATTAGTTTTTTCATAATAAATAATTTAAGTTATTTCTGTAGAAATTATACAACAAATGGCCAATTTATTGCCCATTGCCCTACAGTTTTACAATGGCTATTTAATGTCAACATTAAATTCAGTCATAAATTTTAGATCTTCCATTTTATAATGCCTTGGTAATCGATATCCATTCACCAAAATAGTCGGAGTTGTAGTCAATTGATATTTTTCTTTCCATATTTTATGCGCCTGAAATTCATTTTCGACATCAGGTGTTTCTATATTCAAGTCTAGATATTTAAAGAAGAGTTCTCCGGTTATTTTTCCACTAACAAACCATTTAGAAAAGATTTCAGATTTTTCTTTCCTGTCTTTTTGCTGATAAGCGGCTATTAAATATTTGTTTACCCGATTCATTTCTTCACTATGAGTGAAGAATATATATTGTATACAAACATTCTCTTTGGTTTCTTTTAGTAGTTGCTTTACCTTATTGTGTGTTTTCGCACATGGTTGGCAATAGGGATTTGTTAATATCGTAATTCGTAGATTAGCCTTTGCATTTCCAAATAGAATGTGAGAGGTCGATTCTTTTACCTCATAATAGGTCTCTTGCTTTAACAATGTTTTCAAAACAGCTTCATTTGCTTTTATATTTCTAAATTCCTGATTCAGGTGTTCTGCGTGTTTGTTTTGAATTAATAATGGCACCAAAATATTGGAGACTAACATTGGAATAATATAGACACAAATAACACTCAACAATTCAACCATGTGGATGAATATAATATGATTGAAACCAAACAAACAATCAATGCAAAAAATACTCCACAGTAATACTTGAATTATTAAACACAAAGGACACCACTGCTTTATGATTATTTTTTGATATATAATACTCCAAAAGCTATACGGCAACGTAAGAATATTTATAATCACTAAATAAATAAGCAGGTGAGAAGAAAACAGTAATATTATTGTATTGCCAATAAAATATCCCAATCCAATCTCTCCCCATCCAAAAAAACCCAAAAATTTTGAAGCCTTAGAGTCTAATATATAGTTACAGTCACTGTTTTTGAATAGAGAACATAGTTGATCAGCCGCATTGCTATGAACATGCATGTGTTTCAAAATTAATAAATAACTAATATACATTCCAAGTATATTGATTACTAAGAGTAATGTTATTATCGAATTTGAAAATAAAAAATTGGTAAAGTAGGCTATTCCAAACAATATAATAATTGAAGAAATTAATACAACAGTTTGGAGTGAATTTAATAATTCAGTTTGACGATGTTTTTTGTAATCAGGTTCTATTGATTCCTGATTTATTTCAGACAATAATACAACCCCTGTCCATATTGTAATAAATTCTGAAGAAGACAACGATTTTTTTTTGCCTTCTTCAATATAGCTTATACGATTAGGAGTGATATTATAAACAACTACCATTGTGTTTCCTAAATTGGCAATAAAAGGACAATCAATGTTGAATATATCTACAGCTTTATCAATAATCTTAACACTCTTATTTTCGATATTGTATTCCGATAACATTTGGGAAATACCGAATAAGTTAGACTTATACGGGTGTTCATTAAAAAATTTCTCGGAGAATGATTTAGTATGCCTTACCTTAAGAAGATCTAAGTATGCAACAAATATGTTATAGCTTGGGTTATGCATGATTCAAGTTAATCTTTATATTTTCAAATCTTTAAGCCAATCTTTTACATTGAACGAAGGACATTCTTTGTGTATGCCAGGAAAGTCCTTATGCCCTAAAATTTCAGCTGATGGAAATTGTTTTTTATATTCAATAATAAGCTTTTGGAGTGATAAAATCTGTTTGGGCGTTCTATTATCCAAAGCATTTCCGTTCTCGTCAATTCCACCGATGTATGAAATATGAATACTATTGGCATTGTGTCCGAAAACCCCATTGGCAACCTGATCTATCGACAATAAAGCATGAATAGTTCCATCAGCTCCAATTAAATAATGATAACCTGGGCTTTCCCAACACAGTACATTTTTCCAATAGCTTAATATTGTTTCTGGAGGCGTTGTTTGATTTGTTGCAGTACAATGAAGTACTATGTATTTTATTTCTCGCATAATACAACAATCAGTCAATTGCGATGTCTTTATTGTAAAAACAATTAAGCATTTCTGTTTTTGAACTTAGTCTAGTGAGAAAAAGCTCTTTTGTCGCATTATTAGCCTGATTTATGGAATGAAAATCACTATTTATTCCTCTTGGATGTGAAAGATGAAAAAGACAACCATGACAACAATGAATTTTATAATTTAAAATTTTCCATCTATCATATCGTTCAACATCTTCATTTCCCCAACCATAGAATTTTTCATTTTCTAATCCTCCTCTTATATAGGCATCCTTGTTAACAAACATAGCCCCTCCCTTTATCTGAGTTCCATACATAAGAGGCATTTTGTTCTGATTGTTAAGTAACACATTGCTATTTTTTCTTCGCATAAATAGTTCCCGGATGCGATGATTGGTATCATATACATAACCATCGTAAGGGTAAGCAATGTCATACCCTTCTCGTAGTTTCGTTACTGCCTCAATTATTTGTGATGGAGGAATAATTATGTCAGCATCAAGTGTCCCTATAAGGGAGGTTTCTGACAGTTCGGTTAACTGGTTTTGATATTTTGTTTTATAAAAAATAGGATCGTTGTCTTCAACAAATATATATTCTACACGTTTATTCAATAATTTAGGCAATAATCCATTTTCATAGCTACATGCCTGCAATATTTTGATATTGGAATCAAAGTATTTTAGGATATAATTAATTACAGCCAATAAATTTTCGATACGAACAATCGAATCCACTCTTAATGGGATAAGAAAAGTAAAATCCCGTAAATTATCTTTCATAGTCAGTCGATTAATCATTTCATAGCAATGTTTGCACAATCTTGATAAGCAAGTATGACACCTGATAGGCCTCTTACAAGTCCCCAAGAAACACTGTCGTTATCAATAGATTTATTTAATTTATCCTCCCATAACTCAGATTGAGCAAGTTTACAAGACAAACAATTTTTATATGCATCTGTTAAATATCCAAATTTCTTAAGAATATAATAAAATCCGGCAAGCCCATTGTGCGGTAGTATATTCTTATTACGAAAAGAGGTGTCAATTACATTATTTATGCTGATATTATAAAATAATACTTCTGCATGTCTTTTCCAGTCTGAATTGTTATAGTAATCATTTATCTCCTTAATAGCAAATGCAAGAAAAAGACGATTACTTAATGAATAAGGATATTTAGACATGATTGTATCATTGAGATTGTCACATATTTTTTTAAGTTTGTAATCATAGATTTTTAATGAATATACATTGCTTAAAAGAGTTAAATATAGAGGAAGAAAGTCCATGGCTGGCAGAAATAGAAAAGGTTCTGTGTGTTTTTTTATATCAGGAATAAATTCAATTTTATTAATGCAATCTATAATAAGGTTTTGGCATAAAAAATAATCATCCAATAGGATCTTTGATTCTTTCAATTTTGCACAAAAATAAAAAGCCCCATGCAAAAGTGTATGCATTTCTTCTGAACTGAGATTTCCAGTTTTATCTAAAATAAGATAAATTTCACGATATATTTTCTCTTCTGGCATTTGTAGTACTCGGTTATTTCCCTTGACAAAATTATTCTTTATTAAGTGATTTATACCGAAACAAATACCAAGAAGTCCTGTTTGAATGTCAATTTGCATTTTCTCACTCAGATTATTTGCAATTGTATCTAATAGTTTATCTGCAAACTGGTAGTATTTCTGCTCTCGATAGTAATGTCCCTGATAATAGAAATAGATACATATTCCCATTAGTCCATCAAAAAGTCCAATAGGCATTTGGCTAATATCCAAATTCATAAGGAGCTTATTAAACTCTGCTATCCGTAGTTGCATTATTTCATTATGTGATTCGTCCATATCTGTCATTATTTTAAATCGTTATAAGGACTTTTGTTCGCGCATGGACTATTTAATACACCAAATGACGGTGCAAATTGGATAGAGAAATCAATATTTTCTTGCTCATCTAATGTAATAAGTTTCTTCATTAACATTGTGGTCGAATAATTTTCTATATGAGTGAATAAATTTGTTTTAAGCTTAGATGTCTTAATGCGTAAAGCCTCATCAAAATGTTTAGGTCGTGGAATGATGTAGGTCAATGCTAATGCCTCCGTGAGCGAGAGATCGCACTGTTTTTTGGAAAAATAGTAGCGACATGCTTCATCAATTCCGTATACATTGGGTGCAAATTCAATCAAGTTTAAATAAAGTTCCATAATAGCCTCTTTGCTAATCTGATAATAGTTTTCCAACAAGAGAGCTATGATACATTCTTCCACTTTTCGCGAAAAAGTTCTGCTTTGGGATAAAAACAGATTTCTAACCAGTTGCATGGTAATAGTGCTTGCCCCTCTAGAGATCTTTTTCTTCTCCAAGTTTTCCTGAAGTGCATATCCAATATAATATGGGCTAATCCCATGATGACTCCAAAAGTTAGGATCTTCAGTACATACCACTGCATTAATAAGTTTCTTGGAAATATCTTCATAGGGTATATAATGTCTCGTATGATCCCTATTGATCCGTTCTTTGAGCATTCTCTCTAGATAGCAAACATCAACCAAAACCTCTTTTTCTTTTAGATAAGGAAAGTCTTTGTGATACAAAGAAAGCTCGTTACTTTTTATACTAGCATTGAAAAATGGAATACTTC
>Ga0183099_1000027_pt1 | contig 169416 bp, 121 predicted proteins | sample Biomet1_FD_127788 | JGI IMG/M metagenome (GOLD analysis project Ga0183099, IMG submission 127788) | Microbial communities from bioreactor (seeded with anoxic lake sediment) at LBNL, California, USA - Biofuel metagenome 1 | ecosystem: Engineered > Bioreactor > Anaerobic > Unclassified ...
AAGTTTTTTTAATGCCACTAATGTCATAATGTCACAAACCCTTTGTTTATCGGGCTTCAGCCAGTGACATTAAGTGACATTATCGGGGTAAAAGTGACATTAAACTCCAAATTGCATCTGTTTTTAGCGTTTTTTTCGCAATTATGCTATTTACATAATACATGTTTGTGCTTATAAAGTTTTGTCAAACATAAAGGTTGACTTCCTGAATAATTCAAAAATCAACGTCATACATATATGAACATGAGAGAATGAATTTGAAGGATGTAAATGTGTTTGGAAACAGAGTGCACAAACTATTACCTAAATCTTCATAATTTTTGGGTAATCCGATTACCTCAGCACGTGTGTAATCCGATTACCCAACGTAGGTAATCGGGTTACACAACGTGGGCAACTCAATTACCCACGTTAGGTAATTGAATTGCCTAACGTGAAAAAGGGTATTACTTGGCGTAGATAAACGAATGATTATCAATAAAACTACAAGAATAGGATTGATGATAATTGCCACTATTTTGTAGTTAGGTTATGAGATAAAGACTAAACATATTGCGAAGTATAGCGCACATAATGACAAATACAGACCATCATAAACGAAAATGTGTCTATATATGTACTGCATATTTGGTAAAAAATCGCCAAAAGTAGGTGCGATTTGGAGTTTAATGTCACTTTTAGCCCGATAATGTCACTTAATGTCACTGGCTGAAGCCCGATAAATAAAGGGTTTGTGACATTATGACATTAGTGGCATTAAAAAAACTTTTCTAGTAGAGCGTTCTGTCTTTTGTCCATTTATGGAGGGTATCATCGCTGAATTGACTGAGAACCGATATATTGCCAAAAAAGAATAAAATACCTCTTTATGCGCTTACAATATAACAGAGAATGTTTATCTTCGTAATTTAAAGATGTTTTGGCATTTTTACAATTATATAAATTATTTGTAACATAAATCAGACTATTACGTCTATGTTATTGTAAGCGCTACAAAAATGGTTATAAACTTTTAAAACAAAATTCATTATGAAAAAGATTTTTCTTTCAATAGCATTGGCTTTAGCCACAACAGTTGGCATGGCACAAAGCGTTAATGACGTGATACGTGAATTCAAAAGCGCTGAAGGCGCTACATGTCTTAATCTTAATAAGTCAATGATAAAACTCATGGGACAGGGTAAAGATGGACTAGCACTTCCTGAGAAAATAAAGCTTGGCGACCTTGATAAAGATGTAGATTCTGTTAGAATACTTACGCTTGAAGATTGTAATGCGAACGTGAAGAAGAAGTTTGCAAAAATGAATATCAAATGGGAAAAATATGGGTATGAACCAGTTATAGCAAGTAATGAAGACGGTGAGAACGTTCAAATTTATGCTAAAAAGGCTGGTGATTATTTTAAGGAAATCGTTATACGTGTATCTTCAAAAGACGATGAAAGCGTATTATTGCAGGTTTTTGGAAAGATAGATCCTAAGATGTTAAACAACGATAAATAGATGATATAATTCTCTATAAATGGAAGCCTCTGAATTCAAACGACTTTTTCTGCCTTGCAGTAACAAGATGTATCTTGTTGCATGGAGACTTACGCATAACCGTCAGGAAGCGGAAGATCTTGTGCAGGAAACAATGCTGAAGTTATGGACTCAGCGTGATAATTTGAATGAGTTGAAGAATTGCGAGGCTTTCAGTGTGCGTACCCTCCATAACATCTTTATTGACCAAAGTCGCAAGAAACATCTTGCGATGGCTGATTCTCCACCTGAAGGGATTGCACTGAAAGCAAATGAGAGTGACGCATCAGAGATTATGCAACAAAAGGAGACGGGAATTATCGTGACAAGGCTTATCGCCAAACTGCCGAAACAGCAACGTGATATAATAACTCTAAAGGATATTGATGATTTTTCTTATGAAGAAATAGCTCAACAAACAGGACTATCAATGATTAACATCAGGGTACACTTAAGTAGGGCTAGAAAACAGATCAGACTATGGATAAGATAAAAGATATGATGGATAAATATTGCGAGGCACAGACTTCTGATTCTGAAGAAAAGAAAATAAGAAGGATGATAATGGGTGAAGACCCAGAAGTGCCTGATGACTTGGAAGCAAGACTATCCAAACAGATTGACATGTGGAACACGGTTGAAAAGAAGTCGGTACGTAAAGCCAACATCACGAGTTTGCGTTGGATTGGATGTATTGCTGCTTCACTGCTGTTACTGTTCTCTCTTGGATTTTTTCTGAACCAACGTACTGATGAAGAGGAATATGCAAAGCAGGAAGAAAACTGCACAAATCCTGATGATGCTTATGCTGAAACGGCGAAAGCTCTAAAGACGTTCTCTCACGCTATGAAGCATGGAGAAGAACTTATGAATAAATAAATGAATTTGTAAAATAACAGACATCAAATGAAAAGATTTATCATATCATTGGCTTTACTATGCTGCATGACTATTGCTGTGGCGCAGAATGCCCTGTTTAACAAGTACGCAAACACTAAGGGAGTGACTACTGTCACGATTGGAAGCGCCATGTTGCAATTTATGGGAAATGGCAAAGTGGGTGATAAGGACATAAGTAAGATTGCTGGTAAACTGAAAAGCATAAAGATTTTGGATTGCGAACGTCCGTCAATAGCTGCGGTAATATATAAAGAGGCCCAGCAATATTATAGCAAATATAGATATGTTGTTGCTATGGATACCAACGAAGATGGTGAGCATGCAACAATATATATGAAAGAATACGGAAAGGGATTAAACGAATTCGCCCTTCTCCAATATGAGAAGAGCGAACTCCAGATTATTAATATATGGGGATATGTAAATCTCAACGATATTAAGGGTTTGCAATAATCTTTGTCTTTACAGTTTTTCCCAATTTATTATCTTTTACGGTAAGTAGAATGTCGCCCTTCTTACCGTTACTCTCTACAACGACAACCAACTTTCCGCTGAACAGTTTCATTTGAGGTTGAGTGAATGATTCAAGACTTGTTGCGTCTCCGTTACATACAGCCTTGAAAGATCCTGCTCCCTTAACTTCAAATGAAAGTTCATCAGAACCGTCAGGAATCAGATTGCCCTTGTTGTCCGTTAGGCTAATGGTAACAAATGCTAAGTCGTTTCCGTCTGCTTTTATCTCATTACGATCAGCTTTTGCCTCTAGTTTTGCAGGCTTTCCAGCGGTACATATAATTTTTTCCTCAGCTTTCTCGCCATTGGCATTATATGCCACTACCTTTATCTCACCTGGTTCATATTTCACTTTGTCCCACATAAGGCGGTAGCGACGGAGTAAATCCATGTTTTCTAGCTGAGGCTTTTCTGCATTTGAGCTTCCTGCAGCAACAGAATAAGGTTGCTTAAACAGTCTTCCCTGACTTTTCCCGTTTACAAACAGTTCGGCACTAGGATAGTCGGTATATACAAATACTGGTGTAACCTGTCCCTCACGTCCAGGCCATGTCCAGTGAGGTAATATGTGAAGAGTGTGCTTAGTCTTGTTCCAAAGACTGCGATACAGATAGAAACGGTCTTTTGGAAGACCAGCTAAATCGCATATTCCAAAATAACTGCTACGGCTAGGCCAATATGTATCATAAGGAGTTGGTTCACCCAGATAATCAAAACCCGTCCAGACAAACTGCCCAATGCTGTAACTTCTGTCATCCTGCATTAGAAAATCAGCCTCAGGAAGATTACTCCAACTACAATATTCAGTATCATAACTAGAGCATTGTCCATCAGGATAAACACCGTTATCCGTGATTTTCATAGGGAACTTATATATTCCACGACTGCTCACAGTAGAGGCAGTTTCAGAACCCAAAAGAAAACCTTGTGGAATATTCTTGATGCTTGTATCGTATTTATATACTCTATAGTTGAATCCTGGAACATCCATGACCTTTGCAAATCCACTCGCGATAGCATTCTCAGCTTTATCCATGCCCTGAGTAACGGGACGTGAAGGATCAAGGCTATGGCATAAGTCCTGTAAGTGGCGAGAAATCTCACGTCCCTCGATACTCCATTGCTCAGGAATCTCGTTTCCGATACTCCACATGACTATGCTTGGATGATTACGATGATTAAGAACAAGATTTGTAATGTCGCGATCAGCCCAGTTATCAAAGAATTTAGCATATCCGTTTTTGCACTTAGGATATTTCCACATGTCAAAGCTCTCAGCCATAACCATCATGCCCATTGAATCGCAAACCTCCATCTGCATCGTAGAAGGCATATTGTGTGAAGTGCGAATAGCATCACATCCCATATCCTTCAAGATACGTATCTGGCGAATTATAGCCGCCTTATTGACTGCTGCTCCAAGAGGACCTAAATCATGATGTAGACACACGCCCTGAATCTTACGATTGATACCGTTGAGCATGAAACCTTTTTCTGCTGAAACGCTTATTGTGCGAATACCTGTCTTATCAGTTGTTTCGTCAATAAGTTTGTCTCCACTATATAGTTTCGTCACTACGCTATAAAGATATGGACTTTCAGGACTCCACAGCTTAGCATCTGCTATATTCATCTCAGAATGCATGTTCCCGATGTTGTCTATCTTTGCATCGCTTTGAGCAGTAATATTTCCAGTAATGTCAATGATAGATACTTCTGCATGAAGTCCTTCTATATTCTCATATCCATGTACATGAGTATCTATGGCAATGTTGGCATTCCCATTACTAATTTTGTTTGTTCTTATATATGTACCCCAACGGTCAATGTTTGTATCGCTAGTCATTATCAATGTCACAGGACGATATATTCCGCCACCTGGATACCAACGACTGCTCTCCTCAACATTATTCAGACGCACTTCAATCGTATTATCCTTTCCATCTTTATTGATATAGGGAGTCGCATCAACACGAAATGCATTATATCCATACGCCCAATATCCGGCTTTGTGACCATTAATATAAACAGTAGGTTCACTCATTGCACCATCAAATTTTAGCATTGCGCGACTATATTCAGACGGAACGGTGAAAGTTGTTTTATAAAATCCTTCACCAATCCAAGGCAATGCACCAGAACGTCCGCTTTTCTCGGTCTTTTCCTTTTCGCCATTCTGTGTTATGGCAACAATCTGCAAGTCCCATTTCTTGTCAAATGGTCCACTTATAGCCCAATCATGGGGAACAGTTACCTGTTGCCATTCTGTGTTGTCGCGGCTGAACTGCCATTTGTTAATGTTAACTTCTCTGCGTACCTGCGCAAAGCAGGTAGCAGAGATTAATAATGATGTCGCAATAAGTCTTATCTTCATTGTTTGAAAATATTTAGTGTTGATGTAGCCTTTCCTGAGTTGTCAAATACTCCCTTGCTGTATCCTTCCCAACTGTTGTAGCATTCTGGTTCCCAATAAAACACACCAAGGCATCCGTTAATAGCTTTGCAGCCTGTTACAAGTTTAGTCATGAAAGCTCCTGCATTTTCTGAATCCCAAGGCATACCTACTTCAGAAAGAACTACTTTGCATCCATATCTGTCTTCTAGTGTCTTGATGTTGCTTAAGCAGTCGTTAGTTTCTGTTTCCCAATCGCTGTCTTCTGGGTAAAGAGACATACCGATAACATCCCATTTTGCACCATTAGCTTTCAAGCCGTCGAAGAGCCATGTGAAACGCCCTAGTAAATTACCTTTGTCCACATGTATGATAACCTGTGCGTTAGGGTACACACTCTTTACTGCATCATAACCAGCATTAATAAGTTGTGCGAAGCTGCTCTTATCTGTATCAGAATATGCTCCTTCCTTCCATAGCATTCCTGTTGGAGTTTCATTACCTACTTGAACCCATTCTACATCAACGCCTTTGTCCTTCAAAGTTTGCAATACATCTGTTGTATGTTTTGCAATGTCAACCTTAAGTTGGTCAAGACTATGGTTTGTCCATGCAGCAGGTTTTGTCTGATGTGCAGGATCAGCCCATGAGTCACTATAATGGAAATCAATCATAACTCTAAATCCTAAAGCCTTTGCACGAAGAGCTTTAGCTAAAACATCCTGTTTGCCATTCCAACCATCAGTAGGGTCAACCCATACACGCAGTCTTATAGAGTTTACGCCCATTGATTTCAGAAGCTTCAGACATTCAGTTTCTCTTCCGTTTGCATCATAGAATTTTGTTCCAGCAGCTTCCATCTCTGTAACCCAACTTACATCGGCACCTTTTGCGAAACCGCTCATGTCATAAGTTGGTACAGTCTCGGCAACTGTTGTATCGGTATCACTGCATGAAGATAATGCAATGATACTGACAAAAGCTAGAAATATATACTTTAATTTCATAAATTTTTAGTTTTAAGAATTGAACTATTTAGTATAACTCCATTTCAGAGTGTTTAGATCCACCGTTATATTTACTGTTGTTCCATTTGTGATGTCATCCTTAAACCATAAGTCATACTTTCCTTCTGCACTATCAAGGGCAAATAGGTCGCTAGGGTAAGAACCATACCATATATTATTCTCTTCATCAACAAGGTGGAAGTGTTCCCATTGTTTTGCAGTATAAGTACCTGTATATATACTTGTTCCAGTCTTAGCTAGTGTTGTCAACTTTGTAGAACCGTCTTGTGAGTACATTGCGAGTTCTGCTGGGAACTTAACTGTTGGAGTATCAGGTGTTACTGCTCCGCTAACAATCTCATAACTGTATTGTGCATGACTGTTGATATACATATTAACAGTGTAAACACCAGCCTTTGCTATTGTTGTGTCTGGAAGATTGAATGTCTTTGCTACAGATGAAGAAACACGTGTTGTTGAATTATATTCATTTGCCGTTGCTGTTCCTCCTATTTTTGTATTGTCGGCTGTAGTCGTAATCTGAGCAGTCCAAACTCCCTTCTTACTATCATACGTAAAATCACTACCATTTATTGTGACTTTGGTGATATTTGCGGCACTCCATACGTCATTTTTTGTATCAACAGTAACAAACCAATGTCCGCTACCATCAGCAAACCAGCAGTTCCATGCGTCGCTAGCCTTAGAGAGTTCAAACTCATGGCCACTAACGTTATAGTTGCCCCATGTAGTTCCGTCGTTCTCTACAAACCAGCAGTTATACCAACCAGCAGCTTTCATGTAGCCAGTATATACTCCGTTTTCTGAGTCACTGTAAAGGCGAGCCACAGTATCCGTTTTTTCTTTATTAAGCACACTGACAAAGTTCATGTGGATTGTAAATGGAGTGACATTCACTTTCTCTACATTACTGTATGCTGGTGCCATATTGTTGCCTTCTATGCTCTTTATGCGAAAATACAAAGGAGCCGAAACATCGGCACTCAGTCCCAAGTCTTTAGCTATAGAATTGAGGTTGTCACCAATGTAAGCTCTTGAAGGAGAAATTACAGTACTCTCGTTAACCTTTCCGCTGAAATTCTCATTAGCTGATATTTGCAGATAAGTTTTTAACACCCCGTCGGGAGCTGTCTTTGATGAATCAGAAGAAAGCAGAGTAGGGTTATTCCATTCCATAGACAATACAAGTTTCTTGCTATTGGCTATTGACAGTACCACGTCATTTGTTGTAGCTGTAAGTTCAGAACCTCCAAACCCGTTAAGGTATATAAGGTCACCGTCCTTATTACAACTGCTAAGCATTGTAACAGTTGTAAGTAGCAACATTATGTTGTATAATATCTTTTTCATTTAATTGCTGTATTAATAGTTCTCGTTGTATAGATTTGGATTAGCGGTGAGCTCAGTATTTGGTATAGGGTAGATGTTATACTTATTGTCTACAGCCATACCGTCTTTAGTACCACCTTTCCACTGCCAAAGATATTTTGAAGTGGTAAACTCACCGAAGCGTATAAGGTCTGTACGACGTTCACTCTCAAGATATAGTTCACGTGCACGCTCATTGATAATGTAATCAAGAGATAACTGACTTTCTTTTAAATCACTATCAGAATTACCATAAGCACGTTCACGCAACTGATTTGCGTAAGTCAAAGCCTGAGTTCTGCTTCCGCCATTGCCACCTCTTAATACAGCCTCTGCATACATTAGATATACATCTGCGAGACGGAACATAGGATAATCTGTATTTACACCACCATCGGCAGTATTAGAAGCAGTTTGTCCTGCATCGGTAAGGTTAGTCCATTTTGTCATGAAGTAGCCTTGCGATTGGTTTGTAATATCATCTAGATACTGAGTTTGGTTTTTCGTGAAGAATTTAGCACGATTGTCTCCAGTTTCAAATTTAGCAGGTAGTTCGCCTCTTGAACGGAACATTCCCCATGCAGACTTTACTCCATAATCAGCAACGTTAAGATCGCTTGATGTATTTCCCATTTCACCGCAGATTATATATGTCGTAGAACCCCAAGACACAGTTTTCTGTGCATCAACAGGCAATGCGAATATGATTTCGTTGGTACGTTTGTCGTTGTCGGCATTAAATAGTTTTGAGTAATCACTTTCCAAAGTGTATCCTTGTGCGATAGCGTTATTACATGCATCAATACACTCTGTGTATTTAGCCTGACCTGTATAAACCTCATCGTTTAGATACAATTTTGCAAGCAGTGTATAAGCAGCACCCTGTGAAGCATTTCCGTAAGGACATTTAGAAGCAGGATACATATCCGTTACAGCAGATTTAAGTTCACTTTCAATGAAAGAGGCTGTCTGTGCAGGAGTATAGCGTGGAGGAGTAAAACTTCCTACAGGGTCGTTTTCGTCAACGAAAGGTATATAGCGGAACAAATCGAGTGCGTGATAATAGAACAGCGCACGCATGAAGCGAGCTTCTGCACGATAGTGTCGAAGCAATTGCTGATCGGTATCACTGAATGTACTGATTTTAGTATCAGTGCAGTTGCGCAGGAATTCATTGCACAATGTGATATTATAGTATATACGATAATACATATCGGAAACCCAAGGATCGTTGGCATCCCACTGCAGATAAGTAATACCCGAAGTTTTATCACCCGACAACCATGTTGAAGCGACTTCATCAGTGCCACATTCCTGTAAATTGAAGTAGCATCTCATGTAATCATATCCCATGTTAGAGCTTAGGTCGGAATTTAAACCACCCTTACCTTGTCCGGTGGTTACCATTGACGTATAAATCTTTCCAAGAACAGATTCGTAATTTTCTGCAGAGGTATATACCTGTTGAGATGTAGTCTCTGTATGTGGGTACTGGTCAAGATCGGATGTACAAGATGCCATAGGCATTGTCAACGCAGTAAGAGCCAGCATATTGATTGCTATTTTTTTAGATTTCATGAATTTCGATTTTTAGAATTGAAGACCAATACTAAGTGAATAAGTGCGTGGACGAGGATAGAAAGAACTATCCATTCCGTTTGGAACCTCTGGGTCCACGCCTGTATATTTCGTGATAGTGAATACATTCTGAACCAAAGCTGATAATGTAAGTCCAGATATATACCTTCCTACATTTCCGAAATTATAGCTGAGGCTTAAATTATCCAATTTCAGGAATGATGCGTTCTCTACATAATAGTCTGAAAGATACTGGCGAGATTTGAAACCAGTCTTTACATAACTGTTATTCAGATTATTCAATTGGAATGAGTTGTAGCTTACGGTTTCCCATGCGCCTGTGCTCATTGCCATTCCGTTATATACATAGTTGCCTATGTTTGCACGAAAACTTGCACTGAAAGTAAACTTCTTATAACGTAAAGATGAACTTAATCCCATAATATAATCAGGGGCTGGAGACTTGTAACGATACAAATCAGAAGAGTTTATCTGTCCGTCGTGATTTAAGTCAGCGTATGCACCCTCAATAGGTTTACCCGTCTTCTGGTCATAAAGCTGATGATAAACATAGAACATATAAGGTTCATAACCCTCTGACAATACTTGGAACTGGTAAGAGTCAATACTTGGACCTACAAGAATGTTGGTTGCAGTGCTCCCCTTTACTAAAGAGAGGTTCTTAACTTTCATTTTCTGCCAAGTAAGATTGTAGCTCAAGTTCCAATCCCAGTCCTTTGTCTTAATAGGATTGGCGTTAAGAGATAATTCAATACCGTGGCTGTCTACGTTACCCACATTCGTAAGAATAGTCTTAGCGAAGTTTGTTCCAGCAGCTGAAGGAACTGTTGCCAAAAGGTCTTTTGTCTTTCTTGTATAGAAGTCGAAACTTCCAGAAAGGCGATTGTCTAGGAATCCGAAATCAAGTCCGAAATCCCATGATGATGTTGTTTCCCATTTAAGATTTGAAACGTATGCCTCTGGACGATATGTATATATATATTGTCCGTTCATTAGTGCTTGTGCACCGTCAACGCTCTGTGTGTATATTGGCAGATAGTTGTAGTTTCCTATACCATCCTGCTGACCAGTAACACCATAGCTTGCGCGCAGTTTTAGATTGTTGAGCACTTTGTTATCCTTTAACCAATTTTCCTGAGTAAGTGTCCATCCCAAAGCAACAGAAGGGAATGTACCCCAACGTGTGTCTGGAGAGAAGCGTGATGTGCCGTCACGGCGCATAGTTGCTGAAATAAGATATTTTCCGTCATAAGAATAATTCAGACGACCATAGTAAGAAAGCAATGCATGACGATAGTCACTTGCCTTTACCTGTGATAGAATGTCACCCTTTGCATCCAATGTAGCATAAGCTGGGGTTGTGCTCTTCCAGTATTGGTAGTCATAACCTACAGTAGCTTCTACATTGCTCTTTATATCTTCAAAGTTCTTGCTATAGTTTGCATAGAGTGTAAGAAGACGGTTTGTGTTTTTCTGCGGACCGTATGCATAGTCAAGTCCGTAAGTTGAATAATTTGAAGCAGCCTCTAATGGTACATATACTGTTCCCTTACCTTCAGAGATATCAGTACCCATTGTCGCGTGCAATTTCATGTCGGGGAAGAAATGGAGCTTATAATCGAGGTCAACACTTCCGATGAAGCGCTTAACCGTACTTTTTGATGTGTTTTGGTCTACAAGACCTAATGGATTTCTTACGCCACCGTTTACTGGCAGTCCTGAAGCGTCAAGAGATTCGTAATATCCGCCATAAGTCTGGTTACTCATGTAAATAGGTTGAGTAGGATTAAATGTTGCTGCAGCCCAGATAGCGTTACTATTATAGAATTGATTGTTGTTGTATGTACCTTTTGCGTTGACGGTCACTTTCAAGTGATCTTGAAAGAAACTAGGGCTCAGCACTACATTTCCAGTCCAACGACCAACATTGTCGTTCTTTACCAATCCGCTTTGGTTCATATATCCTGTTGAAACTCGGAATGGCAGAAAACCAATCTTTCCACTTAAACTCAAGTTGTTGTCAGTTCCGAAAGCATTGTGATACACTTGATCGTTCCAGTCGGTATTAGCATCACCAAGAAGAGCCTGTTGGGCTGTCGTTCCCTGTGACTTTATAGTGTTTACAAAATCGTTGCGACTCATCATGTCGATAAGTTTTGTGCGAGTCTGCATGCTGTTTGTTGTATTAAAAGCTATCTTTAGCTTACCTTCAGCACCTTTCTTTGTTGTGATGATAATAACACCGTTTGATGCGCGTGAACCATATATGGCAGTAGAAGAAGCATCCTTTAATACAGTTATGCTCTCAATGTCGTTAGGATTTATCATACTTAGGAAATTACTTGAATTTCCAGATATACCACCTTGCTCCAATGGCACACCGTCAAGAACGATAAGTGGGTCGTTACTTGCGTTCAATGATGCTCCGCCACGAATACGGATAGTGCTTCCTGCTGTTGCAGAACCACTGTTTGACATTATCTGTACACCTGAAACCTTACCATTGATAAGCTGTTCAGGACTGCTTACCATACCTTTATTAAAGTCTTTAGACTGAACTGTTGATACACTACCAGTAAGATCGCTTCTGCGTGCCGTACCATAACCGATTACAATAACCTCGTTAAGAGATTTCTGGTCATTCTGCATCTTAATGACAATATTGTTACCGCTGATAGATACTTGCTGTGAAACGTATCCCACATAACTTACAGTAAGAGTCTTTGTACTTTGTGGTATGATAATCTTGAAGTTTCCGTCAAGATCTGTTACAGCCCCGCCACTTGTGTTGCCTGGAAGCATAATGGTCGCACCGATAAGCGGTTCGCCATCGCTAGCATCTGTAACGATACCTGTAATAGTTCTGTTTTGTGCTGCTGCTGATAATGACATGCAAAGCAACACCCCCAAAATAAAGAAGATATTCCTTATCCGGGATAGATTTAGAAGGTTACTCATTGTTTTTTAATTAATAGGCTTAAATGATTTTGTTTAAATTCTACGGCGACAAAGTTAGCCCCAATAAAATAGGGTAAAGAACACAAAATAGACAAATAAAACTACATATTGGACAAATATTCTTAATCAGATAACAAAAAAGACATCTATTGGTCTAAAATATGTATCTTTGCCATATTATACACAGTCAACTACAACCATAACATTATGAAAATCATATATCAGACATTGTTTATAAGCATTGTGCTGCTAATGTGCGGCATTAGGGGAAATGCTGTGCCGTATAGATTTGATAATATGCATATTGACGGTACTTCTACTGTTTGCAGTTTCACACAGGATGAGAGTGGAATGATGTGGCTTGGAACCGAAAATGGACTTTATAGTTATGACGGTTATAATTTCTACCCACATTTTGAGAGAAGAGATATCGCAAATTCACGTGTACATTCTTTGTGTATGCATGACGGAATGATATATTTGGGAACCGAAAATGGTCTCATGATTTATGATATTCATACCGGGAAATATGTAGAAAAAGCTAAGAATGGACCGCATGATATACGTGCAATGCTGATGATGCACGACAGAATGTTGCTGGGAACATCACGTGGATTGTTTATAAAGAAAGGAAATAGCGTAAGATATGCTGCGGAATATGGTATAAGTCAGACTGTCTACTCGCTGCTCAATACTCATTGGGGACAACTTGTTGGTACAATCAACGGACTATATGTCATCAATGGCAATCACGCACGCAGAATAATGATAGGTGCGGGAAGACAACCACTTGTAAATGCGATAATCGCAGATAAGCATAATAATATATGGGTGGGAACAGAAGGTGCATTATACAGTTGGAATGGGCGTTCGTTTATCCCAGTTCTCCCTCTAATGGGAAATTCTGTTAAGACTCTTGTCATTGATGCTAAGGATAATTTGCTTGCCGGAACAGACAATGGCTTGTATGTCATCTCTTCAAATGGTCATGTAATGCGCATAATGCATGATGCGCGCTCACAGGAATCACTTGCCAATAACATCGTGTGGTCACTTTATCGTGACCGGTTTAATAATATATGGATAGGCACAGATAATGGAATGTCTATGTTCTCGGGTTTGTCTTTCTATAGTTATACTTCTCTTGCTGACATTACGCAAAGTGGAGATGGTAACTGCCTGCATTATATTTATCGTGACAGTAGGGGCACCATGTGGATGGGTGGCACAGATGGATTGTTGAGATACGACAACTATAACGGTATATATGATCATGTTTCATGGTTCAGGCAGAATTCGCCGATTACACCGCTATCTCATAATCGTGTGCGACGTATCTATGAGGATGTTGATGGTGATATCTGGGTGGCAACAGATCATGGAATTAATTGGTATGACCGAAAGAGTGGACAGTTTCACAACTTCATTATATTAGACAAGACCGGACGTTATTCCACAGCATGGGCGTATGATATGGTGCTTGATAGTCGCAAGCGCTTATGGATTGCCGCATATATGGGAGGTGTGTTTGTGATTGATAAGCGCAGACTCCTTTATTCTCATGGCACAGTCATCGCGGATCATCATATTTCTGACGGCAAGGGTAAACTATTAAATATACATATTGGTCAACTTAATCTTGATGCAAAGGGAAATATCTGGGCTCTTGTTTATGGCAGTGGTATGGCATGCATAAATCCAGTTAATTTCAAAGTACGAACAGTTATGCCGCAACGCAGCATTAGCTATATGATGGCAGATAGTCGTGGACGTATCTGGGCTGGATATGATGGTGGCGTAACAATGATAAATCCATCTACAGGAAAGACGACGGACCATAAATTTACAGATGGTTTCACTTCCGACCGTGTCGTATCTATGGTTGATGCAGGAGGACAGATTTGGGCTCTTGGAGAGCAGACTTGCCGCATCATCAATATGAATGGAAGCGACCGACATTTCCGCATACCTGGAATCACGGCTCTCACTGCTAGTTACTCTCCACGAGACCGTATGGTTTACATTGGTGGTAATGACGGCTTCGTTAGCGTTGCACCTTCTGTGTTCTCTGGAAAGGTGAAGACTCATAAACTAATGCTTACTTCTTTGCTCGTTAATGGACATGAATATGTAAATGACAAATGTGATATACGCTTTGCTGACGAAGTTAACTTGAAATACAATGAGAATAATATCTCATTTCACCTTTCAGATATTCCTTACAACAATAGTCCACAAGCTATTTATGTCTACAAGCTCGAAGGCAGCGATAACGACTGGAGAAACCTTGACAGCAGAAACGGTGAAATACAATATAATGCACTGGAATATGGCAACTACAGATTGCTTGTAAAGAATATCGACAATGCTTCAGACGATGCCTTTGTGTATAGTCTTGATGTTATCATATCTCCACCTTGGTATCTTTCCATTTGGGCTAAGATATTCTATGTAATTCTTATTATTGCACTTTTGCGCTGGATAATGAACTTCTATGCTGTGAAGAAGAATCTGAAACTTGAACGCATTGCACGTCAACGCATAATGGAACAGGCTCAGGCTCGTACTCGATTCTTCGCTCATCTGAGCAGTGAACTTAAAATTCCTTTGGCAAGGGTTCTTTCACCTGTATATAATCTGCTTGCTTCTGACAATACAAAGAATTCTGAATTGGAGGATATACGCAATGGGGCGTCTATTCTCAACAGACTTATCTACAAGTCTCTTGATGTGGATAGTGATGATCGTGAAACGATAAAACCGCAGATAGTCACTATTGATGCCGTGAGCTATCTTAAATATGTGGCAGCCGACATCCGTAGAAGATGTCATGGCGGTATGCGTGTAGACAGTGATGTGACGATGCTTTATATTGATGTCGACGTAGTACGTTGGGATATTGTCTTCAATGCCCTGTTTGAGTTTGTGCAGCGGCATTCTGATAATGATTCCGAGAGTATTATCACATTGCGTAGCGACGTAGAAAAACAGTTGCTTTCCATTTCGGTATCCAACCGCACCATGCACATCAACGAAGCTGAACGACAGTTTATATTCGAGAAATACAATCCAGGAAGCAACGATGCCGAAAACGTGTCTTCGGGACTGTTCATGGTGAGGAAATACATTGAGTCTGGCAAAGGTTCTGTTTCTCTTAACCGTAATTCTGTAGGAACTTTAGTCTTCAAGACGCAGTTCCCTCTTGATAGAAAGGCTGCTCATTCCATAAACAGTGGTGAACAGGAACCAGCTGATAAATTGTTTGCAAAGGCTGTAGCCGTTATTGAAGCGCATATCAGCGATTCCGAGTTCAATGTTACTAGTCTGCAAAATGAATTAGGAGTTGGAAACAAATTGCTTTATCGTCGCATCAAACAAATAACCGGCATGACACCAGTTGAATACATTCGTGACATAAGGATGAAGAAAGCCGCACTGTTGCTTCGTGAAGGTAAATATTCTGTGTCAGAGGTGATGTTCATGGTAGGTTTCTCCAATACGGGATATTTCTCAAAGTGTTTCCAAAAAGCATTTGGAATGACACCTACTGAATTTGGAAAAGGAATAAAGTAATCGTATGATGTTAAAAATAATATAGCATAATCCGTTTGTTATTTTAATAACAAACGGATTATATTTAACTGATAAAAACTATCAAAACTAGTTGAAGCTAATAAAAGATGTTATTACAGCAATTCTTGTGAATTCAAGCTAATTTATTCTTTTAACATAGAAATGGCAAAACCACCTCCTCTAGCTTCGCGTATCTTGAGCACATCGCCCTTTCTTAACGTTCTGTGAGTGATCACATAAGCTTCTGAATTTTTCTCGTAATCAGCATCAGGCGCATCTTGGTAGATAGTACAGTTGTACTTTCGTCCTTTGTCTAGAAAATCCAGCTTCACAACTGCTGTATGACCATCTCCGTCGCACTTACCGCCAATAAACCAATTGTCTGTCCCTTTAGTTTTACGGGCAACGGTAATATATTTTGCAGGCTCAGCCTCCAGATATTTTGAATCGGCCCAGTCTAAAGGTACATCACGAACAAATTGCAGTGCATCATCATACTTTGCATAATTTTCAGGTGTATCTGCTACCATTTGTAGTGGACTATACATTATCATGTAAAGAGCCAGTTGACCGACGAGAGTTGTATGGATATAATTTTGATTTTTGCTCCATGTACTTAGCTTTGTTTCAAAAATTCCTGGAGTATAGTCCATAGGTCCACCTTGCAGACGAGTAAATGGAAGGATGACAGTATGGTAAGGAGTATTACCACCAAAAGCCTCGTATTCTGTTCCACGTGCACTCTCATTAGCCACCATATTCGGATATGTTCGACAAAGCCCAGTTGGGCGGACAGCCTCGTGAGCGTCCACCATAATATGGTGTTTGGAAGCTTCTTTGACGCAATACAAATAATGGTTATTAATAAATTGGCTGTAATGATGCTCACCTCGTGGAATAATATCCCCGACATAACCACTCTTAACAGCATCATAATTATATTTGTTCATCAGATTGTAGGCAGCATCCAGATGACGCTCATAATTCCTTACCGAGGCGCTTGTCTCATGATGCATCATGAGTTTCACGCCCTTATCATTAGCATAATCATTTAAAGCCTTGATATCAAAATCCGGATAAGGTGTTGTAAAGTCGAATACGTCATCCTTACTATGTCCGAACCAATCTTCCCAGCCTTCATCCCAGCCTTCGACAAGCACCTCGTCCAAATGGTTTTTAGCAGCAAAATCGATATATTTACGAACCTCAGCATTGTTAGCCCCGTGTGTGTTATTTGGCTTACATTTAGAATAGTCCGTAACACCTAAACGGACGGACGGAAGATCATCCGTGTAATTCCAAGTTTTAGCACCCACAATCATTTCCCACCATACACCGCAGTATTTAATGGGATGAATCCATGACGTATCTTTTAATTTGCATGGCTCATTCAAATTCAGTATAAGTTTACATGATAGCATATCCCTGGCATCATCGCTTACTAACACTGTACGCCAAGGTGTATTAAATGGTGTCTGTATATATCCTTTCAGACCTTCTGCATCTGGAGTAAGCCAAGACTCGAAGATAAAATTCTTGTCATCAAGATTCAGGTTCATCGTCGGATAATTGACGCATGCAGCTTCATGAATATTAATATATAATCCATTATTGCTCTTCATTTGCAAAGCTGTCTGGACACCCGTCGGAGAATATGTAGTCTGCGACGCATTACTTGTTACAGCAGTCTTCATCAGACCACGAATCTGAGAAAGTCTGGATATCTGTGTTTCATACTCCTGCGTATCATAATCACCAGGTATCCAGTAAGCCATATTATCACCTGTCATTGCAAACTGTGTATGCTCTTCCTTAATAATAAAATAATTCAGATTCTTCTGCTGTGGAAATTCATACCGAAGTCCCATCCCATAATCATAGACACGGAAACGAATTACGATATTTCGGTTACTTGATTTCTGATAGAGATTGACTGCCATTTCATTATAATGGTTGCGAATAGTTGACGTCTCTCCCCAGACTGGTTTCCAAGTTTCGTCAAATGTAGAATCATGAGCTGACGTTTCCGTAAAGCCATCCATTAGACTCGTTTCATTCATTCCTTTGGAAGCATTCTTATTCTTAGCTAGTTCCAACCCCAAATGACTAGGCTTTATAACAGTCTTACGCTTGTAGAACATCTCGTAGGTAGGGACTCCATCTTCTGTAAGTGAAAATTTCACCAATACATTCCCATTCGGTGATTTTACTGTCTGAGCACATAGGCAATCAGGCAGTAAAATCATAAGAATAATAATAATCTTTATTATCTTTTTCATCCTTTTTTTTCTCTTATTATAATAATTTATTTATTTATTTTTCGATGACAACCATTGTCCAATATTTCAAGGAAGGAATAGTAAACGTAACATAATCTCCTTGCTGCTTAAATTTAAGTTCTTGAGGAGCTCCACCATAATTATCAGGAGAAGCAACCCATATCTTCTTGACCGAAGAAGCATGTACCCCCAAAGGTAAGGATGTTATTGTCTCTGGTTCTGGCATGGAACCGTCGAGGTCGCGCCAACTTAAACTATTAGCTTTGACAAAGTTGAGAAGATGAATAACTTCTTTACCTTTAACCTCTTTGGCATACGCCGTTACTGTATTTAACTTTGGAGGCCAGTTATTAATAATTACATTACTGTTTCCACTATAAATCTCATCATAATTCTGATTACCTTTATCTCTAAGGAAATTTTCATAAGCTGTAAAGAAATCATAATAATGAATGATTGCCGTTTTTAAAACGTCACTCATATTTAACTTGCTGTTTGGAAAATATTCATTCCCCAACATGTGATCGCCTAATTCAAGATGGTCAGCTCCAATGGCAAACATAACAGCATCAGTCAACAGCACACCAGGAGTGTTAAATTCAGATTTACTGCTGTTATAATTCATATAAGCGGCATAAACTTGAGCTAGGCTGTCATTATATGACTGATTGCTTTTCATAATGGAAAGTAAATCACTGAATGTTGACTCTCCACTCCATAATTCAGAGTACAAGAAATCTACATCACCAGTTTCTGCTATCTGTTGAGAACCAAAATTGGCAACCGCATTCATCACTAGACTTTTATTTAACTGGCGAGTCTTCATTTTTTTTATAAAAGAAGCGAAACCATCAGTAAGATTTAATTTACTCCCATAATAATCATAGACATTGCCCCTGTCTCCAACCTGGTCAATATGATAACCGTCAAAATCCAGACTAGCATAAATATCATCATTACGGTCGGCTATATAATTCTGCCAGTTTTCATTAGCAGCATCCATCAAATAGATGTCACTCTTCCATCCAGTAGGCATAGAAAGTTTATCCATCGTGGCATGTCCTGCATCATCATAAAGATGCCACTTCTCACTGACACCATCCTGTTTTGCATCATCCAAGGCCCCATAGCATAGATTATAAAACATAGCCTTCATACCATAAGCATGCTGAGTAGATATATAATCTTTGATAACACTAGTATAAATAGTACGGTTTGCTATATCTGTATAACTGTCCATCAAGTTTCCTTTTGTTCCTCCTAAAGGCCATTGATGTTTGTAATGCCAATCATAAAACTGGATACCATTGATATGGCAACGATTGAGAAAAGACATGTCATCCTGAATTACAGAATGGGTTTTACTACCATCGTATGTAGCCACAAAACCATAACGGGGGTATTTAGCCCAATCGGTAGATACATCGATAGCAATAGTACCATAGACGGTTTCTGTATGATCGTCATTTTGAGTATAAACATCAGCTAGATAACCAGTATAGTTAGCGGATGGGGCTGTCCATGTCCATGCATTACCAGCCAAGTTATCACTGGTAACAACATCGTTCCCATGACGATAACGGATCTTAGCTCCTACCGGAATCTTACCAGAAGCTGTAATAGTAACTGTCTCTCCAGGTTTGTAAAGTGCTTTGTCCGTATTCAAATTTAAATTTAATTCAGAACTGATATTGACTGCCGGTTGCAACGTCTCTATATGAGAACTGTCAAACGCGACATTGTCACTACTACAAGATTGACATATCAGCGTAATAATCATTAATATAGGATACATTTTCATATTTATTATTATTTATATTTTATATTGTAAACTATTGCTTAACAATAGAAACCGTCTCTTCAAGTTGATTAAGTGTAATTGTATAAGTTCCGGAAGTTGTAATTTTCCATTTTCTATCAATACTGGAAATATCAATGTTTTTGTATTCCTCTTTTAGATAGTCATTGCTCATATCAACAAATAGAGCTTTTTCAGTCTGTCCAGTAGGATTTTCATCATTCCCGTTAGCACACATGAACCAGCCTCCAAGCCAGTCACTTTGTTTGTCGCAAGAAAACTTTAGTTCACCAGCGTTAAGTGTTCCTGTCCATGTAAAGATATAAGGACTGTCTGTAGCTGTCATTGGTGTAGCGTTGCCAAGATCCCAGCCGCTTGGAGCTGCATCACCTACCAGATACATCATGCTGTAAGGTGTAAACTCACTCATCATCATACGCTCCTTGCCTGTCCGAATATCAACACAAATCTTATATGCTTTACCCGTCTCACTATCCTTCAGTTCCCATTTGTTGTCGGGAGTGAATCCGCTTACCAGTTGCATCGAAGTTTCGTTATAAAGGGCATTTTCCTGAGTTGGTTTATACATATATTCCCAACTGTTTTCTGATGTGCCGAATTTAAAATTACCACCTTGATCAAAATAATGTCCATATCGGAAAAGAAAATTATCCAAAGGATCATGGGCCATATTAACGAAATTCCAACTTGTCATATCTCCTACAAAATAAAGATAGTCAAAGGCTGGTTTATTTCCTTCTTCCTGAGTGAATGTGACTTGACCAGTAAGGAGATTTGCTGTCACCTTGTAATAATGGTCCACAGTAATTTGCCATTTACCGTCAGGTTGATCATCACGGGTACGTAATACTACCGAGTCATTTTCATTCTTATTATATGATGGGAGAATCTGTCCAAGAGTCGTGATAAATTTCAAGTTGCCGGATTTTAAAGTACCTTCCCAAGTGAAAAGACCGTTTTCAGTACGTGTCATCGCTGTTGCATTATCTGCACTCCAGCCATTTGGCGTCGCATCACCGATAAGATAAAGAGTTGTAGTAACAGCCTTATAGGGAGTCATCTGAAAAGTAAGGGAGTTTGTTTGAGCCTGATCTACTCCATTTACGATAGCACTGATACGGGCATCTATACTTGTAGGCTGTCCTGCTGTTCCGTCAAACTTATCTAGGATAAGATTATTGATATTTTCTTCGTTTATACTCCATGTATAGACTTGTGATCCATTTGCCAAAGCTGTATACGGTTCCGCAAAATTAGTTCCTGCTTTAGCAAGTTCGAGTTGATAATAAATTCTATTACCTGTATCAGCATTATTTCCGGTTGTCCAATTCAGCGTAATCGCATTACTAGCATGGTTGATTTCCTGTAAATTATCAACTTTCTCGGCTGCGGTTAGGGTGAGTTGATTCGACCCTTTATCCAACTGTTTGTAGTCCTGATCGGTACAAGCTGAAAGTAATAGCCCTCCTAGCAATATTCCGATAAAACCATAAATATATTTTTTCATCATATTTCTTAATTTATTAATAACCTGGATTTTGTGTCATCAGAGGATTTGCATCAATCTCTGTCTGTGGAATTGGGAATAACAAACGGTCTTTTGTCACATTTGTCTTTCCGATAGATTTAAGAAATCTCAAAGCATAATTGCCATGGTCCAGACGGATCATATCAAACCATCTATGCCCTTCAAAAGCGAGTTCCATACGCCGTTCATGAATAATTTTATCACGCATTTCTGACGGCGTAAGACCAGAAACAGCATCTAATCCAGCACGTTTACGTACAGTGTTAAGAGGTATTGCTGCTTGGTCTGTTTGGCCAAGTTCATTAAGAGCTTCTGCCTTCATGAGTAATACATCTGCATAACGATATACGACGAAGTTGGCTGGCGAAGTATTATATTCAGGGGAAATACTCTTCGGAATTAAGAATTTTCTCACATTATACCCAGTGTATGAATAAGAACTTTTATAGCTTTTTCCATCAAAGTCAGGGCAACCTTCATAAAGAACCGTAAGATCTTTTCTCTTGTCACCATCTTCCCATTGACCCATAAATTCCGATGTAGGTTGATTCCAGCCGTAACAGCCAGCTACAAAGTTGGAGTTACGTGGTCCCATAAAGGTAGACAACCAATTTGACTGAGGATTGTTCCCCCAGAAATCATACTCAGTATCTCCACTATATTGTACTTCAAATATAGATTCTGTTCCATTATTAACCTTTGCGTCAAAATTTGCGTCAAAATTACATTTACTCAAATCGTAACCAAGAGCTGTAACTGAATCACAGAGATTTACTACATGCTGATAATAGTCTTGATGGTCAGGTGCAAGCGTTAGATACATATCTGCCATCATGGTCATGGCTGCATCCTTAGTAGCGCGTCCTATATCTACTTTATTATATTCACTCTTAGTTGGTAAAAGGTCCATAGCCTTTTGACAATCAGAATGAATCTGTTTGTAAACATCATTAGCAGAAGAACGGGCAATAGCTGTAGTTGTACCAGGAGCATAAGGCACAAGTCGTAGAGGGATGCCTCCATATAGACGAACGAGAATATAATAATAATGTGCACGAAGGAAATATGCCTCTCCAAGACAGCGTTTTTGGAAATCATCCAAATTTTTATCTTCTAGATCCTTGATCAAAATATTACATTGCCCTATGCCTACCCATGGTGAACGCCACATGTAAAGGGCCATGCCATTATCACTTCCTTCCGTGAAGTTTGAGGCCTGAACAGTTTCTATACCATCAGTACCTCCGCCAGCACCAACATTGCTGTTTCCTGAAACTATATCTAGCGTCCACAAACGCTGATTATACATATTTGAAGATTGGAGCGTTCGATAACAACCACTCGCCATAGCTGAAGCGACAGAATCAGTGACACTTGTCTCTGGATCTACCGTGTTCTTGGGTGCTTTGTCTAGAAAATTATCACTGCAAGATGTAACTGTTTGGACAGCTAGAACTGTCAAGAATACTATATTGAAAACCGATAACTTTTTCATGATGATATTTTAGAAGTTAACATTAAAACCAATATTGAAAGTTCTGGAAACAGGATAACTGGACAAATCTATGCCGTTAATGCCTACTTCCGGATCAAATCCAGAATAACCCGTGATAGTAGCTACATTTTCACATGAAAGTGTTAGTCGAGCACTTTCAACAGAGAAAATTTTTACCCACTGCAACGGAAAATTATAAGAAAGAGATATCGTTTTTAGACGAAGATAAGATCCACTTTCCACAAAACGGTCTGAAATGCGGTTATTGCCATTTGGATCGCTATAGACGGCACGGGGTATAACGTTACTTGTTCCCTCTCCATTCCAACGTGAAAGAACATCGGTCAACTGGTTGTAAGCTGCAGACATTCCTGTAAGGTCAATTTTATTGGCATTAAAAATTTTATTGCCAGCAACTCCTTGAAGGTAAATGCTCAGTTCAAATCCTCTCCAAGTCATACTGTTGTTTATTGAGAACAAATGGCTTGGATTAGGATTACCGATAACCGTACGGTCTTCATCATTGATTACACCATCATGATTAAGATCTTTGAAACGAATATCACCTGGTTCTGCACCTATCTGAGAAGCATGGTCATGAACTTCTTTCTGATTTTGAAAGATTCCGTCAGTTACATAGCCGTAGAATACGTTGATAGGATAGCCTTTTGCCAACATAGTGACATAAGAATTATTAACTTGATTAATATAATAAGGCGTAGAACTGTTTAAATCGTTGATCTTATTTTTATTATACGTGTAGGATAGAAGTGTTTCCCAACCAAGAATTCCTTTAAGATTCTGGGTATGTAAAGTGATTTCTATTCCTTTATTGGTAACTTTACCAGCATTGGTGTAAGTAGTACTGGTATCCTCAAAACCAGATGTAATAGGAATCGAAGCTTTTACAAGCATATCGCTGGTCTTCTTGATATATGCATCAAAAGATAAATTAATTCGTGAATGGAACATTGTTGCATCAAAGCCAATGTTTTTTTGGGCAACCTGTTCCCAGTGAATGTTTGGATTAGCCAAAGTAGTGGAAATAAGTGCTGTCTGCTCATTGCCATCTGTACCAAAAGGATAGACACTTGTATTATAGGTAGGCATATAGCTGTAATTGCTTACGCTGGCTTGGCTACCTGTAATTCCGTATCCCATGCGGATTTTCAAGTCATTGAGTAACTCGTTCTGTTTATACCATGGTTCTTCTGTGAGTCGCCATGCCATAGAAACAGATGGAAAAGTTCCCCAGCGATAATTGCGTCCAAATCGGCTTGAGCCATCTTTACGTATGGTTGCTGTTATTAAATAACGGTTACGGTAATCGTAATTAGCACGAGCCATATAGGAGAACAGAGCCCATTCAGTCTCATTGCCACCAATTGCATACATCTTCTGTCCATTGTCCATTTCATGAACATTTTCGAAAGCGAAGAGATTTTTCTGTGCATTCAGATAATCAAAATCATTCCATTGTGCAGAAGTACCTGCCATTAGAGAAACATGATGTTTCTCGGCAAAAGTATGGTCATAGAGAAAATAATTATCCCAAAGGTAAGTAAATGACTTATTATTACTTTTATATCTAGAGCTTTGCTCTACAGGAATAGGTTTCCATGCGTAAGCTGGAGTATAGTTATCCATATACCAGAATTTCGCATCAATACCCAAAGTACTTTTAAATTTCAAATCCTTGCTAAAACTGATTTCACCTGTAATACTACCAAGAAGATTATAACCATTTGTCTTGTTTTGATTCATTTCAGTAGGGCCCACAGGATTTCTTGTAGAACCATACCATAAAGAATTACCATTAGGTCCAGACCATTCACCGTTTTCATCTTTTACAGGAAAAATAGGGAGTGCACGATAGGTACTTCCCAAGTCATAATTTCCCTGTTTCTTAACATCAGCACTCAAAGCAAGGCTATTTGAAAATTTGAGCCATTTTAGAACTTGAGCATCACTGTTAGCCTCGAAGGTATATCGACGATAACTCACACTTTTAACGGTACCCGTCTGGTTAAGAAAACCTCCCGACACATAATAATGGGCTTTATCTGATCCACCAGAATAGCTTAACGTGTAATTTTCAAGATAACCTGTACGAAAAATTTGGTCATTCCAGTTGGTTCCATTTCCGAGTGAAGAAGGAGCTGTCCATAAAGGGTTCTGATCATAACCAGCATTAGCCATCATCTCATTATTCAATTCTGCATATTGAGAAGCATTGAGCAGAGAAGGCTTTTTCGTAGCATTCTGAAATGAAAAGTTTACGTTCAGTGAGAGATGTCCTATGCCATCTTTACCTTTCTTTGTCGTAATCATAATTACGCCATTGGCACCACGAGATCCGTAAATAGCAGTTGCCGAAGCATCCTTTAATACATCTACCCGTTCTACATCAGCCATATTCAGATTATTCAATCCCAAATCAGTTGGTATACCATCTATGACGACAAGAGGATCACAGTTGTTAATAGATCCCAATCCTCTGATTTTAATAGAGACATTGTCACCAGGTTTTCCTGCATCTACAACTTGCAGACCAGCGACTTTTCCTTGTAAAGATTGTCCTATGTTTGCAACAGGTTGCTCATTCAATTTTTTAGCATCTATGGATCCTATTGAACCCGTTAGATCACTCTTCTTCATCGTGCCATAACCAATAACCACAACTTCATTAAGTTGCTTGCTACTCTGAGATAGCTCGATGTCTAAAACTTGCCTGCCTTGAACCGGTACATTTTTTGTTGTATATCCTAAATAAGATATAGAAAGAGTACCTGTAGAAGGAACCATAAAGATAAAATTACCATCTAAATCCGTAACTGTGGCATTTGTAGTACCTTTTTGGATTACCGTAGCTCCAATAATAGGCTCCCCGCTTTCGTCTTTTACGACTCCGTGAACCTTAATGTTTTGGGCGAAAAGGCTTAATGATAGTAGAACGCCTACGCTACAAAACACAATTCTTTTTGTCAATTGTTTAAAGATGTTCATAAAAAAGATAAGTTTACATTTTGTTTAGATTTCTGTGGCAAAAATAGTTTTTTATTCTACAAGTTAATCATGTAAGTATAAAATAAGTAGATTGTTGAATATTTATGAAACCTATAACTCATTGATTACTATTATCTTTCATATAATTTAAAAAAACATTTAAGTAGATGTTTGATAATATCTTATTTTTTGTTATATTTGCAGAAATATTTTAAAAACCATGTTAAGACGCCTTTTATACACTATTTTTTTCTGTATGCTTGCGGGATTGTCCTGTCAGGCATCAAACCAGAAACTCCTTTCACGATTGGATAGTATCCTTTCTAATCGTGAAGCATATCATAATTCCAAAGAAATGTATATTAGTATACTTAAAAACTATGCTAAAAAAAAGCAAAGCAAGGAAGAACTGTTAAAAATATATGAAGATCTTTATCAGGAATACTATGTGTACCAATTTGATTCAGCCAGGGTATATATAAACAAAGCTATTCTGCTCTCCCAGCAAATAAAAAGGACTGATCATGTCATTCAAAATTTGCTCTATAAAGTGCAACTTTTTGGTATAGGAGGACTTTATAGTGAAGCATCCAATTTACTGAATACGATTCAAGTAAACAAAATGCCAAAAGAGTTGTATTTCCTATATTATATTACTCGCTTTACTCTCTATTCATATAGGAGTGATTACTGTAATGATGACTATTATTCTCCAAGATATAGGGCATTGGCAGCGTATAGCCTCAAAATGGCCATGCCATATCTAACCAGCAACATGCCTGAATATGATTTCTATCACGGTGAATACTATATATATGTCACGCGAAATGACAAAAAGGCTCTTTCCTACTATTTTAAGACTATCTCTCATCAGAAAGAAACTTCGCGTTATTATGCAATGGCCTGCTTTGCCATTGCTAATAACTATAATGCCCATGGTGATACCCGAAAATATGAAAAATACCTAATCCAAGCTTGTATAAGTGATGCGTTATGTAATACACGAGAAAATCTGGCATTACAAGATTTCGCCATCTTTCTGTTTAAAGAAGGTCAAAAAAGCGAAAACCATGTAGAACGTGCCGATAAATATATCAATATTGCTTTAGAAGATGCAAAATTATATAATAACAGGCTTAGAATATTGGAAATATCTCAAAAACTACCTACCATCGTTTCAACTTACGAAGGTATGATCAAATCAAATAATAAAAAACTTGAATTAACTATTAGTATTATTTCCATACTTATTTTTATCTCAATTTTCGGAATAGTATTGATATTCCGCCAAAACAAGCTTCTTGCTTTACATAGGAAGCAATTTTGTGATAGTAATAATCAGCTCACTCTGCTAAACAATAAACTTAATATTCTCAATTCAGCCCTGCTAGATACAAATCGTAAAAGGGAAGGGCTTGCCAAGCTGTATATTGACCTATGTGCCAAATACATTGACAGACTAAGTAAATATCAAAATTTAGTCAAGAGAAAAATAAAAGCTAATCAAGTTAATGAACTTCTTAGTACTATATCTTCCTCGCGTTTGTCAGAAGAAAATGCTAAAACATTTACTAATAGGTTCGACAAAGCCTTTCTTGATCTTTATCCTACTTTTATAGATGAATTTAACAGTCTTCTGATTGATGGACAATCTAAAAAGAAAGAAAAAATGCTCAAGAACTCTATGACTAATGAACAGCGTATTTATGCCTTGATTAGGCTAGGTGTACAGGAAAGCTCAGAAATAGCATCTCTCCTTTTTTATTCCCCACAAACCATTTATAATTATCGTTCAGCAGTTAAAAATAGAGCAAAAAATAAGGATACTTTTGATGATGATGTACAGAATCTCTGTACAATCATTAAATAATCCTAGTTATAAAAATATATTAATCCACTTGCTGTTAGATAGTATACTTTCCTGTTGAATACATTCGTGATATAAGAATGAAGAAAGCCGCACTGTTGCTTCGTGAAGGTAAATATTCTGTGTCAGAGGTTATGTTCATGGTAGGTTTCTCCAACACCGGATATTTCTCTAAGTGTTTCCAAAAAGCATTTGGAATGACGCCTACTGAATTTGGAAAGGGAATAAAGTAATGATAAGAAACGAGGGAAATATTTTGATTTTACCCTATTTTGCATTAACTTTGCAATCACATTAGTAATATAAATATGTTATGGAACAGAATTTTTTAATCTATAATACTCTTACTCGACATAAGGAGTTGTTCAAACCGTTGCATGCTCCTAATGTTGGTATGTATGTGTGCGGACCTACTGTATATGGTGACGCACATCTAGGACATGCACGCCCTGCTATAACTTTCGACATCTTGTTCCGCTATCTTAAACATTTGGGTTACAAGGTGAGATATGTTCGCAATATCACTGATGTAGGTCATCTTGAGCATGATGCTGATGAGGGCGATGACAAGATAGAGAAGAAAGCTCGTCTTGAACAGCTTGAACCAATGGAGATTGCGCAGTATTACACCAATCGCTATCATATTGCTATGGAGGCGCTCAACGTGCTTCCACCGTCTATTGAACCTCATGCTACAGGTCATATCATTGAACAGGAAGAGTTGGTGAAGGAAATCCTTGCCAACGGCTATGCTTATGAGAGTAACGGTAGTGTGTATTTCGACGTTGTGAAATACGATAAAGATCATAAATATGGTATTCTTTCAGGTCGTAATCTTACCGACATGATAAATAATTCTCGCGAACTCAATGGTGTAAGCGAGAAGCATAATCAAGTAGACTTCGCTTTGTGGAAGAAAGCTCAGCCTGAACATATCATGCGTTGGCCGAGTCCTTGGAGTGATGGCTTCCCAGGTTGGCATTGTGAGTGCACAGCTATGGGACGTAAATATTTAGGTAGTCATTTCGATATTCATGGTGGAGGTATGGACCTTGTCTTCCCTCATCACGAATGTGAGATAGCACAGGCTGTAGCAAGTCAGGGTGATCAGATGGTTCACTACTGGATGCACAACAACATGATAACCATAAATGGTCAGAAGATGGGAAAGAGTCTTGGTAACTTCATCACTCTGGAACAGTTCTTCACTGGTAATCATGAGAGCCTGACCCAGGCTTATACTCCTATGACTATAAGATTCTTTATCCTCGCTGCTCATTATCGTGGTACTGTCGATTTCTCTAACGAGGCTTTGATAGCTGCCCAGAAAGGTTACGAAAGACTGATGAACGGTATCTCAGACATAGATCGTATTCAGGTTTCCAAAGAATGTGACGCAGAGACAGATAAGTTTGTGAAGGCATTGCGCCAGCGTTGCTATGACGCCATGAATGATGACTTACAGACTCCGCTTGTCATCAGTTATCTGTTTGAAGCATGTCATCTAGTAAACACATTACTAGATCATAAAGCTCTGATTTGTGCTGATTGTCTGAAGGAACTTTCAGAGGTAATGCATCTCTTCGCTTTCGACTTGTTAGGTTTGAAGAGTGAGAAGGGTGCAAACAATGATGCCCGTGAAGAGGCTTACGGAAAAGTTGTAGACATGGTCCTTCAGCTCCGTACAAAGGCAAAGACAGATAAGGACTGGGCTACTAGCGACCAGATACGTGATGCTCTTGCAAATGCTGGTTTCGAAGTAAAAGACACCAAAGACGGTGTTACTTGGAAACTGAACAAATAAGATATACAATTTCTTAATATAATAAACTGGGCTAAAGCAAATGCTTTAGCCCAGTTTTTTTGTTATATTAAGTTTGACGACTTAAAACTTTATGTGTTTCAATTTGTTAGAAATCAGATGTTTGTGTGTTAATGATGTCCTTAAATCATATGTCTGTTGTTTGTTGCAATTGAGCTTTGCATTATATCATGGCATAAAAAATGCAAAAGTAATTTGTTATACAAAAATATTTAAGTAATTTTGTCCTCCTTGATTATTGCGAATCTTGTTTGTGTTTCTTTGTCGTTAACACTATGAGGTGGTAACTTTACGCAGATAACTAAAATTTTAAGGATTTAAAATTCATCGAACTCACATTAATTAAATATATCAATTATGAAGAAATTATTTTTATCATCATCTTTTAAAGATGTAGCAGATCTATTTCAAGATTTTGCACAAGAAGATATCAAAGGGAAAACGGTAACTTTTATCCCAACAGCAAGCCTTCCAGAAAAGATTAATTTTTATGTAGGTTCGGCTAAGAAAGCTTTTGAAAAATTGGGAATGATTGTAGATGAATTGGAACTAACGAAACTGACCAATGTAGAAATAGCAGATAAGCTGAGAAAGAATAATTATATCTATGTGTCAGGAGGAAATACATTCTTTTTACTTCAGGAATTAAGAAAAAAGGGGGCTGATAAAATAATAAAAGAACAGATAGAATCTGGCAAGATATATATAGGAGAATCGGCAGGAACAATGATTGTATCTCCAAATGTAGAATATGCGAAAGGTTTAGATGATTGCAAAGTCGCGACAGAATTGGATATATTTTCGTCATTAAACATAATTGATTTTTACCCGCTGCCTCATTTTGGCAATTTTCCATTTAAGAAAGCTGTGGAAAAAACAATTTCTAAATATGAATCGGAATTGTCGTTATATCCAATTAGTAATTCTCAAGCTATATTAATTGAAGGGACAGAAGTAAATATAGCCACAAAATAAGTTGTGGAAATCATGATTTTACAGTCGCTGTGATTAATAAATATCTGTAGAATAATTTGGGTAATTGCCAATGTCCATGGCAGAGTAACTATAGTATTCCCTATTTCAAGCCAGGTTTAAATATTAATTTTAAACAAGGAAAGGGGAAAGGATTTCGCCCAAGCCTTGCCTTACTCCGACCTTGTACTTTAAGAGATTTTTCTTTATAATCAATTTGTGTAAATGAATATGTAAAATGGAGAAGTAAACTTGTTGTTGAAAGCTCAACACACAAGATATACTATTTCTTAATATACGAACAGCCCCAAAGCGAATACTTTGGGGCTGTTTTTATTGTTATATAAATGAGTTGACTCAAAATGTCATCTGTTTTGTCCATCTTATTCATGTATATTGATGTTTTCTATTTGCCTTTTTAGTTTATCAGCCAACATCGTTTTCAAAATATAAGGATAAGTGTTCTTAAAGATATAATTATTATAACGAATTTGTGTTAAAATTCTTGCCATAAATAATAACGTATAATATTTTTGTCTATATTTACAAAAGAAGTTGGGATCTATTTTCCTAATTTAATAACCACTTTAATGATAAAAGATGAATGAGAAATTTAAAAAACAAGCGGTGTTAATTCCAAATATTGACATTTTTAGTACTAAAACAATTATGGGTGGTGATGCCTACTTTATATACACATTTAAATAGTCTATTATGAAACGTAATTTTTGGAAAAGGTTTTCCTTGTTCTCAATGTGTTTTTTTCTGTGTTTGAGTTGTTCTTCACAAAATAAAATACTTAAAAGCAGTACTGTTCCCAACATGGAAAATGATAAATTAATTTGTGATAGTACGTCGAAACAAGGATTAAAATTCTTCGTTAAAAAGGATAATGATATTTTTGAGGCAAAGAAGAATACTACTGTCAAAGAATTGGATCGTGTTATGGATTTCGGGCTCCTTGAAGGTGATACTAGGGATAGCCTCATGTCTTTATGCAGATGTGCTGTTACTCAGGTTGCTAGGCCTGCTGAGATACAAAAACTTTGTACATCCAGATATTCGATGGTTATTAAGCTCTATGTCGGTAAAGGTGGAGTTGTGATTTATGATGAATTGGAGTTTAAAAGAGATTATAGTTCAATACTTTCGGATGTCCAAAAGTTTCAAATCTTAAAATTATTGTTGAAATCAACGGTAAATAATGAACGTACTAGTAGAATAAAAGATTATACCATTATAAATTTCTCTATTAATGCATTGTTTAAAAACAAAAACAAGTAATGCTTATTTCCAACAATAATATGCTTATAAAAGCATATATGTATACGATTATAGATCTTTCTGTTGTTTATTGCGATTGAGCGTCTATCTTACATCATGGCATTAAAAACTCAAAGGAAAGTATTACTCTAGATTTTATAATATAAAATGGATGGAACGATCTGAAAATATACTTACTGTTAAGCACTTGAAGAAGTCTTATAAAGTCTCTTCTGGTGCTATTGATGTCCTTAAAGATGTAAATCTAGAGCTCGGTAATGGCGTGACAGCCATTCTAGGACCGAATGGGGCAGGGAAGACGACGTTAATCAAGATATGTACTGATCTGCTGAACTTCGAAGAAGGACAAGTCGCTTATTGTGGCAAAGATTTGAAAAGCATGACCAAGAAGGAGAAAAGCCAAACTTTTTCTCTGTTGTCTGAAGGAAGTCGCAACCTGTATTACAAACTCACGCCACTAGAAAATATCAAATATTTCGCCACATTGAGAGGTATTCCCTTTGAAGCCATCAAGGAATATAGTCTCAATCTGCTTCAGAAGCTCAATCTGTATGAGAAAAAGAGCGAAATGGTGGAGAATCTTTCGAGAGGTATGCAGCAAAAAGTTGCCGTTGTATGTGCCCTGAGTATGAACACTCCGGTGACTTTTTTAGACGAGCCAACTCTTGGACTTGATATGGAGAGTAGTATCAACTTGAGTAAATTCTTAAGAAACCCTGAATTCAGTTCAAATAGATCAATCATCATCACATCCCATGATTTTAGTTTCATTGAAAATACGGCCACTCAGATATATAAATTGCAGGATGGCATGATGATAGAGAAGAAAGATATTGGAGAAAGTGACGATACATTTATCATACGAATTAATCATCCGGATATTGATAAAATAAATGATGATGGTTTAGAAGTTATTGACGCATGCAGCCAATATTGCACCATCAAAATATCGGTTTCATCTTTACGATTAGGCGAAGAGATACATAAATTGAATGATGCAGGTCACGAGATTGTTTATGTAGAAGCTGCGAATCAAAACATTACGAATTTCTATCTAAATAAAGAACCATGAAATACTATTTGAATTTATTTATCCAAGAATTTGAGAAGACATGCAAAATCGCACTGCGATACAAGTTTGACACAATATTTTATATCTTTTTCTGGGCAATTTTAAGCGTAATCATATCCCATGTTCTTTGCGCTAAGCATCCCGGAAATGTACCGATATTTGTTAGCTCGTTTATGATTTGGCTGATTACCAATAATAGTTTCATCGCCATTGTAGAATCTATTATGAAGGAAAACACTCAAGGTACTTTGGAACAGTTATATCTTAATGCGCGTTCCTTCTATAGCCTACTGATAATAAAGGGAGTTGCCGTAAGTATATTATCTATTATAGAATCAATGCTTACTTTATCCTTATGTTTGTTGTTTGTGCCAAATGTGAAATTTAGTATGATGTTACAATGGATTTACGTTTTGCCATTGCTCCTTATTGCAATATTCTCACTCATCGGTATTGGTATGGCTTGTGCCTCGTTTGCCTTGAAATACAAAAATATTTCAAACTTCTATAGCATGATATCCTCCATACTTTTTGGTATTCTTACTTATGGTGCTATTTTCTTAAACAAGAAACCCATATTGATGATACTCTTTCCCTTTGCTAAGGCTAATGCGACCATCCAATTATTCTTGAGAGGGAAAGCCCCAATCAGTGTAAATGCCTATATCATCATAATTATCAATGACCTACTCATGATGGCATTAGGTTATGTGGTCTTGAAATATTATTTGAAAGAATCCAAGAAGGCTGGCTCTTTATCTAAGTTCTGAAGACAGCTGCATATTCTTGATATGAAGACTGGTAAATTAGCTATCAAAATACTCATTTATTCTCACCCGCATCTTCTCTTTCCCTGATATCCTTCTGCAAAGTAGCAAGTTTAATATCACTCATTTCTGTTTTTTTATCTTAAATCTCTAGAGAGGGATTGTCAATCAATTTTCTTTTCTATTATTTCCCAATGGCCTCCATTATCAGGTCCTACACGATGAATTATACCAGTTTTACGAAGTTGATTTAAATTCCATTTCACGCCATCCTCAGTAAGACATGTTTTATCTGCTAATTGTTTTCTCGTAAGAGTTCCATCTTTTGAAATTAAAGATAATATCAAATCTGATGTTTTCTGGGTAGTAGTCTGGGTAGTAGTCTGGGTAGTAGTCTGGGTAGTATTTTCTTCTATATACTCCATGTCATCCTGAGCATAGTTTAAATTGGGCAATACGATGAAGAAATCATGATTATCTGAACGGAACTGTGGTATTTGTTTCTCTGAAGCTGAATATGCGTGATAGTCCTCCACAATCTTCTTGAATCCGCTACCACGACGCTCCATTAATCTCAATCGGCTAAATATATCTGCAATCACAGGATTACGACGCTTTGAGGTAATGTTCATAGGGTCAAAGTTTTGCACAAAAGAGTCATCGAACATACCACCAGGAGAACTGATTTCCAGAAAATAATCATAGATGTGAACATGTACTTCACTACTATATTTAAGATAATCACGAATAAAAACACTAAACAATTATAAATATTTAAGGCTTAATATACTATTTAAAATAATTTTAGTTACTTTCGCAAGACATAATTGCCATTATGCTATGAGATGAGGCATAAGTAAAATAATGAGAATTTTAAAAGAAATGGAAATAAAAGATTATAAGAAGAAAGAGGAAGAATTCCAAAGTCTGAAAGGAAATATGATGCTCTGTGAACCACTGGAAGAATACCATGTTGGAGTTCGTAAGACTTTCAGAGAACTCGATTTATTCTCGGTCTCAGCCCCTAAAGCAAATAATAATGATATAAAAGTTGTAGAATTGTTCGCTGGAGTTGGAGGATTCCGCGTCGGACTTGAACGAGCATCTAAAAGCTTTGTAACTATTTGGAATAACCAATGGGAACCTTCTACAAAACGTCAAGATGCCTCAATTGTTTATTGCAAGCAATTTGGAACGGCAGGACATTGCAATGAGGATATAGCAACGGTCCCGATTAAAGATATTCCAGAGTGCGATTTACTAGTTGGAGGCTTTCCTTGTCAAGACTATAGCGTTGCTACAACATTAAAAAATTCTGGTGGTATCGAAGGTAAAAAAGGTGTTCTTTGGTGGCAGATTCATCGTATTTTAAGTGAATATAAGCGTAAACCAGAAATGCTTTTTTTCGAGAATGTAGATAGACTATTGAAATCACCAGCAAGCCAACGTGGTAGAGATTTTGCAATTATTCTTGCATCTTTATCTGATTTGGGCTATGCTGTTGAATGGAGAGTTATTAATGCTGCAGATTATGGTATGCCACAACGTCGTCGTAGGACTTATATTTTGGGCTATCGAAAAGGAAGCAAAATTTATGAAGATTTAAAGCACCAATTTGATTATAAGTATTGGCTTACTCAAGATGGCATAATTTCAAAGGCCTTCCCAGTATTAAACGATATTTCATGTCGTCGTGATTTTGAAATTAAAGGCGATTTGAAAACGGTTTCGGACTCATTTAATAAAGGAGAAAATGCTATTAAGATAGGACCTTTTTCCAATACTGGTGTAATGTTGGACCGTAAGGTTTGCACTATGAATACAACTCCATGTTATGATGGTGTTCAAGTTACATTAGGGCAAATTCTTGTACCAGAAGATGAAGTTCCTGAGGAATTTTTTGTTAATCCAGACGAGATTGATAGATGGAAATACCAGAAAGGAAGCAAACACGAAACACGTACATCATCAGAAGGATATGAATATATGTATAGTGAAGGTTCAATGGCATTTCCGGACAATCTTGATAAACCTTCCAGAACAATTATTACTGGAGAAGGTGGGAGAGGTGCTTCTCGGTTCAAGCATATTGTTCAGACACAAAGTGGATGCTATCGTCGTCTTGTTCCTAAGGAATTAGAACGTCTTGATATGTTCCCCGACAACCATACTGCTCTAAAAGGAGTTTCTGATATGCGTAGGGCTTTTCTAATGGGCAATGCGCTTGTAACTGGTGTCGTTGAGCGTATAGGTATTGTATTAAATAATAAAAGATAATTTTTGATTATGCCAATTGAAATTCTTCCTTATGATAAGACTTCGCTAGAGTCAATTATCAATTATGCACAACAACTACTTGGCAAGTCGCTTCGAGCATTACATCCAAATGTTCCAAAATTGCGAACATCCGGCAAAGGAAAATTGGGGCAGGCTGTGGAAAAATATCATTTTTGCTATGAACCAAATAGTGTAAGTGATGCGGATTTTCCTGAAGCAGGTTTAGAATTAAAGTGTACTCCATTGCAACAACTCAAAAATAGAGATTACTCGCCGAAGGAAAGATTAGTCCTTAATATAATCAATTTCATGGAAGAAGCTGATAAGAGTTTTTATACAAGTAGCTTTTGGCATAAATGTTCTCTTATTCTGCTTATGTTCTACCTTAATGATGATTGCATTGATGATAAAGGTGATATGCTCTTTAAGATTATTCGATTATGGAAAATACCGAAGGAAGATGTATGGATGTTTTTAAATGATTGGAAGAAAATACATAAAATGATTTTGGATGGTAAGGCACATGAACTTTCAGAAGGTATGACATATTATCTAGGCGCATGTACTAAAGGTTCAAGAGGTGGTGCTAATAAACGTCAACAACCTTATTCGAAAATACTTGCTGATCAAAGAGCGTATTCTATTAAACCTGGATATATAAATTATATCATTCTTGATTCAATTGGTAATAAGTCTATTTGCACTCCCGACGTTTTTATTTCAGAAAAAAAACGTGAAACGCTTCTTAATAAAAAATCTGAAATAGAAAATATTGTCAAGAATAAAGAGTTGTATGAAAATGGACAAGATTTAGATGAAATAGTCGAACATTTTTTTACACCTTTCTACGGAAAAAGTGTCAATCAAATAGAGAAAAAATTGAATGTTAAGGTCTCCGATACATCGAAAGCTATGTCTTTTTCTTTATGCCGGGCTATTCTTCATATCCAAAGTTCTAAAATTGGTGAATTTGAGAAAGCAGATATAGTTATGAAGACTATTCGTTTGCAAGAAAATGGATTATTGAAGGAAAGTATGTCTTTCCCCAATATCAAGTTTAAAGAAGTTTACGAAGAAAATGAATGGGAAGAATCAGCATGGTATAATATGCTTAATCACCGTTTTTTCTTTGTTGTGTTCAGAAAGAAAGATGGAGGAACAGACAAAGATGCGATTCTTGAAAAAGCCTTTTTCTGGGGGATGCCATATAGTCAACTGCAAGAGGCTGAGTCTTTTTGGAAAGACACTCGTGACAAAATTAGAAATAATGATTATAATCATTTCCTAAAGCAATCGGAGCATCCAATCTGCCATGTTAGACCCAAAGGACGTGATTCTCTTGACTTAATGGAAACTCCACAAGGAAATAAGGAGAAAAAGAAATGTTATTGGCTAAATCGGGAGTATATTCTGAAAATTTTAAAAGAAAATGGTATTAATGTTACATCTAGAACCTGATATTTGAGAAATGCCTGTAAAAAATGTCATAATGAAATTTTGAATTTTTTACAAAAAACATAGGTGTAGGTTGATTAAGAATATTTTATAGAAACGTAAAAATGATGCACTTCATGGTATTTATCAAATGCAAAATGGACTTTAAGAAAACGAGTCTGTAATATCAACCCAATATCTTACTCATAGAGTCATAAATTGGATTGATATATTATTTGCTTTGTGATTTGTTTATATTGTATCACGAGCATAACTAAAATCTTAGCTCTTTATCGAATTTCGATAGTAGCATTATCTGTTAAGCTACGTGTGAGCTTCCAAGTTACGGAATCTCGCTTAGCATCCTCACGGAATTTGAGGTGGACACCATGGATGTTTGACTGCTTGAAATCGGCAGGATTGGAGACTGAATCACTCGTTACTCCTACATGGAAACTGCCAAGACCATTTACGGTGACTTCTTCACCATCATGAAGGTGATCACGGATTACATCTATCAACTCTGTAAGTACTAACTTCACGTCGCTGCATGTGGCGGAACAGTTTCTTTGTATCTCATCGGCAATTTCGTTCATGCCGATTTTACCTGTCTTTCTAGTTCTTGCAAAATATTTTTCCTCAGTTCTGGACTTCTCCAGTGTGCATTGTATTGCCATAATATTTTTTTTATTTTTTTGTGTAATTATAGAAATGTCCTCCACTTTTTTTTGTAATGAATTATCATTCAGTAGCTTAAGCGGTGGATGAGGCCTCCACTTGTTTAGTGATTAGGGCCTAATCACTCCAATGTCCTCCACGCTTTGCAGAGTGATTAGGCCCTAATCACTAAACGGAGCATCGAAAGCGGCGATTTTATACTCGTTGCGCCTCATGTTTTATACTGTTATAATCATCTTGTATTTCATACATTTATTCGTTTTTTTCACTTCAAATCCACGATTAGACAACAAGCGCCCAAGATTGACAAGTGTTTTACGGTCGTAACCTATCAGCTTATAGTATTGCCTTATGATGTCAACAACCTCTGGTAGTGACAGCTCTTGCGGTGTTTCGTTTGGCAATGGATTGCGGAACAAACTGTCAATGATTGGTTCTATTTCAGATATTTCAACAAACGGCTTGTTATCATTCATTATCTTCATATTCTCCTCGTCGTTGAAGAAATATCTTTTGCCTGCTGCTATTTCGGCAACTAGTTGGGCGTATAGTTGATTATAGTCCACAGCTGTTGTGAAATCGATATTACCATTTACTTTAATACAAAGATAACGACGGCTACCGGTGAGATCCTTTAGTGGTTTAACATTGTTTGTCGTTGCAACGAAACTGGCATAGCGTCGACGGTTGGATATGCTAGCCTGATAAGGCATTCGCATTCTTACCGCTGGAGTGGAAATAAGGTATTTCAATAGTGGCTGCTTGCCCGAACTTACCGAGTCGAATTCGTCTATATTTATCAATGCCGTGTTGGTAAGTCCCATGAACATTGATGTGTCGTTCTTAAAGTCTATACGGTCATTATAAAATTCCTGAAGTTCTGGCGGCAGGATTATCGAGCAAAAAGAACTCTTTCCGCAACCCTGTTTGCCGATGAACAGCGGAACGATGGCATTGGCCTGTTTCGGAGTGCGCCCCATCCAATGTGCTACCATAGAGAGCATCCAAACGTGGAAGTTGTGTACAAAGTCGGCATTATTCGTCGGTACTCTTTTTATAAACTCTTCAACACGATTTTTTCCGTCCCATTGCGGAAGGTTGTCAAGATAGTCATTGATTGGATCATAAGTAGAAATGAGTGTGGAATCAAGATATCTGTCAAGATCTTTGTCCCACGATTCAAGTCCCATTTTCAAAGCTTTCAGTGTCATCGTATATCTATCTTCCTTTTCCATAGGTCGGAAAGAATATTCGTAACTGTCTTTATATCTGAACTCATTCTTTCCTGATATTATATTCTTACGGAATTCGTAGAATGTATTCATAAATGCTTCCTGTTTGAAAGCCATGAGTTGAACTTTGGTAAGATGTTTCTCTGGGTAGAATTTCTCGATATCCTTGTGATATGCTTCAGTAAAGATGTTGTCAACAAGTAGGTCGTCGCTTCCGAATTCCGGGTTATATTTTGTTAGTTTTATGCACATTGCTATGGGAAGCCCAGATTCGTGGCAATATTTTGCAAGTAGGTTTAGAAGTTTTGAAACTCTAGACTCATCATCAAGCCGTGTCTTGTTGAGTGCATCAATAAAACAATAGTGATAAAGCAAACGATCTGTCTGCGATTTTGTTCGTTTATCAAAGATAGGCAGTTCTTCTGCTTTCTTTGGTATCACGAGCGGTTTGAGACTCGGTGTTTCATTATCAGTCACAGCCAGTGTTATGGCATCCTCACGAAAAACGGCTTCGGGATCTACAGATACGTAACATGAAGATTCAGGAGTCGACGGAATTTTGTCTATTGACATTTGAAGCTGAGTGCTGTATATATAATGAAGTTTGCGATAGGCTTCTTTGAGAAACGTGTCTAGGTTGTCATGGGGCAATTGTCCGTCAGGAAGAGAGGCACGACACACGATTTTCACAGAACATCCATTTATTCCAACGAAACTCATGAGGGTGTAAGGGATCTTTGCTGATTCATTTCGTACTTTCTTTGCTTCATCTTCATCTGAAAGTCGATTTATCTCGAGGAGTATAAGTCCGTTGAAGTGATCAATAATACTTTGTCCGTCTGTTTTCTTCCATTCGGCTGCGAAACAGATACGCCTTGCCTTTTTAACGGAATCAAGTTCGTTGAATTTTGGACCATTGTGCAGAAATGTCAGAGGGAAATCCTCTCTTACCTTGTATACTTCATTGGCATATTTTCCGGAGATAATATTGTCATAGATTGTTGCTGGTTCTGTTCTAGTAAAGAATTTTTCGTCTTTCTCATGTCTAATAATTGTTGCTTTCATGTCTTGAGTTTGCTAAATCCATTATTTTGATTGTAAATCAGTGGAGGACAGTGGAGGAGAAATGGGGCCTCTTCCACTTTTAAAATGTTGTCTATCAAGAGCTTGCACGATTAGTGGAGGACTTTAGGTAGTTTTAGCACTTTTTTAGTTTTTGATTTTCCAATGACTGATTACCACTACAAAGGTAGTAAAATATTCATAACTATGCAAGCACTTGGGTAGAAAATACAAAAGAGGGCATAAGCATACGAAACATACGTGTGGCTTAAATAATATCAACGTTTTTTTCGTGTATTTGACTCTTTGTGTAAACGATTGCACATATTTTATAAAAAACAAGTGGTGTAATGTGTTTGAAATATCGGAAATAATGCTATATTTGCAGTTGATTTTAAACAAACAAATAATTATGAATAAAAATAATCTACTTTTGGCAAGTGGTGGGGATCAATCAAAAGTTTCATCTGCTGACATAGATTTCAATATGTGGCTTTTGGAGTTTCTTGATAGAAAAGTTTAAGTTTTAGATACATTTTCTCGACTTGAAATATTATAATCGCGAAAATATTATGGGCTGACATATTGTGATATGCCAGCCCATAATTTTTTTTCATGTCTCCATGAAATAAGAATATTATTTTGTTATGTGTGAACGTACAAGATCAGAAACAGCCTTGCCGTCTGCAGAACTCCATTTTTCCTTTACTTCCTTTATCACAGTACCCATCTGCTTCTGCTCAATTCCGTCAGGATATGAAGCCTTGATGAAAGCATCTATTTCGTCATTTGAAGGAGCCTGAGGAAGCAGAGTCTCTAAAATGATGTATTCAGCCTTTTCATTGTCGGCAAGATCTTGGCGGTTGTTAGTCAGATATATCTTTTCGCTCTCCTGGCGTTCCTTCACCATTTTGCGTATAATCTGAATCTCTGCGGCATCGTCTAGAGGTTTTGCGTTTTTCGCGGTTGTGAACTTTAGAAACTCACTCTTAAGAAGGCGGTAAACTGCTGACTTCTCTTTGTCACCAGACTTCATAGAAGTCATGATCATCTTGTTGATTTCACTGTTATACATAAGCTTATATATTATATGTGTTTGCCTATTAGTAAGCAAAAATAGTGCCAAAGATACTATTTTATGTCTTAAAAATGTGCTTATTAGTCATATTATTTAGGATAACGCTAGGGGATAAGTTTACTTTTGCTTTAATTGGGGAATTTTATCTCAATACTTATAGAATATCTCTTAGTTTTTTGATAAAAATACTATATTTTGATAATAATTTCGTTTTTTTTATTACTTTTGCAAAATAAATGTCAAACATAGATTAAAATACTTACAAAATATGAAAAAACAGTAATCTGATTTATGATTCTGCTCATGTTGTTAATGTTTGTTTCGTGTGACACTGACCACAATTTCGGTTATTCGCTACCACTAATACTCAAATATTTATAAAACGAGAGCATAAAGCTACATATTAATGAAATTTAGCTTATACAGGCTAATTATATATATGTATTCTTTTGGTATTAAAACTATAATAACTATTAAATAAGACGATGAAGAAAATCTACTTATGTTTATCTTTTCTGATTCTGCCAATTGTTTCATTAGCACAATCTAAAATAGGATATGCTTATGATATGGCAGGTAACCGTACAAAGCGAGAAATAGTCATATCTTCTTTAGGAGCAATGGCGAAGAAACAGTATTCCAATAGTCTGGACGTCTCTTCTGAAAAATTGAGAGAGCACTTTGTTAAAATCGATCCTAATCCTACACAGGGCAATCTGAAAGTTGGTATATCTGGTTTGAAAGATAGCGATAAATGCTATTTGGAATTATACTCTGTGCAAGGTGTGCAAATTCTCGCATTCGATGTTAATTCTGACAATATTGATTTGGATATAAGTAACCAACCTAATGGAATCTATCTACTGAAAATAATAATTAATGGTAAATCAACTACATGGAAAATTATAAAGAAATAAAAAAGGAAATTTGGATAAGGTTTTCTTTCGTTATGATTCTGTTAAGCGTAGCAGGGTCGCTTCATGCCTACAGTGTTAAATCAACTGTGAATACCTTTACACGTCACAATTCAATAAATAGTCTGGGTACAAGTTCTGTTGATACAGCAAGTACTATAAAAGATTCTTTAAAACTGCATAAGAATGGTATTCCAAGTGTAATGAGATCCTATAAACCTAAAATTGATTTACCAGCAGACCCAGGTCATCTTATAGATCCTGACGGGTCTAACGTACCAGATCCTATAGACCCAAACAGACCGCGTCCTATCGTGCCGCATGTGCCTGATCCTATCCCACCGGCTCCTATCATACCGGGGCCAATAGACCCAGATTTGCCAGATAGACCAATTTATAGGGATGAGATTGTTGGAACTCCCAATGGTAATTTAACTATTTCTAATGCTGGAGCAGTTTGTTATGACCTAAAAATTGATGTCCCCAACGGTGGTTCGCTTACTCCGCAACTCTCTTTATCATATAATAGTCAAAACAGTGGATATGGACTTGCTGGATATGGTATCAATCTTGCTGGATTCTCAGTGATAACGAGAGGAACGAAGGATTTATTTCATGATGGTCTGGTGAAGGGTATAACATATACTAATAGTGATACTTACTTCCTGGATGGGAAACGCTTAATACTCCAGTCTGGAACAGCAGGGGATGAGGGGGCTGTTTATACAGTAGAGGGAAACCCTTTTACAAAAGTTATTATACATGGAGATTACAACAATAGTACAGCCAATACTTGGTTTGAAGTAAAAACGAGTACTGGTATAGTCTATAAATACGGCAATTCAGAGACATCAAAACTTTGTTATAAAAATAAAAATGGTTATGCACGTATTGCATCTTGGTATATCTGTCAAATGGAAGATAAGTATACCAATTATATTACCTATGAGTATGAAAGTAGTGGTCTAAATATTAGACCGATTTCTGTTACTTATGGTATGAATGGCGAGAAGAGCCGTGGTATAACAAATAAAATTAGTTTCTCATATCAAAGCCTTGGTGCCAATGCAAGAACTTATATGGTTGAAGATCAACAAGGTAAAATTGACGTTTGTCTTTCGAACATAACCACTTCTTGTAATAACTCTACTTATCGCCAATATAACTTGATTTATAATCAAACTTCGGATGGAAGTTTGGGGAAGTATACTCGTCTTGTTAAGGTAGAAGAGAAGAATGGCAATGGTGCAAGCTTACCCCCAGTCCAGCTTAACTGGAATTTCCTACCCTCATCACAAGTAACTTCTTCACAATTGAATGTTTCTGGTAAAGATGATAGAAGTTATATAAAGGAGGAAGGTAAGTGCTTTTCAGCTGCAGATTTGACTGGAGATGGTGTCAGTGACATTGTCAGAATTGCCCCTGTAACAGTTGGTACCTCTTATCATGAAACTAATGTATATATTAGTAGAAGTAAGGTAATCAGTCCTGTGAGCATTTCTTATGAAGATCCAATCATATTTCGGCTACCTTCAACTTTTTCTTACGAAGATATTACAAAAGCCTTAGGTGGAACATCTGTAATGGACTTTGATGGGGATGGATATAATGACTTAATTATTCCATACCAAAATAAAGTCGACGGCCATTGGAATACGGAAGAATTCTATCTGATAAAGGGTTCTGATGTTGTTGCAGGACAAACAGAATCAGTAAGATTTTTCTCTATGCAGCTTCAGTCAACAGACGAACCTCCTCTTTTTGTTACTTTAGACACAGAAGGGAATGGAAAAGATAACCTTCTTTGTGTTGAGCAGCGCCAGAAGGATGGGTATTATCCTTGTACTATTTTTAAATATGGAGAAACGAACCTAGATAAGACTGAATTTAGAGTTACACTTCCAAAGGATCCAGTTAAAATTTTTACTGGTGACTTCAATAACGATGGTCTTATAGATCTAATTTTGCTCTACGATGGTGGATATAAAATATACTTTAATGACGGTGGTGCTACCACAGCTACTAAATTTTCAGAGTCAAATACCAAAGCTGGCTCTGATTTTGGAAACTATTGGCGAGTAAAACAAGGAGATTTTGATGGTGATGGGTTAGTTGATTTCGTCTATAACAATTCAAGGGAGACTTGTTTATGGATAGCACATAACAATGGTGATGGAACTTTTTCATATACACAGTCAAATGACATTGGAGTTGCTGATCATGCATCTAACAAGGATGATGAGAGATTCTCTATTATGGTTTCTGATCTGGATCATGATGGACGATCTGACGTTGTCGTTTGCAAAGCGGGATATAGACACAGAGGCTTCCCGAGATTTAGGAATGATTATACAAATACTCAGGTTAGATTACTCTATTCTGATGGATCTAATCTGATATTGAAAAACAGCTACACCAAGGATAGAGAGGATGATGCATTAGAAAGTTCCATTTTCCTTGGTGACTTTGATGGAGATGGGCATATTGAGCTTGCAAACTATGGTAGTGTGCTGAACAATCCCAATAGTAATTTTGAAGAGAAAATCAATGTTTATAAAGCAGGCTCTGATTTGTCACAATCTGGCAAAATCAGCAATATCATTGATGGACTTGGAAATTCTGAACAGATTGAGTATGCTTATTTGACAAATCCTCTTATCTATAAGCAGACTCTTCCCAATAAGTATCCTGTAAATACTTATACTTTTCCTTTATCAGTTGTTGCGAAAGTTACAAGTTCTAACGGTGTTGCTGAAAGTCAGACCACAAAGTATTCATATGAAGATATGAGACTACACATAGCTGGTAAGGGTATGTTAGGATTTAATAGCATCACGAGTGAAAACCTGACATTAGGAACAAAAGTATCTACAAGCATTACCAAATGGGATGAAGAGTTGTGGATACCTATAGAAACAAAGGAAAATAATTCTATAGGAGGGGAGTCCTCATCTACAATTTCGACATATACTGTTGCAAATGTAGATAAAAACTATTTTGCATATATTTCTCACAAGAAGGCGACGGATTTGGATGGAAACATGCTAATAATGGTTACGAATTACGACACCTCTAAGGGGGTTATTACAGATGAGACTGTGAAGAATGATGGAGGGGAAAGCATGTACAAAAAAGTTTGCTATTCCAACTATCAAAATATTGGCGGAGTATGGTTGCCGTCTACATTGACTATGTCTCAAAAGCACAGTGATGATGCGACTGTATTTACCACAACGACAACTTACACTTACGATGATAAAGGCAATGTGCTAACATCTATACAAAACAGTGGAACACCGCAGGCATACCAAACGACATCAACCTACGATGTCTATGGAAATATACTATCATCAGTATCTACAGGGAGTGGCATAAAGCCAATTACTAAATATAATGATTATGACCCCTCTGGTCTTTTAGTCGTAAAAAAATATACGATGCCAGAGTCAGCCGTTAATACGTATACATACGATCTTTGGGGAAACGTATTGACAGAGTCGGATGAAACCGAAGCGAGCAATGTCCTCACAAAAAAATATACTTATGATGGATGGGAAAGAAAACTCACGGAATTGGATGCTGATGGCACGTTAACCAAGTATGAGATAGGTTGGGGAAGCAGCTATGGTAAACAATATTTTACAAAAGAGTCAACGGATTGTAAGCCTTCTATAACCGTTTGGTATGATCGAAAGGGGCATGAGGTTCTTCGGCAAACAATTGGTGCAAGTAACATCGATATAACAAAGGCTACGACTTATGATAACAAAGGTCAGGTCTCGCGTGTTGAAAACAAAACTGGCAAACTAACAGTAAGCCAGACACTAACCTATGATGAGAGAGGAAGAGTCCTAACAGAGGTAACAAGTTCTGGGAAAAGCATTTCATACACTTATGGCAATCGCTGTGTAACATCTCAGGCTTCCGGACGTAGCAATACAAAGACGACAGATGCATGGGGCAACGTTGTTAAGGCAATCGATCCCATTGGCGAGGTAGAATATCTTTACTATTCATCTGGCAAGCCAAGTGCAGTAAAAACCAATGGAGCTACTGTTAGAATGGTTTACGATGCTGCTGGTAACAAAACTTCGCTCATAGACCCTGATGCAGGAACCACTCTTTATACTTATGCTGCTGACGGTACTCTATTGACACAGACTGATGGTCGAGGCATCAAAACAACGAATACTTACGATGATTTCGGGCGTCTATCTTCTGCTCAGATAGGGCAAAAGACTATCACTTATACTTATGGAAACTCTGGATATGAGAAAATGAGACTGACCAGATTGGCGGTAGACGATAACAGCATAGAGTATAGCTACGATAAGTTTGGACGTACCTTAACCGAGAAACGAAACATTCATGGTAATAGTACATGCTGTTTCTCATATGCATACAATGATAAGAACCAACTTGCAAAGACCATCTATCCTGGTGGACTGGAAGTTGCATACCAATATGATAATAACGGTTTCAATACACAGACATCTGTGGGTGACAATATTATATCTAAGGTAGAAAACTTTGATGGTCTTGTAAGTAGCACTTCTTTCTTAGGTAAACTTACTACAACACAGACATGCGATGCTCGAGGATATGAGAGTAACGTGAAGATAGAACATGGCTCAACTGTCTTAGAGAATTTAGATGAGACTTATGATGGTGACACCGATAATCTTTTGTCACGCAAAAGAAACGGTAATTTGGCAGATACTTTCGTATACGATAATCTTGATAGACTTATTTCTGTGAAAACAGGTTCGATAGAGACTATGAAGGTTAGTTATGAGACTAATGGTAATATCACATTTAAGACAGGTATGGGGGGCTATACCTATGACGCATCTACCCATCCGCATGCAGTTACAGAGGTAGAAAATGTAGATGGAAATATACCAAGCGATGCCTTATTAACATCATTCAATGACTACGGAAAAATACAGCATATTGAAGCTACAGACAAGAACCTTCAAATGGACTTCGAATACGGACCAGATCAGGAACGTTGGTATTCTGCATTGACTAAGAATGATGCGGATATTAGGACAACGGTCTATGCAGGCGAATATGAAAAAAATATAGAAAACGGCATCACACGAGAGTTCTACTATCTTGACGGAAATACGATTGTAATCATGCAAGATGGTGTTGTTAAGCCATATATAGCCTTTACTGACAATCTTGGTAGCATTCTCTCCGTTATGGATGAGAATGGTACGAAGGTCTTTGATGCTTCTTATGATGCATGGGGTAAGCAGACTGTGGCACTCAATACTATCGGGCTGCACAGGGGCTACACAGGTCATGAGATGCTTAGTGAGTTTGACATCATTAATATGAACGGTCGTTTGTATGATCCTGTGTTAGGTCGTTTCTTCAGCCCGGACAACTATGTGCAGGCTCCTGACAACAGCCAGAATTTTAACCGTTACAGCTATTGTTTGAACAACCCACTGAAGTACACGGATCCGAGTGGAGATTTCTGGAACCTTGCTATAGGTGCCGCAATTGGAGGTGTCTTTAACTGGGCTGCACATGGATTTCAGTTCAATGCGAAGGGACTTGGTTATTTTGCTACGGGTGCTGTTGCTGGAGCTGTTGGTTCAGGAGTAGCATCGGGAGTGAACGTTGCTATGGCAGGAGGAAACTTCTGGACTGGTGCTGCGGGATTGGCGGAAGGTGTTTCTTCAACAGGCTTTATAGCTGGTGCAGCGACGGGTGCGAGCTCAGGTTTTGCCGGTGGTCTTATATCTGGTGCCGGCAATTCATGGGTTGACGGGGGGAGTTTTGGAGAAGGTCTACTGGCTGGATTGGAATCAGGAGGCATTGGAGCTTTGACTGGTGGTGTAATGGGAGGTGTTCTTGGTGGTTTTGAAGCTTTGGATAATGGCACAAACTTCTGGACAGGAAATGCCAATTTGGATATGACGGGTGCCTATTCGTGTAAGGATTGTGATCCTGAAGGGTTGGTAAGTAAATTAAAGGCTAAGGCTGAGAACATAAAGGCTAAATATGTTGGAAAATTCGAACGCCAAAATGTCTTTGAAAGCAAATTGATGGGAACATATACTGATAAAGGTGGCTACTCAGGATTTACACTTCCCGACATAGGTATATGTGTTGGTAAAGGAGTGTTTACGGGTCGTACACAAAATGGATGGGCTATGATGCAACATGAATTCGGTCATGTTCTTCAGTACAGAATCGTAGGTGTAAGCAACTATTATTCCGTTATTGCGAAAGAAAGTATAATCAATTGTGGGTACGATAGGTTATTCGGTACAGATACACATAGTACTTTCTGGACAGAGACATGGGCAAACTATTTGTCAAAGGAATATTTTGGAGCAAAATGGCTTGGAAGTGACTATTCCTCAAAAGGACTCAATTACTACCCAACAAAAAATATTAGTACATTTTTTAAAATAGTTAAATTTGGTTTAATAGGTTTGTCTTTCTAATGTGCAATTACATGTTTAAACATACATATTATGAATATAAGAAAAATAAGTAAGATTTTGATTATAGTGTCTGTAATTTTAGTTGCGTTTTGTTCATGTATTATAGATACGAAACCATTTGGCTATAGTGTCAGAAATTGCACAAGTGACACTTTTCTTATACAACTAACAAAGTCTGACACTCTTGATGGTTGGATGTACTGGGGTAAACAGCCTGAGGATACAGCCAGACCTGCCCCAGAGGATACTATTGTAGTTTACATACATGGGAAAAAAGTAATTATCGCAAGTTGTTTCTATACGTTACCTGATACTATATCGGGATATCTCTATCCACTCGGTAACGACACGTGTTATATTTATGCCATAAAATGGCAAATAGCAAAACATTATACGCTGGAAGAAATCCGTGCAAAAAAGCTATATGACAGACGGGCTGTAACCAAGAAGGATTTCAATAATAATCAGGATTTCGAGTACAGACCTGAGGAGTCTGCCAGAAGCCATTAATGCTTAATTTTACTTGGTTATGATGATGAATATAGATAAGAAATATACAAATCTATTGGGGGTAACACTTATAATTCTTAGTGTATTATCGTCTTGTATACCGATAGTTGACTCAAGAGTTGATGCAATATTCAAGAATTGTACGAATGACACACTATTTATTGGTGCGTCCCACTACGATAATGTTGATAGTGTGGAATTTCTTGTAAATCCGAATTATAATATACTTGCAAATAGCGATTTCGATACTACTGATATTTCTCTATGGAAAGGAACATTTGCTCGTAGTGATTCTTTTGTATATCCAGACTCTACATGTGCAATAAATGCCAACTACTTGTTTCAAGATAAAGATACTTGTTATTTTTTTTTAATAAAATTGGGAAATGCAAAGAGGTATTCATGGGATGAAATTCGCACACACAAAATATTTTGTAGATGGATTGTCACAAAGAACACTGCTGGAAAACTTGATAAAAATATAAGATACTTGAATTCTGTTGAGCATTAATTATTGATAAGATTGACAAAAGAATAATTTACCCCCACTAATTTTGAGTTGAAATGCTAGATGTTTATCGGGTCCTTTGTACCAAGATTCAACGGGGGATATGTAATTACTATTTAAATATGTATAACTTATGAACATAAAAACAACGAGCAAAATATGGTTCCTTCTATTAACAATATGTTTTATACTTAATTCTTGTATTTTTGATACGAAATCAGCTTATGGTATCAGAAATTGCACAAATGACACTTTGCTGATTGATCTAACAGAGTCCAGTAATCTTGATAGTTGTTGGATGTACTGGGGTAAACATTTCGAAGATACTACTGGAATTCAGCCAGATGACACTACTGTAGTTTACGTTCATGGAGAAAAAGTGATTTTATCAAATTATTGCCGTACACAACCAGATTCAGTATTATTTGTCGATCCACACATATTCAACCTCAAGGACACCTGTTACATTTATGCCATAAAGTGGCAGGGAGCTACACGCTATACTTTAGAAGAAATCCGTGCTAAAAAGCTATATAACAGACTGTCTGTAACCAAGAGTGATTTCCATAATCGTATGTTCGAATACAGACTTGCGGATTCTGCTAGAAGCCATTGATGCTTAATTTTACTTGGTTGTTATGAATATAGAAAAATCAGAATATTTTGTACAATGGATTATTGAGTATGATGATCAAGTGAAAACCTCAATGTGACTTTGCAACCAGGTTGTATTTCCTTTTCCATACCTTTGCCCTCGAAAACAATAATAAGATTAATTATGGAAGAAAAAAATATGCATAGTCATGAGCATGAAGAAGAGGGAATGGCACTTTGGCAGATTATAATGTCTGCCGTTATGCTTGTAGGAGGTATGATTGCTAATGCTAAGGGGGTGAATATGTTTGAAAACAACACATTCAAACTTGTATGGTATGTGATAGCTTTCATGCCAGTAGGACTTTCTGTAATGAAAGAAGCTTGGGAAGCTATCGTTGACGATACCGACTTCTTTAGTGAGTTTATGCTTATGTCTGTAGCCACGATAGGAGCATTTGCTCTTGGCGAATATCCTGAGGCTGTGGCAGTGATGTTGCTTTATTCTATTGGCGAGGCTTTGCAGGATAAGGCTGTGGATAAGGCTCGTGACAACATAAAGAGTCTTGTTGCTTTTCGCCCAGACATGGCAAGAAAAGTAGTGGGGCAGGAGTATAAAGAGGTTAAGCCTGAAGAGGTGAATATTGATGATATCATTGAGGTGAGACCAGGAGAACGTGTACCTTTGGATGGCAAACTCGTTACTGCTGCAGCATCAATGAATACTGCTGCACTAACAGGTGAGTCTGTACCACGCCTTATTGAGACAGGAAAGGACGTTATGGCAGGAATGATCGCTACAGACAGCGTGATACGTATCGCTGTGACACGTATCTCTGCCGAGAGTGCTATAAGTAGAATATTGTCAATGGTTGAGGAGGCTGCAAATCGAAAATCTCCTACAGAGACATTCATCCATAAGTTTGCGCATGTATATACTCCTGTAGTGATATTGCTTGCGGTGCTTGTTGTTGTTACTCCTTGGCTCATATCTTTTGGTACAACCTATGACTATGTATTCTCTGAGTGGTTTAAGCGTGCGCTTGTATTCCTTGTTATCAGTTGTCCGTGTGCATTGGTGATAAGTATTCCTTTAGGATATTTCGGTGGCATAGGTGCGGCTAGTAAACGAGGAATACTTTTCAAGGGAAGCAATTATCTTGATGCTATCGCAAATCTAGATGCCGTGGTATTCGATAAGACAGGAACTCTCACAACAGGCGAATTCAAAGTGCAGCAGATTGTTGGTATTTCAGAAGATGATATGGCTGTAGTTGCTGCGGTAGAATCGTTCAGCAGTCATCCTATTGCTTCGGCAATAACAAGATACGCTGGTAAAGATAACATGTCTATAGATGACTCTTTGCTTAAAAATATTCCTGGTGCAGGAGTGGCTTATGGCAATATGCTTATAGGAACTCTGAAATTGTTACGTGACAACGGTGTTGACTATGACAAGTCACTGAACAGTATACCGGAAACAATAGTTGCTGTAGCCAAAGAAGGACAGTTTAAAGGATATATATTACTTGCCGATACTCTAAAGACTGATACCGTAAATATTCCACAAAATCTTAGAAGACAGGGAATTGGGATGATGCAGATATTGAGCGGTGACAAACAGGCGCTGATAGACAAACTTGTATCAGATTTGAACAAAGATGGTAAGATGCATGTAACTGGATTTGGCGACTTGCTACCACAAGATAAGGTTTCGCATATCTCTACACTTAAAGAACAAGGAAAGAAAGTTGCTTTTGTAGGTGATGGAATTAACGATGCGCCAGTGTTGGCACTTAGCGATGTAGGCGTGGCAATGGGAGCAATGGGTTCTGATATGGCTGTTGAGACGGCTGATGTAGTAATTCAGACCGATGAACCAGGAAAGGTTGCTGAGGCTGTGGCAATAGGTAAGCGAACACGAAGAATAGTTTATCAGAACATAATTCTTGCCATCGGTGTAAAGCTTATTGTGATGATACTTGGAGTGTTTGGTGTGGCAAATTTATGGGAAGCTGTATTTGCCGACAGTGGAGTAGCATTGCTTGCTGTTATGAACAGTACACGTATATTCTTAACGAAAAAAAGTGGGATTTAATATCCCACTTTTATTGTTCCTTTAATATCTTTCTGCAATCTTCAAGTATAGTCATCAGCTCGTCCATCTTTGTAGCTCTAAGCATCGCTATACGTGTTTGTCTGAAGTCTGGTATACCTTTGAATATAGGACTAGAAGCAAGATGTCTTCTAGTGTGAACGATTCCACGGTATTCATCAATTCGCTCAACGTTGATTTTCAATTGCTCTTCAAGAATATCAATCTTGTCATCTAGTGATAGTGGATTTGAGCCGTCTGTGATGCCATCAAGATATTCTCTCATATCCTTAAATACCCAAGGACTGCCGAAAGTAGCCCTTCCTACCATCACTCCGTCTACACCATATTCGTCAAAGGCACGTTTTGCCTCTTCTGGATTAGTGATATCTCCGTTTCCGATGATAGGTATGTTTATTCTTGGATTGTTTTTTACTTTACCAATCAGTGTCCAGTCCGCTTCACCAGTATACATCTGACTGCGTGTGCGTCCGTGTATGGTAAGAGCTTGAATACCGCAATCCTGCAACTGTTCAGCAAGTTCGGGGATAATAAGATCATCGTTGTCCCATCCAAGTCTTGTTTTAACTGTGACGGGAGTATTTACAGCTTTCACAACGTTTCGTGTGATGTCAAGCAACAAAGGTATGTTCTTTAACATTCCTGCTCCGGCACCCTTACCAGCTACCTTCTTAACAGGACATCCAAAGTTAATATCGATAACATCAGGATGCACCTGTTCAACAATCTTAGCTGCCTCTACCATTGACTCCACGTCACGACCATATATCTGAATACCTACAGGTCGTTCTTCTTCGTTGATAGTCATCTTGCTTAGAGTTGCCTTAATGCTTCGTATTATGGCTTCTGCAGCTACAAATTCTGTGTACACCATAGCGGCACCATATCGCTTGCAAAGCATGCGAAATCCTACATCTGTTACATCCTCCATCGGAGCTAGAAACAAAGGGCGGTTGCCATAATCAATATTTCCTATCTTCATACAGCGTGCAAAGTTACAACAATTTTTCTATCCTAGCAACGAATAATAAATATTAGGATTGCTCATGATTTCTTTAATACCAACCATAGTCCGTTATAATTTCTTGCTATAAGTATTTATAATGTTGAAGAGATATTGCTAATCAAAATAAGTGTTGAGAGTATATATTATTGCAAATAAGATTGCAGCAATACCTGGTATATAACCTTTTAAATGATCCACATTGTCTAAGGAAAATTTGCGACCTTTATATTTTTTTACATCTAGATGATTCAACCAAATGTAAAATACCCCAAATGAAAGAGCATTTAGTATGACAACTATATTAATCATAATTGTTAACACGCCTAGACATAAGAAATATATGCCAAGACATATACGATTTCGTCTTTTATATGTTCTGAAAAATCGGCTAAAGTAGGGAACAGTCAGGATTAACAATCCTGTGATAATAGCTACTAAGCACCAAAAAATGTATACTGTCATTTTTATACCAACCATAATCTGTTATTATTTCTTGCCATAAGCATTATAATGTTGAAGAGGTGTAACTAATCAAGATATTCGAGTATGCATCCTATTGCAAATAAGATTGCAACAATGCCTGGGGCATAACCTTTAAATTGATCCGCATAATATGGGGAAAATCTGCTACCTTCATAATTTTTCTCATCTAGATAATTCAACCAGATATAAAATATCCCACATGAAAGAGCATTTAGTATGACAACTATGTTAATCATAATTGTTAACATACCCAGACATAAAAAATATATGCCCAGACATATACGATTCCGTCTTTTATATGTTCTGAAAAATTTGATAAAGTTGGGAACAATCAGGATTAATAATCCTGTAATAATAGCTGTCCAAAAACAAAAAATATATCTTGTCATTTTTTATCCTCCTCTTTCTTCTTATTCTTTAAATAAAATGCAAATGTAAGTTCTACTTTAATAAAAAAAATAAGTATGCATGATATAGCAAGAAGATACAATAGTAAACTTTCATAATAAAACAGGCTTGTCATATCACCAAGCATTTTTTCGTATTTTGATTCGATATGCCCTAGTGTATATCCGAATAATAAAATGATTGCTATAATAAGGAAGTCATACCAATTTACAAAATACTTTCTTTGTTCCGTTACTCTTATACTATGTAAATAAATTAAGATAAGAATATTCCAGATACATACTAATAATAACATAGGACTTGTAAAGCTATAAGCTGAATCGGATATATCTGTATCGAAACAAACAAAACTATAAAGTAATAGTATTAGTACAAATAACTCATGAATATAAATCCCGATTTTTCCATGTCCTTTAAGAAAAAGATAAGACTTTGGTTGCTCTTTATCTTTCCTGTAATTTAAATACATGAAGATTGAAAACAATGATAACGAAAATGTAAAGAACAAAAGAAATATTGCTTCTGCATAGTCATTATGATTATCATCTCCTATACAATAACAGAAAATTGGTTTATAAGTAAAAAATTCTTTTGAGCCAATAATTAATTCTATGATTATTCCTACTCCTAAAAGTAGGTACATATTACTCAAAGAGAATTTTGTCTTAAACAAGAACTTGTCTGATGGATCTACAATCCTTTCAAATATATTCTTGCAGAATATATACAAAAGTAAATTAAATATGGAATATACAATGGAGAAATAAGCAATAGCGAAATCAAACAACTGATAATCTTCATAAGACATATCGGTATAGTCAATATTAATATACTTTATTGCACCATATATGAATGATATTATGGATAAAGTGAAAAATATAGTAGATTTCTTTATTGGAAAAACTTTAATCATAATATAGTTATTCAGATTTGTTATTAAAGATAATACAAGCATTGATCATAAGCTATTTTTTTTGTTGATTTGTTTAGTTACAAACTGTTTGATTTTTATATAGAGCAAACACAATATAATTGTTAGACAAATGCCATATACAATATTGAATGATGAATTGTACCACCATACGATCGTATAATTATCATTTCCGGAAATGACTTCATGATGCCACAATTGACTAGGAGAAACGAGATATCTTATTATATCATCCATATATGCGCTGACATACATAAAACAAATACTTTCAATAACGATTTCTGTTTTTGTGAATCTGTATTTATACAAAGCAAGGATAACAGTCAAATTATTTATAGGAACAATAATACCACAAACTATTGATATGAATATTGGTGATGAAAATGGTGTGTTTTTGTCATAGGAACTGTCACAATAATACATAATTACAGTTGTGATCAAAGTTTCAATTGTAATAGCAATCACCGTCCAGCAGTAACTCCTTAATATATAAGAAAGAAATTTTTTCATATTACACATGCATTAAAATCTCATTTGATTACTCAAACTCTTATTTATTTTTCTTGGCGTATTGTGTTTTTTTATAGTCTTAACTTAGTTGCTTTTGTATACCAATATTTCTATTCTAGCAAATGATACACTCCACCCGGTAATGTTTTAACTAGTCCCTTCATCTCCATAGAAAAGAGTAGGGCAGTGAGGTGTCCTATTGCTTGGCTACTGGTGACGCATAGCATATTTATCTGCTGGTCGTTTTCCTTTTGTAAAGCTTTCACCACTTGCTGTTCTTCTTCTGATAGTTGTGGAAACAGTTGTCGCTCTATTCCTTTACTGCGAGCTTCGGAGAGTTGTTTCCCGTTTTCCCAACCCATAGCCTTTGCCATATCATAGGCGCATGTGATTAGATTTGCTCCGTTGTCACGTATAAGGTTGTTGCAGCCTTCACTATACATAGCACCCACCGAACCAGGAAATGCAAAAACGTCTCTGTTGTAATCGCGTGAAAGTCGGGCTGTGATGAGGCCTCCTCCATGAGCAGCACTTTCAACGAGTATACAGGCATCACTTATCCCTGCTACTATTCTGTTTCTGCGCACGAAGTTCATCTTATCAGCATTTGTGCATGTCATAAATTCAGAGAGCAGTCCTCCCTGATTTATCATTCTGGCAGCGTCGTCCTTATGCGCTTGTGGATATAAATAATCAAGTCCATGAGCAAGAACTCCAACTGTTTCAAAACCGTTTTGCAGAGCGTTGCGGTGTGCGTGTATGTCAACACCATAGGCTAAACCACTCACGATAAGTGCATCAGGGCAATACTGTTTCAGATCAGCGACGAATCTTCTTATCATGTCCTGTCCGTAGATGGTGCAACGTCTTGTACCTACGATGTTTATGATCTTCTGATTGTTAAGGTTTGCGTTTCCACGATAAAACAGCACAAGCGGTGCGTCATCACATTCAGCTAGTCTTCTGGGATATTTTTCATCGTTAAGACAGAGTATCTTCACGTTGTTAAGTTCGTCCCATTTTATTTCTTCTTCAGCTCTGCGTTGCAGTTCGCTGATATCTTTGAATGCATCAACAAGTTTCGGTGAAGCCTCTGGTACAATCTCGCGGATGTCGTTACGATGCTCAAGAACAGAAGTGGCACTTCCCACTCGTCTATACATTTCAAGCATTCCCGCAAGATTATAGAAGCCTATTCGTGAGAGAACAATGGTATTAAATTTTTCTTGTTGGTCAGTCATTATCCCCTTCCATAAATGGCTTGAAAGCGTTGTCGTAGTCTTCGCTGTTGCCGAGTCTACCATTGATAAGACATACAAGTTCTACTGTGGCATGGAAGCTAAGTCGCTCATCGCTTGCACGGAATAAATCGTGAGTGAAAATGTATCTCACGCCTTCCTTCTTCAGTCCCATACGAGAGATGATTTCATCATCGCATTTAAGTGGTGTCTTGAATGATAAGTTCATTCTTGCAACAACAGCATCAACACCTTGCTCGTGCATCTTCGCAAAACTCAGACCTGTAGATTTAAGAAAACGATGTCGGGTATGTTCTGTATAGTGCAAATAATTTGCATTGTTAACAATACCTTCTATATCACATTCGTAATCACGCACTTCCATGCGTGTTTCAAAAATATATTTCATAATTATTTTTATGTTAATACCCAATGATGAAATTGAATTCCATCTATATTTGGTTATGCAGTTATTATCTTCTTTTTATGGTAGATGAATATATTTTTATTCATTACTTTAAAAGTAATACCATTATGATAATAACGATATACATAACCAAATATTGCTTCGTATTAAGATTTCTAATTAGGAGCCTTAGCCGATACTTCCGACACAGCATAAGCCGTAAAGAATCCTCTTGCCCCATTAGATATGTTGGTAGATATATTGGCAGGAGGTCCTCCAAACATAGGGTTTGATCCATTCTTCTGGCTTGCACATTCATCAATAAAGTGATAGTAGGCCTTGCTTATATTACTAAATTCCACAACCATACTGTCGCCTGATGACATGAATATCATATCCTTTGTATCATCATCGCTGAATTTACTCTTATCAGCCACATCGTTAAAGTTCCATACCGAGAGATTCTTTACATACTCACCGTTAAGGCTCACGTCGTTAAATGCGATATACTTACTTATCTTGTTATACCAAACTCCATTGATGCTATATTTGCCCATATAAAAGTTCTCTACATCTCCATCATCCTGAGCACTTATATTCAAAGAGTATAACGTATATTCGCCCACCTTCTTCTTTGAAATATTAAACGAGTCTACTTTCAAAGCCTTTGGCATATTACACTCAGCCGTGTACTCCTCATCGCTACCATCATTATTAAAGTCCATCACAACCGATAGCCTATATTTCCATCCCGGTTTACCCATCATTGGATCTTTCGTCGCATATATACCACTTCCCACAGAATCCTGTGTAAGCACGTATGAGTTAGAAACCATCCCACTGTCCTCTTTCAGCGTAACGATCGCTTTAGCGATACGCTTATTAGTCTCCTTGTCGAAGTATGCACTTGAACTGTTCACCTGTATCTGCTGCCTTATGTTCTGGTTTGTTATTGTGCCATATATTACCGGCACATAAGCTGAAGTCTTGGTCTCTATAGTTGTATCCTCAGTGCACGAAGATATAATCGCGATAAACAATAATGCGATTACAGACGCTGATATTGATTTTATTTTATTCATTGTTCTAATTAGAATTTAAAATTATAAGTTACAGATGGTATTGCCCCAAATAGATAAGTCATCTTAGCCTGAGGATATCCGTCTGTTGTATTCTGGTCAAAAGATGTCATCCATGGATTCTTGTGCCAATATACATTGTAAACAGAGAATACCCACTCACCCTGATACCATCTCTTTGGGTGTTTGTGTGGATGATACGTGGCAGATATATCCATACGATGATATGGCTTTTTACGTTCCTCACTCTTACCCGAATATATAGGATAATACTCTCCGTTTATCTCCATTCTGCCAGAAGGATAGGTTACCGGCGTACCAGTAGAGAATACCCATTCGGCAGATACATCCCACTTTTTAGACAATTCATAACTTGCCAGAATGTTAATGCTATGTGTTTTGTCGTTAGGTGCCAGATAAGTCTTTCCATTATTGATACCTGCTATCGTACGGTCGGTATGTGCCAAAGTATAATTAATGAATCCTGTCAGTCGTCCTGTATTCTTTTTCACCATGATCTCCATACCGTAAGATTTTCCCTTACCGGTTCTTATATCGCCATCCAGTTTGTCATTAAGTAGAATCTGTGCATTGTCTTTAAAATCTATCACATTATTCATACCCTTGTAATAGAACTCTACAGAAGTCTCAATGGCATTATTCTTAAAGTTTCTGAAGTAACCCACCGAATATTGGTTAGCCTCCTGTGGCTTGATGTTTGGACTAGCTGGAAACCATAAGTCAAGAGGAGATCCTGAATCAGAATTATTGGCTATCTGGATAAACTGCGTGTTATGAGTAAAGTTAGCTTTCACCGATGACCATTCATTCAGTTTGTAAACCAGTCCTGCCCTGAATTCTGGTCTTATGTAAGTATGGTATATCTTACCGCTGCCATATTCTGTAGCTCCTGTTACATCATAATTAGTATCATAATGGTATTGCAACGTTTTTCCCATGTTTCTAAATGCCGTCAGTCTGGCTCCGAAGTTCACCGATATCGCCTTACTTAAGTTCTCTTCTACCCCAAAGTATATGTTATGTTCAAGCGCATACGATTTGTTCATCTTGAAGTCAGGGTATCCTGCACGTGATATCATAGCTGGGTTAAACATGTGATATGTGGTCGTAGCACCATATTGCAGATTCAGCTTGTCAGATATCGCATGAGTGAAGTCAAGTCTAGCCTCTACATTCTGGATGTCAGATTGCCATTCAGCCCTAGAGTCCGTAACCTTCCAAGTTAAATCATAACTATATTTGGTATAATTCAAGCTTAACCTAGAAAACAATTTATCCGAAAATACATGGTTCCAGAAAGCCGAAGCCACAAAGTTGCCATAACCTATATCGCCAAATGATGATATAAACCTGTCCCTGCCATTATATAGATTGAGTCCGATTTTGTCTGTCATAGACAGGCGATGAGAAACTTTGACATTGAGATCATAAAAATATAGATACTCCTTTTTCTTTTCTGGGTCAGACGACATGCGCAGAAACACATCAGCATAACTGCGTCTGCCACTTACTAACCAAGATGTTCTATCCCCAAGAGGACCTTCCAAAGTAAGTCTACTAGATATAAGTCCAATGCCACCAGTGCCCTTCACTTTCTCAGGAGCATCATCTTTCAGCTCTACATCTAATAGAGAAGATAATCGGCCGCCATATTTTATAGGCATATTACCCTTATACAGTTCAGCACTCTTCACAGCGTCATTATTAAATACAGAGAAGAAACCGAACATGTGTGATGCATTATATATATTCGTGTTGTCAAGCAATATCAAGTTTTGGTCAGCACCGCCACCTCTCACATTAAATCCGCTGCTTCCCTCAGATGTACTTTGCACACCTGGCAGCAGTTGAATAGCCTTAACCACATCTATCTCGCCCAATAGCGCAGGCATCTTTTGTATTTCAGATCCTGTCAACTTCTGCATACCCATTCTGGTATCAGTGATGTTTGCTTCCTTTCTCTGTGATGTCACTACTACCTCATGGATATTCCGTTCGTATGATATTCTGTTAGAATCATTACCTGTGCTATCCCTGTTGATAACATTTATCTTTTTTCTCGGTTTAGTCTTCTGAGCATACAAATCTGTATAAGAAGAACAAATCACGAAAAAGCCTAATACCAATATCGGTAAAGAGTTTGAACTAGTCCTTAAAATCAATCCTAATGTTTTACTTAATGTCATTTTTGTTTATTGCTTACCCGTTGACGGAATTAAATGAAACTCCGATATTGGGTTTGTTATTTTTCTTGTTAATATTTTGCAGAATTGTGAATGCACTAATTATCTAAACAATCCGAGCAGACAATCCTTCTGTTTCTTTCGCTTAATTTATTATTAGCATAATCCCAATGGGATAAATTAATGTTACTTGTAGAACTTCTTTTTTTGTATGTACTGATGTTCATTACGGTCCATACTGCATAAAATAGAATACTTAATCGTTTCATTATTATCAATGTTTATAGTAAAATTTATCTGTTCTACTTATATGACATCTATATTGTATTTTACCCCTATTCCCCAAAATATTTTTTTCTTGATTATCTCTGTTGTCTATGTATTTATAACGCTAATGTAGGGCCTTTTTATATATGTCCTTCAATATATCTTTTTTGTCATATTCAGATATCGCATCTATTTATTATCAGTGTCTGTCTTTTACATAACAGCCATTGGCCTTTATAATTTCTCTTCTACGTCTAGGAATTTGCATTAAAACATCTTATGATATAAACACTACTAATCATTATAAAAGGTCTATTTTGCTGTCTGCTTCTGTTATCTTTCTTTTCGGTTTGCATGGGCTGCCAAATGCGACATAGCCTGCTGGAATATCCTTTGTTACGACACTGCCAGCACCGATAACAGAGCCGTCACCGATAGTAACACCTCCTAAAATGACTACATTCGATGCAATCCATACATTATTGCCAATATGAATCTCATCGGCATATTCAGAAACAGACACGTGCCCATCATTGTATTTCATAGCCGTACGCTCTTCGGCTATCAGTGGATGATTAGTTGCCATGAGAGATACATTAGGACCAAACATAACATTATCGCCGATATAAATGCGAGCATCATCCATTACCATGAGATTGAAATTTGCAAAGAAGTTATTTCCAATGACAGTATGAGTTCCGTAATTAAATTGTATAGGACCTTGGAAATAATACTTCTCTCCAATACTTCCTATAAACTCTTTAATAATTGGCAATCTGGCTTTGTCATATTCATCCATAAGATTATATTTTCGGCATAGTTCATGAGTCTTATGTTTAATGTCACGCAGCTCTTTCGTGCGAGCATCAAATAACTTGCCTGCAAATATTCGTTCCTCTTCTGTCATATCTCTATTATTTAAAATATTATTTGTTAATTGGATATATAAGTAAACTTGAATAATCCCTTAGCGTAAAATATTTATGATTAGATGTTATTCTAGCCTATTTTCTCGCCTTTCAGATATTCATATCCTATTCTGCATCTCAGGCAGTTCTTCTTGTCGCAGTATTCGTTTTTTAGTTGGATGAGAGCTTGTGAGTCTCCTGCATTATCAACGTTCAGTCCGCATTCTTTCCACATCCTTACGATATGGTTGTTTTCTGCTTTCAGTTGTTCCAAGAAGTCGAATGCTCGGTCGCAATATTTCTCTTTACTCTGATGCCTTCCGTATGCGAACAATACAGGAATTACTGTGTTTATCATCAGTAGGTTTAGTGAGAAAGGAGAGATATGCTTCTCATTCTTTTCACTCTCAGAACCAAATGTGTAATGCGTTTCCCAATATGGTGTCACACCAGTGTGCATCGTGTTCATTGCTTCTTTTACGGTATCACATTCCACAATTTGACTGATGCTGCATTTGGCAGCGTAATACAGATTTGCAAGTTGTGATATACGGATATGGGGAAAGTTCTGCGGTCGCAATCTCAGGAACCTCCACATATTACTGTCAATCTGTTGGAGTCCGAATTTATGTTTTAGATACACATACTCGTTCTTCAACTTATCAAAGTAGCCATCAGCAATTGCATCATGATGATATTTCTCAGGAATGGTGTCCAAATCCAATAATCCAGCCTGTCCCATGAATATTGCTTCTATTTGGAAAAGGTTGTCACGGTGATGCGCAATGTCGTTAAGTGGAATACTCAAAGCCCATTGTTCAAATGCGTCACCATTAATGCCGAAACCGAAGTTGCGTGCCAACGTAACAAAAAATCCAGCTTCCCAAGAACCGTTACATTGCTCAACTCTACTGATTATGGCATCTGTTTTCTGCTCAAGACGTTCCGTTTGCAGAGCACTCATCCACGAGTGAACCATTAAGTTGCTTAATTCGGGTATAATCTTGTAGCATGGAGGGTACTTGTCTGTTGAAAGTAATTCGGCATAATGTCGTGTCACATGTTCAGGAACATCAAGTTGCATTTGTGGGAGACAGTCACCATCTTGGTTTTTCACTTCCATATCAATGTCACCGCAAACATGCAAAATGACATTGTTATATCTTTCGTCTTTGTCGTGTTTATGTAGATACCAGTCACTAGCTTTATCGTGTATCTCAACGTTTCCCACCCAAAGAGTATCATCTATTTTTATTTTAGCATTGAAGAAATCAGGACCGGAATTCATGTTGTGTAATCCGGAGTCAATTACTTCTACGTGGAGTCCTTTAGTGGTCTTCATTTCATGCAAAGGCAGCATTTTATGCTTCCAAACATAGTGTAGTAATTGTTCCATTATTTATAGTGGTATGTAAGGTCTTTAATTTATGCAAATAGGTTTTGAATAAGTAATTTTATTTACAAGTATACGTTAAAATGATGTTGTGAATCTTGATAAAACTATCGCAGATTCTACCAGAATATCATCACGAATGAAAGAAACAATCACGAGTTGGGGAGCATTTAATCTTTTCCTTAAAGATGTAATCGGATTATGCACTAATGATATAGATTCTTCATATTATTCTAGTAATATAGCAATCGACATGCATTGGTTTTGATGTTTACAATTATATGGTTGCATTGTGCCATTTTCGTGATGATATTTTATGTAATAATAAATTACCATTTCCGATCCTCGTAAGGAGTATTCTTGAATCCTTCAGATTGCAGTTTCCTTACAAGTCGGTCTATAGGATCTTTACAGATTTTTTTGAACCAAATCGTCTGCCCAAACCATTTAACCAAAGTTGGACTAAGGGCATAATAAGTGCGAATAAATGCACGTCCGTACCAAGTTTCTGCAAGTGTATAGTCACGAAAACGACGAAGTGTCCATACTTGTGGACAATTGTATGTACCATATACAGCTGTTGCAATATAGCAACCGCTTCCTGTGTTTCCTACAGTTGTAGGAGTAATCTCTTCCTGATAGGCAATTGGGGCTATATAGCTTGGCTCATACTTCTTAATCTTTTCTCCATAACTATTTATGCAATCTTGATTGCTTTGCTTGTTATCAAGAAAAGAGACGATTTCTTTATGGATTTCTATGCCATTTTTCCAAGCATCAGATGCTAATACACCATATTTGTCTTGGAATGTAGTCACTAGTAAATCACCGAGACTATACATAATTTGCATAGCTGCAAAAACATTGTTAATATATTCTTGAAGATAATCTTGACTAATCTCCCAGTCAATCCCCTCATAGTGGTTTTTTGCTCCAGAACTTAACATTTTTGCAATTAAAGTACAACGAATGCATATCTCTGAAAGTATGCTTTCGGTTTCTTCAGAGATATTATTTTTTATTAGAGTAATTACCGGCTCTAGGCAATTAACTATAGAATATCCAGCACTTTCAATCTCTGCGATTTTACAAGACATTGCTCTAAAATATACAACATAGAAGTTTGCTTCCCAACTGCTTGGATCTTTTACTAAGATCATATCATAATACTTCAAAGCATTCTCACTGTTGCTAGTGTCTTTCGCTCGACGAGCGATCTCATAAAGATTCTTCAATTCGTCAGATGTGTCTACTTTTACGGTTCCTTGGATATCTACGGTTCCTTCTATCATCATTTTTTTTGCCTCTTCAATAGAATATTTTGTTCCGCATGACTGACATACAAATATGCCATCTTGTTTTATAAGGTTTGTGCTACCGCACATTTCACATGTTAAAGCTTTCATTTATAATTGTTGTTTATTTGATTTTTTTTGAAATATAATTTAATGCAAGTAGAAGTCCAATTTCACTCACTATCAATAAAATAATCAAAAACAACACTATGTTGTTTTCGATTTGATCTCGAGTTATTATGGAAAGTATAATTTCAATTAGGAATGCAAATGAATACAATATATTAAGTGAATAGTGAAATGCTTCTTTCAACTTTATGTTGGAAACAAAGCATACCATACAAACATTTACAATTATAATAAATGTGGATAGGCCGCAATTAAATAATGAATAAGATGTAAATATTAAATATGCTGCTATATTTGCTAACAATAAAATGATACCTAAAATTATAGAATTTTTTTGCATAACGTTAAATTAAATATTGATAGGAGGTGGTGCAACTGGAGAAACAAGGCTTGCTAGTTGAGGTACTGTTGTTAATTTGACCCAAGTAGGCATTCCTGGAGCCCAAACGAGTGTCTCTCCTGTTACAATACCTTGGTGTATGTAAGATGCAATTTGTTGTACCGTTTGATTGCCTAATTGCTGGTCATTCAAATAGATAAAATATGTTTGCTCTACATTAATAGGTGGTGTTGGATTTGTATTAATATAGTTACCTATATTATTTCCCACAGCTTGACCAATACCTGCACCTACACCAATACCAACGCCCATTGAAGCGAATTGTCCACCTGTACCCTTATTTGAAGCAGCTTTTTCAAGTATATCAAAGCTTCGTTCCATCTGATATACATCCCTTCCGGCTATATTAAGCCTTGCAACAAGGGCTTTTGCTTCCTTTAGTTTTATTACACTGGGATCATCCTCCGGAACGTTAATCGACATTATTGCAAAATCGACAATTGAAATACCATATCTTGATAAAGCCGTGTTTAAAAGTGATTCGCTACTCTCTGATAAAGTCAATAATTGGGTGTTAATGTCAAGTACCGAAACCTTTTTGTTGATTATTTGTTGAGCAATGATATTATTCAATGCAGAAATAATCTTTCCCTTGAAATACTGATTAATTTGCTCTGTAGTAAAAGAATTCATATTTCCAATGAGAGTTTCAATAAAAAGGCGCGGGTCAGAAACTTTCAAGCCATATTGCCCATGTGCACGAACAGGAATAATTATGTTGTATTTTGGATCTTCAATTTGAATTGGCTGGGGTGTTCCCCAAGGAATATCTAATTTTGCAATCTGATTTATAAACCATACTTCTGCTTTAAATGGAGATTTTCCACCAAAAGGTAGGTTTATTAGATTCCCCAAAACAGGAATGTTCTCCGAACTAATAGTGTAGGTTCCTGACGTAAAACTATCACATATAGTTCCTCCTTTCACTAAGAATGCTGTTTGGGATGGATAGACAATAAGTTGACTTCCGAGTCTAAGATTGTCTGAAGGGAATTTTTTGCAAAACTCACCATTGATCATCTCGCATTTTACTATATCGATGATTGCCATAATTCTTATTTCTAATAATGTTTAATCTATTTTGATATATCTAGTTTTATTGATTCCGCAATATTTTGCAACAACAGGTTGTCAGCAAGACTACCAATATTATACACATTTCACCCTCCTTCCGAAAAAATCCTAGAGCGGGAATGAGAAGGATATTAATTTTGCATGTGGACTACTAAGTAGATTATGATTTGCTCGTATTCTCCATGGTGAACGAGTGATGTCCGCAGATTGCCATTCAGCTCTTTTTCGTTATTCGTTACAAATATACACAAATATTTTTATTTGTCGTTGTTTTGTACGAAAAAATGTGTTAAAAGGCTCCTTTTATGAATAATAGACCCATAAAGTTATATTTTCTCAAGGCAATCACGCTCATTATTTCTTGCGAGAACTATAGGCTCTTTTTGATGAATGATAATATAGATACAACACAGCATGATAGAAGGTATTGAACACATAATGCAAATTAAATCATAAGTCATTATTATGTTCAGGTCAGGACTGTGAAAACTACTGCATAAACTCCAAAAGACAGTAGGTATAATGAGTAGAACGTTTGCAATAATAATTTGCCTTAATGCCAGTTCAACCCAGTTGTTGTACTTATGGCTAAGCTCCCATGTAGCTATGCCACCTATGAGATGAGGCAAACATAATAGAACGAACAAAAATAGGTGATAACTTATGGGATAGGTTGTACCTGATAAAAGAGCCATAATCAGTTGAAATATTATGCAAGTGATAATGGCACTTACAAACATCATTGCCTCGAATTTCAAAAACTTACTATATCTTATTTTCATTTTAGTTAAGTTATAATTCAATTTTTTAATGGATGTATGTTAGTCATGTTGCAAATATACTCTTGCAAATATATATATATAGTTTGAAAGATTTACAAAATAACTGAAAAACTTATATTTTTTGTTTAAAATGCTCTAACTCACGAATTGTTTCAATCTAACAAAACACCTATGACATCGTATGTTTACGCAGAAAATAATATATAATCATTAACCATATAATGTAACGCAAAATAGGACAGAGCACAAAAAGAATGTAACCGAAAAAGTATTTATGCAGTCAACTCGAATGATAATGCCAAAGCTTTTCAATTAAGTTAGCCAACAATATCAAGTGGTCCCCCTGTATTTTTTGTTATTTAGCTACGAAGCTACGGCAACTCTTGCAAATCCTATAAACAAAGGGCTTGACGATACGTAGCTAGGTCTATTTAGCTACGGTAAGCTACGTTCTAGCTACGTCAATTTATGTCATTTTAAAGATGGAATGTCTTTTATAAGTAAATCTGTCAAAGAACTGTTGGCTGCATCTGAAAAATTGCACACATAGATTTAGTAAACAGGAGTAGAATTTTCTGTGCTTAAAAGTTCTGCCCAATTCCGCTGAATTCTCGGCAAAGGTACTTCAAAATTTTTGCCCATGCAATGGAAATTAGGTTAGCCTGTTAGCCAAAGTCTTAATTACTGGGAGCAACACATTGTTAGCACACGTGCGTGCGTATGCGCACTCAGAGTCTTTCGTAATAACAAGTGTCGAAGTGGCTATCCATTGTGTCTCAATTTATTAGAACACTTTTTCGAGTAGAATAAAGTGAAGGTTATTCGTCGGTAAAATATGGGTGAAATTTTTCCTCCTATTGCATTCCATTTTACGACGTAATTTGATGCGTTTTACGATGTTTTACAGTGTTTTCTATGATGAAATGCAGTGCGTTTCATCGATCAAACGCAAACTTTACATCGTAGAAATGTCTGCGTTTCTACGTGCAAACGTTTCCGTTTCTATATAGAAACGCATGCAAAACTCGATATTTGACGGTCAGGTCACCGTCACTTTATTTAGTGAAATTCGTCGATAAAATACTGATGTTCAATAAGTTGACAATTAGACGCTTATATTTTGCAAAACCCTTAGGTATGCGCGTGCCTGCACGTACATTATATAGGCTGAAAAAGATAACGTAGCTAGAACGTAGCTTGCGTAGCTAAATTCTGTAAGCTACGTATCGGCAAAGCCCCTGTTTATGGGCTTTGCGAGAGTTGCCGTAGCTTCGTAGCTAAAAAACAAAAAAATGCAGGGGGAGTATTCAGAAGTGAAATTGTCACAGGAAAGCTAAGTCTCAAAGATGTATTTGAACATGCTGGACAAAATTCTGATCAATTTATGAAGACTCCTGTTTTAATTTTATGAGACACACAATTTCTGTCCTCATTTTATATTCAAGGGCACACGAATAATCTAAATTAGTTCTATGTGGTTATCTTTAGCGAAAGCCGCGCATATCTCAGCAAGTATATTAATAAAATCGTCTGACACGATAGATAGATGATTAGCATGGATGATAAGTTTTGGCTTATTTGTAGTTGAATGATGGATATTATACCAAAAGTGTCCTGATGTTTTTGTTTGACCATCCCATTTTGTTCTAAAAATTCTCTCTAAATCAATTTCGTGTAGTTTAGGGTAATGTCCTACTGAAAGTATGACGATAGGAAATTGCTGAAAAAAAGGATGGGCAAACAATTTCTTTCTTTTATCTATAGAATTTTTTCTTTCTTCTTTAGAAACTAGGTTGCTGTATTTTGCTGTGGCGGTACTTAAATCTGTAGAGAAACAATATTTATGAAAATCTATATCGCTGATTCCTTTCTCAACATCATGACAATGAAAGTTCATGTGTTTTGTGATAGAATTCCATAATTTTTGGTATTGATACCAGGTTCTAGAAGTACCACTTTCTCCAAAAGATGCATTTCCCTTTTTTCCAATTCTTACACAATACTTTTGTCCCTTATAAGGGTATAAAGGATTGTACTCGATTCCAACATCATCTGGCGAAAGCTTTTTCTCTACATTTTTTGCCCATTGATAGTAATTACTATTCATTTCTAAATGAATTTGATCTATCTTTTCTTTAGAAATAGCTGATTCTTTTCCTATAATTAAAATATTAGCATTAGGATTGCCACATCCAATATACTGAGATGGATGAGTTGTGAGTAATTGTTTAAACTCTTCTGAGTAAATCATAATTTTATATATTAAGTTGTGACAAAGATGCAATATCATTAGGTGTCATTTTCTCATTTCCTCCTCCATATATTTATATGGAGATGAGGAATATTTATAACAGAAAAACAGAGATGTTCTCATTTAATGATATTTGTATAGTTCCATTTTCAAACCCTTTAGTGCTCTATTTCGGCGACTTTTTCAAGGATTTGTCAAGTGTCTCATATTTTTCTTCTGCCAGTTTCATGATTTTTAGCTTATCTGGTGTATAGGCCTGTGCAAATGGTTCAAGTGGAGGTACAATGCCGAGATAATCCTTGTTGTTTATGTAGAACCTCGTCATTTTAATTATAGCTGCCAAATAAATAGTCTTGTTAAATTTAATATGGTACCGCAACCCATTGCTTATTATGCCCGCCTCATAGGCAAGAAAGCAGAGTGCTCCTGACGTGCTTTGGCATATATCATTCTCAAATTCGCCAAAAGGGACCGTCACATCTTTCGACTGTATATTCCAATTGTGAAAAAATAGACTAGCCTCAGACATTTTAGGGGCTGTAATTGGATGATCGAGGTAATAATTAGAACAGTATAAAGCTTCTGCATTATATTTTGAAGCTTCCTTGGCAGAAGCAAACTCCTTTTCTTTAGGTACCCGCAAGTCGGCAGCTCCCTCCTCCAGTAGCATAGCAATCTTATCTGCTGCAGCTTCATTACCCGACTCTTTGAGATACTTCTGAAGAGATACCAGCTCGTCTAAATATGGAGTAGTATCATCTCCATTGTATTTCTGTATAATTTTCAGTCCCTTCAGCTCTTCTGTAATAGCGTCTTTGAAACGTTTTAATTTAACCAACGTCTCTGCAAAGTTAGTGTATGCCGATCCCAAATTCATCCACTGAGTCATATCTTTATTCGGCATTTTTTCCAGAAGGCTAATAGATCTTTGTGAGCTCTCTACAGCATCATTCATTTGATTGGCGTTCATCTGGCAAACGCTCAGATAGTTAAGTAGTGAAGCATAGCTGAAACTTGTAGAATCTTTGAATTCAGTCCAAAGCTCAACTGCCTTTTTTACTTCCGTCAGTGCTTCATCAAATTTATTTAAGCGCTCCATGCACATTCCGCGATTTGCAATGAGCAGAATGAGATTTGAATCGCTTTTGTCCACTTGCTTAGAAAGTATGTCTATTTGCTTGGTCCTTAGTAGATAGCCTCCGGCATAATTTCCGTTGTTTATTGCTACATCTGCAAGACTGTCTAGGCTTTTTATATCATCTTGAGCATTGACAGTTATAGGAACTAGCAACATAAAAAAGAAGATCATACTAAATAGACTAAATTTCTTCAGTCCACGCTTTTCGTAAACATTTAAGTTGTTCATATTTCTTGTGTGGTTAATTATGTTTTTATTTATTTTCATACGTTTCATGGCTCTATAATAGTGCAAATATAATCATTTTAGATAATTAAAGCAATGATTTGACTTGAAAATTTATGGAGAATCAGCCAAAAGAGATAAGATAACCTTGCTGGCTAATTTATACCACCTTACGAAACCCCACTCAACGAAATAGAATGTTTACTCCGAAAAGAGGAACACGTTCTCTTTATAAAGTAGAAAATAGACTGATCTGTTTTCTCCAATTCTTTCCAATGTTTAAAGTATTGGAAAGAATTGGATAGATTATGTGCTCATAACTTATTGCGTCTTCATGCATCATTGCTGCTTTTTAATATGATGAGGCGCTGATCGCAACAGAAGATACCCAATGGTACCCCCAATAATAGATGCTGAGAAAATTCCAACCTTTGCCTGAATGATGTTAGTGGGATCGGTAAATGCAAGCGCCGTGACAAACATTGACATGGTGAAGCCAATTGAAGCCAGAAAGCCAATACCTGTAAGTTGTCGCCATGTCATAGTTTTGGATATATTTCCCAATTTGAGTTTGGTTAGCACCCATGTTGAAAGTAATATACCAATGGGCTTTCCTAACAGAAGTCCCAATAAAACACCGATAATTACGTTGGATGAAAAGAGACTTGAGAAGTCCATATCTATAAAGTTTACACCAGCATTAGACAGGGCGAAGATTGGCATGATGCAGAATGCAACAAATGGATGTAGCCCATGTTCCAGACGTTGCAATGCTGGTACTGCCCCTGTCGAAGCTTCTTTCACTTTAGAAATAATTTCAACCTGTTCCTTCTCTAATGTGATAACATCGTTGGATTGTGCTTCCTCAAAATGATGGAGTTGTTTCTTTAGTCGCGAGATAAAAGCCGCTTCTGGTATTTTAGAATCTGCAGGAATCATAAATGCTGATAACACCGCTGAGATTGTGGCATGTACACCTGACATTAGAAATGCCGTCCATACGCCACCAATACCTAGAATAGCGTAGAACCAAACATTCTTTACTCCCATTTTGTTGGCAATAAACATGATCAACAGAAAAGCAACTCCCACAGCAATACTTACTAAAGAAATGTTTGAAGTGTAAAACAGGGCTATAACAAGAACAGATCCTAAGTCATCAACAATGGCAAGTGTAGTGAGGAAAACTTTGGCAGCCAGAGGAACACGATCGCCAAGAAGATAGATTACTGCTAAGGCAAACGCAATATCTGTCGCCATTGGAATTCCCCATCCATGGGCAGCAGATGTTCCATGATTGAATAACAAAAATATTAAAGCGGGGACGATCATTCCCATTAGGGCTGCACCCGAAGGCAGAATGACTTGGCGGATATACTGAAGTTCACCACCGATAAATTCGCGTTTCAATTCAAGTCCAACAACAAAAAAGAACATAGACATCAGACCATCGTTAATCCAATGTTCTAGACTAAAATTCAGATATGATTTGCCATCTACGATAAATCCGAGATGATGATGAAAAAACTCCTGGTATTCGTAACGTAGGGGAGAGTTACCCAAAATTAGAGCTACAATTACAGCTAAAAGCAAGTATGATACCTCCTGATTTCTCGTTCTGCATGAACTGTTGAACTGGCATTACGATCTGATGGTTGATTTTGCGTTGATACTTATTATCCATATATAATTGACATAAAATAATTGAGTGTTTTCTGAGCTTAAAAATCTTAACCAGATGGTTTTCTGGTACGAGCTCATGTCGTTATTGAGATAGCATTTAATCACAAAGATAAGAAATAATATTGAGAAATTAGAATGACACTCATATATTATGATTATTTATGGATCTAAAACTTCAATGGAATTCATTCAACGTATTTGCATGTAGAGTTGTTGTGATATCATGAAATAATAATTTTATATTTTAACATGAAAGTGATTATGCCCATTATTTATATAGATGTTTACTCATCTCCGAAGATGTTGAGTTCTTCAATCTTTTGCTGATTCTTAGCCTTCATTAACTCTTCGTATTTCTGCTCAAACAGATTTCTGAGACATGGATTGGTAATCACTTTGCGATGAACAGTCATAAAATCATTGAATATCTGTAAGTTATCTTTATCATTGGGATTTGTACGATATGTTGAAATGGCATCACTAAGTTTTTCAGTATCAAACATCCATAGCTGTAAGAACAGTGATGGTTCTTGTGTGTGGAAAATCTGCTTGTCAGCTTCCATTGCTAAATTAGCCTTATCATTCCAGTTTAGATTCAGTTCCCCTTTATTATTAGCATGAAGTCCAATCATGATGTATTCATATCCACTATAGAATAGTGCTCGACCTCTAAATCCATTCACTATAAGATAGGCGGGGTCATCGGCTCTAAGTTTACCTAATAAAGTATAATCACTAAGTTTCTTATTAACAAAGTTTCCCTTGATGTAAGTGTTTTCCTTCACGCTGTCGTTGAAAGAAATTATATTATTGAGTTTATCAAGATCAATGAAGGATCTCTGCAATACATGAATTTCTTTCTTTGTAAGATCGAATCGTGCTGCAAGATATCCTAATGCTTTGTCGTCTGTCTTTGCAGCCTCGTGGAATGAAAGACGCGTTGCTGTAAGCATGTAAGACAAATTAGCCATTGGCGAAGTTTTGGAAAAAGATGCTCTTCCGTTTTTATCGAAATTTACCTCCGTGGTCTTGCCTTGTTCCAAGTAATAATTGGCGTCGGTTATGCTTCCTTCGAAATAATTTGAGAAATGAGGATAGCTCACAGGGAAATGGCAGATGTATGTCCTTACATTATTGCTATCGCTTCTGAGTGAGTCCATGGATAGATTATAGATTTTACTAACTAGGATGCTGCCTATTTTTGAGTCTGTCCATGCTACGTTGTGCATGTACTTACACTTATTTTCGTTTGACTCTTTCAAAATAAGAGTTGCTATTCCTGGCTTGAAAAAATCGTCAATATTAGTAATAATTTCAGAACAGGTATCGTATGATGAAAGCTTTGGAAAGCTCATTTCGTAGCTGGCATCATGAATTCCGAAATAATTCTTGCTACCTTCACAGTTCATAAAATCAAAATACTTGGTTGTTGCTGGCATAGGATCAAAGAATAAACGATAACCAAATCCAGTCTGCTCAAATCCATGAATGTTATAATTCTGTTTACTTTCGGATACTAAAGCTATAGGATTGTTGAAAGTTAATTTCTCAGGGGCGTCCGATTTCACTGTAACGACAGTTGCAGAGTCTGTGAATTCAACTTTAACAAACTCCAATGTCGTATTCTTCTGAAAAAGGTTGACTGGAGCTGTATAAATAACTGCAGGATGATTAAAAGCAATAACCTTATCAGCTTTTGCACAGATAGTAGCCATGCAAAATGCTGCAAGTAAAAATATTCTAGTTTTCATTATTTTCGTTGTTAATTTGTTATTCAATGTTATTTGCTGTTTTTTCCTGCTTGGTCATGAACCAATACGCTGGAATATAGATGTCTTCACCTTTGCCTACAAGCAATCTCAATTTTCCTTTATATACAATAGCAAGATAGAATGGCGTTTCTTGATTACCTCGAAATGAGCCTTGAAAGACAATTTTATAGTTCTTATTAATAGATTTTCCAATGCCTTTTCTTATGCTTGTCATAAGAGGATTGCAGACGTTTTTGAGATCGTAGAGCAAACACTTCTCAAATTTTTCACAAAAGCCATTGTTTTCATTGGGAAAGATATAGAGCTTGCCCTTCCCTGTTCGATTAGAAGAACATGATCCGATGCCAATTTCAGGTTTAAATCTGGAAAAGTCCTTGCTCTCATCGAATGAAACTTCCTCACCGGTAATATTTGCTTTATGAATTGTTTCCTCAAAAAGTTTATTGATGATTTCTTCTTTTGAAGTGTCAATTTGGGGATTTACGTTTACACTCTGATTGACATTGATAAATCCTGTTGCACCATGATTAACTATTTCACTACTTACAGCATAACGCTGCAGGGAGTCTGTCTGAACTAACATTCGATAGGAGATGGTGTCAATATTAGCGTCATGACATTCGTAATGATTGCTTAGTTTGGCTTTTCCCTCAATGTCAAACATCAGATGACGAACGACATTGATGTCTTCTTTACTCAGATTCTTATAATTATATGATATATTTTGTTTAACACCATAATAATTAGTGCTATAGTGCATCACACCATCGCCCAATTTGTTGAGTTCATTTATATGGTCGAATATAGGGTTCTGTGCCCAACCGATAGCTGGTGCAAGAATGGCTATAAGGATAAATATTATCTTTTTCATTGATGTATTCTATTTTAAAATGGATCGTTGTAATCTACTGAGGCCATGTAATGGTTGACAATATCGTCAACACGTTTGCGGCGTTGCTTGCTGGTATCATCCAGTTTATCTGCAGCTACTTGGTTGTTAACAGTAGGAATATTACTCACATTTATAGGTGTGGAATCTTTTTCTTCAACCTTTGTGGCTTTTATTTTCGCCATCAAAGGGCGATAGATAGGTTGTCGAACGAACTTTTTCGTTGATGGAACTTTATTATCGACAGAGTCTTTGCTCATGTTTTTAGTGTCTTTTTCTGTAGCATTCTCCTTAGTCTCTTTATTTTCTATTATAGGCTTTGTTTCAGCAACAGTCTTGTCTCCTTGTTTCATCAAGGGTAGAGTTAAAGTGAAGATTAAAGCAACAACGGCTGCTACAGCCGAAATTTTCCACACCAAAGAAATGATCTTTGGTTTTTCTTTAGTATCCTTGGTTGTTTGAGGAAGTTCCTCAACGATGGTATGAATATCGTTTTGTTTCTGGATGATGCGGTTGTATTCGGCAGAGTGATCCTCGCTAAAAATATCTTCATCATCATCACAGGAAAGGTCAATGCAAAGCATAGCGAGTATATCTTTCTCCTGAGAAGAAAGCTTTTCAAAAGGAATTTGTTGAAGTAATGATTTCAGTTGCTTCTCTTCATCCTGTGTTGAAATTCCCTCGAAATATTTATTGATGAGTGTCTGCTTCATATTTTTAATTGTTGAATCATTTTTTTTCTTGCTGATGAAAGCATCGTCCTTATGGATCTTATCGGAATGCCTGTTATGGCAACAATCTCTTCATTCTCCATTCCTTGCTGCCGCATTTGCATGAGTCGCTGTTCTGATCGTGGCAGATGGCTAATAACTTGTTCGATCATTTGCTTTTGTTCCTCAGCCATTAGGTGAGCATTTGTAGGCTCTCCACCTTGCAAGTCACAAGTATTCTCATTTAGAGAAGCTGAAGCCCGAAGCTTTTGTTTTCGCCATTTGCTCACACAAAGGTTCTTTGTAGCAATTATAGCGAGACTTCTTACTTGCTCATTCAGGTCATTTCGTTTCATCCATAGCTTCATAAGAACTTCTTGTGTAGTGTCTTCAGCTTCATCTTTGTTGTGGAAGAAGTTGAAAGCTACCTTATACAAGACAGGCCTAAGCTCACGGATTAGATTTTCGAAATTTTCTGTTGTCATACAATTAGAATACGCATTAAAGTTAAATCGTCAAGTGGAAAAAGTGGTATTTTTATTAAAAATATGAATTTTAGCTTTTCAATTGAGCACAAAGTTACTTAAAACTATCTACTAAGGATAGAGTATTATATGAAAGTTATCAAACTTAGACAATCTAGATTTGTAACTGAAAAATATAAAAGAGTATACTTGTGTGTGCACTCTTTTATTATAGATATATGGCGGATTATTTGATTCGTGCAATCTCTTCTTTAAGTTCTTCTACTTCACTAGGATGTGACGTGTTGCCTGGAACGAGGTGCCCCTGACGATCAACAAGATGATAGGTTGGATAGCCGCTTACGTCTAGATATTTTTCAAGAGCTGCTTGCTGGATTTTTGGCAGTTTGTAGTGGATGCTGTTGTCTCCCTCAAGCTTGAAACGCTTGATATCGGTTTGCCAAGCCTCGTCAGGACTGTTGTTGCAGAGATATAGATAGACGATGTCTTCGTTTTCCAAGGCTTTCTTCATGGCTGGTACATAAGACATTTGGTCTAAGCAAACGCCACACCATGTTCCCCAAACATCAATATAGACAATCTTGCCTTGGAATGGGGCAACAATCTTCTCAAAAATATCTTCTCCTTTGGTAAGCTTTGCTAGTGGGCGATTGTCTTGTAGTGATGTGCTTTTGCTTTCTGCCATTTGTTTCTTATAGTCAATGAATCTTTGATTCTCTTGATTGAAAAAGCTGAGCAGATAAGGTTCTGTAACATTCTCATGGATAACCTGTAACATGCTCTCGTTGGCTTCGCTGGCTGTGCTCTTCATTGTTTGGATAGCATTATGAGTAAGCACCAGTTCTTTCAAATCAGGACGAATATTTAGCGAGTCGAGTAGTTGCTTTTGGATAGGCATCATTGATTTCAGTACAGTATTGTAGATCTGCATATCTTGATGTTCAGTGGTCGTGACCGCAAGCGATGTTTCTTTGCCTTTATAATTGTATTTCACCGTTTCGGGGTCAAATAATTCGCTGTTTTTATCTATCAACTTTTGTGCAGCAATAGAGTCGCCATTATGATATAGTTTGAATGCACTGTCCAGAATTTCACATCGTTTTTTGAATCTTTCATTCTCTTCCTTATTTTCTTTATGAGGTGTAAGTTGGGCTAATTTTTTATTTTGTTTACCCAATGCCCAGATATCAAGATACCATGGAAATATTTCCGCTTCACGTTCTACGAGAGTATAGGGAAGTTGAGGATTGAGATAACCTTCGCACTCAATGATGTCAATGGCCTTGCGGGCACTGTCTGCATACTCATAGCGGCTAGGAATTACCAATTTGTAGGCATACTCATAGCGGATGTTTTCTTTATTCCACAGTTTGAATCTCTCCGAGAGGTTTGGATGCTCCGAAATAACTTTGTTGAGAATCGCCATTTTTGAGTTGAAATAGTCAGTCTCCTCACCAACCCACTTTTCAAAGTTAGATGGATCGTGCTTGAAATTCTTGAATTCATATTCCAGCTGGTTTGCCACAATCTCGTTGAGAACTCGGGCTTTCTTGCCCATGAACAGTAATTGGGGCTTGGCAAAATCCATTAGTATGAAATAGTCTTCGCCATACTCCAATGGGATGTAGCTGTGTAGCAAGTCAACAATGCAAGAAGAAGAATTGAGTACGGGTATGTTGACAGAGAACATTCCTAGTGAATCAATACGTGCAGGATAGTGATCCTGTTGATCTGTGACTCCATTCATAATATGGAAGGTGATGAATTCTCCAAAATGTTCGCGCCACTCCTTGGGAATGTTTCTAATGATACCATGAATGGTTACACTATCTCCTGTATTGAAATGATTGTCCTTAAAAGGGGTGTTATCAGGCATAGGATAATCGGGAAGTATATCTTTGGCGATTATGGAACATAAGAAGGACTTCTTAGCAATAGTGAATTTGCGCTGTTTGTTGACAAGTTTTCCAATCTGAACTTTCTGCTGTTGCGAGCCATGGGTGAGTAGGAGTGTGTAGCTGTCGCCGCTTTGCTTCGTAACTTGATACTTCCAAAGGGTGTTATCGTAGATGACATAACTGTCGAGGAAACCTATCTGCCAATCGTTTGTGAGTTCATTGCGCCAGTTAGTATTTAAAATTTGTTGACCCAATGTCAACTTTTCAGGTTGGTTTTTCCCAAAGGTTAGAATGCTTCCACAAAACATCATTAGAAGCACAATTAAGGTGGTTTTATTTTTCATTGATATATTTGGTATTGCCGTGTACAAAGGTACAAATTTTATTGTTTCGTGCTTTATAGAAATGTATCAAATACTTTACTTCTTGTATTAAAACATATATATGGGTACTTAAAACTGTCTTAGTCTGTGAAAAGTTGAATTTATAGAGATTATTGAAGATAAGCAAATATAAAATATTGTGAGTTCACAAAATGAGAGCAATAATAAATAAAATAGAAAAAGGAGTTACAAGAATGTAACTCCTTTTGTTGTGGACCAGCCTGGGCTTGAACCAGGGACCTCCAGATTATGAGTTTGTTGCTCTAACTAATTGAGCTACAAGTTTTGAACAAGGATCATATAAAAGATGGTACCACCGGCAATCGTTAAGAGCATATTCTTGCGCCACAAATGTAGCACAACGCAAACAATAATTCCTAAAAGTTGGAGAATTATATGGTGGGTTGTCTGAAAACTCACATCCTTTAGACAATAGATAACGAGCATACCAAATACCGCCGAAGCAAGATATTTCCCGATGAACCGTATAAAATGCGGTGTGCGTTCCTTGCTTGGAAATATGATGAAAGGTAGAAAGCGTGTTGTCATTACCGCTATAATCATCATTCCTATAGTAATCATTTTTTCTATCGGTGTCATGGAGTGGCTTTTCGGTAATTGATGAATAATGCTGCAAGAATGCAAAACATACTTGGAATGATAAACTGCTGAGGACCGAACAAATATAAACATATTGCAGCAACAATAATTCCTAGCCATGAATAGAGATGCGTGTCCCCGTGGCGCACATAATCGTCCATAAAGATAGCTACGAACATGGCTGTTACCACAAAGTCAAGTCCTTCGAGATGGCTCAACAGTCTTTCACCTAAGCTACGCCCAAGAAGATAACCAATGATACTGCCTGTGACCCAATAGACGTAATCGAGTGCCGACACCCACAGATATCCAACGAAGACATTGCCGCTCTGCCGCATTTTTCCCTCATTGGCGAAGTTGACGGCAAATGTCTCGTCGCTCATCCAAAAGATGAGAAATGGTTTCTTCCATCCAGCCCCACGATATCTGTCAAGCATGGTGATGCCATAAAACAGGTGTCGTGCTCCTACCATAAACGCCATGACAAATGTCGCCAATGGATGGAAAGTGCTTAACAGTAACGTGAGACCGATAAACTCAACCGAACCGCTATAAACCAATAATGCCATAGATACTGGCACGCAGATACTATAGCCCATGTTAGCTGCAAGCAAACCATAGGTTATGCCAAGAAACCAATAAGCTCCAAGCACTGGTAATGATAGGCGGAAAGCGGTAAGGAATGCTTTCATACAATGATTCTGTTTATCTCAATGCCTGCTTAATGTCATTATAGATATCGTCGACATCCTCTAAACCAATGCTCAGACGTACAGTTGTGTTGAGTACGTCCATTTGAGCCTTTTGCTCAGCCGAGAAAGCGAAAAAGATTGTGCTATAAGGATGAATCGCCAGCGTGCGGTTGTCGAAGAGATTCGTAGCACGATGAATCAGTTTCAGATTGTCAATAAACTGAAAGCATGACTCTTCATTCTCAAGATCAATACATACCATGGCACCAGCAGTCTTGCCAAACTGGCGTTGTGACAATTCGTGATACGGATTGTCTGGCAGTCCTACATAGTTGACATGCTTAATCTTAGGCAACTTCTGTAGACTAGTGGCCAGTTCCAGAGCATTACTTGACAGTACACGATAGCGTGCATCAAGTGTTTCTAGTCCTATGGTCTGTAAATAAGCCACTTGTGGGGTCATGTAGGCACCGAAATTGAATAGTTGTTCTCCTCGGATTTTCTGTTCAAAGCCCTCGACAGTGCCATAGTCTATAACCAATCCACCCAAAGAAGTAGCACCGCCACTGATGTATTTTGTGGATGATACTACTTCGATATCAACGCCCATGTCGTGGCTGGAGAACTGTGTGAATGGAATGGTCGTGGTGTCGGCTACAAGGATAGAACCATTCTGATGAACGACATTTGCCAACTCTTGAATGTCAGCCACTTCCATCTGTGGATTGGTGATAATCTCGAAATATACGCAGGCGGTATTTTCATCTATCAATGCTGCTGTAGCTTCTGCGTCAGTAAGATCCGCCAAACGTGTTTCTACACCAAAACGAGCGAGTGACTCTGTGAGTAATGAATAGGTGTTACCGAAGAGATGCTTTGAGGTCACCACGTTCTTTCCCTGAGCTGTTAGTGCCAGCATGGCATTGCTGATAGCAGCCATACCACTGTTGAAAGCTGTAACATCTTTGGCACCTGTGAGTATACGTACTCGATCCTCCAAATTTGTAACCGTAGGATTGCCCGTGCGAGAATAGTCGGGGGCTCCCGAACGACCAGAGAACGCCTCTGTCATGGCTGCTGCATTATCAAACTCGAATGCTACAGCGTTGTAAACAGGCATGCTCAGTGCATCGTAGGCATCACGACGCGCATAAGGAACATGAATTGCTTTTGTTGCCTCTCCCAGAGGCTTACTACACGAGCCCTTACAGTCGGGATTCTCGATTTTTTCTGATTTCTTCATTTATTATTATTTATATCTTTGTCAGTCATTGCAGCTACACAACTATCACTCCAAACATTTTCAGCTGTTTCTATCATGTCAATAATGGTATAAATAGGTAGGATAATACCCATGATACCTATAGGAGATCCTTGTCCGCTCATCAGTGAGAGTGTGAGGAAATAACAGCCCATTGGGACTCCGGCATTGCCGATAGCTGCAATCACAGCGATGAAAAGCCAGAGAATCATTTGACCAATCGACAAAGTTACTCCGCCATTCTGCATCACAAAGAGTGAAGTGACAAGGATAAAGGCTGCACAGCCATTCATATTTATGGTTGTGCAAATTGGCAATACAAACCGCACTACCTTTCTAGAAATGTGTGCACGTGTTTCTGAAGTCTCCATCGTTACGGGCAAAGTTGCTGCAGAACTCTTTGTAAATAGTGCCATCAATACAGCTGGCATCATTCTTCCTAGATGCTTTAGCGGGTTAATGCCACGACTTAGCAAGAATAAAGGTAGAATGATGAAGAACTGAATGATATTACCACCTAGTATTATGGTTACATATTTGCCTAGCGAGTCGACTGCTACACCTGCAGAAACCTGAGCAGAGAGCAAATCAGAGAAAGCTATAATGCCTAAAGGAAGTGTCCAGATGAGAGCCTTGATAAGTAGGAAAAGTAAACTCTGCAATCCTTCTATACATCTGAGCAATGTGGCTTTATTCTCAGATTCAGGTAACTTCGCCAGCCCCAGACCTACAGCAAAAGCTAGCAAGAGCAGTGATAGTACATTTCCTTCGAGGAAAGGCTTCAATACATTATTGGGAATTACCTCGAGAATATGATCGTAATATGTCTTATTACCTAGGTTATGAGGAATATTAGCAGAGCCTGTATTGACCAGTTCAGCTGGAAGATTACCAGGCTTAATGATTAGATAGAGAATCAAACCTACTGCAGCCGCCACGATTGTGGTGAGTAGCGTGTAGATTAACGCATGCTTGAAGATGCGACCTGTATCCTTTTGTGTGCCAAACATTGCTAGCGTAGTAATAACCGCCAATACAATGGTGGGTACTGCTATCAACTGAAATAAACGTGTGTAGACAGTGGCTATAAATGTCATCAGATTGTCAAGCCATACCTGCTGTAATAAACCCAATAAAGCACCGATAATGAGGGCGCCGATCCAAAATATCATCTGCTTTTGCAGATTACCCGTAGGCTTCTTGTTTTCTGTCATCTATTCTTTTTTATTGTAAAATTAAACATATTCCGTGATTTGCGCAAAATAATCTGTATTTTTTATAATCCTAATGATAAACTTAGATAGATATTTCGTCCTTTCTGTGGTATCTTGTTCCAATCAGAATAGGTTGTGTAGTGCTTGTCGAGAAGATTCTCTACACCTGCACGTAGGATGAGACTTGACGCTTGCCTTACCTTCAGATCATATTGAGCAGAAAGGTTGATGATGGCATAGGCTGGGGTGACAGCCTCACCATATTTCTCGGCAAAATGATTCTGACGAGCATTACCTTTCAACTGCACTTGGGCAGAAAACTGATGATAGTCTATGTGTAATGCTGTCAGATAACCTAATGGGGAAATGAAGGGCAGATTGTCGTTCTCATTATCCGTACCACTTGCAAAGGTCAACTTACTATTCCACGACCACAGTGCTCCATCTGTAGATGGACGGGGAAATTGCAGACGTGTATTAATACTGGTGTTGATGATGCGTGCATTGCTGAGATTGGTATATACCTTTACACCCTTAGCACCTACGGTCATATTCGAGATACGACTTTCAAACTTTCCTACAATATAGTTGTTGAAGAAGAATGCATCTGCATCAGCGTATATAGTGAAATCCCAGTCATTGGAATTTGACGCATTCGTTTGCTTTGGCTTAACATATTTAACAGTCTATGCTTTTGATTAATTATGGTTGCAAAGTTCGAAATAATAGAAATATATTACAAGAGTTGAGTGAAATTTAGAAAAAATGTCTATTTTTGTGTCTCATAACAGAACGAGTGTTCTGTTAATGTATGTATAACAACCCTTTTAAAGAACAAAGATGGTTACATTAGACAAAGTTGATCTGGAAATCATGCGTACCTTGCAGGATGATGGGCGGCTCACCATGCGTGAACTTGCCTCAAGAGTGAGCCTTTCTTCTACACCTGTTTTCGAACGACTTAAGCGTTTGGAAGCAAATGGCTATATCAAAAAATACATGGCTGTACTTGATGCAGAGAAACTGCATTGTGGTTTTACTGTGTTCTGCAATGTGAAGCTTCGTAGGTTAAATACACAAATAGCAATGGACTTTATAGAGAAAATTATGAATATCTCAGAGGTGACCGAGTGCTATAACACTTCTGGTAATTTCGACTATATGCTCAAGATAAATGCTTCAGATATGAAAACATATCAAGAATTTCTCATCAACACGCTGGGAACTATTGATAGTCTTGGAAGCATAGAGAGCACTTTTGTTATGGATACAGTCAAGCATGTATACGGCATAAACTTGTAATGCTACGTACTTTCATAGCATAAATTTCAGGAAATGGTTCTTTAAAAAATCTTGAAGGATAAAACAAAAAAGGAGTTACAATGATGTAACTCCTTTTATTGTGGACCAGCCTGGGCTTGAACCAGGGACCTCCAGATTATGAGTCTGTTGCTCTAACCAACTGAGCTACAAGTCCTGAATTTTGAATTCGGATGCAAAGATAGTGCCTTTTGTGCAAATTACCAAATATTTTTTGAAAAATTTACGTAATCATGCAATGTATTCTTTTGCTCTGCCGTGCTTATATCATGCAACGAAATGAAGTAATGCCTTGAACAATAAGTATAAAAAGTATTTTTTTATTTTGCTTTTCCGCTCGCTTGGTGTACCTTTGCAGAGTTTGATAGATCTGCACTTATTTGCAGTATATTTAAATAAGATAGGATTTATGATAATAGATGATAACGATATAAAAAATAGATTTCAAGGACTTACGGCTTCACAAGTTGAAGAAAGCCGTAATGCCCATGGCATGAACATACTTACTCCTCCACATAAGACATCTATGTGGAAACTTTATCTTGAAAAATATAAAGACCCTATCATACAAATTCTGCTGGTTGCCGCTGCTATATCTTTGGCTATGGCATGGGTAGAGAACGATTATGTGGAGACTATTGGAATAATTCTGGCAATATTCTTCGCTACTACCGTAGGATTTTATTTTGAACGTGATGCTGCAAAGAGGTTTAGTTTGCTTACTAAGATGGATGATGTACAGCTCGTCAAAGTAAGACGTGATGGACATGTAATAGAGATTCCTCGTAAAGACGTTGTGAAAGGCGACCTTATTATTGTGGAAGTAGGTGATGAAGTTCCTGCTGATGCCAGATTGATATCTTCGGTTAATTTACAAATCAATGAGTCAAGTCTTACTGGAGAACTACTTTCTGACAAGAATGTTAATCCACAAGATGATTTAAATGCAGCTTATCCCGCTGATATGATTCTGCGTTCCACAATGGTTATGAATGGCCATGGTGAAGCTGTTGTTACTGCAGTGGGTGATGATACTGAAATTGGCAGTGTGGCAAAGAAAAGCACTGAGGAAACAGACGTGGTGACTCCACTTAACAAGCAACTTAATAAACTCGCAGCATTGATATCTAAAGTTGGAACTATAGTTTCTGTTCTGACTTTTGCGATATTCCTGACACACGATATTCTTACCCAACCTGTTTGGCATAGTTCTGATTATTTTAAGATGACAGAAGTGGTCTTGAAGTATTTTATGATGGCGGTTACTCTTATTGTAATGGCTGTTCCTGAAGGACTTCCAATGGCTGTAACTCTTTCTCTGGCTTTGAATATGCGCCGTATGTTGAAATCAAATAATCTTGTAAGACGACTTCATGCATGCGAGACAATGGGAGCTGTAACCGTAATTTGCACAGATAAAACGGGTACGTTGACACAGAATCGTATGACTGTAGTTTCTCCTGATCCGTCAGAAGAAAAGAATGATTTCGACATAGACTTATATTATGCCGCAATAGCCTTGAACTCGACAGCCGAACTTGATGGCGACAATGTCATAGGTAATCCAACAGAGGGGGCATTGCTTATGTGGATGAAAGAAAAGGGCGTTGATTATTTGCAGTATCGCCACAAAAACACAATCGAATCTTCTGTACCTTTTTCCACAGAAAAAAAATATATGCAGACGACAGCTGTCGTTGATGGAACGAAACATGTATTCCTTAAAGGTGCACCTGAGATAGTGATTGCAATGTGCAATATAACAGACGAGGAACGTAAAAAAGCAAATGACCAACTGCTTTCTTATCAGCATAAAGCAATGCGTACGTTGGCACTCGCCACAGACAATAAGTTGCAGGCTATCGTTGGTATTAGCGATCCGATACGTAAGGATGTTCCTGATGCCGTGAGACAGTGCCACGAAGCTGGTATAGATGTCAAGGTCATTACTGGAGATACAGCTGCTACGGCAATAGAGGTATCTCGCCAGATAGGTGTGATTGGTGATGATATGTGTAATAATATTTCTGATTCAGCCGTAATAACCGGAGTTGAATGGGCTGCATTAAGTGATGATGAGGCTCTTAAACGTGCCGAAATGATTATGGTTATGAGTCGTGCACGCCCAACAGATAAGCTGCGTCTTGTTAAGATGTTGCAGAAAAGGGGAGAGATTGTTGCTGTTACAGGAGACGGAACAAACGATGCTCCGGCATTACATTATGCGCATGTTGGATTATCATTGGGCTCTGGAACGAATGTAGCAAAGGATGCCAGCGACATGACTTTGCTTGACGATTCATTCGGGTCTATTGTTAATGCAGTGATGTGGGGACGATCGTTGTATAAGAATATACAACGTTTCCTATTTTTCCAGCTTACTGTAAATGTTACCGCTTTGCTTCTTGTTCTTGGTGGAGCATTTGTAGGAACAGCTATGCCACTCACTGTGACCCAGATTCTGTGGGTAAATCTTATCATGGATACTTTTGCTGCAATGGCTTTAGCTTCACTTTCACCTTCGCGGGAAGTGATGAAGGAAAAGCCCAGAAAGCAGACCGAGTTTATCATATCACGTAAGATTGGTGGCAGTATATTTGCATGGGGCTTTGCGTTCTTTGCTATATTGCTCGGGCTGCTTGTATATTTTGAACAAGATGGAAATATCGTAGATACTCATGAACTCACGATATTTTTTACTATATTTGTCATGTTGCAATTTTGGAACCTTTTCAATGCAAAAGCACTTGGAGGCAATAAGTCTGCGCTCAGCCATATTGGTGCGGAAAAAGGAATGGCATTAGTTTTGCTGTTGATATTTGTAGGACAATGGATAATTGTAACTTTTGGCGGAAAGATGTTCCGCACAGTTCCATTGTCATTTACTGAATGGGCTACGATTGTGGCTGCAACTTCACCAGTATTGTTTATCGGTGAGGGAATAAGATTGATAAAGAGAATATGAAGATAATAAAATTAAACAGGGAAACTGCAAATCTTGCACCATGTGTTGCAACAATAGGTTTCTTTGACGGTGTGCACAAAGGACATCGTTTCCTGATAAATCATGTTATTCAGGAGGCTGCGGATTCAGGATTGCAGTCTGCTGTGATTACTTTTGACAGACATCCACGTGAGGTGCTGCAGAGTGATTATATACCGCAGATGCTAAGTGGGTTTGATAGAAAGATGTCTCTGCTGGCAGATACTGGTGTAGATAACGGAGTAGTTGTGCATTTTGATAAGGAAATGGCTTCACTTTCTTCGTATGAATTTATGAGAGATGTGTTGTGTGACCAATTGAATGTGAAGAAACTGGTAATCGGATATGATAACCGTTTCGGGCATAACCGTGACGAAGGATTTGATGATTATGTAAGATACGGCAAAGAACTTGGTATTGAAGTTATTCATAATCAGGCTTTCGTGTTGAACGGTGTGAATGTCAGTTCGTCAGTTATACGTTCACTACTTAAAGATGGTGAAGTTGAAATGGCAGAGATGTGCCTTGGATATGATTACACGATAGTAGGTAAGGTTGTGCATGGATATAAGCAAGGACGTAAAATGGGATTCCCTACAGCCAACCTTGATGTTTCTGATTCTCATCAGCTTGTTCCTTCACCTGGTGTGTATGCAGTAAAGGTACATATTGATGGAGAGGATGAATGCAGAAATGGAATGATGAATATCGGCAGACGACCGACTTTCGGTGGTGATGATATTACATTGGAAACGAATATATTTGATTTTGCGGCTGATATTTACGACAAAATTATGAGTGTGTCGTTTATTCATCGCATACGAGAAGAACGTAAGTTTAACAATGCTATTGAATTGGCAGGTCAGCTTAAAGATGATCGCAGACTTGTTGAAGAGCAATTTTTAAAGAAGATTAATAATATGAAGAAAACCTTGAATGTAGCACTTGATGCCTTATGGTATCTTGTAGTGTTTGCCCTTGTACAGTTTGTCGTAACTCTTGCTGTGGGATTGGTGATGGCAGGAGTTAAGGGAGTACCTATTTCATCTATCAGCCATCTTTTGACCAATAGTGCAATGCTCACAATAGTGGCATCTATATTGGGCAGTGTGATAACGATTGCTCTGTTTGTATGGCGTGGTTGGGTTTCTAAGTCACGCAAGTATATTCAGTCTCGTCCGTGGACAACTCTTGTATGGGTTGCAATAGCAACGCTGGGACTGATACTTCCTGCTGCTGGACTTGAGGAGTTGATGAAGCTAGAGTTGCCAAAACAGCTTGAAAACTTATTCTCTGGAATCATGAAAGAACCTTTCGGATATGTAGCAATCGGAATATTGGCACCTTTGGCTGAGGAGATTGTGTTCCGTGGAGCCATATTACGTCGCTTACTTTCTATATTAGGCGATAAAAAGCATTGGGTAGCCATTCTTATATCAGCGTTGCTGTTTGGTGCTGTACACGCAAATTTAGCGCAATTTGTTCATGCTGCATTGCTTGGTCTATTGCTTGGCTGGATGTATTATCGTACAGACAGCATTATTCCTGGAGTTGTACTTCATTGGGTGAACAATACTGTTGCCTATATCGCAGCTAATTTAATGCCAGGAGCACAAGATGCTACGTTGAGTCAACTTGCAGGCGGGCAGACAATGAGAATCGTATTGTATCTCGCATTCTCGTTGTGCATCTTCTTACCTGCACTTTACCAGTTGAATATAAGACTAAAAAAGTAATTCACTAAATAAGATATATACGCAGACCGAAATTGTAAGTCTGCATTATATTTTATAATTTCAATAGCTAGTCTGTATAAAAAATGATTAGGCCTGCAAATCATATAATGATTTGCAGGCCTTTTCTACGTTAGTATGTTATGAAAAATTTGAGAGAATTGAAACTTCACAGTTTCATAATTGTTTTATTAAACATGATTTTATAGAGAAAGCTTAGAAATATATCTACTTTAAAATTGATGCTGCCGGTGTCTCCACAGCGTTCATGCTGCTTTGTTGCATCGTGTCAATGACAGCAGAATCGCTTAATGCGACTGAAACACCCTTGTGTGTTGCTCCTGCTGTGTTCACAACAGGACTGGCATCATCATTAAAAGGAACCTGTGCGGCATTGCCCAGTGTGAGCATGATGGCAACAACTGCGGCAGCCTTGAACAGAGGTTTAAGTTTCTGTTGCATGGTTATCACGCGTGCCTTTACAGGTGCAGGTCCTTGAATTATAGACATAATCTTCTCGTCGAAGTCATCACCCAATACGTCAGACTTATGCTCTACCTGCTGGTAGGCAAACAAATCCTTGTATTTGCAAAGGTCGGCAGGTACGTCTTTCTGACAGAAGAAAGCCTTCAGGATTTCCTCTTCTTCTAAAGTCGTATCGCACTTCCAATAGCGCTCAAGTAACTGTGTGATATATTTATAATCCATAATTGTCTATTTCTTGAAATTTTTGTTTTACAGCCTGACGTGCTCTGTAGATATTTACTTTAACCTGTTCTTCTGTTATTTCAAGCACATTGGCAATATCCTTATAAGCTTTTCCTTCAAAATCTCGAAGCTGCATGCAGAATCGTTGTTTCTCTGGAAGTTCGTCTACGATTTTCTTCACCACATTCATTCTGTCTTTGTGGATTATGTCCTCGTAAGGGTTGTAAGCGCTGTCAGGAGAATCATCTCCTGTGTTATCAAGCTGGCTGTTTTGATTGTCGTGTTTTTTTAAACTGTCAAGAGACAAGTTTCGACAAATTGTGTAACAGAAAGCTTCGATAGATTCAATCTGTTCCCAGGTTTCCCTGTTGTTCCAGACCTTAATCATTGTCTCCTGCACGATGTCTTCCGCCTCTGCACTGTTAAGTGTTATGCGTAGAGCAAGCCTGTAAAGCTGATTCTTCAGCGGCAGTACATCGTTTCGAAAACTGATTTTTTTCATCTGCGCTCTGTTTAAATGACGATTGGATTATTCGAAAGTTACAAGAGAACTCGAAATTATCTCAAATTTAACATTGTTTTATTATTGTTCCGTGTTTACCGTCTATGGCGTTAGACAACGTTATTATAACTTGTTTCACACCTTTGTCTACGGCAGCAAATGCATTTTCCAATTTTGGCAACATGCCTCCTGCTATAGTTCCGTCGGCAACATATTTATTAAAGTCATTGCGTGTGATAACCGGAATCACGCTATCGTCATCATCCGGATTTCTCAACACGCCTTTCTTCTCAAAACTATATATCAGTGTCACTTCATAAAAACGCGCAAGCGCTTTGGCTGTTTCGGCAGCAATGGTGTCAGCGTTGGTGTTGAGGATGTTTCCGCATCCATCATGTGTTAGCGGAGCCATTACTGGTGTAATACCTTGTTCGATAATATTTCTTAGTTCGAATCCGTTTACATGATCAACATCACCTGCATATCCAAAATCCAGTCCGTTTCTAACGGGGCGTTTGTGGCTTCTTATCACGTCCATATCTGCGCCTGTTAGTCCAAGTGCATTTATGCCGTTTGACTGTAACATGGCAACAACATTCTTGTTTACAAGTCCGCCATATACCATCGTCACAACTTCAAGCATGTCTTCGTCAGTAATACGTCTTCCGTTCAACATCTTACTTTCAATGCCCAGTGCTTCCGCAACCTTGGTGGCTCTGCGTCCACCGCCATGTACAAGAATTTTTTTACCTTCAATGGCAGTGAAGTCTTTAAGGAGTTGTGACAGCCTTTGTTTGTCTTCCACGATTGCTCCGCCGACTTTTACGACAGTGATTTTTTCTTTCATCTCTTATTCCAAGTATGTATATCCGTATAGTCCAGAACGATAGTTGCTTAGGAATTCCTTTCCCTCTTCAAGAGAAATCTTTCCGTTTTTAATACTTTTTGTAACCCATTGCTCTAGTTGTCTTACGAGTTTCTTTGGGTTGTATTGCACGTAGGCAAGAACTTCTTCAACGGTTTCTCCGTCAAAAATCTGGTCTATGCTGTATTTCCCGTCCTTAACAGAAATGTGGGCTGCATTCGTATCGCCAAACAAGTTGTGCATATCTCCTAATATCTCTTGATATGCTCCAACGAGGAATACACCTAGATAGTAAGGCTCTTCCTTGTTTAACGGATGTAGTGGCAATACATGTCCCACATGACCGTTTGTTACGAAGTTGGTAATCTTTCCGTCGCTATCGCATGTAATGTCTTGTAGTGTGGCATTACGTGTAGGGCGTTCTGTAAGTCTCTGTATTGGCATTATTGGGAATAACTGGTCTATAGCCCAACTGTCAGGAAGACTCTGGAATAGAGAGAAGTTGCAGAAGTATTTATCTGCGAGCAGCTTGTCAAGATTGCGTAATTCGTCTGGCACATGCTTCATATTCTTTGCCAGATTATTTATCTCGTGACAAACACTCCAGTACATTGCTTCGATCTCAGCGCGTGTCTTTAAGTCAACTATTCCATGAGAGAATAGTTCAAGAGCTTCTTCGCGAATCTGTTCTGCATCGTGCCAGTCTTCAAGCATTGATCGTGAATCCAAATTATCCCATATCTCATAAAGGTCTTTTACAAGTTGGTGGTCGCTGTCTCCTGGTTCAAACTCCTCTTTCATCTCTGGAAGACTAGCTGTCTCAAGCACATCGATTACCAAAACTGAGTGATGCGCTGCAAGTGAACGACCACTTTCTGTAATTATGTTTGGATGATTTATGTTGTTCTTGTCAGATGCGTCAACAAACGTATATACGCAGTCATTTACATATTCCTGAATAGAATAGTTAACAGAACTCTCGCTGCTTGATGATCTGGTTCCATCATAGTCAACTCCAAGTCCGCCTCCGCAATCTACAAATTCTACATTGTAACCCATTTTATGAAGGTTTACGTAGAATTGTGCAGCTTCGCGTAATGCAGTCTGTATACGTCTAATCTTTGTTATCTGACTTCCTATATGGAAATGAATCAGCTTCAGACTGTCATGCAGTCCGTTGTCGTCAAGTTTCTTAAGAGCTTGCAAAAGTTCAGAACTTGTAAGTCCGAATTTAGAAGCATCGCCTCCGCTCTCAGCCCATTTACCAGAACCTGAAGATGCAAGTTTAATTCTTATTCCAAGATTTGGTTTTACATTCAGTTTTCTCGCAGCTTTTGCTATTAAGTCAAGCTCATTCAGCTTTTCCACTACAATAAAGATGCGTTTTCCCATCTTTTGTGCAAGCAATGCCAGTTCGATATAACTTTCGTCTTTGTATCCGTTGCAGATAATAAGCGAGTCGCTTTGACATTGCACTGCTATCACTGCATGAAGTTCTGGTTTAGAACCTGCCTCAAGTCCCAGATTGAATTTTCTGCCGTGAGAGATAATCTCCTCAACAACAGGTTGCATCTGGTTTACCTTGATAGGATAGATGATGAAGTTCTCGGCTTTAAAGTCATATTCTTCCTTAGCCTGCTGAAAACAACTTGAAGTTTTTTCAATACGATTGTCGAGGATATCGGGAAAGCGCAGCAGAACCGGTGCTGTTACATCTCTCAATGCCAGTTCATCCATTATGTCACGCAAGTCTATTTCCGTGTTATCTTTACACGGTGTGACATAAACGTCGCCTTTTTCGTTTATACCGAAATATGAGGTACCCCATCCGTTAATGTTATAGAGTTCCTTCGAATCCTCAATAGTCCATTTTTTCATTCTGAAGTTAAAAACATAAATGTAAATAATATGATTGCTTATAAACCGAGCAATTCTCTTAATTTAGTAACAAATATTCTAATTTTCTCGTAATTATCCATGAGGTTTACGTCAAGGGTATACTTCGCCTTACTGTAGAATGGCTCTCTTACCTGCAACTGCTCGTTGATGAACACTTTAACCTCTTCGGAGGTTTTGTTTTGCAGTAATGGTCTCACGCTCTTTCCCATTTTCAGATGACCATACAATACTTCGGGCGTGGCTTTTAGGTAGACAGTGTCTCCCTGTTGGTTCATGTAGTCAATGTTGTCATAGAAACATGGTGCTCCACCGCCACAACTGATTATCACATCCTCAAACTCTGCTACCTCATGAAGAAGGTTGTGCTCAATAAGTCTGAACCCTTCTTCTCCTCGTTCGTCAAATATTTCCTTTACCGTCTTTCTCATTCTGCTTTCTATGTACCAGTCAAGATCATAGAAAGTCATATTGAGTTCTTGTGCTAAAGTTCTGCCGACAGTTGTCTTGCCGGCACCCATATATCCGATTATAATGATTCTTCTCATTTCTTTCTTCTAGCCTTAGGCTCAGGAGCATTCTTCACAATATCCATACACTGCTCAAAAGTAAGTTCTGCTGCCTTGTCGTGCAGAGTCTTTGGCATGCGATAGTTCTTTCCATCGTAAGCGATATATGGACCGTATCTACCGTTGAGCACTTCCATCGCTGCGTCTTGCTCGAATGACTTTATGTGGCGTTGCTTCTCTTGCTCACGCTTTTCATTGATAAGCTGGATGGCTGTCTCTAGTGTTATGGTCATAGGATTCTCAGTCTTTGGCAGAGAAACATATTTTTTGTTGTGCATGATGTATGGTCCGAAACGACCAGCACCGATAACTACGTCTGTGTCTTCAAACTGACCTACTGTGCGTGGCAGTTTAAATAGTTCCAGTGCTTCGTCAAGGGTAATAGTCTCCATACTCTTGTCGGATGGCAACTGTGAAAATCTTGGTTTCTCTTCATCATCAGCAGAACCAATCTGAACTAAGGGACCGAAACGACCAATCTTAACAAATACTGGTTTGCCGCTCTTTGGATCTATTCCAAGTTCGCGTTCTCCTGCTTTATGTTCTGAACGTGCGTTTCTAACCTTCTCAACAGTTGGTTCAAACTCCTTATCGAAGTCTTTCATCATGATGTTCCATTCTTCCTTACCTTCAGCTATTTGGTCAAACTGCTGTTCAACTTTTGCTGTGAAGTTATAGTCCATGATGTCTGGGAAGTTTTCCATCAGGAAGTCGTTAACAACTATTCCAATATCTGTAGGCAGAAGCTTTCCCTTCTCATTACCAGCCATTTCCTTTTTCTGCTTGCTTGTAACTTTTATGCCTTTCAGAGTGTCGATAACGTATTCTCTTTCCTTGCCGCTCTTATCACCTTTCTGAACGTATTCACGTTGCTGTATAGTAGATATTGTAGGCGCGTAAGTAGAAGGACGTCCTATACCCAGTTCCTCTAGTTTGTGTACTAGACTGGCTTCAGTGTATCTGTTTGGACCCATGCTGTAACGCTCTGTTGATGTTATCTCACGTCTTTGCAGTTCGTCACCCTCTTTCATTGCTGGAAGATTATGGGTTGACTCGTCCTGATTGTTATCGTCATCGTCTGTAGACTCGCGGTAAACCTTTAGGAAACCGTCAAAAGTAACAACCTCACCGTTTGCAACAAACTTCTCTTTTACTCCGGCTACGTCTATTGTTACTGTAGTCTTGTCTATTTCTGCGTCAGCCATTTGTGATGCAACAGTGCGCTTCCAGATAAGTTCATACAGTCTCTTTTCCTGCGATGTACCTTCAATCTCGGTATTATTCATTTCAGTAGGACGTATAGCCTCATGTGCTTCCTGTGCTCCCTTAGAGTGAGTCTGATATTTGCGAGTCTTGCTGTATTCCTTTCCCCATAGTTTAATAATCTCATCTTTGCTGGTGTTTATCGCAAGTGATGAGAGGTTAACTGAGTCGGTACGCATGTATGTGATGCGTCCATTCTCATACAAGTGCTGTGCCACCATCATTGTCTGACTTACGGTGAATCCCAGTTTTCTTGCTGCTTCCTGCTGCAATGTTGATGTAGTGAAAGGAGGTGCTGGGGTGCGGTGCAAAGGTTTCTTTGCTATAGATGACACTGTGAATTTTGAATCCTTACATTTCTCAAGGAAAGCAACAGCTTCTTCGTGTGTTTTGAATCGTGTGTCCAATTCTGTTTTCACTTCACTGATGTTTCCATTAGGATTTGTGATAGTGAGAATTGCATTTATGCGATAGTATGGTTCGCTCTTGAAAGCCTGTATCTCGCGCTCGCGTTCAACGATAAGTCTCACAGCAACGCTCTGTACTCGTCCTGCGCTTAAAGCTGGCTTTACTTTTCTCCATAATACCGGTGATAGTTTGAATCCCACAAGACGGTCAAGCACGCGGCGTGCCTGTTGTGCGTTTACGAGATTCATGTCAAGATGACGTGGAGTCTTTATAGCGTCAAGGATAGCTGATTTCGTGATTTCGTGAAACACGATACGGCTTGTGTTTTTCTCGTCAAGTCCAAGTACTTCGCAAAGGTGCCATGAAATAGCTTCTCCCTCGCGGTCCTCATCAGATGCTAACCAAATCTTTTTGGCTTTCTTGGCGTTTGACTTCAACTCGGAAACAAGTTTCTTTTTCTCGTCAGGAATTTCGTAATCTGGTTCCAGTGTTTCTGCATCTATACTTAATTCCTTCTTCTTGAGGTCGCGAATGTGACCATAAGAAGACATTACCTTGAAATCGTTTCCTAAAAATTTCTCAATAGTCTTAGCCTTTGCGGGGCTCTCTACGATAACTAAATTTTCTTGCATAATTGCGAATTGTACGTTGTTAGGGCGCAAAAGTAACTAAAACTTTTACGTATACATTATTATATGGCAATTTTTTTCGGTTTTTTAAGTATTTTAGTTTTAGTTTGAAGTTAACTTGATGCTAAATAATTGCGAAATGTTATTACAATTAGTCTTTGCGTTTCTTGATGAAATCAATAAGTCCGTTTCTTACTGAATTAAGTCCGAATAGCTCCGTTTTGATTTCTTTTAAAGGTATCCACATGCATTCGGCAGCGTCGTCGTTTGCTTTCACTTTACTATCGTCTTTTACCTTGCAACTAAAAAATAAATCTAGAGTAGGGATGTCTACTCCGCTGTAATGATATGTATTTGGTTTACTGAACATATATCTTACTTCCGTAACCTCCAATCCTGTTTCTTCCATCACTTCTCGCATGACTCCTTGTTCCACAGTTTCGTTCATATCGGCAAATCCACCAGGAAGGTCAAGTGTTCCCTTTGCCGGTTCGTTCTTCCTGCGCTCTACAAGCAAATCTCCGTTTTTATTCAGTATAAAAGCTACATTAGCACTGCTTGGATTTACGAAATACTCAAAGCCGCATTTCCCGCATTTGCGGCTCTTCTCACTACTAATATTAAAGAGAGAAGAACCGCAAATAGGACAATATTTGAATTTTTTCAACATGTTTATCGTTTACCAGTTATCAGTTCTGAATGGAAATAATGGCAGGAATGCGGCATTTTTAACATTATCGTATTCCCAGTTTCTGAATCCATATCTCACTGCTACTGGTTGTTTTACGTCTTTACTTGTGATGATAAATCCTTTAGTCCAGTAATAAGAAGCGTTTGCCTTATGGAATACCTTGTCGGCTCCAGCCACTTCAAATCCCTGAATATCCTCATAACGATTTATTCCGCCATAGTCGTTTCTTAGATTCACGTAGCATGTATCATTACTGATCTTCATATTTTTGTATTCAGGACTCTCACACCATATATTCTTCATGCCGTAGGTCTTGTTAAGTGCTTGCAGTGCAAGTCGTTCTCCAACTTGCTGTTTCTGTGAAGGATGAATTTGTTGACTTTCGTATGGATATACAAGGTCGTCTATGCACACAATCCCACTGTTTGGAATTATCTTTGAGGCATTAAACTGCTGTTCACGAAGTCTTGGACCCCAATCACCGTTCACGTCAGAATTGTAGTATGGTGCAATCTGTACGAAGTAGAAAGGAATATCACCCAATTTAAAGTCACGTCTCCATTGAGAAACCAAGTCGTTGAGTCGCTTTGTGTATTGCCCTGCTGGATCGCCAACGTTAGAGCATCCCTGATAAAACAAGATTCCTTTTACGCTATAATTGACTATTGGAGAGAAAGTGCCGTTGCCCCATAACATTGGACGGTGATAGTCCCATGGAAATTTCTTCACCATCTCCATTGAGTCAAGTGGCTCTGCGGTATTCTTTTCAAGATAATCACGGTCAAGCCAGCTTTCAACTCTCGTGCCGCCTTTGTTTGCCATAACCAGACCGACAGGTATGTCAAGAGTCTTGTTTATTGCTTGGGCAAAGAAATATCCGGTAGCCGAAGCATCGCCGACAGTCTGAGGACCTATAACCTTCCAATCGCATTGTGCATCTTCAAGAGGTTTGGTGCTCATCACGCTAGGTATCTTTACATAGTGTATGCCTTTGTATTCATTGGCATTCATCACCGCTTTGTTATATCCTTCAACGGGGCAGTTGCCAAATCCTTTTACAGGCATTTCCATGTTGCTCTGTCCGGCGCATACCCAGACCTCGCCAGAAAGAACGTCATTTATTGTCGTTTTGTAACCATCGTTAAATGTTATCGACAAAGGTGTATAACTTGCTTTTGGAGTTTTCACCCCAACAATCCATTTGCCATTGCTGTCTGTTTTTGCAGAATAAGATTCCTTGCTCCACGAAACGTTCACCTTAACGGTCTTTCCTGGAGTGTCCCAACCCCAAAGTCTGGCTTCGGAATCTTGTTGTAAAATCATGTTGTCGCCAATAATATGCGGCAGCTTCACTTTAGCCTGCACTCCAAATGTAATTGTAGAAAGTGCGGCAAAAAATAATATACGTCTTAACATGGTGTGTTTAATAAATTTAATCTCGCTGCAATATTACGATTTTTTCGCTATCTTTGCAAGTGATACTAGTAAAATAAGATAAAACGACAACAAAAAGTATATGAAATCAAAACATTTAATGTTATCCTTGGGCATGCTGCTCGTAGCTTTTTCTGCCTCTGCCCAGAAACAATTGGAAATGAATCTGTGGCAAAGTGGTGCCCCAAACAGTAATGGCGACAGCACCGATACCGCAAAGGTCTATGTTTACCTTCCTAGTGATAAGGCTGCTACCGGAAGAGCGGTAGTGATATGTCCTGGTGGAGGCTATGCTGGTCTGGCTATGGATCATGAGGGCAAAGACTGGGCACCTTTCTTCAATAATATGGGTATCGCAGCGATAGTTCTTAAATATCGTATGCCAAAAGGTAATGTTGAGGTTCCTGTAAGCGATGCCGAAGCCGCAATAAAATTGGTAAGGTCTAATGCTTCTAGCTGGAATATTAAAAGCGATGATATCGGTATCATGGGTTCTTCTGCGGGAGGACATCTAGCCTCTACTATTGCCACTCATAGCAGCGGTGATGCGAAGCCTGATTTTCAGATTCTTTTCTATCCTGTTATAACCATGGCTCCGGGGTATACTCATCAGGGTAGTCACGACAACCTGTTGGGAAAAGATGCACGTAAAAAGGATGAAAAACTATATAGCAACGACTTGCAGGTTACGAGAGTTACACCGCGTGCATGGATAGCATTGAGTGATGACGACCGTGTCGTATTTCCTGCTAATGGTGTGAACTATTATTCAGAACTCTATCGTCATGATGTTCCTGGATCTCTTCATGTTTATCCTTCTGGCGGACATGGATGGGGAATACATACAAGTTTCCGCTATCATACTCAGATGTTACTTGAACTGGAAAGTTGGTTAAGAAGTTTCTGATTTATATGTTATTGTTAATGTTTAAACGCATATGTGCAGCGTAGATTAATACACAGTGTGTTTTTCAATAACATTTTATCAATAAAAAAAGGTAAGAAAGCAAATCGCTTTCTTACCTTTTTTGGTTTATATCTTCTTTGTTATTAAAGAAGACTCTTTATCTCTGCGTCGAGATCTTTAATCTGTGCGTCACGCTTCTTCAAGACGTTGTCTTTTCCGATGATGAAGAATGTTGGAATGTTCTGTACGTTGTATTGAGCCAGAATCTGTGAGTTTGTTCCGTTCTCGTCGCGTACGCTTATCCAAGGAATAGCAGATGTCTGTGTTTTCCAGAAGTGCTCGTCTGGATCTACAGATACCTGATAGATTTCAAAGCCCTGTGCGTGATATTTGTTGTATAGTTCACGAAGCATCATGATGCGCTTCAAACTGCCTTCTCCGGCAAACATGTGGAAGTCTAGCAATACTACCTTACCCTTAAGGTCTGATAGCTTGCGCACGTGTCCCTTGTTGTCGTTAAGTGCTATGTCAATGATTCCAGTTACGCTCACCTTGCTTGGGTCAATCTGCTGCTGTTGCTGTTTTGCCTGTATTATGCGCACGTCTTTCATTCCTTCTAAGGCGATGTTGTGTAGGTTTAGCCCTCTCTCAGCCTTTGGAAAATATGTGTCCCAGCTTGTTGCTACGGCTGCATACACCTTTATATCATCCTTGTTGTTGCGTGGATTGAAAATCAGACCTTGAGTGTTGCCAAGTACTACAGTCTGGAACAGAGCAAAGTAAGAACTTGCTTTCATCGGTTCCTTGAATATGTAGTTACGCTTGATATTGTTCTTGTATGCTTCAAGCAGTTGGCTTACGTTTGCTTCAACGGCATCAGTACCTAGATTAGGACTATTTATAATCGCGTTTACATCGGCTTGCAGCTTTAGCTGTAGTATCGCCAATTCCTTTATCTTAGAACAGTTTTCGCTGCCTTTTACTTCATATTTTGAAGCCATAGTAGGATATGCACCATTGATGCTCACAGTCTCTGTAGAGTCTATGCTCACGTTGATAATCTGACCAGCGATACGCAGACGATAGAATTCTGGAGCTTTCGGAGCTTTCCCATCAAAAGAGAAATTACCGTCTTTATCCAGTTTTACAGAGTCAAGTACAACAGGACCGTTCAAACTCATGTTCTCAAAATACAGAGTGGAATCCTTTGCATTGGAAATCTCACCTGTTACATGGAATTTCTTGTTGTTACAAGAAACCATACTCATTGCGGCAAGAGCTATTGCGGCAATTGAAAAGATCTTTGATATTTTCATTTCTGTAGCTTTTTCATGTTATGCTTTGCAAAAGTACTGTAAATCGGCAGAAATACAAAAAATATATTCATTTTTTATTTCAAAATTCTCTATTTTGTAACTCTGAACCAATCTACGTCTATCCATCCGCGGTTATTCTTTCCCGCAGGCTCCTTACTCACGAATCCTATTTTTGCACCAATCCATTTGCCTTCTTTCATGGTGAATATATTACCAACATTATGGAATGTCTTTCCGTCTGCACTCCATGCAAACTGACATCTTCCTGCGTTCACGTTCATTCTCATGTATATGTCTTCGTGCATTGCTGGCTGATAGTCTACCTTGTCTTTTGTAGTTGCATCAAGAGTTGCAATAACATTAATGTCTTCGGCAGTTTCTTTGTCTGCATTCTTGCATGTTATCTGTTGCAGCTGGAACTTGTCGCCAACACGTTTTACCACAAGTGCTGAATAGTCAAGTCCCATCATGATGATTCCTCCCATTTGGTTTTCGCTCTTTGCTGTTAGTTGCAGTTTTGCCGTAGCCGTGAACTTATCTGCTGGAGTCTTCTGTAACAATAGGTTAGGAGTGTGCCATATAGTTTGGTTGCTCTTCTCATTGTATATCCTGAACACGCCTAAACTAGTAGGCATTCCAAATACATCCTTATAGTTTGCATGCCATTGCCATTGTTGTCCCATGATAGGGGAATTGAACTCATCGCTTTCCTGTGGATTTACGATGATGCTGCAATCTGATTTTGGCTTACGGAATTTTTCGTATGGAGTACCTTTCTTTCCCATGATAGGCCAACCTGTCGACCAGTCTACTGGTTGCAGGTGTACGACTCTTCCGTATGCTCCTTTATCTTGGAAGTGCATAAACCAATCCTCACCTTGTGACGTATGAATCCAACCGCCTTGATGAGGTCCGTTGATATTGCTTTTCCCTTGGCTCATCACAACCTTACTTTCATAAGGACCGTATGGAGATTTAGAACGCATAGCAAGTTGAAAACCTGTTGGCACACCACCTGCGGGACACATAATCCAATACCATCCGTTGCGTTTGTAAAACTTCGGTCCTTCACATGTGCGGTTTTCGTTTCCATTACCGTCAAACACGATAACCGGTTTCCCTATCGCATGTGTTCCGTCTGCCGAAAGTTCTCTAACTGTCAAAATTGATGCGAAGTTATTACGGCTGTTAGCCCATCCGTTTACTAGATAGCAGCGTCCGTCTTCATCCCATAGTGGGGTAGTGTCTATTAATCCTTTACCTTTTATCACGCATACTGGTTCGTCCCATTTTCCCGAAGGGTCTTTTGTCTTAACCATGAACACGCCATAGTCGGGATCTCCCCAATATATATAATATTCTCCGTTATGGAATCTTATGCTTGGTGCCCAAACACCCATGCCATGTGCCGGCTTGCTGAATACAGAGTCTGGTTCAAGTTTGTCAACGGCATGCCCGATTATTTCCCAGTTCACGAGGTCGCGTGAATGCAATATCGGAAGTCCAGGGGTGCAATTAAATGAACTTGCTGTGAGGTAATAGTCATTCCCGACAGCAATCACATCAGGGTCACTGTAATCGGCGTTTATGACAGGGTTTGTGTATGTGCCGTCTCCGTTATCGGGACTCCATACTTGTGATTTGTATTGTGCCATCATCATTGATGGCAGCCAAATCATTATTGCCAAAAGTTCTTTTTTCATGTTTTGTCTTAGTTGCAGTTTTTAAGTTGTATAGTTGTCTATTTCAAATGTGCATATCTTATTTCAGAGAATTAATCCATTTTGCCATATCGCCTAACACCTCAGGTGAAATCGTTTCCTCTATTGACCGATATTCACTTGGGGCTCCTGTTGTGCAATGTTGGAATAAATGGTTTAGTGATGGATACTCACGAATAAAATTATATTTATTATCATGTAGATTCTTCTTTATTCCAGGTAAGTTTAGCGATGAAATCACCTGAAAATCCTTGTCGCCGTTAATAGCCATAACAGGACATTTTGTAGCTGCTATATCTGCAGCAGGATCATAATCTATGAAATAGTTTAGCCAAGGTGACTTCTGAAATGTTGTGCTTATTCTGAATTGGAGTGTGGTAAGCCTTTTAACTTGTCCAGCAAGTTCCATAGCCTTGTTGGTTTGTGCCGTAAGAACGGTGTCGCCTTTAACCCCTATACCAGCCATACTTATAATGAAGTCAACTTTATTTTTTGCTCCAAGCATAAATGCTATCGAACCGCCTTCGCTGTGACCGAGGACTCCAACCTTACCGAATTTCTTTGTCGATTTCAGATATGTAATACCAGCTTCTGCGTCACGTGCAAAGTCTTTAGTTGTAGCATTTTTCACGTCACCACCTTTTGACTCGCCAAAACTACGGTCGTCATATCTCAGTGTAGCGACACCGTTACGAGCTAGATAATCTGCTATTACGAGGAATGGCTTATGGTCAAACACTTCTTCGTCTCGGTTTTCAAGACCACTTCCTGTAACCATGAGCATCACGGGAGTTTTACCTTTTTGGTAGTTTGTAGGATAGCAGATAGTTCCTGCAAGTATAGCTTTGTCCGTGGCATTCGTGAAAGTCACATCTTCAGTTTTATAAGGGTATGGCTTTATAGGATTTTGCGGTCTATTTAGCTTCTCCTCACCTCGTTTAAGATTAAGCGGAAAGTTATATCCCATCTGAGAGAATCCACCATTTATTTCATCTCCGTTCAAGCGACCTTTGAAAGAAGCACCTAAATTAGTGATACTTATTGCAATTGAATCTGACGAACAATAGTCTACTTTTGCTGGAATATCATTTGCCCCTTGGTCAGGACTGTCCAGTGACGAAGTAGCATTTCCATTTGAATCATGGTTTACGTGGATAACGATAGTAAGAGTTTGTGCACCGGCATTTAGTTTACCTGTCCAAACACCATCTATTCTGTTTTGTGCATAAGATGTTGTTGCAAACAGCAGAAAGGTGATAAAAGATAATATTTTGTTCATGAAATTAAAGCTTTAAACTTAACAATGCAAATGTATATAATTTTATTCATAAAAGGAAATAAAAATACTTTTTCTGCATTTAACAACTTATTTAATCATCATAAAAAGAGAGACATACCTGCATCAGAAAAGTCTCTATTTTCCTTTCTATACAGCATGTTGAGTGGCTATTTCCATTTTGGAAACAGTCGTATCTTTCCATGCGAAGCAAAAACAAAATATGTGAGGAATGAAGAAAACAACTATGTGGTCGTTCTCGCGGAAAAACTCGATATTAATATGCTGTTAATGTGAGTGTAGAGATGTGTTGTTTTAAGCAATATGAAAGATAATTCGATATTTTTTAAAGAATGGAATAGGGGTAACTGATATGATAGATGTTCTATAAGTATAACAAAACAATTTTTATAATAAACAATGAAGACAATAAAAGGATTAAGCATTTTGTTTTTGGTAGTATTAGCCAGTTTGAATACAAATGCGCAAGAAAAGAAGGCAGTGCAAGTGTCATTTATTTATCCGGTTGGGACAGCTGGAACTAATTCTGTAGATTATAAGAATAACTTTTCGTTCAACATTATCGGTGGATTAAATGGTGGCGTAAACGGATTTGAATTTGGATCTGTGGCAAATATTAATAAAGGAGACGTGAACGGATGTCAAATATCTGGAGTTTGCAATGTAACATCAGGCAATAATAGGGGAGGAATTATTTCGGGAGTTTGCAATATGGCGTCGGGAGATAGTAAAGGACTTCTTATGTCTGGAGTTGCAAATTTGACAAAGGGACAATCGACAGGTGTAGAAATCTCCGGTGTAGCAAATGTATCGGAATCACATAAAGGATTACAGTTGTCAACAATCAATCTTGTTAAGAACAATTTATATGGAAGTCAAATAGGCGTAGTGAATTATGCTAAAAAGGGAAAAGGAATTCAAATTGGCGTTGTAAATGTTTGTGGTGCCGATGATGATGTTCTCCCGATTGGTCTCTTCAATATAGTTAAAAATGGATATTATGCTTTCGAAGTTTCTACCAATGAACTCTTTATTACAAGCTTATCCTATAAGATGGGCAAAGAAAAGTTTCATACCATATTCAGAGCCGGCATTGGCGAACACAATGATAAGTCGGTGTTTAGTACTGGATTGGGCTTTGGATCGATAATTTCTATAAAGGGCAATCATAAATTAAATATGGAACTGATTTGCGATGCTCTTCATTACAACTGGAAATGGGGAGACAACAAAATGAATTTATTAAACCAATTCAATTTGAATTATCAATATCAGGTAACAAAGCATCTCGGAATAAAGGTAGGACCAAGTTTCAAGACATTTGTCACTAATCAAAAAGAAAACGGAGAATTTGCTAGTGTAATTAAAATGCCGCATACACTATTTGAACATAGCGGAAGCAAATATAAAGTTGCAGGTTGGATCGGTTTTAATGCAGGAATGGTATTTTCTCTTTAAAAAGTAAGTTAGTATAAAAAAAAGTATATATCTTTGTTGAAAATTAAATAACAACTTAATAGTGACTTTTCCAAATACTTGGCATACGAAGGAGGGATTCGAAATACTGTTTATGCAGCATTACGAACCCCTTTGCAACTTTGTGTTCGGTATACTCAAGGACTACGACGCAAGTGAAGATGTTATTCAAGAACTTTTCGTTAAATTTTGGGAAAAGCGGAATGTACTTCCTGATGATCTCTCGATAAAAGCGTATATGTATCGTGCGGCACGGAACATGGCGCTGAATCATATAAAACATTTCGATATTAAAAAAGAATTTAATATCTTTAATAAGGCAAGCATATCTGATGTTGAACAGCGTGTTGATAATCCTGCAGAGACAAGTGAATTGCAAGAGATGATTTTCCAAGCAGTGAATGAATTGCCAACAGAGCGTAAAAAAATCTTTTTGATGAGTCGTGAAGATGGATTGAAATATAAAGAAATTGCTGCAGAATTAAATATATCTGTTAAGACGGTTGAAAATCAGATGGGAAAGGCTCTGTCTACACTACGAACGGAATTATCAGATTATTTGCCTGCGATAATCATAGCAATTTGTATAGGAATAAAATAAAGATAAAAGCATAAAAACTATAATGTGATATTTTAAATGTAACATAACTGAAAAAATAGAATTTTGAATAGATAACAAGTAATAATGAAAGACCAATATCCACATATTGACGAGATTGCTATCGCGAAATACCTTTCGGGTGAAGCCGATGCGATAGAAATAAAAGCACTAATTGATTGGGTGGAATCTTCTGATGAAAATTTGGAGGAATTTATCCGATATGAGAAACTGTGGTTTGAGTCATCTGTTCATAAACCTTTTAACGTTCAAAAGGCGTGGTCAAAAGTCAGCCGACGCATTTCGCAGAAGAAACGTCGTTTCAATTTATATTATCTTACTGCTGCAGCCGCTGCCATAATTATATTTATTGTTGTTTCAGTCCCATTCTTCAATACGAAAACAGCTGCTTCTTCACCAGAATTTGCTGTAGCAAGTGCCAATAGTACATTACTGTCTACATTGCCGGATGGTTCTTCTGCATTGCTTTCAAAACATTCAAAAATTGAATATACCTTTGATACTCAAAAACAAATTCGCTTAACAAAACTTTCAGGAAAAGCTTTCTTCAATGTAAAAAGAGATATTAAACATCGCTTTATTGTTGAGGCTAATCGTGGTGGAGTGGAAGTCTTAGGTACAAAATTCTCTGTAAACGAGATGAAAAATAAAGACGTGATGGTCTATGTCTTGTCTGGAAGAGTTAAAGTCTTCTTGGCTCGTGCTCACAAAGATACTTTATCGTTGATCATTACCAACGGTGAAAAAGCTGTGATCAAGGCAAGTAGCGATACGATTATTAAGCAAACAAAAAGTGTTTTGGTTTTTCATTCCACCAATCAAATATTTAAAGTCCACAAGACAATTACTTTTAAAAATAAAGATCTGTCAACGATCATGGCTAAGTTAGAAAAAAGTTATTCTACAAACATAAAAATAGATGATGCTGTGGATAAAGAACTACGTTTTTCTTCTTCATTCAAAGACAATTCTTTGAACGAAATATTGACGGTTATCACACAAACATTGAATCTTGATTACACCAAAAAAGGAAACGTGTATTATATAACGAATGGAAACGATGAATAGTAAAATTAGATATTATCTGTTGATATTGATGTTGGTTTTTGTAGCACAAAAATCATCGTCGCAAGTTGATTTGCACCGCAAAATATCTATCAACGTAGAAGACTTGTTAGTTCCGCAGACTTTGCATGTTATAGAGCAAGGTTATAATTTTTTCTTTGCGTATAATTCAAGGCAAATCCCGGCGTATGACAGAGTAACGATGAACGAAAGAAATATAGCGCTGAAAAAGGCATTGGATAAAATCTTGTCAAACCGTTTTGCTTATACCACCATCGGGAACCATGTTATTTTACGTTTGAAAGGAATAAACACAGAATCAGAAGATTTTATTATTTTAGGAGTTGTGAGAAATTCAGATGGTCTTCCTTTGGATTCTGCCGTTGTATATGCTGTTAAAGAAAACAAAGCTGCCATCACAAATAATGATGGAGCATTTCATCTTAGGCTGAAAGAACCAACACAATACATCCATATAAGTTGCCCCGATTATATAGATACCCTTTTGATTGCAGAAACATTGAATAAGGAGAAAATAATTAAACTGTATCGAAAAGTTCCTAGTACAACCCTTTCACCTTCTGAAATTCAGGCATTGGACGTGTCATCTTCTCAAAAACGATTTGAAAAATTATCATTAGTTCGGAATTTAGTTCCGCAATCGGCATTATATCTTAATAGGTTAGTAAATACGATTCGTTCAATACCTGTTCAGGTATCCTTTTTGCCAGGTATGGGCTCGCAGCAATTAACCAAGGGCTTAAATGTGAATCGTTTCTCATTAAATATTTTAGCAGGTTATTCAAAAGGTGTAACAGGCTTTGAAATGGGAGGTCTTGCCAACATTACAGAGAGTAATGTCAAGGGTGGGCAAGTAGCAGGCTTAGTCAATGTTGTTAATGGACAGATCAATGGTTTGCAACTTGCTGGTATTTTCAATTATACCTTCAGCAAAGTCACTGGTGCACAAATTTCTGGAATCGGGAATATTAGCAATCATGATATAGAAGGTTTACAGCTTGCTGGTGTTTCCAATAATAACAAAGGGGCTATCAACGGTGTGCAAATCAGTGGCGTTTTGAATACGAACATGCGTAAAATAACTGGTTTGCAATTAGCTGGTATAGCTAATATTCAGGTTGATAAAATAACAGGCTGTCAGATTTCAGGAGTTTATGGACTCGCTTCGGATATCAATGGTGTGCAACTTTCTGGAATCATGAGTCAAACAACTCATGATGTTTCTGGTGTACAGGTTAGTTCGATTTTAAACAAAGCAAGAAAATTGAATGGTTTACAGTTCGGACTTGTTAATATTGCAGATACCATTGAAAACGGAGTCCAAGTCGGTTTGTTCAATTTCGTCAAAAATGGATACCGAGCTTTGGAAATCACAAAAGATGAAACCTACTACTGCAACTTTATGTATAAAACAGGAGGCAAAAAACTCTATTCTATTCTGGATGCTGGAATAGGTAAAGATAAAGTAGGCGTTGGATACGGTGTCGGATTTATCCAACCAATTTATAAAAGATTATCTGTAAACATTGATGCCATTTATAGTGCGTTGCTTGCTACAAATTCTTCCGATACATATCAAGGGGATCTAATGAATTTTCGATTGGGTCTCAATTATCGTCTTGAGAAACATTTGACATTGACAGGCGGTTTGTCTTTTAATCATTATGATCCGAACAAAGAAAATGAAAGAAGTGGTTCTGCGGGTAAAATATCATTCACAGGAAACAGCAGTAGTATGATATCACAAGCTTTCCAGAACAATAAGAAAGCAATGTGGTTCGGGTGGTTCTTTGGTGTGAAATTTTAATAATACCTTCATCCCGCACCGCTTAGATCTTTATTTATCAGTACATGAGCAACTTATAGTTGCTCATGATTTAACAATGATTGCAAGTGGGCAGCTTGTTCTGTGATGATTTTACTTATCCATTAGATTTTATTATTCAATTTATCTGCATGCTCTGACTTTAACAAGCGACAATGCAGATTGATGACATTATGCCTTCAGCTTCAAAGGTGGATATGCGTCTTACGATGACAATAATTCCAATAATTTCACGTTTCATTATTATATGCATAATACCAGAAAACTGTGAACCTGAAAATATTGTTTATGCAACGATCTTATCCACGTTGGGGAAAAACAACAAATGAGTTCAAAGACCTTTATCGCTCATTAGAAAAATACAATATCGAGTACAAATAATTAACCAAATATAAAAATTATGAAGAAGAACATGATTATATTTATATTAATATTTCTTTTATTTTCATGTAAAGAAAGCAAACGAAATATCCTTTCTTATCATATATGGGCTGTGATGGACAATTCTGAAGAGCTCAGAAGACCGTCTTCAGAATTATGCGCATACAGAGACTCCCAGGTTTATGTTGTTATCGTTGTTGAAAATCATAACAATAGAACTATATATTTCCCTACTGATACAATTTACAGAAATAGTGCTGAAAAATATATTGATGAAAAGAAGTATCTCAAGATAACTTATGGAAACATGAAAATTCCCGTAGGTCCGCAATTTAGATATAAAAAAGAATATCTTTGTATAAAGCCAAACGATTCTATAAGTATAGGTCTTTTTCTGAATAAAGAATCGTTGAAAAAACTAGCAATTCATGATATGGCGTTGATAGATTTCAAAAAGTTATCTGTTAATTATTTGATAGATAGAGGACAAGGACCCTGGCTTGGTGTTAATGTATGCGATAGTCTAACTTTTATTAGAAACGATAATATATATCGAAGACATTCTGTAAAACCACTCAACTTGAATTAGAGGAACTTGCAAAAGCGTGTGGGCTTCTGTTATCGTCTTGAGAAACATCTGACATTTGCAGGCGGCTTGTCTTTTAATAATACCTTCATCCCGCACCGCTATAGATCGCTTTTTGTCAGTACATGAGCAACTTATAGTTGCTCATGATTTAACGATGTCAATTCAGATTAAACTTTTAGCGGACAGCAATATAAAATTATAAATTAATCATCTGATCAAAATAAGAAGACAGCCCTTGATGATGGGTAACAAAAACTATTGTAACATCATACTTCAAACGTGAAAGGCAGTCCATAATTATTAATTCATTATTAGTATCTAAAGCAGATGTCGCCTCATCTAGTAATAGTAATTTAGGGCATCGTAGCAATGTACGCGCCAAAGCTAATCGCTGTCTCTCACCACCTGAAAAATGATATTGATAATTAATTATCTCAGTATCAAGGCCTTTCTCTTCTGATTTTACTAGGTCATAAGCATTTACAGATTTTAAAGTGTCCCAAATAAACAGATCGCTAATGTCTTTCTTTGAATCCATTATCAGATTATCACGAATGGTTCCATCCAAGAAAAAAGAATCTTGAGGAAGATAACCAATAATGCTTCGCCATGCTGGCATGATATCTTCAGTTATTTTCTTTCCATCTATCAGTAATTCACCAGAAAGAGGTCGTTGTAGACCTGATAGAAGATCAATAAATGTTGTTTTGCCACAACCAGATCGTCCAACTATTCCTGTTATCTGATTAGCCTTAATAGAGACATAAAAATCAGAAAACAAGTTGTGATTTTTATGATAACCAAAACTAATATGACTTAATTCTATTTTTTGCTTGAAATCAATGAATAAAGGAGCATTATTGCTTGAAAATTCTTTCTCTTCCATCTCTCCATCTAAATCAAGAACTAATTTTGCAGAACTTGATAAAGAGTATACCATATTGACATCTCCATTGATGCCAATAAACTGAGGAAAGATACGTGCAAAAAGCAAAATCAAGATGAACAAAGATTGAAATGGTAAGTGAACATGTTCATACGCAATATAAATTATAAGTACTAACGCTATAATGCCAGAACATGTAAATATAAAAACAGGTGTAGCACTATTCTTTGACTGTTTATTTTGATAGTGTAACATTTGAGTATTTGACTCTGCGAACTTTTGATAAAAGAATGATTCTGAGTTATGAACTTTTGCTAATTTTACAGTTGTCCAGAAATCATCAATGCGCTTTAACATATTTCGGTATGCCAGTACATTTATGCTACCATATTTTTTGGCATTTAGTAAGTATCTACGAAGTATAAAAAGCAAAGTCACTCCTATAAATGTTATATACAATGTAAACTGTACAGAAATAGACAAAGCAACAATAATATGAGCTACAATAAAGAGAACTTTAGATGACAATCCAAGATAATAGTAATAATATGTCGTCATCTTGGGTATTTCAGTTGTTAGAATTTGGATATGATTATGTTTGCTTTTCCCGTTTAAAAATGTCCAATCACTCATAATTATTTTTTTAAAAAGCTTTTTCCTCATCTCGTATGAAAATCCTTGCTGATAAGTTGTTTGCAAAACAGTTTGCGAATAATTAAGTAATGCTACAAATAGAAGACACAAAATAAAGAAAATTATGACCACTGTTATATTAAGGTTCACACCAAAAGTCTCTAGAAATTTTCTCAAGAAATTTGTCCAACTGTTTTCTTTACCTGCAGATGGATCAAGCATTCCCAGTAATGGGATAAGAAGTACAATAGATATACCTTGAGTAAATCCCTGTAAAATAGTAATGAAAAATAAAGTTATCATTTTCAAAGGATTATAACTCCAAAAAAGCTTAAAACTATGAACGATGAAATGTTTATGAGACATGAGGTTCCTCCTTTTAATTAAACTGATAGATGTAAATAATATGCCAACTGTAATGAACATGCAAATTAAGCAACTGTATCTGACTTTTACTAGGTATAAAATGTATTAACTCTTTTCTGAAAAGGTTTGTTACAGTTATGATTTTTTTTATATTCTGTAATATTCTCATTTTATCATCCTCAAAATTAGATGCATTGTTTTCTCCTAAAAGCATATCAATTTGCTGATGACTCAGTCTGTGTCGATAGTATTATGTTTCACGATTTAGATTCATCATATAATTTAAGTTTAAAATATTTGCTATTTATTTCACAAAAATAAGTTCAATTTATAGTGCGATGGTTATATTATTAGATAATAATAGTTAAAATTAACATTAAATGCATAAAATAAGAAAACAAAAGCAACAACTCATGGAAAAACAAAATATATTTACGGTGTAAACCAAATGTTTACATGTATTATTATCTTATGATAAGCTAAAAAGACTTTAACCATGATGAAATATTTAGGATTTGGACTTAATATTAATTCAGAAATTGAATTTCCAGAATTATTGGAGGCTAATTTTATAACTCCGGATATAGAGGTTTTATGGGGAAAGGCCCCTGAAATAAAAGATGCTATCAACTTTTCATCGCCGAATTTTGAATATAACATAAACGATAATGAGTTTGCATTCAATGTGAAGGATATTGCTATATACTACGCAAAAGATGGAAAACAAATAATCGTAGAACCCGTATGTGAAATTAAGAACATGAGAAACATTCGTTTATATATTCTAGCGACAGTTATGGCTGCACTATTACTACAACGAAAGTTAATTCCTTTACACTCTTCTGCCATAACATATAAAGATCAATTATATTGTCTATGCGGAGACTCTGGAGCCGGAAAATCCACTGTCATATCTTACCTTTCTAATAAAGGTTATAGCATTTTCAGTGATGATATATTAGTACTGAATAAAGATAATTCAAATAGCATCACAGCTTGCGCTTCTTATCCGATGATCAAATTATGGAACGACACGTTAGACGACATGCATTGTTCAAAATATAGTGAAAAATCTTTTCCTATAATGGCTGGCATGGACAAATACGGATTTTTCTTTCATGAAAAATTCAATACAAATAGACTTATAATTAGTAAGGTTTTTATTATAAAGAAACAAGAGCGCCATGATATTCTAGTTAAAGAAATTAAAGGATTTGATGCTTTTACCTCTTTAATGAAACAGATTTACCGTCCGATGCTCATACAGAGTAATTTTCTTAAGCAATTATGTTTTATGATAATTAGTAATTTAGTAAAAGACTGCCAGATATACGAAATAAGTAGACCGATAAACTGCTTATCCGAAACTTTATCGAATCGTATCGAAAGCATAATATTAAATTAAACCAAAAATGTAATAATATGAAACGAGACATACACACAAAAGATTACATTTTATTCTTTGAAGCTTGGTGTTTACTTGCATTGGCAAGATTCTTCATATATTTGTTCCCTTTTAAATATATTGTATTAATACTTGAGAGGAAACCTAATAACAGTAACGCTAATAAAAGTGTTAATCCTGTAATTTTAGATGAAATAAGCACAGCCATAAGAAGAGGATGTAACCATAGTTTTTGGAAAACTAAATGCTTTGAACAGGCACTTGCTGGGAAAATTATGCTAAATCGTCGACGCATCGATAGTTCTGTATATTTCGGGGTTGCTGATAACGGTGTATTCATGGCACATGCATGGCTTGAATGCGAAGGGCGAACAATTACCGGAGGTAAAGGAAAGGACAAATTTGCTGTAATAAATAAATTCTAATAAATATATGAGTGCAATATTCGGAATCATAAATAAGAAACAGAAATGTGTAGACAGTCACTTAGTCGGCTCTATGCTTGAAGCACTCAAACATAGAGCTACTGACGGAAGTCAAATTGTTGTAGATAAAAATATGGGAATGGGCAATTGCCGTTTAAACATATATCCGCAACAAATATACGAAAAACAGCCATTAAAAATTGGACAGTTCACCATTACCTCAGATGCAAGAATAGATAACAGGCATGAACTAGCCAAACACTTCAATATAGATAATAATTTGCTGAATGTTACACCTGACTCCACGCTAATTCTTATGGCTTATCAGGAATGGAAAGACATGTGTATAAATCATCTAGAAGGTGAATTTGCCTTTGCCATTTGGGATGAAAAAACTGAAAAACTATTTGCAGCTACAGACCAAATAGGATTTCGTCCTCTATATTATTATGATACTCCCGACGCATTCATATTCTGCAGTGAAATAAAAGGAATAACAGCTATAAAAACGACACCGAATTTTTTTAATGAGGAAAGTCTTATTGAATATTTCTATAGGGAGGGTGATTGGCAGCAAACATTCAACAAAGAAATACTTTCTCTATGTGGAGGAAACTCTCTAATAATGAAGGAAGGGAAACTATCCATAAGTAAATATTGGAAATTAGAACCAGCCAACCGTTACCATTTTACAAAAGACGAAGAATGGTATGAATGCTTTAAAGACTTAATTTACAAAGCAATAGAGAAAAGATTGAATTATGATCTCCCGGTAGGACTCACATTAAGTGGGGGATTAGATTCTGGATGCATAGCATGTGTTTTGTCAGAATTGCTAATGAAAAAGAACAAACCGCTGTATACATTTTCTTCAGTACTTCCTTCCAACCACGATGCAATGGAAAAAGATGAAAGGAAATACATTGAACTTATACATAAACATTGCCCCAATATTATACAGACTTATGAATGTGCTCCAGGTATAGGAATATTTAGCAATCTTGAAAAGTCATTTAATCTTTTTGAATCGTTTCCAAGTTCATCTTTTTATATGGACATCAAGCTATTAGAAGCTGCAAAGAAGAAAGGTGTAAAGATGTTGTACACAGGATTCGGTGGAGACTTTTTTGTATCTTGGAAAGGTGATTCTGTCATTTATGAATTAATAAAGCAAGGAGATTATCAGTCTGCATTTATGCTTATAAGAAAATTCATGAAAAATGACAATAAATCGTTTCTTGAAATTTTTCGTGAGATGTATGCTTCACATACGGATGTGTATCAAAGACTCCGATCTGTAATAAGAAATGACCTAGATGAATTAAAAAGAAATTCAATGCGGAGAGATACTAATCTTAAGTATTCTGGTCTCATTAGTAATCTTGTTAATGAAGGGTTTGTGGCATTTTATCTGAACAGAATATACAACTTCAATGAAAGTCAAGGAATTGAATCAGAGATGCCCCTTTTTGATAAAAACATATATGAGTTTCTAATTGAAATGCCTATACAACTATTTGTAAAAGACGGTATAAAAAGAAATCTTATACGAAGAACGATGCAAGGAATTCTTCCTGAAGAAATACTCCTGAGAAAAGATAAGATGCCTTTTTTGCCTGGATATGTGCAACGCACATATCATGATATAGATAAATTAAAAGTTTTATGTACTTCAGAAAAATATCAATTTGTATTTGAAAAATACGTAAACAGGGACGTTTTTAATTTTTGTATAAATAACATTTCTACAACAAATATATCACATAATAACGAGGCATTGAAAGCAGCAAGGATAGGGGTCGTCACATACCTATTAGAATATATGGATGCTATAAACTACATTCATAATTAACTATAAAATAAACTTTAAAACATGTAACAATGAAAGAAACTGTAAAAAAAGAAAAAATGTCGAAGGATACATGGAATGTACCTGAGATTAAGGTAAAGCCGATTAGTGAATTAACATTAGGAGGATTTTCTGGTAGTACTGATGGTATTGAGATCGGTAGTTAGTGAATAATTGATGGCTGCATGTTGTATGCAGCCATTAATTATTTACTATGCTAATAATGCGAGCTCTTTCATTTTATGAAGGCAGGCAATAGTATCGTTCGTGCATATCTGATTACTTACATGAAAAAGATTTTGTAAATTAGAAATCAACTTACTGACCATAATAGGTTCTTTAATTAGTTCCCAGATTGAACATGCCGTTTTATTAAGTTTGATATAGTTTCCATTATCAACATCCATCATGATTATTTCGTCATCTAGTGGCGTAAATACGACACGCTTATCATTGCGCTGAACAATACTATTTAAACTTATTTGTACCATATATTTAATATTTTAAATTCCAATCTTTGCCCCCTTTTCTAGTCCATAATAATGGCAATAATATGCAGGAATATAACACTCTCCATAAAAAACCATATTAATTTTCAAATGATGGTTGTCACAAGTATGTATGATTAGTTTTCTCTTATTCTCAATGATTTCACCTGGTGCAACTATTCTATTATCATTAAGGCCACTATCATCGATAACAGCATCCAGCAATTTCATTTCTTGATGTTTAAAACAAGTGATCGCTCCTCTATTCCACGGATTACAAGCTCTTATCAAGTCACATATTTCTTTTGCCCCCATTTTATTCCAATCAATAAGGATATCATTAAGAGTAGGTTTATGATAGTATGCCATCTTAGTCATATCCCCTTTATCACCAAAAATTTTCTGATGATTAGTCAAAAGATTTAAAATATAGGAAACCCCTTCAACACAGACGTTACTTAAGTATTGATCTACTATTTCACAATTAAAATAATCCTCATTCTTTACCTCTTTCTTCCATACAACAGGTCCATTATCAAACTTGTCAGAAAGCAAATGAATGCACATTCCTATGTTCTCCGCTCCATGTTTAAGTTGCCAAAATATAGGGGTAGGGCCACGATACGAAGGCAATATGCCGAAATGAATATTAAATGTCACAGGCAGCATCTTGCCAATTTTATTTATATCTAACAAATGACCATATCCTATAATGAAACAAGCATCAAATTGATGGCAAGATAGCCAATTATATATGTCTTCATTAACTTTTCCATCCTCTAAAAACGGAATATGCGACAGAGTGAGAAAGTCAACTACACGCTGATTCGTAAATTGATCCAAACTTTTTGAATGAAACACGTCAACCTGTATTTTGTTATTTACAAGTTGACATGCTAAGGGAATTAATGATGTTGAATTTGAAATTATACCTACATGCATCATTATTATGATTGATTAGGAAAAAATCCTGTAAGAGATATTATATAATTCATTGTCATAAATGGCATCATATTGTTATGTGGTGAACTTAAGCCTGTGTTTTCAATAGAATTTGAATTCAAAACAGAATCGGGGGTAGTTGTCCCTGCAGCCAACGGCATATAATTTTGAATGCTAGTATAAGTGCTATCTTGTGGTAACGATATTGCTGGCAAATTGCTTCCCGTAGGGTCACCTGTTGTCGCATTCGCATTAACAGCTTTCAATGCATGTGTATGCACAGGGTTATTGTTATTTGTAAGTTGCACAGCAGCTAATCCACCAATATTGCCTATTTCATATTTCGTTGAAAAGTCAGATGTTCCAATGCCGATAGGTAACCTTCCACGCAAGTCTGGTAAATTAAAATTTACGTTATTGCCACCATATGTATTACCAATTAACGCATATAATGCTTGGTATTCATTCACTGGAAGAACACTGCCATCACAAATATGCCATCCTGAAGGAGCATAATTGCCTGCAAAAATTCTGATTTCACCTATATATTGTTCCATAATATTATATTTAAGTTAATATGGCCTTGCTGGATAATATCCCGAAGTTGCAATACAATAAACCATTGCTACGTATGGCATTCGGTTCTCATGAGGAACAGATCCTCCAGAAGCTCCAATACTGCCAGCATTTAAGTTAACAAGTGGTGTAGACTGATTAGGAGTAATATACGTAAATACCTTGCCTAGATTAGTCCTCGATTGCGTACTACTTGTCTTTATATTAGGATTACCAATATATTGTTCATTAGGGAAAAATGAATCATAAGAATTTACAACCAGAGTTTTATGATCGTGTGCAGGTAGATTATCTGTTGTAAGAGCAACTTTTTCTGCTCCCCCCTTTTTCCCAATGAGAGATGTATTATAACCTCCCCAAATAGTACGTCCATTCATATTTGGTAGACCAAATGTGGTTATTCCATCTCCTCCAAAGTTTTTACCAATGAGTGAGAACAAAGCAGCATATTGCTGTATAGCTAAGATTTGCCCGTTGCAAATTACCCACCCGTCCCTTGATGGTATCTTCTCATAAGGGAACAATTTAATTTCGCCAACATAACAGTCCATAATAGTGTAATTTAATTTTTATAATATTAACCCCGAACTGGGAATTCCCCATTCCAACATATAATATACCAAAATGACGTATAAGGCATCATATTATCGTGAGGAGTAGGTTGCATCTTTCCAAAAGGGCCAACCAATGCGTTATTTTCACTTGTAGTGCCATTAGCAGAATAAGCGTACAGACCAGGAGTTTTCGCATCAGGAGTAGTAGCCAACATGTTAGATAAAAAGACATTCTGGTTGGGTACATTCGTTGCCAAACTCATTTGAGCTGTAACGTGTTTGTTCGCATTGACAGAATGGTTGTGTGTTCCCATTTGGCTTATGTTAATAGTTTCTTGAGTAGTACCACCAGTCTGTCCTGGAAGGTGCAAATTATTATATCTAACATCTGTTCCTATAATCGCCCGTGAACACAAATTTGGAAGTCTAAAAGAGCTATTGGTCTTAGACCCATATAATTCTCCAATAACAGCATAAAGAGCTTGGCACTGCATAATCGGAACCAGAGATCCATCGCAAAATAACCATCCTTCGGGCGCAAAATTATATGGCGTAGCCCTAATTTCACCAATATAAGCATTATCCATAAGCAAAAAGATTAAGTTAATAAAGTTAATTATAGTATTTTGTAAAAATAGGCAATAATATGATACATGATTCTCTAAAATGCCTTTTTAACATAATATTTAACATAATATGTAAAGTTATACTACAGAATATGCTGTTTTTTATATACACCTGATTATGTTTAAAACAATGGCTTCAATACAGCCGAAAGGTCAATAATATGTTTTTGGACGCATTGATTGTAAACGGGCAGTTTGTTCAGTGATGATCTTACTTATCCATTAGATTATTTATCAGATGCACATGTGAGAACCATAAAATCTTAAATATTTCTCAATGTTTGATTTGATGTATTCAACGCTGTGATGTCCTTCAAAGATATGATTCTGAGATTCTATTCCCTTTTCTTTTAGGATTTTGTTTAGAATGGAACAGCCTTGATAAAATCCGCCTTCATCTTGATTTCCTGCATCAAGATACACATTGAAGTCTGTGCATTCCATTTCGCATGCAATTTTTATCGGGTCGTATTTCTCCCAATCTCCGCAGTTCTGGAAATAAGCTTTATCCTCCTCTTCAAGCTGTAGCTCAATTGCGGGCATGTGCCCACCGACAGTTGAAAACATATCGGAATGGCGAAAGGCCTGATGCAGGGCAGTATATCCACCAGCCGAAACACCTCCGATAGATCTGCCATTTCGGTTCTGAATCGTTTTAAATTGTTTGTCTATTTCTGGCACAACTTCCTTTATCAAATAGTCTTCATACAGTCCGAGGTTTATTGTCCTTCCGAACGGATCTTTAACTTCTTTGTAATCATGAGATGAATTTACCCCTCTGCTATTATCTATATTTGGGCAGACAATAATCATTGGGACAATTTCTTTAGCGTCAATCAATCTGTCCGCCGCAATATGCATATCTGTACCTGTTAAAATATTTTCATCACCGCTCCTTCCATGCAGAAAATATAATGTCGGAAAACTCTCGCCTTCATCATATCCGCAAGGCAAGTATACTAGAGAGTTCATCTCCTTGTTTAAGCTCTTGCTTTGAATGACTACTTTCTCTATTCTTGATTTGTCCATCTTTCCGTGTTTATTTATATTGCATTTTATAACCCCAATATGGGCTATTGCTTTTCTGATTTCTCTTCTATAATCGTTAATCTTAATTCAGCACAAAGGTAATCAATGTTTTGCTGGAATAAGGATTATGACAATAAATATTTTACTTGAAAGCGAGACGCTCAATTATAACGAGATGCAATGTTATTATTGACAGTTCTTTCCTTCATATTTTTTGTGTGAAAAAATAACCTGAGGAATAAACAATTAAACGGCCGTTCTCGCGGAAATATCTTGCCAGTGAGGGCAGATCCAAGTTTACTTGAGCTATGCCGAGCGCAGCTAGATATTCAAAGTATTTAAATAGCTTGCAAACGAAGACAAAGCAAGTTTACTTAAGCGTATATTAAGTGTAGGTATATAAATCATACACTAAACGGCCGTTCTCACGGAAATGAAATTCAGAAACAAAGGAAATTATGTCACACGTTATACTCTGAAAAACTGGCACGAAATCGCACCTATAGGTGCCAGGAAAAGCCAGCACGAAAGTTGCGTGAGAAGAATTTCTTCTTTGACGAAGTTCCCTCGTCACGGCATAGTAAACAAGCCTCCTGTACTCATGGCTTAGCGGGAGCTTTCTTGTAGTTTATTCCTGGCACCTTTAGGTGCGGTTTCATGATAGCTGTTCTGAAATTACGTGAGCAATAAAGGCCGTTTTTTTTATAAAGAATTTCGGCTGCGTTCGGCATAGTTCAAGCAAGCTTGACTCTGCTCTCATTTGCAAGATATTTCTTCTCTGAAGAAGTTTTCTCGTTATGGCGTAGTAAGCAAGCTTCCTCTGCTCATGACTTAGCGAAAACTTTCCTTGGTTTCTGAATTTTATTTCCGCGAGAAACGCGTGAACGGCCGTTATTGTTGTTTCCCTCTTTATTCATCACATAATTGTTTTCTGTGAGAGTATAAACCTTGCTATGAGGAACATTTTCTCAAGATGCCGTGCAAGTGGGAAACATCAATATAAGCTTGTCTATTTTATTTGTCTGTTACATCCTATTCCGTATTTCTTGTTCAAACATTTGCAATTTTATGTATTTTTTTATTACCTTTGCATGAACTAACCGGTCATGGGAAACGAGAATTCTAAAAATGTTTGGAAATTACCTACATTACCTACATTCGAAGTCTAAATCGCTACTAATCAATACGCTAGCCCATGTATAAGAAGTGCTTTTCCTACATGTTTTATACATCAATCCTACATGATCCTTAACCGATTTCTATGATAAAATAAAAAAATAATAAATTAGCGTAATGAAAACATCAATTGCCCGAAAAGAAAAGGGCGAAATATTCTTTACAAGAATAGAACTTACAACCATCTACGAAAACATTATCTCTGGCAAATATGCCGAAGAAGTAAACAAAGTAAGAGAAGATTTTCCTCTAACACTCCTTCACAATGGACCGAAATTCAACGAACTTGATTCTGTGAAAAAAGCAAGACGCGTCTGTTTTGCTGCCGAATGGAAAAAGACCGAAGGAAAAACTGTCATCGATAATTTCAACGGACTTATCCTTCTTGAAATAAACCGCCTTGAAAACGATGATCAAGCTAAGAAAATCCGTGACCAAGCTGCACTGATCCCTTACACCCTTATGACATTCATTGGAATAACAGGATGCTCCGTGAAAATAGTATGTCGTGCTACGCTTCCCGATGGAAAACTGCCTGATGAAAACAGACAGACTTTCATAAACGAAGCTTATCGCAAACTACATTATATCTACAGTACCCAACTTCAGATGTCAATTGACAACATTCCGCCAACGCTAGAAACATCCTGCTGTGTGTCTGTTGACTTTGATGCAATTATTCATGAAGACGCAATACCTCTATCTATAAAAGATAATGAACACACACCAAGTCTCAAACCGCTTGTAATGCCCCAAAAGGCTGACGAACTGCCTATTTTTATGGGAAGAACAAAGTCGCAGACCAATCAGATGCTATTTCATTACTGTTTTATGGATGCACTTAACAATACTCGTCTTGATGAAGATGAATATAAGGTTCACGATTTTCTGAATACACTTGCCAAATACTGTCACGAATCAGGATTGCCGATGGGAATGTGCATCAAACTCATAAAGTATAACTCTGAATTTGGAAGCGATGAACTACTTGTAGAAAACATTTTTCTGGAAGCATATCATAAGGAAATGGAAAAATACTACCCCGAAAAACATCTTTCGAATGTACAGCTTATGGCTTTCAAGCAGGAAGCGTTTATGACTACATTCTATGAATTCAGAAAGAATGTTATTTCTGGGAAAAACGAATTCAGATATAAAAACGGTTACGACTATTCTTTCCGACCAATGGAAAAAGAGGATCGCTACACCATGACACTGAAAGCACTGAAAATGGGACTTGAATCATGGGACAAAGACTTGGACCGTTACCTTGATTCAACGCTTATCCCTGCTTATGATCCGATAAACGACTATCTTGATAACCTGCCGAAATGGGATGGCAAAGACCGTGTGAGTGAGTTTGCAAGAAGAGTACCGACAGGTAATGCCGACTTTGTACACAACTTCCATGTATGGATGCTCTCGATGGTGGCGCATTGGATGGGACGTACACAGAAACAGGCAAATGCCATCGTTCCGCTATTCATTGGCAAACAGGGATGTGGAAAAAGTTCATTCTGCGCGATCATCCTGCCTCCAGAGCTTCAGGAATTTTACAACGACCGTATCAGCTTCAAGAACGACACATCAATGTTCATGGGATTGACAAATACCGCATTGATCAATATCGACGAGTTTGATGCTGTCAGTTCTGGTAAACAACCACTGTTGAAATACCTTATTTCTACTCCTACAGTAAGAATGAGAATGCCGTATCAGGCTAGTTTCTCCAACCGCCGACGCTATGCCAGTTTTGTAGCAACGACGAATACAGTTAAACCGCTAAAGGACCTAACCGGTAGCCGTCGTTATCTGTGTATTGAGATAGATGGTAACATTGACTTCACAAGTGAAGTGGAATATGATCAGCTTTATGCACAACTTGTAGCCGAGATAGCTTCTGGTGAAAGATATTTCTTCAACGACGAGGAAACCATGAAGATCATGCTAGACAACAAACAGTTTGTCGAAATATCAGATATTGAACCAATTATCGACAGTCTGTTCCGTGTGCCAAAGCCTTACGAAACACCGCAAGAATTGACATTGCCAGAGATGGTTGATATTATCAGGAAGTACTATAAGTTGATAACCTACGACCGCAAGGCACTAATAAGTCTTGGACGATTGTTGACTAACCGTGGATTTGAATCAAAAAGACTAGCTGTAGGCATGAAATACAAGGTTATAGTTACTGTATAATCAAGAAGCGCAGCGAGAATAAAATCACCTTTTTCGTTGCGCCTTTGAGTGATAAGGCCCTTATCACTCTGCAAAGCATGTAATACAACAGAGTAATAAGGCCCTTATTACTCCGTTTAGTGTATAACAACGGATTCATATACACTAGCTAACGTATTGTATAACAATACGTTTCGCAAAAACATGTAGGAAACAACCTTTAAAAACAAAATAAAAAAATATTTTTATGGCAATACAATGCACATTGGAGAAATCCAGAACAGAAGAAAAATACTTCGCAAGAGCAAGAAAGACAGGGAAAGTTGGCATGAAAGAAATCGGCGAGGAGATACAAAGGAACTGTTCAGCCACATGTGGCGACGTGACTTTGGTCCTCACAGAGTTGATGGATGTAATTCGTGACCATCTTCTTAATGGCGAGGAAGTAACGATAGATGGTCTCGGTAGCTTTCATGTAGGAGTAACAAGTGACTCTGTGGTGAATCCTGCCGACTTCAAACATTCTAACATTCATGGTGTACACCTTAAGTTTCGTGAGGATGCCAAGCGAGATGCTATGACATGGAAACTCACTCGCAGTTTAACCGACGATGCAATTATCGAAATTCGATAGTGGCAGTCGCCAACAAGCCTATATTTATAGCTAAAGAAATAGCCATTCATCATTGATGAATGGCTATTTTCATGATAATCTATTTGTTCTTCGAAATATCGGTAGTGATGGCCGCTCTAAACGGCACATCCCACTGTTATCATTTTACAGTCAGTAACTGCCTTAATGCCGTGCTTTGTTCCTGCATGAACAATAACATAACTACCCGCATCAAGTGTCATCACTTTATTATCAATCATGAATTCAATGGAACCTTCTTCAATGCTGAAATGCTCTTCCATCGTTTCATGCACATGCGCTTCAACCTTGTTCCTCTGCCTTCAAATGAGACACGACTATCTGAGTGATGTTACTAAAAGTTTCATCATTTGCGCACAGCACTTTTTTTATTCCTGCCCCATGTGATGTTGCAACACCATTTATTGTATTTATGTTTTTGAGTTTAAATCTCATTATATAATAGGCTTGATAAGAATATAGTAAATCATAGTTTAATTTTCACTAGCATTAAATACTCTGAATAATTATACTTCAATACGCTATTTAGTCTGTAAACAACAAACCTTTTATATATTAATACTGAAGTATATTCATTTTTTGCTAAATAATAACAATTTTATAATTTTATAGCATTTACATATAAGCTTTATATTGCTTTTTTATTATTTGTCCTCATTTATTGACCAATAAATTCCTAACTGTTTTGCAATGTCTTGCTGCAGTAATGTTAATGGGCGTTTATGAATATCATTACATCCACCATATGTTCCTAAGATAATACGATTAAAATCAACATGTTGAAAATAGACAGATTCCATAAAGGCATCCCTTAATTGTGAGAGATAAATTTTATTATATATCTTGGCTTTCCAAATTATTTCTTCTGCAACATCCCTATGACCTTCATAACGCTCGTTTATTTTGAATATTTTAGAATGTTGATCTACCAAAGATAAATCAGAAGATTTGAGTCGGATGTTCAAAAATTTAGAATCAAAAGTTACCATATATTTAATTAGACTTCCATAGTCCAAACTAAAGTGGAAAGGTTCTTGCTCATTAGGTTTGGTTATATAAAGTTTAAACTGAATTTCCCTTGTCGATTTATGCTGATTGCAAAAACTGCACGATGGTACTAAATTAAAGAAAGAAGTACATAAAAAGGGATATAACGACTTTGGTTGAAAATGATCAAGTTGATAATTTAGTACACTTTTGTGATTTCTTTGAATAGCTGTTACAGCATATTGTTCATTACAATAGACACACGTTTTAATGCCTAGTTTTTGAACGTATATGGGAAATTCATTTATACGCATTTTATCGTATTCCATAGCATTAACAACTAGTTCAGAAAAACTTTTGGTTTTACTTATAGATGTGTGTGTTGAACAGTCATTAACGATTTCTGAGAAACGCTCTTTATATTCATTAAACTCGCACGGCTTTAATTGAATAATGTTCTTATAGTTGTCAATTATTGTTTGTACATATTTCGCATATTTTTCATCATTTTTATCCTTCGACAAAGAATCACGTAATTTACAAAGTTTAAATAATTTTTTTTTGTCGCTTTTTCTAGTTCGGGAGTTATAGAGAGTATTAGCAAAATCTTTCGAATACTCAATTATCGTTGGAGTTATCAAGATCTGTCTCATATTTTATCCTTTATTTCATTTAAACGTCGGTTAAGCATTTCTGCCTCTTTTTCCTTTGAACAATTCTTGCCAATATAGTCATAATACATTTCTTGAAGATTTATTTTTATAATAGGTTCGCCTACATGATCGATAACCCACTTTGCATGTTCGATATTCCATTCATTTGATGTGTTCTTATTTGATTTTAGGAAATCGGTCAGATCTAATATTTTAGTCTTAGCAAATTCTCCGATAAAACCTTTATCAAGGTAGAAGCTTTGTCTTAGTATGTTATTGATATTCGCACAAAATGGATTAATATATTGGTTATTATTTTGTTTTACCCCATTTGCTAAATATAATACATTCTCGTTAGGAATGTCACTAAGTATAAAAGGAGAATGAGTAGATATGATAATATGGAATGAAATAAACTTGTTAAAACCAAACTTATCAAGCAAATTAAGTAGCTTACAGATAAATCTACGCTGATACTCTGGATGAAAACTCAACTCAACTTCATCAAGTATGAGTGTTACAGCATGATATTTTACTCTATCATTAGCTGTAATAGATTTTAGATTATATATATGGTATATTATCGTACTGGTCACATAATAAAACTGTCGCTCTCCAGCGCTAAGTTTTTCCATTTCAATTGGTTCAGAGTTTTCTTTTTTCAAAAAAACGGCAGAACTAAATATAGGGGGCGGTAAGAGTAGTTGCAAAGCTTCCATTGAAAGTTCTTTAGAAGTCATTTCAGAATTCAATGACATATAATATTCACTGTATGTAAATCCTTTCATCAGTTTTAATAAAAAATCCGATTTTGATTCTTCCAATTTTTTAATAAGATTGATAAATTTAATGGTTTGATTTATTTTAAATGTTATATGAGAATGGTCTGTATGAATATCTTTAGCCAACATTATAGCTCTAGTTCTTAACTTAATATCTCCATCCTTAAACAATAAATTTACATCCCCTAGGTCATCTTTATATAGGCTATAAGACGGATATCTTGCTGCAATATTGAGTATCTTATAAACAATATAAATACATGCATAAAGTCTCAAATCGCTATCATCAGAATTTACTTTGATTCCTAATTCAGATAACATATTATAGGCTATGGTTCTCGTTTTATTAATCTCATGCGTCCTAAGAAAGTTTTGAAACTTCTTGATTATTCCAATATAACCCAACTCGTCTTGCTGAAGAAAGTCAAATTTTCGATTAAACTTAGAAAAATTAATTTTATAATCCACTCTTTCAAGAGAATATCCATCTATAAACTGACTGTCTTTGTTCCCATGGATTTTTAATTCTTCCAAAATCATAATCATTCGATTACGTACTATATCTTCCTCAAGTTCCATATCAACAACTCCATTATCATGATATGGGTTTATATTAATAGCTGACATGTAGCCGTCGTTCTTATGAAACAGACTGCTAATCCAGTTATCATGCATAATGGGAGACGCAAAATTGCCTTCATCATCTAGTTGGAGTAAATCTTCATCATTGTAATCAGCTGTTATGTAAGCTTGAATTGAATAATTGCAAACTAAAGTGTAAAAAATATGTTGTGCAATTTCAAGTTTTTTTTTAAAATTATAAGTTTCAGATGGTCCATTAAGCAAATGTTTTTGTAATTCCTCACATTCTTCTCCAAACAAAATAGTCTTATGACCATGAATTAATGCCATTGAACGTCCTCTACTTAATATCTTTCCTATTTCTCCATCAAGAAAGAATGTAATATCTGCATAAATTCCATCTACATAAAACATAGTCATAGCTGCATTCCTTTTAGAACCATGACACAAGAAACAGCTAATATTGTTTATTATTCTGAATGCAATCTCAAGGAGAGATGATTTTCCACTTCCATTTTTTCCAACAATTGCTGATACCATTATATTTGGTTTGAAGAAATCAAGTTCATCTGTTGGTAGATTCACAAAATCGTATTCGCCGGTTTGTAATATCTTACAATACTTGCATTTTTGCAATATATTAATAGATTTTATATAAAAAGGATTTGTCATAATATTTAATTAGTATAAAATTACGTGAAACATAACATTAACCCAAAAACGTAATGATAAGTTAATATAATGATAGAGTAAGTTCTAAATTTCGTCAAATACAAGATAGATCTTATTCTTTCAGATCTTCACTCACAGTAATACTATCAGAAAGAGAAGTTGTTAAAAAGTTTTTGATATCATTATCAAAATGAGCTAGTAGTAACAGTAAGGTCCCAATTCTTACATTCGGTTTTCAAATGATGAATATTCATGTCTTTTAATTCACCATTTAGACTAATGCCTAATGCCTTTTGGTTGTCTCTGAGAAAACATGCCATTTGACGATGAATCTCTCTAAATATTTTAGGAGTTTGTTTATTCTTGTATTCCACGAGCATTTCGATATAATCAGACTCATACAGTTTAATAAAAGTACCGATAAACTTGTGAGAAGTAAACGCTTTAAGTTTTTCTTCTTTTAAGAGTTCAATGACTCTTTGTGCTTGTTCAATTGTAATATCCATGTATTTAAAAATTAATGTTATATAAACGTGTGTTTATTAATGGTAAGTGTCTAGTGGAAAAGTTGTAAGTTTTTAGTGGTGAAAAAAAAGTTACGAACCCTTGTCGCTATGCTGACCGAGCACAAAAATACAGAAATTTTCTTTATGGCAGATGACTTTTGTAAGTTTTTTGATGGAATGATGTTAAAATATGTACAAAGAAGTAATGAGAAGTGGCTTTATTATCGTAATATCGACCATGTCTAAAGACAAAAATATCAAATTAATTTCTCAAACTTCTAACGGTTTCATCGCACTTAACAACGGAAATAGGGTGCTAACACTAGCAGGCAGGGGCTGTTTGATTTATTGTGGTTTTATCGTATATATTGAGGTTATATATTGCTTTTTGGACGGATGTATATGCTTACGTATAATTTTGTATTCAGTAAAATAGTGCGATATGCTACTTTTGTGAAAGTAAATCTAAAAACTATTAAACTTAAGCAAATGGGTAATTTGAAACTAAAGTTATGCTTATTTATAGCCTTGTTTATAAGCATGCCAATTGCGCTGGTTGCGCAGACCGTGAAAATTTCAGGTGTGGTTTCTGATGATCAAGATGTGATTATTGGTGCTACAGTGAGAGTGAAAGGTCAACAAGGAGGAACCGTAACTGATATTGATGGAAAATATACAATATCTTTACCATCGAATGCAAAACAAATCGTCGTTTCATACGTAGGTTATGAAACACGTACAATTCCTGTTAATGGACGTACTAAAATTGATGTGAAGCTAACAAGTGCCAACCAGATGTTGGACGAAGTAGTCTCTATCGGTTATGCTAAAGTAAAGCGTAAAGATTTGACCGGTGCTACATCTTCTGTTGATGGAAAGGAACTGGCAAATGTACCAGTAGCTTCTGCTGCTCAGGCTTTGCAAGGTAAAGTGTCTGGTGTGAATATCATTTCAAAGAGTGGTGCGCCAGGTTCTGGTACAACAATCACTGTTCGTGGTGGTATGTCTCTTACGCAGGGTTCTACACCTCTATATATAGTAGACGGTTTCGAGATGAGTAATGCTCTTGAAAACATTGATATCAATGATATTGAGAGTATTGACGTTTTGAAAGATGCGTCTTCTACTGCCATTTATGGTGCTAGAGGTTCTAATGGTATCATTCTTATCACAACAAAATCAGGTAAGAAGGGTAAGACACAAGTTTCATACAATACTTATTTCGCCTTCGACCGCTTGTCTAAGAAATTGGACATGATGAATAATGCTGAGAATTTTGTGAAGTATCAGTATGAAATGGCTACTTTGCAGGGTAAATCTTCAGCATGGAGCAATGTTTTTGATAAAGCTAAAGCTACAGACGAGGCAGACTTCTATACCGGTGCATACGGACGTATGGCTGATAATTATGCTAATTCTTACGGTGTTGACTGGCAGGATGAAGTGTTTGGCGGTAGTGCAATGAAACAAAACCATAACGTCAACATACAAACTGGTTCTGAAAAGACTCAGGTCATGTTGAGTTATAACTATTTTGATCAAGACGGTCTTTTAGCAAACCACAATGATAAGAAAAACTCTTTCAGAGCTAAGATTAATTCTGAATTATGGAAAGGTGTAAGACTTGATGTAAATACAATGTTTACAGGACGTAGTACTTATGGTGGTGGTGATTATTCAGGTATGAAAAATGTGTTGTTACAACCAATCAATGGTGGTACAATGTTTACAGAAAATGAATTAATCAATACTCAGACATACTTAGACTTGTCAAGTTTGGATTCAAGTTTCGATACTGCCAATCCTTTGGTTCAGAATCTTGCGTCAACAAGTAAGAAGCACTCTCGTTTGTTTACTGTTAATGGTGGACTTGAATTTGATTTCCTGAAACACTTCACATGGCGTACGGCAGGTAGTTATACTTGGTCTAATTCAAAGTCAACATCATTTTCAGATGAAAATTCAACAGCTTACTTGACTGATCCTGTTAATACAGGTATCAACGGAAGTATCGGTAACTCAGAAAGCTATCTTTGGCAGATTACCAATACGTTAAACTATAACCAGACATTTGCTAAAGTTCATAAAGTAAGTGCTTTGCTAGGTCATGAGGTTACCTATTCAGAGTCAGAGAGTAATGATATTACCTTAAACCAATTTCCTATTCCTAATCATGGACTAGACGATATATCTGTGGCAAATGTTAAGGACAAATCTTCTGGTCATTCACACAGTGGTATGGTTTCAATGTTTGGTCGTCTTAACTATACGTATGATGAGCGTTACTTATTAACTGCATCATTACGTGCCGATGGCTCTTCAAAATTTGCTCGTGGTCATCAGTGGGGATACTTTCCTTCAGTAGCTGCGGCATGGCGTATTACAGAGGAGAAATTTTTCAAAAACAGTTTACTTGCTAATACTTTCAATAACTTGAAACTTCGTGTTGGTTATGGTGAAACTGGTAATAATGATATTTCAGATTACCTATATCGTACAAATGTTGCATTGTCTATTTACCCAATGAACAACAGTATTACGAATCCTTCATACGTTTTAAGTGAAACTCTTGGAAATGATAAGTTGAAATGGGAAACATTAGCTTCTACCAACATTGGTCTTGATATGTCTTTGTTTAATAGTCGTGTAAACTTGACTGTAGAATGGTATAATAATCAAGCCAACAATTTGTTGATGAAGTGTATCATACCAAGCAGTACTGGTTACAAGAATCAATATCAGAATGTCGGTAAGATGCGTAACAGAGGTTGGGAGTTCACTCTTAACACGACAAATGTAGAGGGTAAGGACTTTAGATGGACATCAGATCTCAACTTATCTTTCAACAAATCAAAGGTTGTGTCTTTGGAGAATGGGGTAGATACAAAAACATTCAGTGTAGGTGGTAACCGCAGTGGTTCAGTAAGTTATTATGCCACAGTAGGGCAATCTCTTGGTGATATGTATGGATATAAATATGAAGGTATTTATACAACAGCAGACTTTAATGAGGTAAATGGTAAGTTTGTCTTGAAAGATGGTGTTGTCGCACCAGTAAATTCAGGAAAGGTACAGACTGTTCAGCCAGGTGATATAAAATTTGCAGCTGATAATGAAGATGGAACTCAGTTTACTCGTAAAATGGTAAAGATTGGTAATGGTAGTCCTGATTGTACAGGTGGTTTCAATAACACGGTAACATACAAAGGATTTGATTTAAGTGTATTTATGAAATTCTCAATAGGTAATGATATATATAACGCTACAAAGCACAGTATGAGTCCTTATGCAATGTTCCAGAATGTACCATCTGAGTTTGGTGATAACTATTATCGTATGATAGATCCTGTTACTGGTCAAGCTGCTACAACACTTGCTCGTTTGCAGGAACTCAACTCAAATGAATCTACAAGATTGTGGAGTGCAAGTAAGGTTAATTCAAACTATATCACCTATCCATCATCATATTATGTAGAAGATGGTTCTTATCTCAAAATAGGTCAGGTTACATTAGGATATTCTTTACCTAAAACACTATTGAGCAAAATAAGTATCGCTAGTGCACGTGTATATTTCACAGTATATAATCTTGCTACAATAACAGGATATAGCGGATATGATCCTGAAGTTTCGGCAGCAAATAATGTGGTTTGTACTCCAGGCTATGATAGTTCTACCTATCCACACTCTAGAAGTTTTGTTTTAGGAATGAATCTTACATTCTAAATAAGTATTTTATAATAAAAGAGTAATCATGAAAAAATATAAATTCATAATAACCGCAGCATTGATGACAAGCTTAGTGTCTTGTCAGGATTGGCTTTCAATGGATCCATATACATCAGATGATACGCAGACTGTGTTTGAAAACGAGACAAAAGCGGAAATCTTTGTTGAAGGATGCTATCGTGGTCTGATTAATTCAGATTTTTATTATCAGATGGGTGAGGGCGATGGTGTTACTCATGCATCAGAAGATGGTGGTACAAACAACTCAAAATATAACATCTGTAATTATTTGTATGATGCAAAAACTCCTATAACTCTAACAGGAGTATATAATGAGCAGTATGGTGCAATAGAACAGACTAATATCGCTATCAAGGAAATCAGCAAGATGCCTGAGACAAAGAAGCGTAACCAAATATTGGGTGAAGCACTTTCGCTCAGAGCTTTTAGTTATTTGAATCTTATCAGAGTGTATGGAGATGTTCCAGCTCGTTGGGTTCCGATGGAAGATATTACAGATAAGAATGAGGCATTGTATCCAAAACGTGTGTCACGTGATACAATCTATGATCATATTGTTGCAGACTTGCAGAAAGCTGTAGATTATATTCCTTGGTATGCAGAATGTGGCTATCCTACTCCGGAACGTATTTCCAAACAAGCTGCCAATGCTTTGCTGGCAAGAACAGCGATGTATGCAGCTGGATATTCTCTTCGTTGGAATCTTGAAACGAATGATGAAAGTACTTTGAAAGTAGAGCGCCGTCCAGATAATGCTCGTGTACTTGCATTGTACCAGATAGCTGATAAGGCTTGTAAAGATGTGATTGATCATGGTGCTAATTCTTTAGTACAAGGTGATGCAACAACTAGCGGATATCAGAAACTATGGTACAACCATTGCCAGCGTAATTTCTCTACAACAAACCCAGAGATGTTGTGGGAATTAGCACAATATGGTGCAACTACAAATTCAGATTTTGGTGTTCTTTGTCATCCTGGTTCACGTGGTGGTGTATTCGGTTCTCGTAAAGCGATGCAGTTTAATCTACCTACCTATTATTTGTCTTTTGACAAGAACGATACTCGTAGAGACGTGAGCTGTACTTCTTATAGTATATATTTCCTTAATAAAGGTGCAGACACAGATACTTGGATTGATACAGGTACAACATTCTCTAGTATCATGTGTGGTAAGTTCCGTTTGTCTTGGTGCGTAGAACCAATAGAAGCTGCAAAACGTAATCTTGATATTCCTGTATTACGTTACGCTGACTTACTTTTGATGTATGCAGAAGCCGAGAACTATTTACATAATGGTCCTACAACAGAGGGTATTGCAGCATTGAAAGATGTTCGTGACCGTGCTGGTATAGGTGCTATGGCAATACCATCTACTCAGTCTGAGTTTGATGATGCTCTTGCTCAAGAGCGCAAATGGGAATTCTGTAATGAGTTTATGCTACGTACTGACCTTATTAGAATGGGACGTTTAGCAAAAGAAATTAAAGCTACCCAACAAGCGATGAAAGATTTGTCTGATCGCAAAGGCGATTATGCAAATGTTGCTACATACCGTTTGTATCAATATCATGTAGATGCACAGGCTTATGGTGATAAGTTCCTTGCTTTAAAATATGTCGATATTACAGATCCTGCCGAGATTACGATAATCAAGACTGCTCCAGGTAAGCTTGATGCAGCATATCAGGCAAAGCTTGCTAAAATATTGGCTGCACATGGTGTAACGATACAAGATGGAGAAATGTGGTATCCTATCAATATGTTTGAAGCATATAACAGTTCGTTCAACGTAAAATCACGTAAATCTGTAGGTTTCACGAATGGTGCAAGTAGTATTCAAGTTGGTAGTATTATCTATACAAAACCGACAGGAAGTGTAGAGAACGGTGGTACATACCCTACTTGGATTACAACTGCTGATGGTAGCGATGGTATTTATTATGGTTATAGGGAAAATCATTGTGAACTATTTCCGTTTGCAAATAAGTCGGCTGGTCATCCAATGATAGACAATCCTAATTTGACGCAATTACCAGGTTATTAATAAAAACAAATAAAGATAGGGTCTGGTTATTTACCAGACCCTATATATTTTACTTAATCTATACAAATCATGAAATTATCACATATATGTAGTACGGCTTTTCTTTCCTTGTTTATATGTACTTCTTGTTCTAAAGAAATATCTACAGAAACAGTTTGTATCAAAAATCAATTCACACCATTCACGAATTATGGCGAGGTACTTGCTTTTCCAGGTGCTGAAGGATTCGGGCGTTATACAACAGGTGGGCGTGGAGGCGAAATCGTTCATGTCACTAACCTTGAAGATGACGGAGAAGGTTCACTTAGAGATGCAATCAGTAAACCTAATAGAATAGTAGTGTTTGATGTGAGTGGAATTATAAACCTAAAGTCAGTGTTAGTCTTTTCTAAAAACCTTACCGTAGCTGGCGAAACAGCTCCAGGTGATGGTGTGTCACTTTATGGAAACCGAGTCTCGTTTTCTGGTGCTGATAATTTAATATGTCGTTATCTACGTATGCGTATGGGCACACAAGGCACTGATGGAAAAGATGCAGCCGGTGTAGCAAATGGAAATAATATGATATTTGACCATCTTTCTGTAGGATGGGGACGAGATGAGAATTTCTCTATCAATAGTACTACTTCACGTGATATTACGATTCAAAATTCGATCATTGGTCAAGGTCTGCAAAATCATTCATGTGGTGGATTAATACAGACAGGTTTGGATCATGGAATAACTTTGTTCCGTAATTTATATATAGACAATAAGACACGAAACCCTAAAGTTAAAGGCTTAAACCAATTTGTCAATAACGTCTTATATAATTGGGGAGATGGTGCTGCATATAATATGAGCGGAGATTCACAAGGTGAATCGTTGACAGATATAGAAGATAATTATTTTATCGTGGGTCCGATAGAACATAACTGGAAGAATGATGGTACTGGACAAATTGTTGATTCACCTGTAACACCAGCGAAACCTTTTATTGGAGGTAATGAGCTGTTTAGTACATATTGTGTAAATAACTACTATGATTCAAATAAAGATGAAATACTTAACGGCGTAGAGATTCAACCTTCATCGAATTGGACAGAGCTTTGTTCTGGAACGCCAACATTTCTAACAACGGCACCTAGTCAATTTTGTAAGATTAAACAACAGACAAATGCCACTGATGCCTATAATTGGGTAGTAAAGTATGTAGGAGCATCTCTTCCTGTAAGAGATCAAGTTGATGATTATCTTATCGGAGAACTCACATCATTAGGAAAACATGGTAGCATCATTCAAAACGAGAGGAATAAAGACCAATTTCCATTGGGCGGTCCTGGCGAGATTAAAATAGCTGACAAACAACTTGATAGCGACAATGATGGTATGCCTGATGCATTTGAAGACAAATATGGTTTAGACAAAAATGATCCTAAAGATGCTACAAAGATATCTGGCAACGGATATACTAATATTGAGAACTATATCTTCACGCTAGATGCAAAAAATGATCAATAAACTAATATTATGAAGATTATATATTCTAATAAATATGTTTTATTCTTATTAGTACTGATACTATGTGGATGTACTAAAGACAGTATAGAACAGGTAATTATACAACAACCCAATAGTTTTAATTTGACTATCAATGGTGATGCTTCTTTTAATTTTGATATTCCAACAGGTGAAAAATTGGGTATCAATGGCGATAAAGTTCCTATTCTTAGTAATGGATTGATAAGTTTGCATGATGTCCCTGCTGTAAATCATTATTTGTTGTATTATCCAGATACATTATTGAAGGCTGACAACACCGCAAAATTTGATTTACCAAGTGAACAGTCATATAATGCCAGTACGGTGAATATTTCATCTTGTCCACTTTGCACTCAAACGGATAATGAGGGATTGGATAGTGTAAAACTGCAACCTGTTGTTGGTGCCTTGAAGATCGTGGTACCAGCAAATAAAGATTTCGGTACAGTATCATCTGTATCTGTAGAGTCTATGTCGGATAACCTGAGTGGGGGATTGAATATAGATGCTACATCTGGCAAGATTACAAGCATAGATAATGCATCGCATAAAATAGTATTAAAAGGGGCTATAGACGTTTCTAATGACTGTAATCTGATAATGGCGTTACCTCCGCAGACTTTTACAAATAAGTTAAACATCAAATTGTTTTCACCAAAGGGCTATGGACAATGCATTGTTGATTTGACAGGTAAAACAATTGAAAGAGGTAAAACATTAGAAGTTAAACTTGATAATGTAGACTGGCAATTTGCAACGTATTATTATGGAACTGCAAATTCTGTTATAGTGAAACCTGGTCAAACATCAGTAACCGTAGATTGTGGAGCTTACTTTACCTCAAGTAAAAACTATGCTTATCAGAATAATCAAGCGGGGGATGAACGTTTAGCGTTATCTGCACATCAGTTATGGAATGATGTAGCTGTGGATTTCGTTAAGGATGTAACTCTGGCTGCAGATAAAAAATCTTTTACGGTAAATTTGAATGGACAATCTGGTAATGCTGTCATTGCTATTTATGATAAGGAAGATCCAAAAGCAGAAGATGCAAAAATATTATGGTCGTTTCATATATGGGTGACAGAATATAAAGAACAACCATTAACGACGAATGTAAAAGGTAATACATATACTATTCTGGATAGGAATCTAGGCGCTACTTCTGCTACTCCTAAAGATAATAATTCAGTAGGATTCCTTTACCAATGGGGACGTAAAGATCCTTTTGTAGGTACATCTACTTATGGCACTAATGGTACAGCTAAAATGTATAACGAAGATGGAGAATTAAGTTTTAGTACTGCTGCTGGTAGTGAAAATGCAGGTACTGTTCAATATTCTATTGAGCACCCTAGGACCTTTATTAAATATTCACGTTCAAATAGTAACATCTCTACTAATCCATATTACTATTCGTATGACTGGTTGTATTATGGTGATAATTCTTTATGGGGTAATCCAGAGGGATACAATTATCCTTTAGCTTCTACTCTTGAAAAATCAATTTATGACCCAAGTCCGGCAGGTTATATGATCGCTCCTAATGATACATGGTTTGGGATAACAGATGGAACTGATAAGACTGGTACAGCTTTTGCTGATGCTGTATGGGACAATGGGTATGTTGTGACAAGTAATAATCAGCAATGGTGGTATCCTAATTGTGGATGGCGTAGTCGTAAGACTGGAGGAATGGCGTCTGCAGATACAAATGGTTATTATTGGTATAGTTCTGTGAATTCGTCAAGCTCTGCTAATGCTACACTTTTGACAATGGGCAAGGATGGCATAAATTTGAATTCAAATAATAGTCGTGCTAATTCCAGTTCTATCCGTTGCGTTAAGATCATAAAATAAGTAAATATTGAACTTTTGAATAAATATATGAATAAAAGAATTAACGTTTTTGTCCTATTTTCCTTGATAAGCTATTCTGTTTTTGGAGGAAACTATAAAATAAACAGATATGCTGTTGTGAGTAGGAATAACCCACATGTTACATCTGTAGATTCGTTAAGTTCATTGTCTGTGGGCAATGGCGGTTTTGCGTTTACGGTTGATGCAACAGGTCTACAGTCTTTTCCTGAGAAATATTCAAAAGGCATACCTTTGGGAACGATGAGCGATTGGGGATGGCACTCTTTTGACAACCCTAATGGATATAAATTTGAAGAGACTCTGCGTAATTATGATTTCGGAAGAGGACGATTAGAATCTTATTCTGTACAGATTAAAGGCGATGCTCGTCAAAAGGCAGCTTGTAACTGGTATCGTGTAAACGCTCATCGTCTGCATCTAGGTGTTGTAGGATTGGAACTTGGTAACGATATCCATCAGATCAAGTCAATAGATGAAACGCTGGATATGTATAGAGGTGTCATCAATAGTAAGTTTAAATACAAAGGTAAGGCATATCATGTGAATACAGTATGTGATCCTGTTTCTGACAGAATAGCTTCTAATATTGTTTCAGATGGTAAGATAACCGTGAAATTCAGATTTCCATATCCTTCAGGCGGTCATAGTGATGATGCTTGTAATTGGACTTCTGATAACTTGCACAGTACGGTGTTAGTGAAAAACGCAGCAAACTGGGCTATATTGAAACGTACAATAGGTAAAACTGTTTATTATGTGACAATAACTTGGCAAGGTAATGCGAAGTTACGTGAACGGTCAAGGAACTATTATGTACTTGATGCTAAAGGTAAAGAATTGTCTTTCACGTGTTTGTTTTCAGAAAAAGAAACAGCACCTTGCTCAATGACATTTAATTATATTAAAGTAGCCGCAGACAAGTATTGGCAAGGCTATTGGACTAAAGGTGCTATAGCGGACTTTTCACAATGCAAGGCAGATCAAGCTAGAGAGATGGAGCGTAGAGTAGTGTTAAGTCAATATTTATTGGCTATTCAGGATTGTGGCGATACACCTCCGCAGGAAACGGGTCTGACATATAATTCATGGTTCGGCAAGTTCCATTTAGAGATGATACTCTGGCATCAGGCACAATTCGCCTTGTGGGGTCACCCGGAAATGCTAGACCGTTCTTTGTCGTGGTATTTTAAAGTTGAAGATAAAGCACGAGAGATAGCAAGAAGACAAGGCTTCAAAGGCGTGAGATGGATGAAGATGACAGACACTAGTGGAGATGAGGCTCCTTCGGATGTAGGAAGTTTCTTGATTTGGCAACAACCTCATCTTATCTATCTTGCAGAACTGCTGTACCGTGCTGATCATTCCAAGGCTGTATTGAATAAGTATGCTCGACTTGTTGAGGAAACGGCTGAATTTATGGCAGACTTTGCGCAGTATGATTCTGTCGGAAATAGATATATATTAAGAGGATGCATCGCTGCACAAGAAACGTTGCCTGCTTCAACAACAGTGAACCCACCTTTTGAATTATCTTATTGGCATTTTGCCTTGCAGATAGCACAAAGTTGGCGTGAACGTTTGGGGAAGGATAGAAATGCACATTGGGATGATATCATCTCGAAGATATCTCCATTGGCAGATAAAGATGGACTTTATCTAGCGGCAGAAACTCAGCCAGACACCTATTCAAATGAAAGAATGTATAGTGATCATCCGGCTGTACTTGGGGCTGTAGGTGTTTTGCCGTTTAACAGTCATCAGGTGGATATTGCTAAGATGAAGAAAACAGAACAGTGGATTTGGAAAAATTGGAAATGGGATACCACTTGGGGGTGGGATTATCCAATGATGGCAATGTGCGCAGCACGTATGGGAGAACCAGACAAGGCTGTGAGTGCATTGCTTATGAATCAGCAGAAAAACACTTATCTTGTGAGTGGACATAATTATCAAGATGATCGTCTAAGACTTTATCTTCCGGGTAATGGAGGTTTATTGATGTCGGTGGCAATGATGTGTGCAGGATGGGATGGGACTACGACTACAAATGTAGGTTTCCCAGATAATGGAAATTGGAATGTGAAATGGGAAGGATTAAAACCACTACCATAAATCAATATTTTATATCGGAGTTTGAATTTATTTTCAAACTCCGGTTTATTATATGTGCCAAATTTTGTTAATCCGTTTTCTTTAGTTATATTTGCAAAGCATTTAACAATACTATGAATAGGATTAGATTAATTATATTTTGTGTTTCTACAATATGCCTTCTTGGTTGTGGTAACAACTCAAGGCAGGCAAGTCATCATGTTGAAGAGTCTCTTGATTCTACAGCTGTTGATACCGTGTCTTTGCCGATACAGGTAAAAGCTAAACATCTTACAATTCAAGACGGATTACCTTCTATTACAATAAACTCTTTGTGTCAGGATAAAAAGGGATTTATTTGGTTTGGCACACGTTATGGACTTGCTCGTTATGACGGTAATAAAATAAAAGTGTATCGTCATAATAATAGTCCAATGTCTCTTGATGACAGTAGAATCAAAAAGACAATAGAAGATGCCGCAAATAATAAAATGTGGCTTTACACAGTTTCTGAAACATTTGAATGCCTTGATTTAAAAACAGGTACCCAATCTGATTATATGTCTGGCGAAAAGAAGCCACATTTTACTAATTCCAAATTTGTAAATGCTGGTGAAATATGGATGTATGGGAAGAAAAATGGAGCAATGAGAGTATGCCTCATTAATGGCAAATTCTATATAGAGAGATTTGGGAAGGATAACATTGGAAGTGATGAGGTAGAGATGTTTGATACGGTCAGTAAAAATAAGATACTGATATGCACTCCTACAAGACTTTATATATATCGTAACAAGAAACTGATTTGTGCAAATAAAGGTAATAAATTTGTTAAGGCAAGATACATTGCCGGTAGACAGATGCTTGTAACGGATAAAGGCAAACTATACGAACTTAAAGGGAATAAGACACAAATGTGTCTGAAAATAGCTTTTGATAAAGGAGAGCATTTTGTGGATGATGTGGTATGGAATGGGAAATGGATGATATTTACTAACCTAGGTTGCTACTCTGTTGATATAAAGAAAAGTAAGGGTGAGCGTTGCTCCGGTGAATGGGATATAGCCAATGGTAAAATCGTTAAAGACAATAGAGGTAGAAAATGGATTTATAATAAAACAGGTGAGCTGAGGCTGATGACAGAAAAAGGACTGATAAGTCTTGGTCTGTTGCCTTCTGGCGAGACAAATTATATTGATTATGAGAGATACCATATTGTGGAGGATAATCACGGACTTATATGGATTTCAACGTATGGTAACGGACTTTTCGTGTTTAGTCATGATCTTAAACATCAACAGCATTTCATAGCTGATGGGAATCCCGATTCTCCGATAACATCCAATCATATAATGGATATGATTGCTGATAGGAATGATGGGGTATGGATTGGTACTGAATTTGGCGGAGTGGCACATATTCAAGTCCTAGAAAAAACCACAGAACGTTTATTCCCAGATAATAACAGGCGGATGGATTTCTCTAATACGGTGAGAATGATTTCTAAATCAAAAAATGGTGATATCCTAGTTGCGACAAGGGCTGGCTGGCTGTATAGATACAGTTCGGATATGAAGCAGATGAAAGGTAAAAGTCATTATGATTCAAACGTATATGCTATAAAAGAGGCTCGTGACGGACAGACTTGGATTGGTACTCGTGGAAAAGGAATCTATGGTGTAGATGGATTGGATTTCGGCAACCATAATGTATTCTGCATGGCAGAAGACAATAAAAACAGAATGTGGGTTGGTACATACGGTGATGGATTAAGTGCAGTGATGAAACGAGACCAGAAATATCTCATAAAAAAAATGTTTCTTGATAGCGTGGGCACAAATGAGGTTCGTTGTATTATAAAAGATCGTAATGGCTGGATTTGGGTAGGGACAACTGGGGGATTGCTGGTCTTTAATCCTGATAAGTTTGTTCATGACAAGAATGCGTATATTCAATATCTGGCAGGCAAAGAAATACATGATATATTTGTAGATAGTAAAAATAGAATATGGCTTGCAATTCCTGAAGAAGGGATATGTGTAACAACGAGTAAAAATGGTTATAACAGGTTGAAATTCAAATGCTATAATCGTTTAAACGGTCTGGTGAATGATATGACACAATGTGTTGTTGAGGATAGAAAGGGTGATTATTGGATATCTACCCAACAAGGAGTTTCGTGTTTTAATTTGCGTAGAAAGACTTTTGAGAACTATAGTCTTGACCCTAGTCCAATGGGGAATATGTATAACGAGAACGCTGCCATCTGCTTAGATGATGGACGAATATTACTGGGAGGGTATTATGGTCTGACGATCATACAACCAGGGAAGTTGCGTCATGCAAAAGACAATGTGAATGTCGTGTTTACATCTGAACCATATTCGGATATGATGACCCTTGATTATAGTGATAATTCTCCAGTAATAGATTTCTCCACATTGGATTATTCTGACGTGAAAAATGTTAAATATACATATTGGCTCGAAGGGTATGATAAGGCATGGAGTGGGGCTTCACCCACATCGTGGGCAGCCTATAAAAATCTTCCTTCTGGTAAATATATACTTCACGCTAAAGCTTGTAATGCCGATGGTGTTTGGGGAAGCGAAAGTGTACTCACTATAATGGTAAATCCGCCTATGTATTTATCTTTCTGGGCGATATTACTATATATTGTTATTGCTGTTGTAGTGATGTATTTAGTCGTGCGAAATGTGCGTGAAAAGAATGAGTTGCGTAGCAAAGTTAAATTTGAACAGGAGTTGACTAAATATAAATTGTTGTTCTTTACGAATATAGCTCACGAGTTTCGTACGCCTCTTACTCTTATTGAAGGGTCATTGGAAAAGGAGACAAGAATTGTGAAAGCGAATAATTGGCATGGAGAGCTGGATAAGTCAATACGCACAATGAACAAGAGTGTCAAACGTATGCTAAGGTTGATAGATCAGCTACTGGAATTCAGAAAGATGCAGGCTGGGAAATTGGCGTTGGCTCTTCAACAAAGTGATGTTGTTTATTTTGTGAAGAGTTTGTTCTTGACATTTGAAGATGCTGCCGATTCTAAAAAAATAGATTATAAATTCACGTCATCAGAGAATACTCATGTGATGTTTTTTGATAAGCAGCATCTTGATAAAATAGTGTTTAATCTGCTTTCTAATGCTTTTAAATATACACCGTCTAATGGAGCGATATCATTGGAGATGTCTTTTTATGATGGAATGATGACCATCAAGATAATAGATACAGGAGTGGGGGTACCCGACGACAGACGTAACGAATTGTTTAGTAGGTTTATGCAAAGTAGTTATACTGGTGAAAGTTTTGGTATCGGACTCCATTTGACAAAGGAACTTGTAGCAGTGCATCATGGAACGATAGATTACGAGAAGAATCCTTGTGGAGGATCTATATTTGTGGTTAAGATTCCGACGGATGTTGATGTATACGAGAAACATGATTTCCTAGTACAGGATAGCCCAATTCTGAGAGATGAAGCGGATGCATTCCAGTTGTATGAGCCTGTTGATACGTCGGAAACAGCTACAAAGAAATCAAAACCGTTGAACAGAAAGAAGATTCTTTTTGTTGAGGATGATAATGATATCCGCGAATTTTTGGGAAATGAACTGAGTAACTATTTTGAGGTAGAAACAGAAGCTGATGGAAAAAGTTGTATTGAGAAGGCAAAAGAATATGATGTGGATTTGATTATCAGTGATGTTATGATGCCGGGTATGAATGGATTTGAATTGACAAAGCGTTTGAAAAACAATTTTGAGACCAGTCATATTCCTATCATCTTACTTACGGCATTGAGCAATGATGAAAGTCAGTTGGAAGGTATGGAGTCTGGTGCGGATGCTTATATAACTAAGCCATTCAGTCCGCAATTGCTTGTTGCAAGAATATTCCAGTTGTTGAATGGAAGGGAGATTTTGAAACAAAAGTATTCAAAAAGTCTTGAGGAAGTGAGACCTTCATTATGTTCTTCTGAGCAAGATCAACTATTTGTGCGAAGGTTAGATGCTATCATCACGTCAAGAATGAGCGATCAGACTCTTTCTGTGGAGAGAATAGCAGAGATGCTACATCTTGGCAGGACTATTTTTTATAATAAAGTAAGAGGCGTAACGGGTTATACTCCGAATGAATATATAAGGGTGAAACGAATGAAATATGCAGCTGAACTTCTTAAAAAAGGAGAAAAGAATGTATCAGAGGTAGCTTATGAGGTAGGTTTTGATACTCCGTATTATTTCAGTAAATGTTTTAAAGACCAGTTTGGCATACCGCCGTCACAATATAGGGGAGGATAAGATTCATTGAATCTTATCCCCATTTATTCTAACATTATTCATCTTGCAACTTTTTAAGAAAGAGGTGTCCATTGTCCCATAAGGGTCATGAGCATTAATGTCGTAAAAAGCAAAAGAGCCAAGGTTATATTTGTCTGATGGTTTCAACTGGTAAAATCCTTTTTGGCATGTAATATTGATATTCCTCATCTCTACATTTGAGACGTATGAACGTGGCATGTCTTTGCGTTCTTTTAAATCAAAGAACTGTGTCCAATTTTTTGTTCTTATGCCGTATATGGTATTACCAGTACAGTTCTCAATTCTTACATATTCATATCTTTGTGGCGTGTCTGGACGCATCTTGAATAAGATAATATTGCTTGTCTGATTGAAGTTGCAGTTCCTCATAATAATATTTGTGGCATCATAACATTCGCTACCAAACGTTATACCACCTCCTGCTTTTGCGAATTTACAATATTGAACTATGATATTACGGCATGGACCATTAGTGGAATCTTTGTCAACATAAGTTCCTTTGCCACCTTTAAGGCATACACCATCATCGTTTACGTTTATGAAACAATTGTTTATCAGTACATTCTCACAGGCATCAATGTCTATTGCGTCTGTGCTGGGACCTTTGGGATAACCATTTGTTTGTGAATATATATAGCAGCCTAGATATTTTACTTTATTACATTTATATATATGATTTGTCCAAAAACCAGAATTGATCATTCTTACACCACAGATTTTTACATCATACGAATTAGAGATATAAAGCATTCTTGGTCTTAATGCTTCCAGATTGGTACACTTTGGATTTACTTTTCTTCTCAGCCAAAATTCGTCATAGTATTTTAGTCCGTTTCCATCGATAGTTCCTTTGCCGAAAATAGAAAAATCTTTCACCCCATCAACGTTTATAAGTGCGGCAAAATAGTTTGTTGTCATTCCCTCAAGCCTAGTGCGTTTTATCTTGTAATTGGTTATGGCATCGCTACCTTTTATTTTTCCGTTGTTAGTGATATACAAGTTTGTGCCTTGCTTGAAGAATAAAGAACCAGTGAGATATGTTCCTGATGGGATGACGACCACGCCGCCACCTTCATTATGACATCTGTCTATTACTGATTGAATTCTGTCAGTCTGTATAACGGAGGAGTCTTTAATTACTCCATAGTCTGTGATAACGTATTGTTTCCCTAATTTATTTATGTTTACTTGTGTTGTATCAGTAAACCAACTCGGTATAATAGAACCGTCAGGGAACTTTTCGTTTTGACTTTTACTATATGCAGTGACGTGACATGCTGTAAATATAAAAATGAATGCAGTTAAGTATTTAATCATTTGTTTATTAATTGATTTGCATACAAAAATACATCCTTTCAAGGAACCTAAGATATGAAATTATACAATCATGATATAAAATCATTCAGTATATGTCAAAACGATTAAGCTATTACTTCTGTAATGTAATTGCCATCACGCCTACTACCACATCATTTGACAATGTGCGCAAGGTAAATGAACGCAACTTCTTTTCTTTATTTAAAGGCATCTTCAAGATTTCTGCAGCCCCGTCTTTAATGAACTGTGGCTCCGCACTATCAGGATTACCACTAACCGATTTTTCAATATCTCCCACGGAGATAACTTTTCTTAGGTCGCGTGTTGCAATTCCTGAACCAAGATGTACTCGATATGGCTTGACTGGAGATGTCCAAAAAGCTAAATCGTCTACATAATATTCTTGTTCTATAGGACACCAGTTAATTGGATTACGCAGCGCGAGTGTATCTGTTGTGCCATCTTGATAAGTAGCAACAATGATAGCGTTGTCTATACGACTTTGCATGTTGTTGGTGCTGCCTGCTAAAAGGAAGTAAGCATATTTAGCCTTACCTTTTGCCAAAATCACCACACTGTCTGGATAGTTGTCCCATAATGATGTGTATACGATATTTTTGCCAATTGCGTGAGAACGGAAGCTTACTCCTATGCCTGTATCATATTTGTCGTTAATGATTTTGGCACGCAATCCGCTATCATTTATTTCGGCAGTACGTTTAGGTATGCACCATTGTCCAATGCCTTGTTTTGGAATTTCTAATGTTGTATATGGTGAACGTGGCGACAGATATTCATTCTTGTAGATGTCATCAACATTGGAATTGAAATACTTATCAATGTTTAGTGCTCGTGACTTTTCGGCAGATGATATATCATCAAGTCCCATTTTCTGGATATATTCTCTAGTGTTAGCTTTTGCTTTGGATGAATCGGCATAACCAGAACATATTCTACTTTCTATATTTGACATTTGTTTATCACGGTCGAACGTAAATGTCTGTATGCTGTCAGAGTTTCCTGTTACATCTACATAACGACCAGAATCAAGATTCATGCGTAGGATCAACTGCAAAGGGTGGGTGAAGTGTTGTGTGACCTCATAAATGTCTTTAGAGCCTTCACGATGAAACTTATATGACAGATAAGGGGTATGCACAGAAGCACTGTCCCAACTTTCAGGGAAAGATGGACGTATAATGCATTTTCCAAACAAAGCATCTGGTTTGATACCGAATAATCCGCACACAATGGCACGTGAAGTAATGCCAATATTATCACCAAAATCACGATAAGCCTCACTGCGTGCTTTGTCTAGATAGCTGATTTGCCCGAAATTACCAGGGCTTCCCCCAAGGAACATCTCATCAAGTAAATCACTTTTCAGTAACTTGAAACCTTCATCTTTTCTTCCTGCCTCGAAATAAGCCAGAGCCATATTTGCCACTTCTTCATGGGCTACATTATTCGTACTCCAGTCATAGGGCATCCAGTCTGATGTGGATAGAGTGTACAAATTCTTTTCCACGGGAGGCATTAAAGATTTATATTTTTCAGGAATAATATATTCTACTGGGATATGAGGAATACTGTTGTTTACATAGTTTGTGGCTTCATAAGCTTGTTCTGATGAACATGCTCCACAGTCTATCGGTGTGTAGATACTCCAAAGAGCAGCACTTTCATGCAATCTTTTTAGTCCCATGAAATCCTGAAACTCTGCCCAATGTCCTTTATCTTTTATCCAAAGGCGAGAGTTCATCGCTTTTAATATGGCGTCAGCTTCTTCATCATATGGTTTAGGGTCTTCACCTATGATAGCTGCAATTCTTGCCATCAGTTTGTTAGCCCTGTAATTATATGCAGAAGAATGTGTCACTGCACCACTATTATAATACAAAGCATCACTTGCCCATATACAACAATATGCATCATATAGATGGTCGCCGTCTGGGTCCCAATTACGTTTTTCCCACTCAATGTTTAGTTTTAAAACAGGCCATAAGCGTTTCATCATTACCGTATCCGCATCATAAGAGAAATGCCATAGCAATTCATCTATATAATTCAGATTCATATCGTAATGGTTCATATTGTCGTTTCTGTTTGGATAACGGCAAATATAACCATTACTATACATCTGTGTGCCCCATTTTTCTTCGCCTCTAGCCAAGTTGTTTGTCGAATCTTGCGATGGATGAGGATATATAGGTTCTACATTCGTAACCTGACTTTTTGCGTAAGCGTCGAAATGAGAGATAGCTCTGGTGTTCCAACCAAGTACATCACCAACATAAGCAGCGCGCCAACCGCATAACGGCATGCGCCAACCGATACATCCGTGAAGCCATGTTGAATCATCCCATAAACCGTCTGCCGCCGCAGAAAGATTTGCACCAAGCGTATTGATGAAATCGTCAGGGGTAGAAAACTGAAGCCCACTTGTGATGTCTTTCAATGCTTTTTCTTCTTTCTCGAAGAGAATACGTCCGGATTTCTTCGTGATGTTTTCTATTTTTCCAGGGTCTTCAAAGACGATATAAGTTTCGCCGGAAGCATTCCATTCTAAAGTTACAAGATCTTTTTCGTCTGCTGAGGCTTCATAACTGCTTCTTGGTTCCAATCCATAGTCACCTTCACGCATCATTTTCGTTTTGGCAGTCTGGCACGTTTTAACCATTAGTTTAACCTTAGGGGAGAATCCCTTTGTTATGATTTGCCACAATGCTCCTTCACCAAATTGTGATGCTAAAGCTACTATTCTAACTTCTGCATCTCCCCAGGACTTATCTTTCACAGTATAAGAACGTCTGCCACCACCATATCTAGACTCGCAATAACTAGTACTGTCCAATCTATAAGCTTTACCTTCTGTGACGATATAGAAACGGAAATTCTTACTTTTAGCCTTGTTGTAAGAGGCAAAGATTGGGCGGTCACTGGTTTCAAGTCTATAAAGAGTATGTGTGCCATATAGCGCACGGGTGTATCTGTTATTTCCATTAATACAGACAATATCTTTCCCGTTAGGATAATACTGAAAGAATCTTGCTGGCTTTTTATTTGATTCCTTTATGCCATTCTTGTCATTTGAAGGTGACGGTAATTTGTTACCTTCATCCTTACCAAACTTTGATTGGTTATTAGAGTCAATAATTGTATAATCATTGCTTTCATTAAAAACAAAAAAAGAATGTGCATTAACCTGTAATGAAAGACAAGCCAATAAGTAGAATAATATTTTTCTCATAGTTTGTAATAGGTCTTATTCAAGTTTACAAATTTACGAAATATAATTATTCTTACAAAAAAAACTAGTATGTTTTTATAATTTCCCTAGTATTAATATGGAAATCCCTACTTACTAATATGGAAATTCCTCATGTTAATTATGTATTTGGCATTATCTTTGCACTATGTAAAAAATGCAATGAGAATAACATTCAAATAAGTTTGATGATTCTACACTCGCTGGCATTATTTTACAATATGTAAATAAATAGGTTGCCATAATTATTTCGAATATAAAGTATCAAAAGCAAAAGATTGACTCAGTAGATAAATTAGTTTTTGGGTAAAAAGATCAGGATAAGGTATTAGCAATAAAAGATATAAAAGAGTTATTAATAAAAATTAGGTAAAAGCAGGGCAGCCGGTTTCCGTGTGGAAATCGGCTGCCATCTTTTTATTTGTTAGTGTCTGAAGTATTTTCCGATTACTGGAAGTCCTGCCAAAGGAAAATCTTTCTTCACAAGGTATGCTCCGAATATTAAAATAAGTACAGTGTTGACAGCTATTGCACCACCATCAGCAAGATACTTGTTTGAGAAATACATTCCCACATTTAGTATGATAGATAATACTAAATACTTCGCCATTTCGGCTATTGGATAATTTATGCGGTACATCTTCTGACCTACAAAATATGATATGAGCATAGAAGTTCCGTAACCCGTTATTCCCGACCATGCACATGCCATATATCCGAAGTGTGGAACGAAGATGATGTTGCTGATGACAAGTACAGCACAGCCTATTCCTGAGAAATAAGCTCCCCATATTGTCTTATCTATGAGCTTGTACCAGAATGATAGATTGAAATATATACCATACATCATAGTTCCGATCATAACAATAGGTACTACACGAAGTCCATCCCAATAGTCTCTACCAATGATGTGTTTGAGAATATCCATATAACCAATTACAACGAGATATGCGAAGAGAGTGAAGATAACAAAATACTTCATTACCTTTGCATAGGTCTCACGATTGTCGTTTTCTTTGGCTTTACCAAATACAAATGGCTCGTAGGCATATCTAAAAGCCTGGGTTATTAGTGCCATAATCATGGCAATTTTACTCGCAGCTCCATAAATACCAAGTTGCATGTTCATGTCTGAACCCTTGTATATGTAAGGAAAGAGTATTCTGTCGGCAGTCTGGTTTAATATTCCTGCTACACCAAGAATCAAGATAGGCCAACTGTAAGTCATCATGCGCTTCATTAGCGCTTTGTCGAATACATATTTGAATCCAGTGAGTTCCTTGAAGAAACAGAAAGTTATAGAGCCAGTACAGAATAAGTTGATGTAGAAAGCATAACCTGCTCCGACAGTTGGATCATAAATTTTGCCGATGATATCAGGATAATCCTTATATAAAGCTGGGAGAACAATGAAGTAGACAACATTGAGTCCTATATTCAACACGATGAAAAGCAATTTCAAGGTAGCAAACTTAATCGGGCGTTTCTTGTATCTTAGGAAGGCAAAAGGTATGCACTGGAATGAGTCTATTGCCACCGTCATAGCCATTACCCAAATATAAGATGGATGGTCGCTGTATCCCATGAAACCTGATATCTGAGGTAGAAATAGGAATACGAGTGCTATGAAAAGGATTGATGTGAATCCAACAGCCATCAATATAGTTGAGTAAACTTTTTCTGGGTTCTCATTTGACTTGTTGGCATAGCGGAAGAACGTTGTTTCCATGCCATAGGTAAGAATCACTAGCAGAAGTGCTGTGTAGGCGTACAGATTGGTGATAACACCATATCCTCCACTCGCTGCAGAAAGTTTTGCCGTATAAATAGGCACAAGAAGATAATTCATGAAACGTCCTACGATACTTGACATCCCATAGATGGCGGTATCTTTAGCTAGCGATTTTAAATTTGCCATATTATTATTTTAATTTTTTCTTAATTTCCGAAGAATGTATAGGCAATGGCTATTGCTGCAATTACTCCAGCCAAATCTGCAAGCAAACCGCAAGCTACGGCGTGGCGTGTGTACTTTACGCTCACTGAGCCAAAGTATACAGCTAGTATATAGAATGTAGTGTCTGTTGAGCCTTGGAAAATACAACTTAGTCTACCCACAAACGAATCAGGACCGTAATTCTTCATAGATTCAAGCATCAATCCTCGTGCTCCGCTTCCTGATAGTGGCTTCATGAATGCTGTTGGAAGTGCACCAACGAAATCGGTGTTGAGTCCGCATTGTTGCATGCACCATGAAATGCCATGGATAAGCATGTCCATTGCTCCAGAAGCACGGAAAACACCAACGCCTACCAATATAGCTACTAGATATGGAATGATGCGTACCGCAGTCGTGAATCCTTCTTTAGCACCTTCGATAAATGCGTCATATACGTTTATCTTCTTTACAAATCCTGCTACGATAAAAGTTAGAATTACACTAAACAGAATAAAGTTTCCTGATAGATTGGTAACTTTTGCCATCGTGTCTTTGTCCATGTTGCCAAATCCCCATATAACCAAACCAACAAAGGCACATAGACAAAATATAAAGGTGAGAAGTACGGGCTGAAAAAGATTTATCTTCTGCCATAAAGATGTAATGATGATACCAGTAAGAGTAGCAACTGTAGTTGCAAGTAGTATAGGTATGAAGACATCAGTTGGAGAAGCTGCACCGTAAGTGGCTCGGAAAGCCAGTATTGTTGTTGGTATTATGGTAAGTCCGCTCGTGTTGAGCACAAGGAACATGATCATAGGATTGGTAGCAGTGTCCTTTTTAGTGTTCAGTTCCTGCATCTGACTCATTGCCTTCAGACCTGTAGGGGTGGCAGCGTTGTCGAGTCCCAACATGTTAGACGCAATATTCATAAAAATACTTCCCATTACAGGGTGGTTCTTAGGAATATCAGGGAAAAGCTTTGTGAAAACAGGACTTAATGCTCTTGCAAGGACATTAACCATTCCGGCTTTCTCTCCAATCTTCATAATGCCTAACCATAATGAAAGCACACCGGTAAGACCGATTGATGTTTCAAATGCTGTCTTGGAGGAATCGAATGTCGAGTCTACCATTGCTTTAAAGATAGTGGTGTCTCCCATCACTAACTGTATTGCTCCAAAGATAAAAGCGATTACAAAGAATGCAATCCAAATATAATTCAATACCATAATGGGTGCAAAAATACTAATAATTTTCCAATCGTTGCAAATAAAATGTGAAAATAATGCATAACATATTTCTACATTATAATATAGAGCATTTTTATGCTCTTCTCTCTTGACAACTCGCCGGGATTAGTTCCTGAAGCATTTTCAGGTACGGCCATACCAGCCTTAGAATAGTATTCTTTCCAAAAAGCAGTGATTTCACCGCTTTTATCATGAAAACTCATTGGTATTGTGTGGAATAATAATCTACCATTATGGTCTATAAATGATATCTGTACAAGTTCGCTGCAATAGATGGCACTGTCACTAGGTTCAAAATAGAAGTCGTATGGTCTGCCGATATATTTAAGTGCATTTTTAATGCTCCTAGATATGTCGATGGAATCGTTATTTATTCTACCTATAACGATCTGTTGGTTGCCATCATTACCTTTGTTGGCGTTGATGAAACTGTCGATAGGATTAATGCACACACCCTTGTGGATGGCTTCGATGGCATAAGAACCTTTTTTATCTTTGTGGAATATTGCCACGTGATTTATACCCATTTCATCGATGCCATGTGTGACATCTGTTATGGCACTAGGCTTCCCGCTAACACAAAACATCAAGTCTCCATCTCTTAGCAATGAAGTGTTTGTGATGTGGCGTAATGTTATTTGTGAAAAACCCTGCGTCACCATAAAGGTGAGCAGGGAAATTATAAGAATTCTTCTCATTATATATTCATATTGATGCTGGCTCCAGCCATAATCCAGCAGCCAGGTTGCTTTAGTCTGCCAAAATCACGGTAGCCTTTGCTGAAAAGATTGTTGCCATTTATGTACAAACTGTATTTGGGCATGTCCCATGAGAGGCGTGCATCGACAATACCATAAGTGGAATACTTGGCATAGGTGTATTCCTTAGTTGTAGGATTTTGGCTTACGACGTAAGAACCGTTACGATTCTGAAGACGATAGTTTATTCCTAGATTTAGCTGCTTCCAGATATTCATCTGTAAGTTTGCCACAAATTTATTTCTAAGATACTCCAAAACATATTGGCTCACGATACCTTCGTATTTCTTTTGGTCCTGATGAGCGTATGCGTAAGCGATGTTCAACTTCTTGAATATTCGTTGCCCAGTGATAAGTCTGAGTAGGTCGAAGTCCATATTTGCTTCAACTCCGACAGAGTTTATCACTCCGAAATTAGTAGTGGTGAGCGTCTGAGTATCTGCATTCTTGTCTACAATCCAGTCGATAAGGTTTTTCATGTGGTTGTAGTATCCGCTTACACTGGCATTGACAGCTTGTGAATGAAATTTCACTCCAATTTCTGTTGCAGCAAGTTCCTCAGGTTTCAGTTCTTTATTAGCATTGTAACCTTTGGAATTGTAATACAAATCGGTGAACGACGGCATGCGCAGTGATGTGTTGTAACTGGCGTAAACCTTCCAATTGTCAGTGATGTTATAGCTTGCGTCAATGCTAGGATATACCTTCATATTCATTTCAGCCCATGAATTCTTTACTGCTACAAGTCCTGCAGAAAGAGTAAAGCGATTTAACAATATATTATGTTCTAAGACGAACTGAATGTTAGTTCTGCTAAGTCCATGTGTATAGTCAACATCGGTACCATGTATGTGGCGAGGCTCGGAGAGAATTTCTCCAAGATTAGTGCTGACGATGTCTTCGTTTCTAAGTTCCGCACCAATAGCGGTACGCCCAGCTGCCCAGTCAAAGTAACCGTTAAGGTTTACTCCATAAACGTCTGTGCGATGGTAGTTGAATGGATATGCATCAGCATTGTCACGGAACAGTTCCCATTTATCCATGGTGCGATTCCAGTAAATGGAAGGATGCATGTGTATTTTGCCATATCGGTTTTCTGCCTGAATGGCTGTATATGTCTTTAAAATACGTTCGTATTGTTCATCAGAATACGCGCTGTAAAAAGTGTTGGAGCCAAATCCCTTTGTACTCATTCCTGCATGCCATTTCACCACGATGTCATTGTCATTGTAGTTACCCTGATAAAAAGCCTTCAAACCGTCAAAGTCGGTATTAAGGTTTCCATTCTTGCTGCGAGTGTATCCGTCACTACGGGTATAATTGGTAGAAAAAGAATTGTTCCAGTTACCTTTTGCTATGTTAGCTCTTGCTCCTGCTGAAGCATAACCATAGCTTCCACCTTCCACATGTGCGGAAAGACTGCTAGTTGAAGGAGTCCTTGTAACAATGTTGATTGCACCAAGTAGCGAAGAAGTACCATAGACACGTGCTGCTGGACCTTCAAGAATCTCAATACGTTCGATTTCACTGATGTCAACTGGGAAATCAAAGGCGTTGTGTCCAGTTTGCGGATCGCAGATGTTGATGCCATTAAGGAGGATTGTGATTTGCTCATCGTTACCACCACGTAAGCTGATATCTGTCTGGGCGCCAATCGGTCCCCGTTGTCTTACGTCTACGCCAACAGCATATTTAAGCAAATCGTTAACACTTTGTACAGGAGCCGCCTGAATATCTTCGCGGCTCAGTACAGTTACCATTCTCGTCTGCTGACTTCTGGTCAGTGGAGCTCTCGACCCGTTGACGTTCACCTCATCGAGCACAACTTCCTTGCCGTTCTTGTAGAAAGAGGTGTCGATCTTGGCAACATCATTGCTTATGCTGTTAGCTCTCGCATTAGTGAGCGAAGCCACGCTAAGTGTGCCAACAATCACCACCTTGCCCAAGCAAGAGAAGAGTGAGTAGCCTTTGTTACTGAATTGAGTAAACTTGAAGCTACTGCGCTTGTTGAAAATTGTTTTGTACATTAATTGTATCTTATTCACCTTGCGTCGTTGCAAGGCGAGTGCAAAGGTAATAAAAAACTTATAGAAAGAAATAAAACTGATCACAAAGCCCTATATAACTTTATGAGAAAAATGATCACGGCGTGATTTCAAAGTATGAAATCACGCCGTAATATATTGTTTACCAAAGTATTAATGGTGTTACTTTATGGTTGTCTGTCTGTCTCTGATAAGTTTTATCTGTCTAAGAATATCGTTGTAGTGTATCTTGTTTATGCCTGTAGCTTTTGCAGCCTGTGACTTTACATAGTTATCTACCTTATCAAGATTCTGTGAGGCATATAGGATTGCATCACTGTTGTAGTAGACATCATCGCTTTTCTTAGTCTTGTCATCAGGATTAAGCAATGTATTCATACAGTCTATATAGCTTCGCTGCAGTGAGCGACGAGCGTTATTCTTGATGTTGTTCTCGTTGTCGATAGGTTTCCATACTGTAGAAAACAACTTGTTGAGATATGTATCCAGTTGTAGAGCATTCTTTGATGAGAATGAATCATCATATATGATATTCAGTATTCTTGCAGAGAGTGCAATCGTTATCAGCTTATCCTGTCTGTCCTTAATGTCTTTTGCTACGTTTATACCAGTCTTGGTAACGATGTTCTCTGGGTAGAGCCACATCGGAGCGTTGAAAATCTGACGGTCGAAATAGTCGAGTACTTCCAATTCTTTTGATGCAGGAGCAACTTCTACAGGAGCCTTTCCTGGAAGGTTGTTGAGATAATGTCCTCCAAGATTCTTGATTACATGATTCATATAGCGACGGAACTGATCACGAACACTTTCATACATTTCCTCAAGATCATCATATTGATCATCATCCTGATGAGTCCATTTTGGTAGGTTAGCCATTACTCGCTTAAGGTTCTTGATGCCATATTCACTGGCTTTAACGTTGTCATCGCCAAGATCCTCAGACTGTGAGCGAGGATCTTCGTCACGTCCTTCACCAGCAAACCACAAACGAGAATTATTCTTAAGCACCTCTGTCGTTTCCTTCATCAGTCCCTTTTTTTCATCCATTTCATCCTTAAATTCAGGACGATATTGGTAACCCCATTTTATAGCCCACTTGTCATAGTCGTTAATACGTGGGAATAGTCCCTTTGGAGAAATATTGTCTTCTGGCTGTGCTACATAATTGAATCGTGCATAGTCCATGATAGAGACAGTGTGACCATGAGCTTCAACCCAAGCCTTGTTTCGCAAATTCTCTACAGGTGTGGAATTGCTTGCTCCCATGTTGTGGCGCAGACCTAAAGTATGTCCTACTTCATGACTTGATACAAAACGTATGAGCTGTCCCATAAGTTCATCGTCGAAATGCATCGTCTGAGCACGCTTGTCAAGCGGACCGCATTGTGTCATATACCACTTCGTGAGAAGGTTCATCACGTTGTGATACCAGCAGATGTGGCTCTCGATGATTTCTCCGCTTCGTGGGTCGATGATATGTGGACCGTATGCGTTCTCTATTTCTGCAGGAAGATATCTCAGTACACAGAAACGAGCATCGTCTACGCTCATGTCCTTGTCGTTTGGCCATTCCTTTGCCACAATAGCATTCTTGAAACCAGCAGCTTCAAATGCCACATTCCAGTCGTTGATACCTTGTATTAGATATGGTACCCATTTCTTTGGTGTTGCAGGGTCTATATAATATACAATCTGCTTAACTGGTTCAACAAGTTTTCCTTTAGCGTATGCTTTCTTGTCTTTTGGAACAAGGTTGTAGCGAGCTACAATCTGCTCACGGTCGGTCTTGTGCTGGTCATCATCAAAATATGTGACACGTGTTGTGAAATATCCAACTCTGTTGTCCCATAGACGTTTGCGCATCGGTTCAGTTGGTAGAAGTACGATGCTAGTGTTTAGTCCTATAGTTACACTTCCTGTGAAAGCAGCTGGTGTAAAAGTCTTGCGTCCTGGATTTCCTTCACTGCTTGAGTCACTTCCACCTGACGTTGCAGCGGCATAAGTACGTGTAGATGCAATCTCAACATTTATAGGAAAAACCTTCATTGTATCTATATACGTACGGTCACTCTGCAATCCACTTACACCATAAGTGCGTGAGTTGTTTTTGGGAATGCTTACAATATCATTATCTTTAAGAAACAGATTAGTCACTTCAACAAGATTCATGTGTTTATCCTTGTTCTTGCCTATAATCTTGAACGAAGCAACGATCGGATCTATTGTTGATGCCTTGAGTGTCTTTGATATATTTGTGTCATCTCCAGCTAGTTGGCTTAGTACGTATGCTCTCAGAAGCAATGTGTTGTCGTCTCTCTTTTCAAAATAAAGAGTATTCTCATTTACTTCTTCACCACTGAACTTACCTAGTCCCTGAGGTACGGCTGTAAGTCTTGTAACAGCAAGGAGATATCTTCCAATAATGGAGTCAGGGACTTCAAAATACCATTTATCCTCAATGTGTCTTACTATGAACAGACCTTTTTTAACAGTTCCGCCCTTCTTTATGAGTTCATCATATTCATTTTTCTTTTCAGGTTTCTTGTTATCGTCCTTTTTCTTTTTCTTCAGGTCTTTGTTGTCATCTTGTGCCTGAGTATGGACATCCTGCTTTGTTGAGTCAGCCATAACAGTATTGGCTGCGTATCCGTTTACACTCAGTATAAAAGTGCAAAGGCTGATTACTAATTTTGCTTTAATGTTCATATTGCTTATTTTTATTTATATATATTCTATCAGTTCCCTGAAATCATCAATGATATAGTCGGCTCCAGCATCCATAAGTTCCTTTCTGCTTCCATTACCATAGGTTACACCGCAAGTAAATGTTCCCGCATTTCTTCCCATTAAGATATCAAATTTTGTATCACCAACAACAATTGTATTGGTCGTTTCTTCGCCAAGATGTTTGAGGGTTTTTAATACAGGTTCTGCATCAGGCTTCGCTTTCTTAGTATCGTCAGCACCTAATACGTATGTGATATATTCTTGCAACTCAAGTTCTTTTACGAAATTTTCCAATGAATGGTGGCTCCTGCTACTGGCAATAGTAATGGTGAGTCCCTTTTTGTGTAATTCCTTAAGAGTATCAATAACTCCCGGAAATGGTGTTACTGCTCCCGGAATATTGTTGTCATTAAATATGCGACGGTATGTCTCTGTGCATTTTTTCCCCATTTCATCGGTCATAGGAATGATGCTTGTGAAACATTCTTCTAAAGGAAGTCCTATCGTTTTTGCACATTCCTCGGGTGTGCGATATTCAAGTCCCAACTCAGCAATTGTCTGCATCATCGTTTTTGTTATGATGTTGTAGGAGTCGCCAAGAGTTCCGTCGAAATCAAGAATTACGGTCTTAATACTTTTGTTCACTTTGCTTTGCTATAAATAAATGTTGTAATGCTAATAAAACTCTGTTGCGAAGGTAGTATAAATAATTGAAAAACAAGCATTTTAATTGAAAATAAGATGCTGCTACATGTCCATACCAATCTCTTTTACTTTATGTTCAAACTCATCTCTGTTGCAAAGCGCCTTGCTTTTTATACGTGCCCTGTAATTATAGATAGAGTTTGGCGAATAGCGCAGGAACTCCGCAATCCTAGAACTTTCTTCTATTCCCAATCTTATCAATGCAAATATACGCAAGTCGGTTGTAAGTTGAGTTTTAGATGGCGGAATTATGCGATGCTGCGGTTGAAGAAGCAGATTAAAATCTACAACGAAATTAGGGAAGATGTTGAGGAATACAGAGTCGAAATTATCGAAAAGTTCTTTGATTTCATCTTGCTTCAGTTGGTCAGAACTTGTCATCTTCATCAAATCAGACATTTGGTTAGCCTTTAACTTGCGGTTTATCTTTATTCGATAATTGTCGATTTTATCGATATATTCAGAGCATGCACTTAAAAACTTTCCGATATACTCATCTTTTAATCTATTGGTCTCGCTGAGCTTAGTGTTTAATGATGATAGTTCTTCATTCTTTCCGCTTAGTTTTGAATTTAAACTCTCTAGTTTCCTGTTTATAGTCTTTAGTTCGTTTCTGGCTATTGAAAGCTGTCTTTTCTTGTGATATACATATATATATGAAGCCAATAGAAATACCGAAAGAAGACTCACTGCACCTATAAGACTTTTAAGTTGGTAGTTGGCTTTTCTGAGATTAGTCTTGTATGTGTCGCTTATCACTCCTAAGACTGGAGATATAAGCCAACTGCGCAAATGGGTGTTGTATCTCTGTGTACAGTTCCAAGAATACTCTACATATCTATTTGAACGTTCCAAGTTTCCCTCTCTGCTCAGCAGATTTGCTAGGCTCCATAGTGAGGCTTGGTCCATAACAGCATTTCGAATGTCGCAAATAGCAGATATAGCCAACCAATATTTGCAGAGTTCGATATTATGCATTCCTTTGTAGATCTCTGACCTGAAGAAAGCCATATTGGCATAGTCGTGAGTATTCGGCTTTACTTGTCTCATCCACTTGTCGCATTCATTCATGGCTTCACGGTATTTATTGTCTGTAGTGAGTTCTGATACCTTGCGCCAAAGATATATGTTGGAGTTAGGGGATGCCTTTTTGTATAGTGAATCACGAAAAATGCCAGATAGTTTGAAACAACGAGCTTTAAGTTTTGAATCTTTGGAATAGCATCCCATTTCACCATATAGGTGGTTGCAGCAAGCATAGTAGTCAATAAGTTGTTGCCCCTTCAGTTTATTGCCATTTATATATTTAAGATATTCCAAAGCTTCATTGTAAAAGCCTGTTGCAGCGTATTGATGAGTTAGGGCTATATAATCGTTTACAAGCAATTTAGATTGTTTGTTTTTTGATGCAATATCAATACAATAGTTAATATAATGAATAGCGGAGTCATTCATATATGCTTGATACTCTTTAAAGAGATTCCATGAAAGGCGATGACGCTCCAATATTGCGGAAGTCTTTGCCAGTTTAGCTTTAATATTGTCGATACGCTGATCTCTTTGATTTATATACTTCTCAGATTTCGTTATTTCATTGTCAAGACAATCGTATAAAGAATCTAGGTTTATTCTTTGCGCTTGTGTGCATAAAGAAATAGCTAATAGGATGAGCGTTTGTATTAATCTGTGTTTCATGAGTTTTGATTTAATATTCAATGGCAAAGATAGATATAAAAATGATAAAATAAAAATTGATGAGTTTTATTTTATGCAATAAGCTCTATATAATCACGGATAAAATCTATATCAAAGTATTGCTGGTTCTTTGGTTAAGTCACTGAATAATAGTGGCTTGTATTTAAAGCGAGAATATAAATGTCCACATTTTATGCTTTGCGTCATGTGCGTATATTTAAAAAGAAGCTAACTTTGCATTGACAAGTGAAAAACTTGCCTTGAATCTAAACAATTATTATTAACTTTAGTTTAAGCAATGAAAGCAAACAACAATTTATTAACGATGAAAAGATTCTCAATTCTGTTCTTCGTGTTGCTTTTGTCTGTATCAGCTTTTTCACAAAAGGTGAGTATCTCAGGCGAAGTTATCGATAACCAGAATGAGCCTGTCATTGGTGCCACAGTAAAAGAACATGGTACAACAAATGGTGTTGTTACCGATATTGATGGCAAGTTTTCTATTCAAGTAGGAAAGAATGCTGTGTTTGATATTTCCTATGTTGGATATAAAACAAAAAGTGTTAGGGCAACTCAAGGAATGAAGATTGTGCTTGAAGATGAGACAAATCTTCTTGAAGAAGTTGTCGCTATTGGTTATGGATCTGTGAAACGTAAAGATGTGACAACTGCTGTTTCGAGTGTTTCTACAGAAGATCTGGATACACGTCCAATCGTCTCAGCCGCACAAGGAATGCAGGGCAAAGCTGCCGGATTGCAGATAAGTCAGGCTAGCGGTCAACCAGGGGCTAGTCCAACGGTACGCGTTCGTGGAACTACTTCTTTAAACGGTTCAAACGCTCCTTTATATGTTGTTGATGGTGTTCCGTTGACAAGTATTGATTTTCTTTCTGCTGATGATATCGCAGATATGCAGGTGTTGAAAGATGCATCAAGTGCAGCAATATATGGAAGTCGTGCTGCCAACGGGGTTATCATTATCAATACCAAACAGGGAAAAAATGGTGTAGCTAAGATTTCATTTAATGCTCACTATGCATGGAATAACGTTTCTGATCATGACAAGGTTCTGAATGCATGGGAATATAAAGATCTTATGAATGATATCGGAACAGTCAAACTTCCTGATGGATTAACGGATCATACAGATTGGGCTAAAGAGGTTTATCGCACTGGTAATGTGCAAGACTATCAGTTGTCTGTAACAAATGGTAATGACAAGTTAAGATATTATGTTTCTGGAGGTTACGTAGGTGAGAACGGTGTGTTGAAAATGTCTAATTTTAAACGTTATAATTTCAGAGCTTCAGTAGAGAATGAAATCAAAAGCTGGTTGAAATTTAACGGAAACATCGCTTATTCAGATTATACATATCTTGGAACAGATATAACAACAGGTGCTGGCGCCAATCGTGGTGGTGTAATTGCCGCTATTGTAAATACACCTACTTATGCTCCTGTGTGGGATCCTGACCATCCTGGACAGTATTATAATAATTTCTATGGCGTTAATATTAGTAGTCCTTCAGAGAATCTTGCGCGTTCAAAAGATGACAAGAGTCGCTATGACAAGATGCTAGCAACAGGAAAAATAACTGTTACCCCAGTTAAGGAACTTAACTTCACAAGTTCACTTACATTTGATCGAGAGAACGGTAATACTTTTAATTTTCTTGATCCTCATGAAATACAGTATGGACGTGATACTTATGGAACAGGATATGATGAAAGATATTCTACAACCGTATTTGTTTGGGATAATGTGTTGAATTGGAATAAACAGTTTGGAAAACATCGCTTTGATGCCATGGCTGGTAGTTCTTACACTCAGAGTAAATATAGTCATAGTTACATCAGTGGAAGTAATTATGCCAACTCAGATATAAAGACTCTTAATGCTGCAAACAAGATATCTTGGACAGGAACTGGAACAAGTGCTTCTGAATGGGCTATACTATCTTATTTCGCACGTTTACAGTACAATTGGAGCGATACTTATATGTTTACAGCCAATATGCGTGCCGATGGAAGTTCAAAACTTGCACCAGGACACAGATGGGGAATATTCCCTTCTTTCTCTGGAGCTTGGAGAATCTCTAATGAGAAGTTTATGAAGAATATTAAATGGATTGATGATTTGAAACTTCGTGGTGGCTGGGGACAAACTGGTAATCAAAGTGGACTCGGAGATTACAGCTATCTTGCTGAATATAATATAAACCGTATTCAATGGTTTGGTGCAGGATATGATGCAAATGCTCTACCGACACGTTCACAGACAACTCTATCTAATCCAGAGCTTACATGGGAAACTACAAACCAGACAGATATAGGTCTGGATCTTACCGTGTTTGATGGTCGTCTGACATTCTATGCTGACTACTATTATAAACTTACAAAAGACATGCTTATGACAATTACTTTGCCAGCAGGAAGTGCTGCTGCACGTGACCTGAGATATAATGGCGGAGAAATAGAAAATAAGGGTTTTGAGTTTAGTGTAAGTTCTAAGAATCTAGTAGGAAAATTGAAATGGAATACAGATTTCAATATATCATTTAACCGAAATAAACTCAAGAAACTTATGCTTACTCAGGTATATTACTCTGCAAACACTACAGATTATGTAAATCAGCCTGTCGTACGCAATATGCCAGGTAAACCTCTAGGTACATTCTGGGGATATATCTCAGATGGTGTGAATCCTGAAACTGGTGAGCTTAAATATCGCGATGTAAACCACGATGGTGTAATCTCAGCAAGCGACCGTACTGATATTGGTGATCCTAATCCAGACTTTACTTTTGGTATGACAAACACATTATCGTATAAAGGATTTAACCTAAGTGTCCTTATACAGGGATCTTATGGAAATGACATCTACAATGTGTCAAGAATGGAAACAGAAGGGATGTATGATGGTAAGAATCAGACTACAAAGGTACTTGAAAGATGGCGCGTACCTGGACAGATTACGAATGTGCCAAAAGCAAAGTTCCAAATGTTTAATTCTACATATTTCATTGAAGATGGAAGCTATCTTCGTGTAAAGGATATCTCATTGTCATACGATGTGCCAAGGTATATCATATCAAAGTTTGGTATCTCTCGTCTGCAACCTTATATCTCTGCAACTAATTTGATTACTTTCACAAATTATTCAGGTAATGACCCTGAGGTAAATCAATATGGAAACAGTGGATCTGTACAGGGTATAGACTGGGGAACCTATCCAATGAGTAAATCATTTGTCATAGGACTTAAACTAGAATTCTAAATATTGTACCAATATGAAATCAATATATAAATCAATAATAATAGGTGTTTCGGCATTATCTTTTACAGCTTGTTCATTAGATTATGATCCGATATCTACACCAACTGAGTTGACACAGGGCACGTCGTCTGATACAGCGACTGCGGTACTCAAAGATCGCCAGGCTGCAATAGATCAGCGTACCAATTTGTATGAACTCCTTAAAAATCGTCAGGAACATTGGCATCTAGACTATCTGCTTGTTGGCGACAGTCATACCGATAATGCCTATGCGGGTACTACCGGTGCGGAGGTTGAACCTTATGAAACAAACTCAATCGATGCCAGTAACTCTGTGTTGGGACGTGACTGGTCACGCTATCTTGAAGATGTTGCTAAGGCAAATGTGCTTATCAACGGACTTGATGAACTTAAGACAAAAGGGTTGGTGAGTGATAATGAATATCATCAGTGGAAGGCAGAAGGAGAATTGTTTCGTGCATTGGTGATGTTTAATCTGGCACGTCTTTGGGGATCATTCCCAATAATAACTAAAGTTGCAAAAACGATTACAGCTGAAAACGTAGGAGAAGTTTATCCAACATATTTCCCTCCACGCTCTACAAACAAGGAGTGTTATCAGCAGATAATCAGCGACCTTAGTGATGCAGAACAGCATGCTCCGGATTTTAATTCTGCCGACAGAACTGTGTTGAGCAAGGTCGTTGCTCAGGCAATGCTTGCAAAGGTATATGCAGAAAAGCCTGTGCAAGACTATTCAAAGGTGATAGAATATGCAGATAAGGTGCGCGGTGTTGCAGGTATGGCACTTGAACCTGATTTTTCTACACTTTGGGGATATGATGCAGTAAAAAAAGACTGTGTGAAACGTAATACCAGTGAGGGTATTCTTGAAGTACATTGGACAACTGGTAATGCAAACTGGGAGAGTTGGATGTATGGTCGTAGTCTTGAGAATTATGATTATTACTTCTCTTGGGCTAAATGGATAACTCCGTCACGTGACTTAATAAAAGATTTTGAGAGCGAGAATGATACTACACGTATGAATCAAACAATAGTTTACTATGCATGTAAATGGAGTAACTATTATCCAGCAAGTAGATATCCGTTTATGTATAAATATCGTTCTGGTTATAACAATCAATATAAGTTGAGGCTTGCCGACATTATACTTCTTGAAGCTGAGGCTTATGCGTATAAGGGAGACAATACGAAGAGTGCCGATCTTGTGAACTTAATTCGTAACAGGGCAAAACTGCCAAACCTAACAGCCGATAAAACAGCGACAAAGGAAGCTATGATTGAGGCTGTGCTGCATGAACGCCGTCTAGAACTTGCTCTTGAAGGAGAAAGATGGTATGATTTGTGTAGGAACAATAAGGTTGAGGAATATTTGAATGGTCTAAACAACCGTGACTCGGGGCGTTTGATACAGAGAAAGCAATACGATGCCAACTCTTATCTTTTGCCAATACCTCAAAGTGCTCTTGACGAGAATACGAATCTACAACAGAACCCTGGTTATTAATATTTACAACAATGAAAAATAATAGAACTATGATATTATCAATGGCAAGTGCGTTGCTTATTTCCTTGTCAGCGTGTGGCAAAATGGAAACGATAGATAACACTCCTAATCCTAATGTGATAGAAGAAAATCTGTCAGGAAATCTGGCTACGCTCTATACAACAACTGCAAACGGCAGCGAAACACTAAAGAAGACATTCAGTCAGGTGGCTTCAACAGTAAACATGGCACCTACTACAATTCAGGTTGATCCAACAAAGACGTATCAATCTATGGATGGATTTGGTTTCGCTATTACGTATTCCACATGTTATAATCTGATGAAGATGGATGCCGCATCTCGTGAGAAGTTCCTCAAACAAACTTATTCCACAACTGAGGGATATGGCGTGAGCTATGCTCGTATATCTATAGGCTGCAATGATTTCTCAAGCACAGAATATTCTTTGTGCGATACAAAGGGACTTGAGAATTTTGCACTCCATAACGATGAAACATCTTATGTGATTCCAGTGCTAAAAGAGATACTTGCGATAAACCCAAATCTAAAGATTATGGCGTCACCATGGACTTGTCCTAAATGGATGAAAGTATCTGATATTAATACTAAGGCTGCTTTTGATTCATGGACAGATGGACATCTTAATCCTGACTACCGTAAGGATTATGCACAGTATTTCGTAAAGTTTGTCAATGCAATGAAAGCGAATGGTATAAGCATTTATGCCGTAAGTCCTCAAAACGAACCCCTCAATCGTGCCAACTGTGCATCTCTTTATATGCCTTGGGATGAAGAGGCTACATTCGTGAAAGAACTAGCTTCTGCATTCAAGCAGAATAATATCAATACAAAGATATACGTTTACGATCATAACTATAATTATGACAACGGCGGAGATCAGCAAGACTATCCAATAAAAGTATATAATGCTTTAGGACAGAATTATGATGGGTCGGAACTTGTCGTAGGTTCAGCTTTCCATGATTATGGAGGCTCGAATACAGAACTTACAAATGTTCACAACAAGGCTACAGGCAAGGATTTGATTTTCTCTGAAAGCAGTATCGGTACGTGGAATGACGGACGTAATCTTTCTAAGCGTCTTGTAGAAGATATGAAGAATATTACCCTTGGAACTGTAAATCAATGGTGCAAGGCTGTACTTGTGTGGAACCTTATGCTTGACGAAAAGATGGGACCTAACCTTGATGGAGGTTGCCAGACATGTTATGGTGCGGTTGATATATATAACAACTACACTACCGTGAAATATAATTCTCACTATTATGTGATTTCACAAATGTCATCTGTCGTACGTCCTGGCGCTGTTCGTATCGGCAAAGCTTTAGGTAGCGTATCTGATAAAGATATAATTTATTCAGCGTTCCTTAATCCAGACGGAACTAAAGCATTGGTTGTGCTAAATTCTGGTGATACTGATGTTGCTGCAACTATTGGTGATGGAAGTGAAAAGTTTAAGGTTGTAATTCCTGCACAGGGAGTTGTGTCATGTTCATGGAAATAAATACGTGTCAATATTCGTCTACAAGACGGTGTGTCCACTAAGGGTGTTAATGCTGCTGTATTGACAGTAACAAAGAAGTAGATTATAAACCAAATTATTATATAAGTGAAAAGAACGATTATATTATCAATATCGGTATTACTGGCTCTGGGCTTAAAAGCTCAGAAGCCAGTATATCTGGATGAGTCTAAACCTTTGGAAATGCGTGTTGAAGATGCGTTATCTCGTATGACTCTAAACGAGAAGATTGCGGTTATTCATGCTCAAAGCAAGTTTTCTTCAGCAGGAGTGAAACGACTTGGATTTTCTGATTTCTGGACAGATGACGGTCCTCATGGAGTTCGCCCTGATGTGCTTTGGGATGAATGGGAACAAGCTGGACAGACAAATGATTCATGCGTTGCCTTCCCAGCTCTTACATGTCTTGCAGCAACATGGAATCCGTCTTTAGCTAATTTATATGGACATAGTCTCGGAGAAGAGGCTTTGTATCGTGGCAAAGATATGATTCTTGGTCCTGGTGTAAATATATATCGTACACCGCTGGGTGGAAGAAACTTTGAGTACCTAGGTGAGGATCCATATCTTTCTTCACGTATGGTTGTGCCATATATTCATGGATTGCAGAATATGGGTGTTGCTGCATGTGTGAAGCACTATGCTCTTAACAATGATGAGGAAAATCGTCATCAGGTGAATGTTATCGTGGATGACCGTACTCTTCATGAGATATATCTTCCGGCTTTTAAGGCTGCTGTTACCGAAGGTGGAGCATGGGGTATTATGGGTGCTTATAATCTTTATCATAATCAGCACAACTGTCATAACGAGATTTTATTGAATAAGATTCTGAAACATGATTGGAAGTTTGATGGTGTAGTCGTTTCTGACTGGGGTGGAACTCATGATACAGACGAGGCTGTGATGAATGGTCTTGATATGGAATTTGGAACAGGTACAGACGGACTGCGTGCAGGAACAAAAAATGCCTATGAAAACTATTATATGGCTTATCCATATCTAATGGGTATTCGTGAAGGCAAGTATTCAGAGAAAGAACTTAATGACAAGGTTCGCAGAGTTTTGCGTTTATATTATCGTACGACAATGAATCGTAACCGTCCTAACGGTTTTCTGTGTTCTGAAGCTCATTATGCTGCTGCAAGAAAAATCGGCGATGAAGGTGTTGTACTTTTGAAGAATGATAAAAATGTATTGCCAGTTGACACTCTTTCGGCACATAATATCCTTGTAGTGGGAGAGAATGCTATAAAGATGATGACCGTTGGTGGAGGTTCATCTTCATTAAAGGCTCAAAAAGAGATTTCTCCTTTGCAGGGTTTGAAAGAGGCTCTTTCATGCCACAATATCAAAGTGGATTATGAACGTGGCTATGTAGGAGATGTAACAGGTTCGTATAATGGCGTAACTACAGGACAAGATCTTAATGATAAACGCTCTGCTGTTAAACTTATTGAAGACGCTGTAGCAAAAGCTCGTAAAGCTGATTACGTTATATTATTCGGTGGATTGAATAAGAGTGATTATCAGGATTGCGAAGGACACGACCGAAAGGAGTATGGCTTGCCTTATGGACAGGATAAACTTGTTGAGGCACTTGCAAAGGCTAACAAAAAGCTTGTATTTGTGAATATATCAGGAAATGCGGTTGCAATGCCTTGGAAGAACAGGGTTAATGCCATATTGCAAGGATGGTTTGTTGGTTCTGAATCTGGTGAAGTGCTTGCAGATATTATAACAGGTAAAGCAAATCCTTCGGGAAAATTGCCTTTTACTTGGGTTGCATCTCTTAATGACGTACCTGCTCACAGACTTAATGCATATCCAGGAAAATGGCGTGCCGATCATAAGATAATTGATGAGGAATATAAAGAAGGTCTTTATGTAGGTTATAGAGGTGTAGATAAATTCATGACAAAGCCTTTGTTTGCTTTTGGACATGGATTGAGCTATACATCTTTCAAGATTACTAATCTTCGTGCAGATAGGCAAGAGATAACACGTGACGGAAAGATTACATTCACTGTTAATGTAAAGAATACCGGAAAGCGTGAAGGTTCAGAGGTTGTACAGTTATATATAAATGATGTAAAGTCATCACTGCCACGTCCGTATAAGGAACTTAAAGGTTTTGCAAAAGTATCGTTGAATCCTGGAGAATCAAAGGATGTATCTATAACAATAGATAATAATTCGCTTAGTTATTATGATGACAATAAATCAGAATGGGTTTCTGAATCAGGTGCATTCAAGGCACTGATTGGAAATTCTTCAGATCATATTATTGGTGAAATAGGTTTTGTTTTAAGATAATATCTTTTATTTTTAGGTTAGAGTATCAGATTGTTTTTTAGCTGCATCATTGTATATGATGCAGCTTTTTTTGTTTAATTTCATATTTTTTGAACGTTGTGTAATCTTGTGTAGCAATATATTTGGATTAGTCATTACGAAATTCTACTTTTGCAGTGTCATGACAAACAGAAATAATGATAACTAAACAAACAATTTATGATTATGAAAAGATTATTTTTTGCTGTAATGCTAGTTGTTACATCATTTACGACAGTCGTTGCACAGAATAAAGCCGACGATAATTCTGGCAAAGTTTATGAAATGATAGAAGTAATGCCTGAATATCCAGGCGGTATACCAAAACTGATGGAGTTCCTTTGTGCAAATGTGAGATATCCTGTTGAAGCTCAAAAAAGCAAGATAGAAGGTCGAAGTGTTATCGGATTTGTTGTTGAGGGGGATGGATCAATATCTAATGTAAGTGTAACAAGGGGGTCACATCCTTTACTTGATAGCGAAGCTATAAGGGTTGTGAAGGCAATGCCTAAATGGAACCCAGGTTTGATAAAAGGAAATCCTGTACGCGTGAAATTTAATTTGCCTATATATTTCAAACTGAAATAGAAACAGTTACATGAGGAAACCACTAATATACATAATAATTCTCTCTCTTTTGGTTGTGGGATGTGCTGAAGAAAGGCACACCCACAACCCACAACTTATTGTTTTAGATAGTCTTCAACGAGTATCTCCAGATTCAGCTTTTAGCATGCTTGATAAACTGAACACTGTTTTCCTGCCTGAAGATTCAGTTTATAATAATCTAATCTACACAGAGACAATTCTTAATAAGACGGTCTCTTATGCTTCAGATTCAGCAATTAATAAAATAGTGGATTACTACACGGTCAAGCAGAATAATGTGCTACTTGGTCGTGCTTATCTTTGCCGTAGCATAAACAGATATAAGAACGGACGATCTTCATGTGCCATAACAGATGCTCTTATGGCAGAAAAGTTGCTGCCAACTGATGACAAGTATTATGGGTGCAAGGTGCAGTTATTATTGGGTCTAATTAATCTTGATGCAGGTTGTTATAGAATATCTCTGAAAAGACTTAAAATGGCTAGCGATTATGCCGATGAATTCGGTAAAAATCCGACATTGATAGCCCAAAGTTATAATTATATGGCAGAAGCTTATGACAGATGTGGCAGAAGAGATAGTTTCATGTTTTGTATCAGACATATTAAACCACTTCTTTCTAAGTTGGATAATTATACGAAGGCTGATATCAATGTTAACATCGGAGATATGTATATGCGAGCTGGTAAACTTAATAAGGCTTTAAGTTATCTTTCTGAAGGCGAAATCTATGATTTTTCATATAAGGCTTTGTATATTATGGGTAAAGTTTATTATATGATGGGTAACACTAAACAAGCTAATGCGCATTGGGTGGACGCAGCAACCTCAGGTTCACTTCCTATACGAGAGGCTTCTTTAGTATCATTGATAAAACTGAATCCAAACAAAGTGGAACTATATAAGCAATTTTATTCTGTATATAAACAGATGCCACATGTAGACAGTGATGAGTTGTCTGCTTTTCAGATGCGACTTGCACAGCAGGAAATGCAGCACGAAGCATATATTCGCACAATAACTTTGCTGTATATAATAATAGGCACATTGTTGCTTTTAATTTTATCTTACTTATATTATCATCATAAAATGAAGATTGTTAGGCGTAGGCTTAGTGATATCAATGCCCGTTATCTAGGCTATCTTGAAGACTATAATAATGCGAAATGCAATATTGAAGAGTTGAAAAATAAGATAGTGAAATATCAGGAAGACAAAGAGGTCCCTGAGAATTGGAGCATAGAGAATATGTTGCTTAATGCTGATGTTGTGATATCATTGCATAGAATAGCCTCAAGAGGGCAGTGTGCAAATGAAGTTAATTGGCAGCAGCTTACCCAACTTATTTCAGAACGCGATAAAAGTATGGCTATATTACTAAGCAATAATCCTGAACTTTCTGATCGTGAGCAACATGTTGTTATGCTTATTCGACTGAGATTTATTCCTAGTGAGATATCTGTATTAATGGATATTAGTGCTCAAAATGTGACAAATATGCGTCAGCGACTTATGCAAAAAATGTTTGGTGAAAATGGTGGAGCTCGTGACTTTGATCATCGTATACACGAATTGCAAAGACCGCAGTTTTAATATAAACATGATGAAAATAATGTGTATTGATCCATAAATGCTTCCCCCCTGCGTTTTTCGCGTTTTTTAGCTACGAAGCTACGTCATCTCCCAAAAAGCCTATAAACAGAGGGGTTGAAGATGCATAACTAGGTCTATTTAGCTTCGACGAGCTACGTTTTAGCTACGTTATCTATTTCTGTATATATAATGTACGTGTAGGCACGCGCGCACTTAGGGTTTTGAAAAATATAAGTGTCGATGTGTCAACTTAATGAATATCAATATTTTATCGACGAATTTGACTAAATAAAGTGACGGTGCCCCGACCGTCAAATATCGAGTTTTGCATGCGTTTCTATATAGAAACGGAAACGTTTGCACGTAGAAACGCAGACGTTTCTACGATGTTTTACCTTCTATTGCTTCGTAAAACGCAGTCCATTTCATCGTAAAATAGATTGCAAAACATCGTAAAACGCATCGAAATACTTCGTAAAGTGTAATTCAATACGATAAAATTTTCGCCCATATTTTACCGACAGATAACCGTCACTTTATTCGAACCGAAAAGATGTCTAACAAATTGATGCTCAACGGATAGACACTTCGACACTTGTTTTTCTGAAAAGTCCAGAGTGTGCACATACGCACGCATGCGTATTATGAT